>Ga0316622_100000604_pt1 | contig 21441 bp, 19 predicted proteins | sample OWC_Aug_OW2_C1_D_FD_207646 | JGI IMG/M metagenome (GOLD analysis project Ga0316622, IMG submission 207646) | Wetland soil microbial communities from Old Woman Creek delta, Ohio, United States - OWC_Aug_OW2_C1_D5_C | ecosystem: Environmental > Terrestrial > Soil > Wetlands | place: USA: Ohio... | reverse complement strand
TGGTCCGGCGACGACGAGCCCGATCCGGGCTTCGCGATCGTCACCCCCTGGCCGGGCTCGCGTCCGGTGCGGCGATCACCTCGCGGAACTTGCCGCTCGTCGGGTCCTGCGCGGGCGGCTCGTCGGCCCGGATGAGCTCGACGTTCTCGAGGCCCTGATCGACCAGGTAGGCGCGCAGGTTGCCCAGCACGGCTGCCCAGACCACCTCGGCATCCGCACCCGGCTCGGGCTCGACGCGGACCCGGATCACGGCCGGGCCCGTCTGGACGAGCTGGCCCCGATGCACGCCGCGGGTCGCCTCGAGCGCCGCGCCGATGGCGAGCGGCACGACGGCGACGATGCGGCCATCGCGCGCCGGGAGCCGCAGCACATCATCGCGCCGGCCCTCGACCTGGATAACCAGGAACGGGCTTCCGCACGGGCAGGGGCCCGGGGCCTGGAGGACCGAGTCACCGAGGTCGTAGCGGATGATCGGCTGGATCCGGTCGGCCAGGTTGGTGAGGAGCACAGTGTGCGACGGACGGCCCGGAGGCGTCGGCTGCAGCGCCGCGTCGACAGGCTCCAGCACGACCCAGTCGCTGTTGACGTGGAGCCATCCGGCCCGGCAGTCCACCGCGATCATCTCGAACTCCGTCGACCCGTAGACGTCGTGGACGGGACCGCCGAACGCAGCGGCCACCTGCGCGCGGGCGGCGGCAGCCATCGACTCGCCGCCGGTCTCGAGCATGATGGGCCGAATGCGCAGGCGCCCCGCGAGCTGCTCCTCGGCGAGGAGCTCCAGCGCGCTCGGATAGCTCGAGACGAGCGCCGGGTCGAAGGCGTTGAGCGCGGCGACGAGCTCGGCGAGCGGCTGCTGGACCGAGAAGGTGCGGAAGGCACGCCGGTACAGCGGGTTGCGATGCCGCTCGAACTCGACCCAGCCCGTCGCCGCGAAATGGGCGCCCGTGCCGACGATGGCCGCCCAGCGCAGCCCGCGCCGGACCAGCGTCACCCAGTCGAGGGGTGAGAACCAGCCGAGATCGAGGCGGACGATGGTCATGGCCCGATACACCTCGACGACCCGGCGGTCGTGCACGAAGAGGCCCGGGTGTCCGGTCGTGCCCGACGTCGTGCACACGAACAGCCCGTCGCGGTACGGCTCGCCAACACGCGCGGGGTCGGCGATGAAGGCCTCGATGTCGGCCCGGGTGATCGCCGGATCGGTCAGCCAGTCTTCGAAGGCAGCCATCAGCTCGGGCTTGGTCGTGGGCGGCAGGTCGCCGAGCTTCCACCCCTGCGCCGGCAGGTCGGCGTAGAGGCGCCGGTAGTAGGGCGACCGGGCGCGGGCATGGGCCACCAGGGTTGCCAGCCGCCGCGCCTGGCGCCGGGCGATCCCGGCCGTCCCCTCGCGCTGTGCTCGCCACAGATCACGCGCGACCGCGACGTAGGTCAGCTCGTTGTCCATCGCTCACTCGTGCCGCCGGTCGCGCTCAGCATGGGGGTGTCGGGCACGGCAACGCCAGAGGCAGACGTCCTGATCGCGTGGCCGCTTCGCATCGACGTGGCGACAGCGGCTCCCGCTCAGCTCGCCTGGACCCCCGAGGGCCGACCGATCGTCTGCGTCCGCGCTATCCCCGCGGTGGCCTCGTTGCCTGGGCGCTGCGACCTTGCGGGGTGACGGTCGGGGCCTGGGGGTGCAGGCCGAACCGGATCGCCTGGCCGGGCCACTCCGGGTCGTCAGGCAGCCAGGAATGCTTCGTGGAGCCGTCGGCATCGAGATGGTCGATTGTGCCGTCGACACCGAGGACGAGCCTGCCGCCGCCGGCAAGCTCGAGCTCATGTCGCCTGTATCGGTGAGCTCGCGCGACCGGGGGCGATGAGGCCGCCCGCCGGACGGGCTCGTCAGTCATCGTGGTCTCCTATGCCTCGGGCTGGGTGCCGTCCCGTCCGCGGCCGAGCTCGCCCCGAACTGCGGCGCTGCCGTGGGCAGCCAGCCAGGTCTGGACCGCGTTCGCGAGCACGGCGGAGTCCGGGCGGACCGCCAGCCGGTCGTCGACGCCGCGGATGCCGGAGCCGAGCTCGGCGAGGCTGCCGCGATACGAGGGCTTGTCTCCGTTCGACCGGTCGACCGGCGGATAGACGTCGAAGTAGCCGTCGCTGCTCACGACGATGCTCGCGGCAGGCGAAGAGAAGGACGTTCGAGCCATGGTGCGGATCCGATCCGTCGCGCGCTTCGGACCGGCGAGTGAAAGCCCGGCGCCATTGCGACTGTTCAACCCACCATCGGGCCTCAGCTCGATCCTGTCAAACGCCGCCACGCGACGCGCGCGAGCCTTCTGACGCAGTGCCAGCTGACCCCAGGGCGCTGGCGCGGATGTGGGCGGCGGCCGCCTCGGGGTGGAAGTAGATCAGGTGGCCGACGCCGCCGACAGCGATCGCGCTCGTGCCGCGAACCGCCGCCAGCCGGGTGGCGATCTGCCGGAAGACCGCCAAGGAGCCTGTTCCGAACGAGAACCGGATGTCGACGGCGGCCGATGCGAGCTCCCCCTCATCGAGGATCTCCTGCGTAAGGATGGGCAGGTCGTCGCGCACGAGTGCCTCGGCGTCGATCTCCTCGCGCATCGCGTACCACTCCATGCCCCTCGGAGGAGCGAGGAGCTCGTCGGCGCCGGCCATCGCGGAAGCCACGGCACGCCTGAAGGCCCCAAGCGCACCGGCCCAGTCGTCCGGGTGGGTCACAAGATGGTCGTCGACGGCCTGATGCACGGGCCGCACGAGAGCTTCGCCCTCGGGGATATGTCGGAAGAGGCCCGGCTCGAACACGAGCGCCCGGCGGATGAGGTCCGGGTGACGAAGCGCAAGCTGGAGGGCCACGACCCCGGCCGAGCTGCTTCCGAAGACGACGACGTCATCCAGGGCGAGCATGGCGAGAACGGCCGCTGCATCGTCGGCATGCTGCACCGAGCCACCACCCGGCCAGCCATCCCTGCCACTCCGCAGCGTCCCGCGTCGATCGTAGGTCACGACCGTGAAGTCGGGCATGCGCTCGGCAATCGGGCGCCAAACCTCGGCGTCCTCGCCGCCGGCGTGGACCAGGAGCACCGCCGGACCGGAACCGCGGACCTCGACGTAGAGGGTCGTGCCGTTGACGCGGCAGTGCCGGACGACCGGCGGGTCGGCGCCCGCCAGGGCATCGGGGTTCGCGCTGAGATCGGGTCGGGCCATGGCAGGCAGCGTAGCCCGGGCTGGATCCGCGTCAAGTTGTGGGTGAGCCACGTGTCTGCCGTGCTCAACCGCCGGCGGCGATCCGGCCCTGGAGCGCCCGGAGGGGCTCGAGCGCGCAGGAACGACATGCCGCGCCGCCGTCTCGCTACGATCGCCTCCCGGCATTGCCGGGGCTTGGCCGGATCGAGGTCCTGGCGGGAGGAGTTGCATGTCTGTCAAGGTCATCGTCGAGCTGAGGGCCAAACCAGGGCGGCGAGACGAGTTGCGATCGCTCATCGAGCAGCTCGCCACACGCGATCGACCGAGCGGCTACCACGGGAGCACGTACTACGAGTCGATCGACGACCCCGACGTCCTCATCGACATCGCCGACTGGGAATCGCCTGAAGCGCGGACGACGCATCTCGCAAAGGCCATGGCTGCCGGTGCCTATGGTCCGGTGCTCGAGCTGCTGGCGGGGCCCTTCCGGGCCACGGTCATTCGCCGGCTGCCCTGAGCCCTCGGCGGTCAGGCCGACGACACCATGTCCGATCCGTCGCCGGCGTCCCTGTTCCTGCCGCCGCGCTGGTTCAGCGGCGCGCTTTGGACAGCCCAGCGAGGCTTGAGACCTCGAGGAGACCTCGAGCCAGGAGCGGCCGACGGTCGGTCGATCAGTACTCGCCCTTGATCACGAAGAATGAGCCTCGGATGGTGCCGGCCAGCTTCGACTTCTGCCTCGCGAACTTGAACCGTGAAGCGAGCTCGCCGGGGACCTCCATCCCGTCGGAGAGCTTGAACCCGACGGCCCGCTTGCCGGCGTCATCGAGGGTGTAGAGAACGTTGATCGACAGGCCGCTCTCGTAGAAGACGTAGGTCCACCGGATGTTCTCCACCTGGAAGTCCGTCGCCTCGAGCGGACGCGACTCGATCTCGAGATCGCGCTCCTCCTTGAGGATGCGGGCGACGTAGTCGACGGCCGCCCTGGCCTCGTTCGCCGGCTTCACGGTGAAGTCGTGGCCGTACTTGCTCTTGAAGTAGCGGGCCTCGTTCGCCCGGAGGCCGGCAAGCGCCTGCGCGACCGGGGACGACTCCAGGCCGGTGGTGCTGACCTGATGGAAGTCCACAACATAGGACATGGGGCGCTCCAGTACCGGTCGTTCGCTGCGCATCGTACCGGTGGCGCACGGGGTGGCGTGACCTGCCATCGATCGGCTGATCGGCGGAAGTGCGCGTCGATCCTCCGGCAGGACCAGGGCGCTCCGGGACCGCTCATGAGCGCAGGTTGGCCCTTGCCCGTGCCCTCAGAGCAGACGCTCGATCGCATCGCGGCTCAGGGGCCGCTCGATGAACTCTCGCACCCAGCCCTCGTTGTCGGCGCGCTCGTCGTCCGTCGTCGCGGCCAGCCACTGGCGGCAACCCGTTTCCAGGATGTGGCACAGCGCGGCGATCGGCATGGCGAAGTCGGTCGGCCCCATGATTCGACCCGGGCCACCGGCCTCGGCATAGGCCTCGCGGATGATCCGCGCCCGAGCCGGGTCGCGATCGGCGAACTCGACGAGGATGAGCGCGAGCTCCTGGCTCGGGTCCGCGAGGCCGGCGTCGTCGAAGTCGATCAGGCACAGCCCGCCGTCCCCCGTCGCCCGCAGGTTGTCTGCCCACAGGTCCCGGTGGGAGGTCCGCACCGAGCGCGGCGGCCGGCCCAGCAGCGACTCCAGCCCGACCAGCTCCGGCACCAGCGCCGCGATCTCGTCCGCGAATGGCGCGCGTCGCCGCCGCAGCGCGCCGGCCAGATCGCGCCACGCGTCTGCGCCTACGGGTTCCGAGTACCACGGGTGGAGCCCGCGCGTTCCCGCGTGATGGACCCGGTGGAGCCGCGCGAGAAGGTTTCCGAGCGCGACCGGATCGAGATCGGGATCGGGGCCCAGCAGGTCCACCCACGACAGGACGGTCACCCGGATGTCGCCCAGATCCCCGACCACCTCCCCTGCTCGCGTGCGGCGGACGCCGGGTGTCGGTACCCCGTCGCGCCGGGCGGCCTCCTGGAACGCGGTGGTGTCTTCGAGCGCAGCCTGTCCCTGCGGGCCGAGATCGGCGGCGACAGGCTTGACCACCCAGCTTCCGAGCTCGGTGTCCAACCGCCAGATGGAGCCGACGCGGCCCTCGGCCACCGGGCCAGCCGACAGGTGCCCGGTCGTGCCCAGCCCGAACGTCTCGAGCAGCCGTGCAACGTGGCGTTCCTCGACCGCGACCGATGCGCGCATCTCCCTCGCCTTCAGGCCACCAGCCACGCATGCGGGACGCGGTGGGTTCCCGGAGGGTACGCGATCATCCAGGTCGCGGAGGCTCGGATGCAATTCGCGATCCTGTTGGAATCGACAGGATCCGCAGCGTCGACCAGGCCGGCGCGGGCGCCCGCCGAGCCGTCGATGACCGCCTTGCTGCGCGCCCTCGGCGCACTCGGGAACCTCCGGACGACCACGCTGCGCGCCTTCGCCGAGGCGGATGTGGACGGGATCCTCGCCCGGACCGGGGAGCGCTCGGGGCACTCTCCCCGAGCCGCCGTGCGAGAATCGGGGCATGACGGCCGACACTCCCCGCGCACCACTCCCGCCGCGTTGGTTCATCCGCACTGCCTGGATGGCCCACCGAGCTCTCCTTCGGGTCACGGGCGGCCGGATCGGCCTGAGGCGGGCGAGCTCCGGCCAGTGGGGGATGATGCGGCTGCGAACGATCGGCCGGCGCTCGGGCTCCGAACGCGTGGCCATCCTGGGCTACTTCGAGGACGGCCCCAACCTCGTCACCATGGCGATGAACGGCTGGGGCGACCCCGAGCCCGCGTGGTGGCTCAACCTCCAAGCCCGTCCCGAGGCGACGGTCGAGCTTGTCGACGGCCCGCGTGCCGTCCGCGCCCGGGCGGCCGAGGGCGAGGAGCGGGCGAGGCTGTGGGCTCGCTGGGCCGAGTACGACAAGGGCCTCGACTCCTTCGCGGCGCGCCGGTCGCGCGAGACCGCGGTCGTCGTCCTCGAGCCGGCGCCACAGCCATCGCACCTTTAGCAGGAACGGTGCCCCGGTCGGTCGGTCACGTACAGGTCGGCGGATCACAGGTGCCGCCGATGTCGCGACGCATGTGTCGCCCATGTCGCGGCTCATCGCCGGCGCGCCCGGAGGGCGTCGGGCGCGTGGGAGAAGGTGAGAAACCCCGTGCCCCCACCGGCATGGGAACACAGGATCTGCTCGCCGACCCGGCTATGCGATCCAGCAGCCCAGGGTGACGCGAGTCGACGAGAGCGCGGCGCATGCGTCAACGGTGCGGCGTTCGCCCGACCTCGACTTGTTCAGCCGCCCGCCGAGCGGATTCGGTCCGTGCTCTTCGGAACCGCGTTCTCCACGCGCTGCGAGGTCAGGTGGGTTTGGGCGCCGATGCCTCTCGGCGCTGGGCTTCCGGCCGGGCCAGATCGGACGGCCGTTCCGTCAGTCTCGCCCGTGAGTCGACGAACCGCAGCCAGTTGCGCAGCTCAATCTCCCGGATCTGCGGGTCGATGATGTCGTCGCCCACGTCGAGCTCGGTTCGCAATTCCACCGAACCCGGGTTGGCCGCGAGGTCCTTCATCTTGGCGGCATAGGCCGCCACGGCCGCCTCATCGGGGAAGTGACCCTCCCGCACGAGGGCCGCAGCTCGCGCCGCGATCAGGCGCCCCATCTCGTGCAGGTTGTACTCGGGGTGGTACTGGGTGCACCAGAACGAGGCGCCGCCGATCTCGATGATGGCGGCCTGGACGTGGGTGTGGGCGTTGCCGGCCAGCAGCGGCGTGCCCTCCGGCAGCCGCGTGACCTCATCCAGATGCATGATGAAGGCATCGAACTGCACGGGCTTGCCCGCGTGCATCGGCGAGGTCTGGGCGGCATCGGTCAGCCGGATGTCGCGGGCAATGCCCCACTCGCGGCCGCGGGGGTTGACGGCCACCTCGCCTCCGGCCACCAGTGACGCAAGCTGGATACCCCAGCAGCTGCCCCAGGCGACCGCCCCGGCCTCGGCCAGCGCCCGGGCGAAGGCGATCTGCGCGGCCACCCGGGGGTCGTCCGTGTGGTAGACGGTGAGATCCGATCCCGTCCAGATGAACCCGTCGAAGTCGTCGATGGACGTGCCGGGTGGCAGCGCGAAGCCTGGGTCGGCCACGTACACGATCTCGGTGGTCGCGTTGGGGGCCTCCCGGCGCAGGAAGTCCCTGAACAGATCGTGCGGGTGACCGACGTCGGAGCGGTCGAAGTTCTCGCGACTGGCCGCCGGATAGCAGTTGACGATGCAGAACCGGTGCGGCGTCATGGTGGTGGGTGGGGTCATCGTCGTGCTGCTCGCTGCGGGAAGTCGGTGATCAGGCCGCTGATGCCCATCCGGGTGAGCCGCTCCATCTCCTCCGGCTCGTTGACCGTGTAGGGGTTGAGCCGGATCCCGCGGGCGAGCTGCTCCTCGATCTGCTCGATCGAGACGCGCGTGATCCGCGGGTTGAACGCCTCGAAGAACGGGTCGCTGAAGTCGATGGGGTCCTCGGGGAAGAGGCCCAGGATGGCCTGAACCTCGAACTCGGGCCTGCGCTGCCTGAGCGCCTTCAGCCAGGCGTGCTGGGCCGATGAGAACAGCAGGTGGTCAGGTCCAATCCCCACCTCGTCGGCGAGCGCGAGGACGGCGCTGACCACGTCGAACGTGTCCTTGGGCTTCGGCTGGGCCTTGAGCTCGAGGTTGAGGAACCAGTCCAGCTCGAGCGTCAGCTCGAAGGCCTCACGGAGCGTCGGGACCTTTTCGCCGATGTAGGCGAGCAGCTCGCTGGGCTCGACCGCGCCGGCGGCCACCTGCTCGAAGGGATCTTCGCCCTCGAACCACGACCCGGCGTCGAGTGACCGGATCTCGGCCAGGGTGTACGTCGAGAACGGCGCCGGGACGCGGTCCGGGAACTTGGCCACGACGTCGGTCGTCCGCATCATCGAATCGTCGTGCATCAGCACGAGTCGATCGTCCGCAGTGACCGCGACGTCGGTCTCCCACAGGTCGGCGCCGACCGCATGCGCCGTTCGGGCCGCGGCGAGGGTGTTCTCCGGTGCGAGGCTCCGTGCGCCTCTGTGGGCGATGATGGCGACCATGCGGCTGTGCTGGCGTCTCCGGCCCGCTATGGGCCATGGTGCGACGCGTCCGGGACCAGAGAAGGGGATCAGAACCTGGGCGGGCGTCGCGTTCGGAGTCGGTGACGGGATCGAGTCCTGCGACCGGTGGTGATTGTAGGGGTTCCGCCGGCCTGCGACTGGAACGAGGCGGACCCGACGTGGGAGGACCCACGGGAGGACCCACGGGAGGACCCACGGGAGGACCCACGGGAGGACCCACGCTCCCTCTAGACTCCATCTGGCCACGGCCGATGATCGGTGCGAAGGTATGTCTCGGCTGGATCGCGCTCCCTCTTGCGGCCGGTGGGCAATGAGCGAGGTGGATGGTGAGACCCAAGGTCGAGCTGCTGGGCCCGGACCTGGTCGAGCGCGTCATTGGCGAAGGCCTGGCGCTGCTCGTCGACCCGGGCGTGCGAGTTCACAACGAGGAGGCTCTCGGGCTTCTGGCCGAGGCAGGCGCCGACGTGGACAGGGAGCGGCAGATCGCGCGCATCCCCGAGCATGTGGTGCGCCGGGCACTCGAGACGGCACCCTCGGAGTTCTACCTCTTCACCCTCGATGGCCAGCCCGCCGTCCATTACGGCGGTGACGACGTCCAGTTCAACCCCTGCTCGACGGCGCTCACCATCCTCGACAGCCGGACGCAGCGGCAGCGTCCACCCGTCACCGCAGACCTGGTGAGGTTCGTCAAGCTGATCGAGACGCTCCCCGAGCTGGACGCGCAGAGCACGGCGCTCGTCTGCTCGGATGTGCCCGCGGAGATCGCCGACCTCTACCGGCTGCATGTGGCACTGAACTTCATGCGCAAGCCGATCGTCACCGGCGCGTTCCGCAAGGACACGCTCTCAATCATGAAGGACCTCCTGGTTGCGGCGGTCGGCGACGAGGAGAGACTGTCCGCTAAGCCGGTCGCCGTGTTCGACGTCTGCCCCTCGCCGCCGCTTCTGTGGAGCGACCTGGGCTGCCAGAACCTGATCGACTGCGCCCGGAGCGACATCCCGACCCAGCTGATCTCGATGCCGCTAGCCGGCGCCACAGCGCCGGTGACCCTGGCCGGGTCCGTCATCCAACATGCGGCGGAGAGCCTGAGCGGGGTCACCATCTGCCAGCTGGCCAGGCCGGGTGCGCCCATCGTCTGGGGCGGCTCGCCCGCCGCCTTCGACATGCGCAAGGGCACGACGCCGATGGGTGCCGTCGAGACCTGGATGATCGACATGGCCTACGTCCAGGTCGGCAAGGCGCTCCATCTGCCGACGAACACCTACCTGGGCTTGAGCGACGCCAAGATCGTCGACGCGCAGTGCGGGCTGGAAGCGGCCGGCGGCATCCTCCTGGCCTTCCTCTCCGGGGTGAACATGGTCTCCAGCCCGGGCATGCTCAGCTTCGAGAGCTGTCAGAGCCTCGAGAAGGTGGTCATCGACGCCGACATCATCGGCATGGGCCGTCGCCTGGTCGCGGGCATCGAGGCGCGTGAGGAACCCATCGCGCTGAACCTCATGCGCGAGATGGGCCACAAGGCCGAGTACCTGGCCGACCCGCACACCCACAAGTGGTTCCGGCGCGAGCTCTTCCTCCCGTCCGAGGTGATCGATCGCTCGACGCCCGAGGAGTGGGAGCAGGCGGGTGCGAAGTCGGCCTTCGAGCGGGCGACCGAGCGCGTCGAGCGCCTGGTCCAGGGCTATCGGCCGGCGCCGCTTGCCGAGGCGGCGCGGCGGGAGCTCGAGGACATCACCCTCCGGGCCGCGCGGCCCTTCGGCATGAACGAGCTGCCACGCCTGATCGCCGGCTGAGGCGCTCGCCCGGCCGGCCATGATCCCGGTCGGGGGCTCGCTGACGATCCCGACCTTCCGCGGGCGCTGCGCGCCGCCCTGCGACGTAGGATCCCGCCATGACCCAGCCGGGAGGAGCGACGCCGGAACTCGAGCCGTGGCGCCGGGCGTTGGCGTCCTCCCTCGAACCGGCGTCGGACCCGGCCGTTCGCGATCACTGGGACGCCTATCTCCGAGGCGCGGCCCGGTTCCGCGGCGTGCCGATGGCCGGGATCCGCAGGGCGGTCCGGGCCACGCTGCGGCAGGGCCTGGCGGAGCTGGATCACGCCGCGAAGCTCTCCGTCGCCCTCGACTGGCTCGCCCAGCCGTGGTCCGAGGACAAGCTCGCCGGCGTCCTGCTCGTCGCCGAGCACCTGGCGCCCGCGCTCGACGATGCGGACGTCGGTGGGCGCTGCGTGAGCTGTCGGTGGCCGAGCCGGAGCGCGTCCGAAGCTTCGTCGACGCGCACCCGGAGCTCTCGCGCGAGGGTCACTGGATGGCCCTCGCCAGGCTCACGACCGGCGCGTATCGCCGGCGTTGAGGACCGGCGCCCCCCTCGGGGCGTCGCACCGTCGGATCTGCTGGACGACGTTCCTGCCCTGCGGCAGCCGGCTGGCGCGCCCGAAGGGCGTCGTGTTGCGGTGGCGTGCTAGGGTTCGCCAAACGTCGGGAGGGGGCGATTCGATGACGGACAGCATGCGCGTGTCACCGGGTGTCATGTTCGTGGGCCACTACAAGGTCCCGGCCGGCCGAGTCGAGGAATGGCGTGCCGTCAACCGGACCATGACCGCGTTCGTCGAGGCGAACCTGCCCGACGTGTTCTCGTTCGACGCGTACCTGAGCGCGGACGGCACGGAGGGGACGAGCATCCACATCCACCGCAACGCCGAATCGTTCGAGCGGTATCTCGCGGCCCTGGCCACCATGATCGGCAAGGGCACGCAGATCGTCGAGGTCACGGGCATCGACCTGTACGGCGCGCCCCGCCCCGAGATCGTCGAACGACTGCGCCAGATGGGCTCGTTCCCGGTGCGCGTCCATTCCCACGAGAACGGTTTCGGGCGTTAGGTCCGACGCGGTCGGCCGTGTCCGCACGGCCCCCTCGCGTGCTGGTGTCACGCATCGGATCTGACCGGGGTCGAGTCCGCTGGCGCGCCCGGAGGGCAACACGCGCGCACGAACAACGCGAACGGAAGCCTGTCAGATGAGTCGGCTGATCAGCTCCGCGATCCGAGTCGCCTCGGCCGGCTTGGTCGGATCATCCGCTGCGAAGGCGAAGTGTCGCTCCGTCCAGTCCCGGACCGACGGCAGCCCCGGCCCAAACGGCTCCTCCGGGAGCGCGCGGCCATCGCCCAGGAAGAGGGCGAGATCCCGGATGCGCGGGTAACGCTCGACCAGCTCGATCATCTCGGCATTGGCATCTGCCCGGAGGGCCACGTCCCGCTCGGTCTCGTCGACCGTCGGGGCAAAGCCGACCTGGTCGCTCAGCCACACGAACCCGAACCGCTTGAGCTCGGGGTTCTGGTGAAGGTAGTGGTCGATGTGCCACGCTGAATCGGCGATCACGAGGGCCCAGGCCGACTTCTTCGACGCCACGGACCGGACGATGGTCGCCCAGGTGCCCACCGGGCACGTTGACACGCTCTACTCGTCGTTTGGGCGCTGGCTGGGCTGGGTCGGTATCGGCGGCTTCCTGATCCTCGTTGTCTGGATGGTGGTCGCGGGTCGGCGAGGCGCCCACTGACGCGCACCATGAGGGAGCGCCGATGGCGGGACCAGGCTGGGCGGCACAGGACTACGACCGGATCGCGGCGCGGTTCACCGAAGGCCTCGCGACTCCGGCCTATACCGCCCACCGACGAGAACAGCGAAGGGGATGATCCGCCGCCTGCGATAGCCGGAGCCCTGGCGCGCCCGGAGGGATTTCGAAACCCCCGACCGGCCGGCCATCGGAAGCGACTCGCATTTGGTAGGCTGGCCAGCCTGTGGCGTCCCGCCGCGGGCGATCGGGTCGTAGATCCGCGTGAGGGATTGCCGATGGGCGAGGCTGTCGAGCGGCTGATCGAGACGGCAGAGGAGCGCTGGAAGGCTGGCTGGGAGGCCGGCCCCAGCCGATTGCGCTGGGTCTCCATGCCCCTTCAAACGGGCGACCCTGCCCCTGATCCTTCGTTGCCGGATCATGAGGGCCGTGAGGCCCGTCTCTCGTCCTACTGGGCGCAGCGTCCGCTGCTGATCCTCTTCTGGCGCCACTTCGGCTGCTCGTGCGGCATGGACCGGGCGGGCCGGCTACGGGAGGAGCTCGCCGATTATCGGACGGCAGGCGGCGACGTGGTCATCGTCGGGCAGGGCGAGCCGACACGCGCGGCCCGCTACCGGGAGCGCCAACAGCTCGATGTGCCCATCCTGTGCGACCCCGAGCGGTCGTCATTCGAGGCCTTCGGTCTGCTGCAGGGAACGACCGCCCAGATCCTCTTCGATGCCCCGGATCCATTCCTCCGCTGCGACCTGCAGGCAGGCCTCGACCTGGCGGCATCGAGACACGGGACGGATCGAGCCCTCGTGGACGACCCGTGGCAACTCCCGGGGGAGTTCGTGGTGGGGACCGACGGAATCATCCGGCATGTCCACCGATACGGATGGTGCGAGGACTATCCCGATCCACGCGTGCATATCGCCGTGATCCGGGAGGCAGCCGGGCGTCTGTAGGACGCGGCGGTGGCGGGACCGGCTGGTCACTGGTGTCGCCGATGTCGCGACTCAAGCCATCTGGCGCGCCCGGAGGGCGTCGGGCGCGCAGGAACAACAAGCCCAACGGCCGATGAGAGCGGCCCGAGTTGGCGCGGGATCCGCTGCGATACTTCGCGGGATGTCCCTTCCTTCGTCATCCGTGGACCGTGACCGGATCGCTGCGCTGCGGCTGACAGCGCAGCGCCTTGGCACCACACATTCGGCGTCGCCCGCGGACGCGGTGCGCTGGATGCTGGCCGTCCAGGCGCAGGAGCTGCCGGGCGCGAAGTGGTCGCTGGGATTGCGCACCAATGGCGGCACGGAGGTCGCCGTGGATGCGGCGCTCGACGCTGGTGAAGTGGTCCGATCCTGGCCGCTGCGCGGAACCCTCCACCTCGTCGCTGCCGAGGACATCGTCTGGCTCCTCTCGCTCACGGGATCGCGCCAGATCGGCGGCGCGACGGCTCGTCGCAGCGCGCTCGGGATCACGGACTCGGACATCGGGCGAGCCGAGGAGGCGGTTCGGGACGCCCTCGCGGGCAGGCGCGTTCTGCCCCGTGACCAGCTCCTCGCTCGGATCCGGGCGGGCGGCGTTGCGACGGATGGCCAACGGGGCTACCACCTGATCTGGCATCTGGCGCACGCGGGGACGCTTGTCATGGGCGCTGCCGACGGTCGAGGCCAAGCGTTCGCACTGCTCGAGGACTGGGTCACGATCCCGCCGGCCCTCGACCGCGACGAGGCCCTCGGCGAGCTCGCCCTTCGTTATCTACGATCCCACGGCCCCGCCAGCGACGCGGACCTGGCTCGGTGGGCAGGCATCCCCCTCGGCGAGGCTCGGCGGGGACGCGCCATCTGCGGCGCCGCGCTGGCGACGCTCGAGCTCGGCGGCACGACCTACCACCTCGACCCCGAGGCGCTGGATCGCGAGACGGTTGTTGATCCCCCACGGGTGACCCGGGCTCTCCTGCTGCCGGGTTTCGACGAGTACCTCCTCGGGTACCGGGATCGGTCGGCGGTCCTGGCACCCGAGCATGCCGACCGCATCGCTCCCGGCGGCAACGGGCTGTTCCGGCCGACGATCGTCGTCGACGGCCAGGTGGTCGGCACGTGGCGCCGGACGGCCCATGCCGCGGAGATCCGGGTCATTCCCGAGCTGTTTGGTCTGCCTGATGCCGAGCTGCTCGCGGGCCTCTCGGACGCGGCCAAGGCATACGGATCCTTCCTGGGTCAGGACGCACGCCTCGCCACCACCGAACCCGCCGGGCTTGGCTCATCGCGCTGAGGTCGCGGCACGGGGGCTGGCGCGCCCGGTGGGCGTCGGGCGCGCGCGAACAACAAGCGGGGCCCCGCCCTAGGTCAAGGAAGCGACTCCGCTGTCCGCTCCGTCCAGGAACGCGACGAGGACCGCAAGGTAGCGCTCGGTTTCCTCTAGGTGAGCGTAGTGAGCGCTCTCTTCGAACACCGTCAGCTCGCTGCGAGGGATCCCGGCGGCGATGGCCCTGGCCTGCGTGGGGGTGCAGAAGTCGTGGCGGCCACATGTCACCAGCGTCGGGACCGCAACCTCGCCGAGCCGTGCCATGACGTCCCAGCCCTCGGTATCGACGGCTCCGATGGCCGGTCGCATGCGTGCCCGGACGAGACAGTCGGGCAGTGGCTCGAGGCGGCAGATGTGACGGCGGAAGAAGAACACGTCCGCTGCCTGATACGCAGGGTCGTCGGTCGTCCCGGCGGCCTCGTGCTGCCGAATGGCGTCGCGCACGTCGTGGGGGAGCGCATCGACGAGCCGCTCGCCGTCGGCTTCAAGCCGCGCCCTGCTGACGTAGGTGCTCGCGAGAGTCAGGCTGGCGAGCCCGGGCGGCTGGCGCAGTGCGTAAGTCAGGGCCACGACCCCGCCCCACGAATGCCCCAGGAGGTGCACTCGGTCAAGCCCGAGCTCGGTTCGCACGGCGTGTAGCTCGTCCGCGAACTCGTCGATGGTTGCGACCACCTCGTCCGCCCTCGGATCTGACCGTCCACAGCCCTGCTGGTCGTACAGGACGACCGGGCGGCCGATGTCCGCCAGGCGCAGGAGCGGCTCGAGCGCCTCGTGCGAGGGCGGGCGACCGTGGAGCGCCAGCAGCGGGGCGGGTTCTTGAGCCTGGCCCGCGAGCTCACCGGCCACACGCACGAAGGTCCGACGTCCGTCGAACTGGACCCATCGCTCGCTGTTCGGAACCGGGTGCATCGCGCACATCATGGCGACCCGCGTCAATGGCGCGCCCGGAGGGATTCGAACCCCCGACCCTCTGATCCGAAGTCAGATGCTCTATCCACTGAGCTACGGGCGCGCACGGGGAGTGTAGCCCGTCGCCGCGGACGTACGATGGTGCTCGTCCATCTGACAGCGCTGACGGGGGCATGGGGTGAAGGGACACAACCGGCTCCGGGTCCACCGGATCGTGGACGTTCCGCTCAAGGAGGTCTCGGGGATCTGCCTCCGGCGGGGTCCGGAGGGCGAGCTGGCCCTGCTCGCCGTTGGAGACCGAGTCGCGGTGGCTGCGTGGTTCTGGCAGCCGCGGGACGACCTGGCGCCGCTCGAGTGGCACACGGCCGACGTCACCGATCTCGAGGGCACCCGCCTGCCCGCCGACGACCCCCAGATCGAGGCCATCTGCGCCGACGGGGAAGGCCGCGTGCTCCTGCTCCAGGAATCGCCGCCCCGGAGCGAGCTCATCGACCCCGTCACCCGCCGCGTCGTGGCCTCGATCGTGCTGGACGTCCCCGGCAGCGACGACCTCGCCCTGTCGTGGGCCGACCCGGCCGGCTCCAAGGGAGAGGGCGCGGTGCTCCTCCCCGGGGGGCATCTGCTCGTTGCCAAGGAGAAGGATCCGCCGGCGCTGATCGAGTTCGGGCCGGAGGGGGCGACCCCGATCGGCTTCGCGCGCGGCCGAGGCCTGGCACCTGGTGCTGCCTGGCAGATCGAGCCCGGCGACCATCGGTTCGTGGCCCTCTCGGTCTGGCGGCCGGACAAGCCCCTGCGCAAGGCGTGCGCCGACTTCAGCGACCTCGAGATCGGCCCGGACGGCTGCCTCTACGTGCTGAGCGACAAGTCCGCCACGCTGGCCCGGCTCTCTGCCCTGCCGGCGCGTGGTGGCGAGCTGCGCGCCGACGCTGACTGGCAGCTGGACGATCTCGACGGCAAGCCCGAGGGGCTGGCCTTCACCCCCAACGGGCGTGCGCTCGTCGCGCTCGACACGCGCAAGGCCCGCCACAACTTGGTGCTGCTCGAGCCCCCGATCGCGGCGGCCTGATGCACGCGCCCGCGGAGTCCGCGCGCCACGCCACGGCGGACCGTGGCCTCTCGTCCAATCGCGTGAACGGCGCGGGGCCCGGATCGGTACCTCCGGTTGAGGTCGTCCGTCATGCACCGTGTCCGACAAGGAGGATGCGCCCCTGATCTCGCTCTCGAGCCTGGTTCGTGATGCCGTGCATCGCAGCCGCGGGGACTGGCCCGTGGTCCTCGCGGTGTGGCTCCTGCTGCTCTGCTCCACCACGCTCCTCGCGGCCGGTGCGCTGTACGCCGACACGGTGGCGACCGGCGGTCTCCGCCGCGCCATCCTCGACGTTCCCCCGTCCGATCGCTCGATCGTGGTGCGGGCCGCATCCAGCGTCGATGATCCGGGGCTCGTCGACGCGGCGATCCGGACCGAGCTGGGCCTCCCGGGAGTGGGATCCGAGCGCGTGGTCCATGTCGAGCGGAGCGGGTCGATGGGCGTGGACAGCACGGCCGGCGACGCCGACGACAGGCCCGACCTGCTCACCACGCTCGCCAGGTACGAGGGGATCGAGGAGCACGCGACGCTGCTGGCCGGCGCGTGGCCCGCCGCGGGTGCGATCCCGCCCGAGGTGTCGCTGTCCGACGGGGCGGCGGACGCCCTCGGGGTGGGCGTGGGGGACCGGCTGTCGCTGGCCAGCCGCCTCGAGCCCGGAATCACGAGCGTCGTGGAGATCGTCGGGATCTGGCGGCCGGATCCGAGTGATCCGTACTGGCTGGGCGATCCCCTCGAGCTCGCGGGCGTCGATGCTCGTGGCTCATTCACCGCCGTCGGGCCACTCGTCATCGGGGCTGCCGAGCCGTGGGCCGGCCTCGGGGGGCAGGTCGAGCACCAGTGGCGAATCGTGCCTGACGCGGACGCGCTTGAGGCCGACGACGTCGCGGCCATGCGCGCGGCGATCGAGGGCGTCGACGAGCGTCTCGCCGCGGCCCTCCCCGACGGACCGGTCGTGAGCGTGGTCTCGGGCCTGCCTCCGGTCCTCGCCGAGGTGGACCAGGCGATCTCGGTCAGCCGCAGCGGGGTGATGCTGGTGATCGCACAGTTCGCCGTGCTTGCCGGCTATGCCGTGCTCCTCGTGGCGGGCATGGTCGTCGAGCGGCGACGTCCCGAGGCCGCGCTGATGCGCGCCCGCGGCGCCACGCGCGCCCAGGTCGCGCAGCTGTCGCTCGTCGAGGCGCTGATGCTGGCGGTCCCGGCCGTCATCCTGGCGCCCCTCCTGGCCATCGTCGTCGTCGGGCTGCTCGGTGCCTACGGCCCGCTTGCCGGGTCGGGTGTCTCGTCGAGCGTCGTGCCCGGGCCGACCCCGATCGTCGTTGCCCTGCTGGCCGGGCTGTTCTGCGTGGTCGCCCTGACCCTCCCGGCGGCCGTCACGATCGCGACGCCGGCCGGGGTGCGCGCAGCCCTCGGTCGCCAGGTCGGGACCACGCTCGCCGGGCGACTCGGCCTCGACCTCGCTCTCCTGGTGGTCGCAGCCGTCGCCCTGTGGCAGCTCCGGCTGCACGGCAGCGCACTGTCGAGCGGCCTGCGGGGCACCCTGGGCGTGGACCCGCTGCTCGTGGTGACACCGGCGATCGGGCTCCTCGCGGGCGCCGTGCTGGCCGTTCGCATCGTGCCGCGCATCGCCGAGATCGCCGAGCGGCTGCTCGACCGCGGCTCCGGGCTGGTGGGCGCGCTCGGTGGTCGTGAGCTCGCCCGCCGCCCGCTCCGCTACACGCGTGCAGCGCTCCTGCTGGTGCTCGCGGTCGCCCTCGGCCTGTTCGCGGGCTCGTATGCGGCCACCTGGACGCAGTCGCAGCTCGACCAGGCGAGGTACCAGGCCGTGGCTGACGTGCGGGTCATCGCGCCCGAGCGCAGCAGCCTCCCGGCGCTCGAGCTCGGCGCGCGCTACGCGGGCCGGCCGGGCGTGACGGCGCTCACCCCGGTGGTGCTGCAGACCGTCGACGTCGGTCGGGCGGTCAGCGCCGGCACGCTGCTGGGCGTCGATCCGGCCGCGGCGGCGTCGATCGTGCGCTTCCCGGACGACGCGAGCGGCCGGGCGCTGCCGGCGCTGCTGGCCGGGCTCGAGGACGAGCGCTCCGTGCCGGCCGGTCCGGCCCTTGAGGGCGAGCCCGACAGGATCACGGCCGACCTCGACGTCGCCCTCACCGCCTACGCCCTCGGCACCGACGAGGTGCTGACCGATGTGAGCCCGTTGATCGGGCTCAGCGCGATCGTCGAGGACGCCGACGGGCGGCTCCACCGGGTCGACGGCCTGCGCGAGCCGCTGTCCGACGTCTCGAGCCCGCGGCGCGAGACGCGGTCGGTCGCGCTGGTCACCGAGCCCGCCGACCCCGATGGGCGACCCCGCTACCCGCTTCGCCTCCGTGCCCTCGACGTGGTCGTCGTGCCACCCGAGGACGTACTGCTCACGGGCAGCATCGAGCTGGCCGGCGCCCGCGCCGACCGGGTCGGCGGACAGGCTGGCGCAACGGCTGCGCCGCCGGCTTCCGAGCTCGATCTCGCAGGGACCGGCTGGCGTTGGACGCGCATCGACGGCGGGACGGCCGGCGGGACGAGGGAGTACCGGGCTCCGGTGGGGCGGCCGGGCCTCATCGTCATCGGTGACGAGGAGGGCACCAACCCGCCCATCGCTGCTCGGCTGAGCGGTCCGTCGTCCACCTTTCGGCTGGGCGTGGCTCCCGACGAGACGGCGCTGCTGTCGGGCATCGTGAGCCGCCGCTTCGCGGACCAGACGGCCGTGGCCGAGGGTGACACCATCGGCATCTCGGTCCAGGGAACGCGGCTGACGATGCGCGTCGCGGGGATCGTCGAGGCCTTCCCGCCGCTCGACCCCGACGTCCCCTTCGCGGTGGTCGACCTGGCCGGGCTGGAGCGGCTCCGCTTCGACGCGACCGGCCTGACCCAGGCTGCCGCCGAGTGGTGGCTGGCCGTGGAGCCGGGCACCGCCCCTGCCGTGACGGCCGACCTCGAGCGAAGACCCGAGCTTGCCGCCGCCGTGATCGAACGAGAGGCGCTCTCCGCCTCGCTGGCATCGAGCCCGCTGCCGCTCGGGGTCATCGGTGCGCTCGCGATCGGCGCGCTGGCAGCGCTTGCGTTCGCGGCGATCGGGCTGATCGTCAGCGCCGCCGTCTCCGCCAACGAGCGGCTCGGCGAGTTCGCGTTGCTGCGGGCGCTCGGGCTGTCCGGCCGAGAGCTCTCGGCCTGGCTCTCGCTCGAGAACGCGTTCATCCTCCTTGTCGGCCTGCTGGCGGGGACGGTGCTCGGTCTTCTGCTCGCCTGGCTCGTGCTGCCGATGGTTCTTCTGACTGAAGGAGGCGAGCCGGTGGTTCCGGCGGTCTCGGTGGTCGTCCCATGGCAGACGGCGGTGCCGATCTACCTGCTCTCGGGCGCGCTCCTGCTGCTCATCGTTGCGGTGGTCCGTCGCGAGCTGCTGCGGATCCGGGTCGGCGACGTGCTCCGGGCGCGGGACGGCTGAGCGATGTCCTGGATCGCGCTCTCGCTCCGCCGGCTGCGCGACGCCCGCCTCGCCGCGCTCGGGCTGTCCGCCCTGGTCCTGCTCACAGCCTTCATCTTCGGGCTTGCGCCGAGGCTGCTCGACCGGATCGCTGACGAGGCACTGCGCTCCTCGGTGGCGGCCGAGTCCGCCCTCGCCCGGAACGTCCAGTTCCTCGAGGACCGTCGGATCGCACCGTCGCCGGCGGGCGATCCCCTGGCCGGCGTCGATGCCATCGGGGCCGCGCTCGATGGTCAGATCCCGCAGTCGGTGCGTGCTGCGCTCGTCGAGCGGTCCTATGTCGTGGACACGCCCCGCTGGCGGGTCGCGTCGGAGGGCCGTGAGCCGGGCTTCGTGCGGCTGCGACTGCAGCAGGGGGCGGACGGTCGCATCCGGTACGTCGCCGGGCGGCCGCCGACCGGGTCGGTGCGCGGGGTCGATCCGGCGAGCGGGGCTGCGTCTGGCCCGGCGCCCACCGAGCCCGCCGAGCCTGCCGAGCCTGCCGAGCCCGTCCCCGCGCTCGAAGTGGCCATGTCGTCGGCCACGGCCAAGGCATCCGGGATCGCCGTCGGCGACACCCTGGTGCTGCGCGGCGACGCGACCGACCCGGCGATCCGCGGCCGCGATGTCGACCCGATCGCCGTGGACGTGGTGGGGCTCTTCGAGGTGGACGAGCCGCTTGCCGACTTCTGGTACGCCGACCGCTCGCTCGAGCGCCCGTCTCTCCGGTCGCTGACGCTGGCCGACATCCTGCTCGACTCGGTCTTCCTGCTCGATGACGCCGCCTACCCGGCGCTGGTGGCGGCGACCGACGGTGGCGAGGTGCCGCTGCGCTACACATGGCGGACCTTCCTCGACCCGCAGCTCCTCGAGTCGGAGCGTGCGCAGGGCATGGCGGCCGACCTGCGGCGGATGGAGAGCGTCTTCGCGGCCTCGGGCACCGGGGCCGGGGCGACCGGGACGAGCCTGCGGACGGGGCTGCGGCAGATCGTCGAGGGCCATCTCCTCCGCTGGAGCTCCGCTGAGGGCCTGCTGGCGGTGGTCGGGATCGGCGCCGCCGCGGTGGCGCTCGCCGCGCTCGCCCTGGCGACGATGCTGCTGGCGCAGCGCCGGCAGCTTGCCCTCGCCCTGAGCCGCGGACGGGGCGCCTCGCGGTCCCAGGTGACGGCCGCCCTGGTGGCCGAGGGCGTCGTCCTGGCGCTCCCGGCGACCGTGCTCGCCGTCGTCGCGGCCATCGCGGTCGTGCCCGGCGGGCCTGACGGGCTCACGATCCTGGCGGCCGGGCTGGTCGGCGTGGCCGCCGTGGTCCTGCTCGTCCTGACGGTCCTGCCCGGCACCGCCACGCTGCGTCATGGCGGAGCCGCCGGCCCGCCACCGACCCGGCGCTCGGGGCCGCGCCGGCTGGTGCTCGAAGGTGCCGTGATCGTGCTCGCCATCGCCGGCGCATTCATGCTTCGCCAGCGGGGTCTGGCGGCGGGGGTGGCCGGCGGTCCGGGAACCGGCGTCAGGGCGAGCGCCGCGGCCGCGGCCGTCGAGCCCGCCGGCGTGGACCCGCTGGTCGCGGCGGTGCCAGTGCTGCTCGGCTTCGCCGTCGGGCTGCTGGCCATCCGGCTGGCACCCTATGCCATGCGCGTCCTGGAAGGCGCCGCGGCGGCCCGACCGGGGCTCGTTGCCGCCCTGGCGCTGCGGCGCTCCACGCGCGGCGGGAGTGCCGCGGTCGTGCTGCTCGTCCTGATGACCACCGTCGCGATCGGGA
>Ga0316622_100000603_pt1 | contig 21444 bp, 16 predicted proteins | sample OWC_Aug_OW2_C1_D_FD_207646 | JGI IMG/M metagenome (GOLD analysis project Ga0316622, IMG submission 207646) | Wetland soil microbial communities from Old Woman Creek delta, Ohio, United States - OWC_Aug_OW2_C1_D5_C | ecosystem: Environmental > Terrestrial > Soil > Wetlands | place: USA: Ohio... | reverse complement strand
CCGGCGGTTGCCGGCGCCGAGGACGGCCCATCGAAGGAACCCGCGCTCCTGCTGAAATACGCCGCGCCGGATCTGCACGATCGTTTGGCGCGCGAGGTGCTCGACCCGATTCCCGCGATCGTCGCGCAGGAACTCCGGATCCGGTGGCTCCCCGTCCCGATGGAACCTTCCGGGAACGCTTCGTCCACAGTGGATATACCGGTTCCCGACGACGCGGCCCTGCGACGGATCGCCGGGAAGGTGTCCCGCGCCTCCGAACAGATGGAGCGGGTTGAGAGCGCCGCTGCGCAACGGATTCTCGAGGAGGCCGAGAAGGAGTGCCGATCGTACCGGTTCACGGATGCGACGCGTCCCTTTCTCGCGGAGATCTTTCTCCGGCAGGGGATCCTCCGTCTCTGGGAGGGGAAGGGATCCGATGCCGAGGCGCTCTTTTCCCGCGTTCGGGCGTTGCGTCCGGGCTTCACCCCGGATCCCGCCCTGTTTCCCCCCCAGGTACTGTACGCATGGGAAGCGACAGGGCACCGCCCCGTGCCCGAAGCGGAACTCCTGGTCGAGTCGCTCCCCTCCGGCGCGCAGATCTTCGTCGATGGAGAGCGTCGTGGAATCACCCCGGCCCGGGTTCGAACGAAAAATATCGGGCCGGTACGGATCCGCGTCTCCCACCCGGGATACAGGGATGCCGAAACGACGGGTCAATGGCTTCCGGGAGACACGGAGATATTGCGCTTCTCCCTTCCAGGCGACCGGGTGGCTCGCCTCGGCGAACTTCTTGCCGGCGCCGGGCAGGGAAAAGGCGGAGGCGCCGGCCCCCTGGTCGAGGAACTCTCCGCGGCGGCCGGGACCCCTCGGATCGCGATCCTTATGCTCGAAAAGGAGGTGCCCGGCGAAGGGCTGCGCGCACGGCTCTATGTCGGAAGGCCGGCGGGCCTTGATCCGGCTCTCCTCGGGGGAACCTCCTTCCCCGGAGGGAAAGAGGGGGCGGAGATCTCCGGGAAGTGGGTCGCCCACACCCTTGCCGCGAACGGGTGGCCCAGAGCGGAACGGCCGGAAAGGCCCTGGTACAAAAGCCCTTGGTTCTGGGGTGTTTTCCTGGTTGTTGGAGTGGCAGCCGCGTTCGGGGCGGGCGGTGGAGGCGGCGGGAGCGGCGGTTCCTCGGGAAGCACCGTCGCCGTGAATTTTTGACCCTCGAACGGGAGAGGGTTTTTCGGATATGATGTTTCACGGACCATGGGACGAAACACAAAGCTGACCGACATGACGATCCCCCTGAAGGATCCGAACCGGAATAAGCGCCGACTGCCGCTTTACATCGCGGCGGTCCTGGTGATCGTGGCGGTGTTCATCTCGCTGTTTCGCGACATGGGAGTCGTCGACACCTGGAGGCTCCGCAATACGGAGCGCCAGCTTCGCGGCGAGGTCGAAAAGCTTCGACAGGAGAACGCGCTGCTCAAGCGCACGGTCGAGGATCTTCGCGGCAACCCGGCGGTCATCGAACAGGAGGCCCGCCGCCTCGGCCTCATCAAGGAGGGGGAGAACGTCATCGTCGTCCCCCAGCGGCAGGAAGCCCGTCCGCAAGTCCCCCCCAAGCCCGGCGCGCACCGTCCTTAGTGTCGCGTTTTACAAATACGGCAACATATAACCGTTGGGTGCGCAGACTCCGGGCTCGTGCCCCCCGTTTTTCCTGCAGCGGGGGTACCCCAGCGACGCGAAGCTCGTATTGGGGCGGGGGGGGGTCCACTCCGCTGCGCCCTACGTCTACGTGACGGTTTTTTTGAAGGGGAGCACTTAGTGCCTGGACGCAGTGACGCACTGAAGCGGTACAGGTACGCCGCGGGGCTGTCCGCCCCGGTGTACCTCCTTGCCCTCTCCCTCCTCCGGGAGCGGATTCCGGGAGGGACTCCTTTCCTTCTTTCCGCCGCGATCGGACCGCTCGTGGCGGCGATCTTCCTCGTCACGTATCTTCTCGCTCGAAAACGGGACGACCGTGTCCCCGACCTGCTGCCCCTTCTCGTCTGGGGATCCGCCGCAGCCATGGAGGTTCACGCATTCGTACCGCCGGTCGCCCGGACCGGCGTCGTCCCGGCGGCCCTTTTTTTCGGCCTCGCCCTGAAGTTCCCACCGACGCTCTCCATTCCGGCAATCCTGTGTATCGACGCATGGCTGGCAGCGGTGCCGGGACCGATCGAGCGAGAGATCCTCTACACATCCGCGATGGCCCTGGTCGCAGGAGGGGCGGGCATCGTTGTCCGCAGGGGGTATCGGGATGGCGACCGGGACGTGAACGGCGTTCAGGAGGCGATCGCTCGGAGCCGGGCTCTGGTTCTTCCCTGGGAGGACTCGGGAAACGGCGGTCTTCCCGCAAGCGGTGGGATGACCGAGGAATCCAGCCTGCTCCGGAGGGAAGAGGAGTTGAAGGATGGGATCCGGCAGGCGTTGGATCGGCTACTGGGGCTTACCGGCGCTTCTCATGTCGCCTACATCGCCCGGTCCGTATCCCCGGGATCCAGCCTCCACGAAGGGTTTCTGCTGAGCCGCGGCTCGTCGGTCTCCCGGGAGATCTCCCTTCCCGACACGTATGTCCCCCTTCGGGAAGCAACCGTTTTCAGAAAACCGTTTATCGAGGTCGGGGCGGGAGCGAGGCAGTACGCCCCGTGGAAAAGCGGTCCTGGGAGCGTCCCCGCCGGGATCGCCGCCGTCCCGGTTTTCAGGGAGGGAGTGGTGGAAGGCGTTCTCCTCGCGGTCCGCGACGACGAGGGTCCGTGGACGGATTCCGTGATCCCGGCGATGGAACTGGCGGGCCATTTCGTGGGGCGCGATATCGAGCGGATGCGGGAACTCCACCAGGGGGACCGGTACTATCTACGCGGGGAGTGGTATCACAGCATGGTCCGGAAGATGGCGGAGGTGGGGACGGAAGGGGATCCGGAGGCGGGCGGTGCCGGGCGCACGAGACGGGAGATGGTCTACGCGGAGACCGTGGAGCAGGTCCGACGTCAGGTCGACGCGGACAGGGTTCTTCTGGTCGAATCGGGCGAGAACCCGGCGAACGGTCGCATCGCCTGGGCGATAGCGGCGGACGGTGGCGGAGCCGGGGCGGAGGGGTACGAACCGCTCGGTGACAGCTACGTCGGGTGGGTGCTCCGGACCGGTACGCAGCGCATCTTTCCGGGTACCGCCGCCTCACCACGGAACCAGGAAGTCCTTCCGGGATCGTGGGAGCGGGAGGGGGAGCGGTCGTTCCTGGTCCTTCCGGTGAAGGGGAGGGTCGGGTTTCGGGGCGCCCTGGTCTGCGCCCACCCACAGGAGAAACGATTCCGGAAGGAGCACGCGGAGATCGCGCGGGATATCACGACGGTGATGCAGCTCGGGATTTCCCACGTCGAACGGCTCGAGTCGCTTACGAAAAAGGCGACGACGGATGGGTTGACCGGGTTGTCGAACCGGAAGGCGTTTCTCGAGCGGCTGGCGGTGGATCTCTCGCGACTCGACGGTCGGCATCCGTGCGGCGTTGTGATGCTGGACATCGACCACTTCAAGCGGGTGAACGACACCTACGGGCATCCGTTCGGCGACGTGGTACTTCGGGGCGTGGCGTCGGTCCTCGGCAAGGGAGTCCGCAAGGGCGACACGGCAGGGCGGTACGGAGGGGAGGAGTTCGTGCTCTACCTGCATATGGCGGACACCGGGCGGGCCCTTGAGGGGGCCGAGAGGTTCCGCAGGATGATCCGGCAGATCCGTTTCGCCCATGAGGGAAAGGAGATCGCCGTCACCGCTTCCCTGGGCGTAGCGTGCGCCCCCCATCACGGCACCGGGGTCGAGGAGCTCCTGAAACACGCCGACGAGGCGCTTTATCTCTCCAAGCAGCGCGGCCGCGATCGGGTGACGGTCTACCCGGGGTGACACTATATCCGCGGGATGACGAAGCGGAGTGGAAGCCCCCCGCCCCAATACGAGCTTCGCGCCGTTGGGGTACCCCACGGTAGGAAACATGAGGGGGCACGAGTGCTCCCACATACGTGCGTCGCGTTGACACCCCCCGTCGGGGGGGATAAACTGCAAGCTTTACAATCATTTTCCCGTCGAGGCGCTGTTTGGACGCACGTCGGATCGTCGAATCCCTTGTCTTCTCCGCGGTGCGGAAAAAGGTCGCGGAATGGGGAGAGGACGCGGAGGTCACCATCTCCCTCGAGATCCCCCGGCAGGAATCGCACGGGGATTTCTCCACAAACGCGGCGATGCAGCTCGCAAAGCGTCTCGGGAGAAAACCGCGGCCGGTGGCGGAGGAAATCGTGTCGGCGCTGCGGGAGGAGGACCGGCGGGGCCGCTTCGCGTCCCTTTCGATCGCCGGCCCGGGGTTCATCAACATCGTCCTCTCCGAGGAGTTCTGGAGGGAAGTCCTGACGGTCGCTCTGGAAAAGGGGCCCCGGTTCGGCGCCTCGAAGATCGGAGAGGGAAAGACCGTCCACCTCGAGTTCGTGTCGGCCAACCCGACCGGACCCCTTCACGTCGGTCACGGCCGTGGCGCCGCGGTCGGCGACGCCCTTGCCCGGATCCTCGAGTTCACCGGCCACAAGGTCGCCCGCGAATATTACATCAACGACGTCGGCAACCAGATGGACAACCTGGGGCGCTCGCTCTTCGCGAGATACCGTGTTCTGTGCGGACGGACCGGAGAACTCCCCGAGGATGGATATCGCGGGGAGTACATGATCGAACTCGCGTGGGACGTTCGCGAGGAAGTGGGGGATCGGTACGCCGACACGCCGGAGGAGGAGGCGCTTCCCGTCTTCAGGAAAGAGGCCGGAGATCGCATTCTTCGCGGGATCCGCGACGACCTCGCCTCGTTCCGGGTGACGTACGACCGATGGTTTGCGGAAAAGGAACTGCACGACCAGGGTCTGGTCGCCGCCGCCCTCAAGGATCTCCGGGAGCGCGGACAGCTCTATGAGGCCGATGGGGCGACCTACTTCCGCAGCCAGGCGCTTGGGGACGAAAAGGATCGCGTCCTGGTTCGCGCAGACGGGCGAACCACCTATTTCGCGGCGGACGTCGCGTATCACCGGCACAAGCTGCAGGGCGGGTTCTCCCGGATGATCGACATCTGGGGGGCCGATCATCACGGGTACGTGCCGAGAATGCGTGCGGCGCTTCGGGGACTCGGGGAAGACGAGAACCGCCTGGAGGTGCTTCTCGTCCAGTTCGTGACCCTGATCCGGGAGGGGAAGGCCGTCCAGATGTCGACCCGGTCGGGGGAATTCACGACGCTGCGCGAGGTCCTCGACGAAGTGGGGGTGGATGCCGCGCGGTTTTTCTACCTGTTACGCAGTTACCACACCCACCTGGATTTCGATCTCACCCTGGCGAAGACACAGTCGCGGAACAACCCGGTGTATTACATCCAGTACGTGCACGCCCGGATCTGCTCCGTTTTCCGCGAGGCGGAAGCCCAGGGCAAGACGCTCGCCGGACACCCCCCCCTTTCCATCCTCACCTTCCCCGAGGAAGTGCGGCTGATGAAGGCGGTCGCCCGCTTTCCCGACGTCGTCTCGGAGTGCGCGAAGATGCTGGAGCCCCATCGGATTCCCTTTTATCTCCTCGAGGTGTCGGATCTCTTCCACGCCTTCTACCACCAGCACCGGTTCCTCGGGGAATCTCCCGAGCGGACGCAGGCCCGGCTCGCACTCGCGCTTGGCGTGAAGACGGTGGTCGCGTCCGGGCTTTCGCTGATCGGCGTTTCGGCTCCGGACCGGATGTGAGATCGCTTCGCCACAAACTTTGGTATCGACGCGGGGATCCCGACCGGCATTCCTTCGCCTTCTTCTTCGTCGGCACCCTCGTCGTCATCGCTGTCGCCTTCTTTCTCGGATTTCAGCTGGGAAGATACGTCGAGAAGAGCGCGGTGAAGGAGGCGGGGGGGAAAATCGTTTCTCCGGGGCCAGCGGCCGAGAACGGGACGCGGATCGCCACCACCGCGGAGATCCGGAAGGACATGTCGGCGTTTTCGGAGGAGGCGTTGAAGATACCGGGGGTGGTCCCTCCCCCGGCGATCCTCCCGACCGCCGGGGACGATCTGAAGAAAACGGAGTCCGAGGCCACCTTCCCCGAATCGCTCTCCCGGAAGGATCCCTCTCCGGAACCGATGGCAAAGAAGAAGGAGAAGGCCAAGGTCGCCGCCCCCTCCGTGGAAGAGAAGTTCGTGCTGCAGGCGGGTGCGATGAAATCGCGCGATACCGCCGACGCCCTGCGGAAGCGACTCGATCGGAGCGGGTACAAGGCGAAAGTGATTCACGTGACAACCCGGTCGCTCGGGGAGGTGTACCGCGTCCGCGTGGGGCCGTTCGGAACCCGCGACGAGGCCATGAAAGCGATGAAGGCGATACGGGCCGAGATGAAGATCGACGTTATCCTGCTGAAGGGATGAGGTGACGCCGTGATTGTCCCCGACAAAGCTCAATTTCTCCGGCAGGCGGAGGAAGGATCGCTGATTCCCGTCTTCCGCGAATTCCACGCCGACCTCGAGACCCCGGTCTCCGCCTACATGAAGATTTCGGCCCGATTTCCGACCGACCACTTTCTGCTGGAGAGCGTCGAGGGGGGGGAAAAATGGGCCCGGTACTCCTTCATCGGATTCGACCCGCATCTCCGGTTTCGCGCAGACGAGAAGGGAATCACGGTCCGGCAGGGAGGGGAGACGCGGAACATTCCCGTCACGGGGGATCCACTCGACGCGCTTGCGGGGATCCTGAAGTCGATACGGTACCGTCCGGCGCCGGGACTCCCCAGGCTTTCGGGGGGCGCGGTCGGTTACATCGGATACGACTACGTCCGGTATCTTGAAAAGGTCGGGGGGGACAGGCCCTTGACCGACGCCCCCGATGCGATGTTCCTCTTTCCGTCACGGCTCCTGATCTTCGACAACGTCCGGCACACTATCCTCATCGTCGCTCACGGTGCGGTCGGCGCGGGGCAGGACCCGGGCGCCGCCTACGCGCGGGCGCTCGAGGCCATCGAGGAAGTTCGGGGAATACTCCGCGTGCCGCTGGAAGGATCCGAAGTGCCGGAAGGGGACGACGGCGGGGAGGCCCCCGCATTCGAGATGTCCCGCGAAACCTTCCTCGACGCGGTGCGCAAAGCCAAGGAGCACATCCGGAACGGCGACATCATCCAGGCGGTTCTCTCCAACCGGGCGACCGTACGTACGCGGCGGACTCCCGCCGAGGTGTACCGCGTTCTTCGGGCCATCAATCCCTCCCCCTACATGTACCTGCTGAGAATGGGGGACCTGTCGATCGTCGGATCCTCGCCGGAAATCCTCGTGCGGCTAGAGGGGGACGAGATCCAGCTCCGCCCCATCGCCGGGACGCGCCCCCGGGGCGCCACCCCCTCGGAGGACCGCCGGCTGGAGGCGGAGCTTCTGTCGGATCCGAAGGAACTCGCGGAGCACGTGATGCTCGTGGATCTCGGCCGCAACGACGTGGGCCGGGTCGCCGCGTGGGGATCCGTGAAAGCCAACGAACTGATGGGAATCGAGCGATACTCGCACGTCATGCACATCGTGTCGAACGTTGTCGGGAAGCTTCGCGAAGGGCTCACCGCGTTCGACGTCCTCCGCGCGGCGTTTCCCGCGGGGACGGTCTCGGGCGCCCCGAAGGTCCGGGCGATGCAGATCATCTCCGATCTCGAACCGTTCCGCCGCGGGATCTACGCGGGGGCGGTCGGATATTTCGACCTGCAGGGAAGCATGGACTTCTGCATCGCAATTCGGACCATCGTGATGTCGGGGGGGCAGGCGAAGATCCAGGCGGGGGCTGGGATCGTCGCGGATTCGGATCCCGCCCGGGAGTGGGACGAGATTCTGAGCAAGGCGAAGGTTCTTTTCCGCGCCGTCGGCGTGTCGACGGAAACGCTGGAGGCGCCATGATCGCCGTCATCGACAATTACGATTCGTTCACCTGGAACCTCGTGCAATATATCTGCGAACTCGGCGCAGAGGTGTCGGTGTTCCGAAACGACGCGATCACGGTGAAGGAACTGGCGCTACGGAACCCCGCCGGCCTGGTGATCTCGCCGGGGCCGGGCGGACCGGACGATGCCGGAATCTCTCTCGACGCGATCCGGGAGTTCGAGGATCGGATCCCGATTCTCGGGGTCTGCCTGGGCCATCAGTGCGTAGGGCAGGCGTTCGGTGGACGGATCGTCCACGCCCAGGCGCTTATGCACGGGAAGACCTCCCGCGTCCGGCACAACGGCAAAGGGATCTTCTCGATGGTCGAGAACCCGATGACCGCCACGCGGTACCATTCCCTCGCCGTGGAGCGTTGTACCCTTCCACCGGAACTGGAGGTTTGCGCCGAGGCCGAGGACGGCGAGGTGATGGGGGTGCGCCACCTCGAAAAACCGGTCTTCGGGGTTCAGTTTCACCCGGAGTCGATCCTTACGCAGTCGGGGATGCGTCTCCTCGAGAATTTTCTTTCCCTGATCGACCCGACCCAACCCGTTCTGCGCGAGTTCGGGAACATCCAGGAGGCGATCGCCGCCGTCTCGGGGCGCAGGAACCTGTCCGCCGACGGGATGCGGGACGCGATGCGGATGATCATGGGCGGGGAAGCTTCCCCTGCACAGATCGCCTCGTTCCTCTCCTGTCTCTCCATGAAGGGGGAGACGATCACGGAAATCGCCGCTGCCGCCGAAGTGATGCGGCAGAAGGCGATCCGCATCGTCCCTCCGGCGGGAAAAGAGGTCCTCGACACGTGCGGAACGGGAGGGGATCGCGCCGGAACGTTCAACATATCCACCACCGTGGCGTTCGTCGCCGCGGGAAGCGGCATCGCCGTGGCCAAGCACGGGAACCGGTCCGTGACCAGCCGGTCCGGAAGCGCGGACGTGCTGGAAGCGGTCGGCATGGACCTGAACGCGGACCCCGCTCTGGTGCAGCGCGCCCTCGACGAGGCAGGGATCACCTTCATGTTCGCACCCAGATTTCACGCCGCGATGAAATACGCCATCGGCCCGCGACGGGAGATCGCCATCCGGACGATCTTCAACATCCTCGGTCCAATCAGCAATCCCGCCGGCGTGCGGCGGCAGGTCGTCGGCGTGTTCAGCGAGGAACTCGGGGACACGTACGCACGGGTTCTCGCGGAATCCGGCCACCTGCACGCGTTTGTGGTCCACGGAACCGACGGACTGGACGAGGTCTCCCTCGCCGCGCCTACGATCGTCTGGGAGGTGCGCGAGGGGAAGGTGAAGCGTTTCCTCTTCGACCCGCGGCCGTTCGGGTTCGAGTATGTCCCGCTGGGCGCACTTCGCGGGGGGGATGCCGCTGCGAATGCCAAGATCCTCCTGGGGGTTCTCTCGGGCGATCCGGGTCCGGCGCGCCAGGCCGTGCTCGTGAACGCCGCCTTCGCAGCGGTCGCCGGCGGGGCCGCGGAAGACCTGCGGGAGGGGGTGCGGACGGCGACCGGCTCGATCGACTCGGGCGCGGCGATGGAACGGCTTCGGGGATTTCTCGCCATCCTCGGGAAGCGGGAAGCGCGCTGACCCACCTCGATCGCATACTTTCCGGCGTCCGCGAGGGACTTTCCGAGCGGAAGGCGCTCGTTCCGATCGGGGATCTTCTTCGGGCCGCTTCGATGCGCGGACCTGCGAAGGATCTCCTCCGGACGATCCCGGAAGGCCCGGGAATCATCGCGGAGATCAAGCGCGCCTCTCCATCGAAAGGATGGATCCGTCGCGATCTCGACGCCGTCGCTACCGCTGCCGCCTATCTCGCGGGGGGCGCGTGGGCGATCTCGGTCCTGACGGAAGGCCGGAGCTTCGGCGGATCGCTCACGGACCTCTCGGACGTCCGTGCCGCATTCCCGGAAGCGACGCTTCTGCGAAAGGATTTCGTGCTGGACGACTACATGCTGGCGGAATCCCGGGCGCACGGCGCCGATCTGGTCCTGCTCATGGTCTCCGTCCTCGGGGAAAAGACGGTGGAGATGGCGGCGCGGGCCTTCGCGCACCGGCTCGAACCGCTGGTGGAGGTACGCGACGCGGCGGAGATCGCGATCGCCGCCCGGTCGGGGGCACGGTTGATCGGTATCAACAACCGGGACCTGGACACGTTGACCGTGGACCTGTCCACGGGGGCGCGGTTGCTCCCCCTTCTTCCCGCCGATGCGTACCCGGTCGTGGAAAGCGGCATCTCTACGGCGGACCAGGTTCGGGACTTCCACAGGGCCGGCGCCCGCCTCTTCCTGATCGGGGAGGCCCTGGCCGGGAGCAAAGTCCCCGCAGACACGATCCGCGGGTATGTGGGAAAATGAACCGGAATCCGATGAACGATCATCACGCAAAGGAGCGGACACGATGAAGGTGAAATTTCTCCTCAAGGACTCGGAGATACCGAAGACCTGGTACAACGTCATGGCGGACATGCCGAACCCTCCGGCCGCAGTGCTGCACCCCGGCACCGGCAAGCCGGTGAGCCCCGACGATCTCGCTCCGCTCTTCCCCATGCCCCTGATCGAGCAGGAAGTGTCGTCGCAGCGGGAGATCCCGATCCCGGAGGCGGTCCGGGACATCTACACCCTCTGGAGGCCGACACCGATGTTCCGCGCCCTTCGCCTCGAGGAGGCGCTGGGGACGAAGTCGAAGATCTACTACAAGTACGAGGGCGTCAGTCCCGCGGGGAGCCACAAGCCGAACACCTCCATCCCCCAGGCGTACTACAACAAAATGTCGGGACGGAAGCGGATCGCGACGGAGACGGGTGCGGGGCAGTGGGGATCCGCCATGGCCCTCGCCGGGTCGTTCTTCGGCCTGGAAGTGAAAGTTTACATGGTGAAGGTCAGCTACAACCAGAAGCCGTATCGCAGGATGCTCATGGAAACCTGGGGGGCGAAGGTCGTGGCGTCCCCGAGCAAGGACACCAACTCCGGACGCGCCATCCTTGCGGAGTATCCGGACTCCCCCGGGTCCCTCGGGATCGCGATCAGCGAGGCGGTGGAGGATGCGGCGACGCGCGAGGACACCAGCTACGCCCTTGGGTCGGTCCTCAACCATGTCTGCCTCCACCAGACGGTGATCGGCCTGGAGGCGAAGGAGCAGATGAAGCTGGCGGGGGATTACCCCGACATCGTCATCGCGTGCTGCGGGGGCGGGAGCAACCTCGCGGGGATCGGCTTCCCCTTCCTGCGGGACAAGATCGCGGGTAGTAATAATCCGCGGATCGTCGCCGTCGAGCCGTCCTCCTGCCCGACGCTCACCAAGGGGATCTACGCATACGATTTCGGGGACACGGCGAAACTCACGCCGCTCATGAAGATGTACACCCTCGGCCACGACTTCGTGCCCGACGGGATCCACGCGGGGGGGCTCCGTTATCACGGGGACTCGGCGCTCGTCAGCCAACTCCACCACGAAGGGTTGCTCGAGGCCCAGGCGTACGGCCAGATCGCCGTATTCCAAAGCGCGATGATCTTCGCCCGCACGGAAGGAATCCTTCCGGCACCCGAGTCGTCCCACGCCATCCACTCGGCGATCGTCGAAGCGAAGCGCGCGGACGAAGAGGGGAAGCAGAAGACCATCCTCTTCAATTTGAGCGGACACGGTTTCTTCGATCTCACCGCCTACGACGACTACCTCAACGGGCGCTTGAAGGATCTGGAGTACCCGAAAGAGAAGGTTGCCGAGGCGCTTCACCGCCTCCCCAAGGTCGAGGGCTAGTGCTGCGGGGATGTTCCGCATCAAGATCTGCGGGGTGACCCGTCCGGAGGACGCCGCGCATGCCGTCGCGTGCGGGGCGGGGGCGATCGGGATCAACTTTTTCACCGGTTCGCCGCGGTTCGTCCCCGAGGTCCTCGCCCGGGAGATCGTGGGGGCGGTGGCGGGTCGGGCGGAGGTCGTCGGTGTGTTCGTAAACGAGATCCCGGGAACGATCGAGGCGCTGTGCGGGCGGCTCGGGATCCGCCGGGTTCAGCTTCACGGGGACGAGCCTCCCGGGGACGCCTCCCGGATCCCGCTCTGGCGGATGAAGGCGGTCCACGCGGATCGCACCCCGGATCTCCCGGCGCTCCTTGCGTATCCGTGCGAGGCGTTCCTGTTCGACGCCGGTGGCAGGGGCGCTTACGGCGGGACGGGTCGGGAGCTGGCGTGGGGGGAGCTGGCGGAGCGGTTCCCGGGGGTCGTGGGTGCGCGGAGTCCGGGAGGCGCGAGGAAACCGTGGCTCCTTGCAGGCGGGCTCACACCGGAAAACGTCGAGCGCGCCATCATCGCTGCCCGCCCGTTCGGAGTCGACGTCGCCTCCGGGGTGGAGTCGTCGCCGGGACGGAAAGACAGGGACAAGGTAAAATCGTTCATCGAACGCGCGAACGCGGGGTTCCGCATTGCCGAGGGGTAGGAGTATCAGGACGCCGGATCCGGCGGGGCACTTCGGCCCCTTCGGGGGGAGGTACGTCGCCGAGACGCTGATGTCCGCCCTGATCGGGCTGGAAAAGGCGTACCGGGAGGCGTGGCGCGACCGGTCCTTCCACCGGGAGCTGGACGGTCTCCTGAAGAGTTACGCAGGCCGGCCGACCCCTCTGTATTTCGCGGAGCGGCTGACGGAAAAGGCGGGAGGCGCCCGGATCCATATCAAGCGGGAGGACCTCGCCCACACCGGGTCGCACAAGATCAACAACACGCTCGGGCAGGGGCTCCTGGCGCGCAGGATGGGAAAGCGGCGGATCATCGCGGAGACCGGCGCCGGCCAGCACGGCGTCGCGACGGCCACCGTCTGCGCCAGGATGGGGATCCCGTGCGAGATCTACATGGGGGAGGAGGACGTCCGGCGACAGTCCCACAACGTCTTCCGGATGCGCCTCCTCGGGGCCCGCGTCAACCCGGTGACCTCGGGGAGCCGGACGCTGAAGGACGCCATGAACGAGGCGCTTCGGGATTGGGTGACGAACGTCCGTACCACCTACTACCTGATCGGGTCCACGGCGGGGCCGCACCCCTACCCGGAGATGGTGCGGGACTTCCAGTCGGTGATCGGGCGGGAAGCGCTGCCGCAGTTCCGGAAGGCGGAAGGGAAATTGCCGACCGCCGTCGTGGCGTGCGTGGGGGGGGGGAGCAACGCGATGGGGATCTTCACCTCCTTCCTTCGGTATCCCCGGGTGCGGCTCTACGGGGTCGAAGCGGGGGGTCTCGGTCTCTCTTCCGGGAAACACGGGGCCACACTCTCCCGCGGGAACGTCGGCGTGCTCCACGGGAGCAAATCGTTCCTCCTCCAAGACGCGGACGGGCAGATTCTCGAAGCCCACTCGATCTCCGCGGGGCTGGACTACCCCGGGGTGGGTCCGGAGCACGCGTGGTTGAAGGAGACCGGCAGGGCGGAATACGTCTCCGTGACGGACGCGCAGGCGCTCTCCGGCTTCTCCCTTCTCTCCCGGTACGAGGGGATCCAGCCGGCGCTCGAGTCGTCCCACGCCGTCGCGTTCGCGTACCGCCTCGCGAAAGCGATGCGGCCGTCCGAGACCGTCCTGGTGAATCTCTCGGGGCGGGGCGACAAGGACATGGGGATCCTGATGGAATTGGGGGAGGGCGGCCGTGACGGCGATTGACGCCACGTTCCGACGCCTCCGCGCGTCCGGAGAGAGGGGGCTCGTGGTCTACCTGACCGCTGGAGACCCGACGCCGGCGGCATCCCTCCGATATCTCCGGGCGGCAGCCGACTCCGGGGCGGATATCATCGAGGTTGGCGTTCCCTTTTCGGATCCCACGGCGGATGGCCCGACGATCGCGGCAGCCTCGAGGCGGGCGTTGTCGTCGGGGATGAATGTAGCGGGAGCCCTCGATCTTGTGCGGAGATTCCGCGGAACGCACACCACGCCGATCGTGCTCTTCGGATATTACAACCCGTTTTACCGGTACGGCTGGCCCTCCCTGTGCAAGGATGCGCGTGAGGCCGGGGTCGACGGGTTCCTGGTGGTCGACCTGCCGTTCGAGGAGAGGGGAGAGGCGCTGCCATGTCTCCGGGAAGCGGGGCTCGACTGGATCCCCCTGGCGGCCCCTACGAGCGGGATGGCCCGGGTCCGGGCCGTCGACCGCGCGGGCTCCGGATTCCTTTACCTGATCTCCGTGACCGGCGTGACCGGGATGCGGAAAACCCTCCCCCCGGAGATGGCCGCGTGGACCAGGAAGGTCGCGAAGGCGACACGGCTGCCGGTTGCCGTCGGATTCGGCATCTCCTCCCCGGCGATGGCGGCGGCCGCCACCCGGCACGCCGACGCGGCGGTCGTCGGGAGCGCATGCGTCAAGATCGTCGAAAGGAACGGCCGCGGTACCCGGGGTCCCGAGGAACTTTCCCGGTTTGTCCGATCCCTTAAAAAGGCACTGAGGTGACATGGCCATGGCGATTCGACTTTTCCGGAAAAAGGACGAAAGCGACAAGAAGATCAAGATCCCCGAGGGGATGTGGATCAAGTGCGACGCCTGCCTCGAGATCATCTACAAGCCCGAGGTGGAACGGAACCTGAACGTCTGCCCCAAATGCGTGTACCACTTCCGGATTCCCGCCCGGGAGCGAATCCGTGCCGTGATCGACGAGGGGACGTTCGTGGAGTTCGGCGAGGAGATGGAGTCCGTGGACGTCCTGAACTTCACGGACACGAAGAAGTACGTCGATCGCCTGAAGGAGGCGAAAAAGAAGACGGGGCGCAAGGAAGCGGTCATCACGGGGACGGGGAAGATCCAGGGAGTCGAGGTGGCCCTTGCGGTCCTCGATTTCGAGTTTCAGGGCGGCTCGATGGGAAGCGTCGTCGGGGAGAAGATCGCCGTCACCGCGGAAGTCGCCCTTGAATCCCGCCTCCCCCTCATCATCTTCAGCGCTTCCGGGGGAGCGCGCATGCAGGAGGGGACCCTCTCGCTGATGCAGATGGCCAAGACAAGCGCCGCGCTCGCGCGTCTCTCCGACGCCGGCCTTCCGTTCATCAGCGTTTTGACCGATCCCACCACCGGCGGGGTGGCGGCGAGCTTCGCGATGCTGGGGGACGTCATCATCTCCGAGCCGGGGGCGCTGGTCGGGTTCGCGGGGCCGCGGGTGATCGAGCAGACGATCCAGCAGAAACTGCCGGAGGGGTTCCAGCGCGCCGAGTTTCTCCTCGAACACGGGATGGTGGATATGATCGTGGAACGCAGCCGGCTCAAGGCGACGCTTTCGATGATCCTGCGCTACCTGTCGGGTTCCGGGGATCGATGATCGGGGGAACCGGACCTTCCGGCCCGGAAAACGTCCGCCCCGGGCTGTCCCGGATCGTGTCGGCGTTTTCCCGGTCCGGGCATCCGGAGAAGGCGTTCCGTACCCTCCACGTCGCGGGGACCAACGGCAAGGGGTCTACCGCCTCGTTCGCGTACGACATCCTGCGCTGTTTGCCGCTGGGCCCCATCGGCTTGTACACCTCTCCACACCTTCTCGCGCCCGAAGAGCGGGTCCGCATCGACGGTGAGAGGATCTCCCCCCGCGCACTTCGTGACGGTTTTCGCGTTTCGGAGAGTCTCTCTCCTGCCGGGGATCCGCTGACCTGGTTCGAGATGATGACCTGGTCCGCCTCCGACTGGTTCCACCGCAAGGGCGTCCGGATCGTGGTCATGGAGACGGGGCTCGGCGGACGATGGGACGCGACCAGCGCCTGCCGCCCGGCGGTGTCGGTCATCACGACCGTCGGATACGACCACCGGGAGTGGCTCGGAAATACGCTCGGATCGATCGCCGCGGAAAAGGCGGGGATCCTTCGCAAAGGCGTCCCGCTCGTTACAGGACGGTTACGGCCTGCCGCCCGCGCGGTCGTCCTGCGGCGCGCCCGGCGGCTCGGCTGCCGTGTCTGGGAACTTGGCCGCGCCTTCGACTGGAGGGAGCGTCGGGACGGGTCGATCTCGGTGTCCCTCTCCGGGCTCGATCTCGATCGATTGCGGGTGGGGAGGATCGGCAGGTTCCAGCGCGACAACGCGGCCGTTGCGCTGGCCGCCTCGTGGCTACTCGCGTCCCGGGAGGGGATCGTTCCCGCCGCCTTCGCCGCGGCGGCATCGAAGGCGCTTCCGGCCTCGGGTTGGCCCGGCCGATGGTGCCCGCTCCCTCTCCGGAAGAACGCCGGGGCGTGGGTCGACGGCGGGCACAACGCGGAGGCGGCGTCCGCCCTGGCGCGGGAGATTTCGGGGTTTCCCCCGTGGGGCGGGGGGAGGCGGCTGGTCGCGCTGTGGAGCATGCTTTCCGACAAGGACCCCTCGGGGTACCTGCGGAATCTCGGACGGCACTTCGACGGGATCGTGACGTATCCGCTCTCGCACCCGCGCGGGGCGGACAGGGAAGCGCTCGCGGAAGCGTGCGCGAGACAGGGGATTGCCTGCCGCCTCGCGGGGGATTTTCCGGAAGGATGGCGGATCGCACGGCGGTGGGCCGGGAAGGGAGGCGTCGTGCTCGTGTGCGGTTCACTCGCCGCCGTGGGGGATGCCTACCGGCACCGCGTCGGTTTCGTCCCTTGAATCGCCTCCGGCACCTCGCCATCGGCCTCCTGCTCATCTTCGGAGGCGTAGCGGACGTCTCCGCGGAGGTAGGTTTTCCCATCCCCCCTGCCCTGAAGGAGCTCTCGAAATCGCGAATCCGTCTCGACTCCCCGGTTCACATGACCGCCGACACCCTCTCCTACGAGGAGGAGACCGGGGTCGTCCTGGCGGAGGGGAACGTCGAAATGGGATTCGGAACCCGGATGATGCGCGCCGACCGGGTCCGGTACGATTCGACGACGGGAGAGGCGGACCTGTCCGGGAAGGTGCGGTACAAGGACGCGGACGAGGAGTTCGCGTTCGACCGGATCACGATCAACCTGAACGCGGAGACGGGGATCCTCTATAACGGTACCATCCGGATCAGCAGCAACAGTTATCAAATCGCGAGCCGGAGGATCGAGAAGACGGGAAAGAGTTCGTTCCTGATCGATAAGGGGACGCTGACCACATGCCCGTGCGACCCCGAGCCAGACTGGAAGTTCGAGGTGCGCCGGGCGCAGGTCACTCTCGACCAGTACGCGGTCGGGAGGGACATCACGTTCCGCGTCCGCGGTGTTCCCGTCCTGTGGATTCCGTGGGGGGCGTTCCCCGTAAAGATGACGCGGCAGAGCGGCCTCCTGCTTCCGAACTTCTCCTCCAACCAGTCCAGGGGATTTACGCTGCAGGTGCCGTACTATCAGGTGATCAATCGCTGGAGCGACGCCACTGTGACGCTCGATGCGATGAGCCGACGCGGATATCGCCCGGAAATCGAGTACCGGTTCGTCCTGAATCCGGAATCAGAGGGGTCGATTCGCGCGACGATGTTCCGGGACCGGGTCGAGGATCAGAACCGGGGTCGCTTTTACGGGGAGAACGTTTTCCGTTCGGGTCCCTTCACCGCGAACGCGGTTCTGGAAGCGCCTACCGATCCGCGGTACTACCTCGACCTGGTCGACAATACCGCGCTTCAGTGGGCACGCTACGCCCGATCGGAAGGGTTCGTGTCCGTCACGGGAGCGGACTCGGAACACGCGCTCTCGATCGTGTGGAACAAGGACCTCCAGGAGATTCCCGGGCCGGACAACACCGTGCAGCGGGTGCCGGAGTACACGATGACGCTCCTGCCCGCGGGGATCCCTGTCGCGGGGATCGATCTTGCCGGAGAGATCTCCGCAACCCGGTTCCAACGCGGGGATGGCTACGACGAACTCCGAGCGAGGGGGTTCGGGGAGGTTTCACGGGCGATTCCGCTGTACCGTTCCTTCACCCTGGTGCCGTACCTCTTCGCGGACGTTCTTGGCACCCGGTTCGAACAGTCTCCGGCGGAGGACCCGTCCCGTCGCGGACGCTTCGTGCCCGGAGGCGGGGCGACGCTTTCGGCGGATGCCCGCAAGGATATCCCGGGGAGGGCTCTCGTCCATTCGGCAGGAGTCTCGGCGGGGTTTCGTTACGTTCCGAAGATCAACCAGGACGATCTCCCCATCACCGACCGATGGTCGCGTCTGGGGCCCCAGAGCCAGTTTCTCATCACGCTTTCTCAGCGCCTTCTCGGGGTGAAGGAGGGCGCAGCGCCGAAGGAGTTCCTGACGTTCCACATCGAGTGGGCCTATGATCTCGGAGGAAACGAGACATCGGGGAGCCCGTACGTCGATCCGCTTGCCCCGTATGTACGGGCGTTGCGGGACCAGATCGACACGGGGGCGGGTCGTCCCCCGGAAAAGAACAATGCCGCCTCGGACATCTACGCAAGGATCGGGTTGAACCCCATCGAGCGGTGGCGGTTCCGGGGCGAGGCGCTCTTCGATCCGGTGGAGACCACCTTCACGGTCGGTGCGGTCAGCGGGGAATATAAAAAAGACGACGATCACCGGCTCCTCGTCGAGTACCGGGTATCCCGGGACCTGGCGGAAGATGTCCGGGGGACATTCGCGTGGCGCATGCTCCGCTGGCTCCGCCTTCAGGCGCTGGCGGGCTACTCCTTGAGGAACGGCTACCTTTCCGAGGGGAGCGTCGGGGCGTCGGTGTATCCGCGAAGCGACTGCTGGAACGTCGGGTTTACCGTGAAACGGACGACGCAACCGGACGACACGAGCGTAAAATTGACGTTCGAGCTCAAGGGGATCGGTTCCGGTGGAATCTAAAGGGCCGGCATCGGACACTGCCGAGGTCGAAGGGAGAATCGATGCGGGTCATGGTCACCGGGGGGGCGGGGTTCATCGCCTCCCATGTCGCGGAGGCGTACGTCGAAGCGGGTCACGAGGTCCTCGTGCTGGACAACCTCTCCTCCGGGAAGAAGGAAAACGTCCCGGAGGGAGCGCGGTTCGTCTTCGGAGACGCCGGGTCGGAAACCGCCGTCGCGGCGGTCCGGACCTTCCGGCCGGAAGCCCTCTGCCACCACGCGGCGCAGATCGACGTGCGCAAGTCCGTGGCCGATCCGGTCTTCGACGCGAAGGAAAACATCGTGAGCACGCTCGTCCTTCTCGAGGCGGGGCGGGAGCACGGCATCCGGAAGGTGATCTTCTCCTCCTCCGGAGGCGCCGGGTACGGCGAGCAGGAGTACTTCCCCGCGGACGAAAAGCACCCGCTGCGTCCCGTTTCCCCCTACGGGGTGGCGAAGGTCTCCGTGGAACTCTATCTCCAATACTACCGTATCCAGTACGGTCTTGAATACACGGCGCTGCGGTACTCGAACGTGTACGGGCCGCGACAGGATCCCCACGGGGAGGCGGGCGTGGTCGCAATCTTCTGCGAGCGCCTGCTGAAGGGGCAGCCCGCCCTCATCAACGGCGACGGACTCCAGACCCGCGATTACGTCTACGTGGGGGACGTCGTGCGCGCCAATCTCGCCGCGCTCTCCAAGGGGGACGGGCTCTCCATCAACATCGGGACCGGGATCGAGACCGACGTGAACACCCTCTTCCGGATGCTGCGGGAACTCTCCGGGAGCCGCCAGGAAGAGATCCACGGACCGGCGATGCCGGGGGAGCAGCGCCGGTCGGTCATCGAAAACGGGATGGCCTTCAACGAATTGGGGTGGTATCCTGACGTCTCGTTGGAAGAAGGGCTCGCCCTCACGCTGGCGTACTTCCGAGACAAGGTGAAATCCTCCGGAACCTGGTAGACATGCGAATAGAGAACATCCGAAATTTTTCCATCATCGCCCACATCGACCACGGGAAGTCCACCCTGGCCGACCGGCTCCTTGAGATCACCGGGACCCTTTCGGATCGGGAGAAGGTCGACCAGTTCCTGGACAAGATGGACCTCGAGCGGGAGCGCGGGATCACGATCAAGGCCCAGACCGTCCGGATGCACCATCGCGCGGAGAACGGAAAGGAATACATTCTCAACCTGATCGACACCCCCGGCCATGTCGACTTCTCCTACGAGGTGTCCCGCAGCCTGAGCGCCTGCGAAGGGGCGATCCTCGTCGTGGACGCGTCGCAGGGCGTCGAGGCGCAGACGCTGGCCAACGTCTACATGGCACTCGACCTGAACCTCGAGGTCATACCCGTTCTGAACAAGATCGATCTTCCGAACGCCGAGACCGAGCGGGTGCGGCAGGAGATCGAAGACGTCATCGGCCTCGACACCTCCGGGATCCTTGCGGTCAGCGCGAAGAAGGGGACCGGCGTCCCGGAACTGCTCGAGAAGGTGATCCAGGGGATTCCCCCCCCCGAGGGGGATCCGGACGCCCCGACCAAGGCGTTGATCATCGATTCCTGGTTCGACAACTACGCCGGCGTCGTCGTTCTGGCCCGGGTGCTGGACGGCGCGATCCGGTCCGGCCAGAAGGTCACCTTCATGGCGACGGGGAATTCGTTCGAGGTGCAGAAGGTCGGCGTCTTCTCTCCCCACCCGAAGGAATTGCAGGCGCTGGGGACCGGGGAAGTCGGTTTCGTGATCGCGAACATCAAGGAACTGACCGAGACGAAGGTGGGAGACACGATCACCGACACGCGTCATCCCACCGCGAGGCCGCTCCCGGGATTCAAGGTCGTCCGGCCGATGGTGTTCGCGGGCGTCTACCCCCTCGCCTCCGACCAGTATCCCCAGCTGCGGACGGCGATCGACAAGCTTCGGCTGAACGACTCCTCGTTCACGGCGGAGCCGGAGAGCTCCGTGGCGCTGGGATTCGGTTTCCGGTGCGGATTTCTCGGGCTGCTCCACATGGAGATCGTCCAGGAGCGCCTGGAGCGCGAATACGACGTACAGCTCATCACCACGGCCCCAACGGTCGGGTACCGCGCGGTGAAGATCGACGGCACGGTCCTCGAAGTCGATAGCCCCGCCCGCCTCCCGGAGCCGCTCGAGCTTGATCATATCGAGGAGCCGATCATCCACGCGACGATCCACCTGCCGGCCGAATACCTTGGAAACGTCCTCAAGCTTTGCGAGGAACGGCGGGGCGTGCAGCGGCAGATGAAGTTCGTCTCGGCGGTCCGGGTCATCCTCGAGTACGAACTGCCGCTGAACGAGATCGTTCTCGACTTCTACGACAAGCTCAAGACCGCCTCCCGCGGGTACGCATCGATGGATTACGAATTTCTCCGATTTCAGCAGTCCAACCTGGTCCGGCTGGACATCCTGCTCAACGGGGACAAGGTGGACGCCCTTTCACTCATCGTGCACCGGGACAACGCCTACCCGAAGGGGAAGGACGTCACGGAACGCCTGCGGAAGTTGATCCCCCGCCAGATGTTCGAGGTGGCCATCCAGGCGGCGATCGGCGGCAAGATCATCGCGCGGGAGTCGGTCAAGGCAATCCGGAAGAACGTCATCGCGAAATGCTACGGCGGCGACATCTCCAGGAAGCGGAAACTCCTGGAGAAGCAGAAGGAAGGGAAGAAGCGGATGAAGCAGGTCGGCTCCGTCGAGATCCCCCAGGAAGCGTTCCTGTCGATCCTCAAGGTCAAGGAGTAGATGATGTCG
>Ga0316622_100000602_pt1 | contig 21449 bp, 24 predicted proteins | sample OWC_Aug_OW2_C1_D_FD_207646 | JGI IMG/M metagenome (GOLD analysis project Ga0316622, IMG submission 207646) | Wetland soil microbial communities from Old Woman Creek delta, Ohio, United States - OWC_Aug_OW2_C1_D5_C | ecosystem: Environmental > Terrestrial > Soil > Wetlands | place: USA: Ohio... | reverse complement strand
GACGTCCTGATACCCGTGCTTGATCGCCTCGTAGGCGAACCCGACGCCCTGGCTGCCCGAGGTGCAGGCCGTCGAGGTGGGAATGATGCGGCCACGCAGGCCGAAAAAGATGCCGACGTTGGCCCCGGTCGTGTGCGGCATCATCCGCACGTAGGAATTGGCGTTCAGCCCGGGCGCATCGCCGGTGAGCAGCATCTGGGCGAAATCGCTGATGTCGGGCGTGCTGCCGATGGACGAGCCGCAGGCGACGCCGACACGCCCCGAGCGCAGCACCGGGTCGCCGAGCAGTCCCGCGTCGGTCAGCGCGAGCTCGGCGGCCCGCACCGCGAGCTGCGACACGCGGCCCATGCTGCGCAGCTGCTTGCGGCTCCAGTGCTCTGGCGGCGCGAAGCCCTCGATCGGCGCCGCCAGTCGGGTGTTGAGATCCTTGTAGGCATCCCAGGCCGGCATCGTGCGCACGGCGTTGCGACCCGCACGCAACCCCGCTTCGATGGTCGGCCAGTCCGAGCCCAGGGCACACAGGCCCGACATGCCGGTCACGACCACGCGGCGCATCAGCAGAGCCCCCCGTTGACCGCGATCACCTGGCGAGTCACGTAGGACGCACCGGGCGACATCAGGAAGGACACGACGGCGGCCACTTCGTCGGCCGTGCCCATGCGCTGCGCCGGAATCGCCTTCAGGATCTCCTCGACCGGCGCGTGCTCGTGGGCCATGTCGGTCTCGATGAGTCCGGGTGCAACGCAGTTGACCGTGATCGCGCGCTTCGCGAGTTCGACCGCGAGCGCCTTGCTCGCCCCGATCACACCGGCCTTGGCGGCGCTGTAATTGACCTGCCCACGATTGCCGATCAGGCCGGACACCGACGACAGCGTGACGATCCGACCCGGCGCACGGCGACGCACCATGGGCATCACGAGCGGCTGCAGCACGTTGTAGAACGCGTCGAGGTTGGCGTGGATCACGGAGTCCCAGGCTTCCTCGCTCATGGCCGGGAACGCTGCGTCGTGCGCCAGGCCGGCGTTGCACACGACCCCGTAGTAGGCGCCGTGCCGCGCGATGTCGTCTCCGATCAGCTCGGCGCAACGTGCCCGGTCGCACACGTCGAACTGCAGGCAGCGCGCCCGTCGGCCGAGTCCGCGCGCCTCCACGGCCACGGCCTCGGCCTCCTCGGCCCGCGAGCGGCAATGCACCACGACGTCGTAGCCGTCCCGCGCCATGCGCAGCGCGATGGCGCGGCCGATGCCTCGGCTCGATCCCGTCACCAGTACGGTGCCCGGATCAGTCATCGCGCGCGCACTCCGACTCCAGGAACGTATCGTCCAGCGGCTGGTACACGGTGAGGGCGCCCGATGCCAGCCGCTCGCCGGCCCTCGAGATCGTGCAGTCGAACACGGCCCGCCCCTCCTCGTCCTCGGACGACTCGACGACCTCGACCCGCAGCGTCTCGCCGCAGCGAAAGTCGCCTCCGGGGGCCGCGTACGATCGCACGCCGAGCAGCAAGCCGATCGCGGCCGGGCGCCCGTGCGCGGCGAGGGAGCGCTTCCCTGCCAGAGCCGAGATCGCCTGCGCCATGATCTCCGGCCCCACCCACGCCGGCAGGTTGCCGTCGGCATCGCTGAACGCGGTGCCCGGCCGCACGAGCACGCGGGCCTCGAGCCGATCGGCGGCCACCAGCGTGATTTCGTCGAGCAGGATCGCATCGTCCTGGTGCGGTATGGGCAGGACGGCCCGGGTGGCCCGGCTGACCCGCCGGGGCGTCATGCGTTCCCCCGCGCCAGTGCCGCGCGCACGACGCCCACGAAGTCCGGCGGCGTCGCGAACTGCAACTCGCCGCTGCGCATATCCACGGCGACCTGCACCGTGCGGCCCCGCGCGATGCGCGCGCCGTCCAGCGGCCGGGTGACGAGGTAATTGACCGCGAGGCGCGCCTCCCACTCGACCAGCGAGGCACGCACCCGCAGCCGCTCGCCGAAGCGCGCAGGGCTCAGGTACTTGGTCTGCAGTTCCACGATCGGCCACGCCACGCCGGATTCCAGCATGCGCTCGAGGCCGTAGCCGAGCTCGTTCATCAGCGCCCAGCGGGCGTTCTCCAGGTAGCGCAGGTAGTGGCCGTGCCACACAACCCCGACCATGTCGACGTCGTGAAAGCGCACGTCCACGTCGACGTCGGCGAACAGTGCGCCCTGCGCCCTCACGCCAGCCTCGGCGCCGTGGCGGCCGCGGTGCGCAGCCGTCGCGCGATCAGCCTCGGCGCCCGACGCAGCATGCCGAAGAAAAGCTTCGTGTGCATCGCCGTGATCAGCCCGTTGTCGCGGACCAGGCGGAAGTGCGAGCGGCCGTCGAGCGGATAGTGCACGCGCGTCGGCAGCCATCGCATCGCGACGCCGCGCCAGTGCAGGCGCACCAGCACCTCGACGTCGAAGTCCATGCGGCTGCCGGGCGGCTCCGCCTCGAGCACCGGGAGCACGACGGCCAGCGGGTACACGCGCAGGCCACACATCGAGTCCGGGATGTCGAACGACAGCGTGTTGAGCCAGACCATGACGTGCGTGAGGTAACGCAGGTACAGCCGGTGGCGCGGCACGCTGGCGTCGAACAGCGGCCGCCCGCAGACGAGCGCCGCCGGCTCGGCGAACGCGGTCGCGACGAACCTTGGCACGTCGGCGGAGTCGTGCTGCCCGTCGGCGTCGATCTGCAGGGCGTGGGTGAATCCCGCCGCGGCCGCGGCCTTCAGGCCCGCCAGCACGGCGGCGCCCTTGCCCCGGTTCTCGGGCAATCGCAGCAGCCGCACCTCGGGATCCCCGGCCGCCAGTCGCCGCAGTTCGTCGGCGCAGGCCGGGCCCGATCCGTCGTCCACGAGCAGCACCGTCAGGCCGTGCGCGCGCAGGCCGGCGGTCGTCGCCCCCACCGCGAGCTCGTGGTCGAAGACCGGCACCACGGCGCACAGGCTACTCATGCGCGGCCCCGAACTGCAGGCGTCCGGTCGCGACCACGGTGTCACCACAGGTGTAGCGGAAGTGGACCTGCCCCGGGTGCGGACCGCGCTCCAGGCGTGCGTCGAGGCACATGCCGGGCCGCAGCACGCGACGGAATTTCGCCGCGGCGATACCCGTCATCGGCCCGACGGCCAGCCCGTGGGCACCCGCCAGTTCGATGGCCCAGCCGACCTGCAGGACGCCCGGCACGATCGGCGCGGACGGAAAGTGCCCGCGAAAGATCGCCATGTCGTAGGGAACCCGCAGTCGGCAGTCGAGACCGCCGGCCCCGGGGTCTGGCACGACGTCGCTCACGATCGGCATCCACGCGGGCCGGACGTCGACGTGCTCGAGGTCCTGCGGACCGGCCGCCAGTTCTTCGACCAGTCGCCACTCGATGGCCGCGGCCGTCCCGAGCTGGTGCCGGACCAGGTCGTGCTCCCATTCGGCCACCAGGTGCGGCTTGCCGCGGGTGCGCAGCACGCGCACGCCCGCCGCGCTCGGCACCACCAGGACAGTCGTCTTCGTCGCGCGAGGTCCGCCGCCGGTGCGCGCCGCGGCGGCGAGGGCGAGCGCGTCCTGCACCCAATCGTGTGCTTTCAACCGGGCAGCAATGTCATCGAGCCGGTGATCAGGCTCTTGCGGAATTGCGAGGACCGGGCTCACGCCTGCACGAGTGCATGAACGGCCGTGACCAGGTCGTCCACGGTTCGCACGGATCGGAAATTCTCAGCGGAGATCTTGCGGCCGGTCTGCCGTCGCAGGCGGTCCATGAGGTCGACGGCGTCGATGCTGTCGATCTCGAGGTCCTCGTTGAGCCGCGCCGACGGCGAGATCCGGTCGGGTTCGAGTTCGAACAGCTCGACCAGCGCCGCCTTGACGTGCTCCAGGACTTCTTCTCTCGTCTGCATGCGCCCCGCAATTCCGTGTCAGTCAGGCGACGTTTCATTATAACCAGCGGTCCGCTCCAACTCCTGCCCATAATGCTCCAGGAGCCAGGCGTTTAGCTGCCGGGACGCCCTGGGCGACGGCAAGTACCGATAGGACTCGAGGTCGATGTCGTCGCCGACCCGGAGAGACATGTTTGGCCGACGCGGCGGCACCTGGTACCAGGCCTGCGTCTTGTCCAGCAGCGGCTGGTCCACCCGGATGTAGATCGGCGTTAGCACGGCTGCACCCCGGACCGCGACGCTCGCCGTCCCACGATGGAAGTGCATGGGCTGCCCCGGCCGCGTCCGGGTGCCCTCAGGGAACATGATCAGGCAGTCCCCGGATTTCAGGGCCGCGATCGACTGCTCGATCATCTGGTCCGCCGGGGCATTGCTGATGTAGCCCGCGGCCTGCACGACCCGCCGCGTGAACGGGTTGGCGAACAGGGCAGCCTTGACGACGCACGCCGGGGCGGGCGTGAAGGCCACGATGAGGACCACGTCGATGAGGGTCGGGTGATTGGCGACGATCAGCTGGCCGGGGCGCCCGAGGCGCTCGCGGCCCTCGAACTCGTAGCCGAGGCCCCTCAGCCCGCTCATGACGGCGACGAAGAGCCGGAACGCTCGCTGCACGAGGGCGCGCGTGCGGGCGCGGCGGCGCCCGCTGTCGCCCGGCCACAGCAGCAGCGCCGGAAACACCAGCAACCCTAGAATGAGCCCACCGATGCCGAACAGGACGAAGCAGGTCCCGGTGACGAGAATGCGCCAGAGATATGTCTGCCGTTCGCCCATGCCGTCCCGATGCTCCTCCCGTGGCGCCGGCCTGCCGAGCGGCGCGGCGCGCAACGATGAGGCGGAGCGGCCAGCGATGCAAGCCGGCGCCACGTCGGTCCGGTGCTGATGCCTCACGCATCCCGCCCCCCCGCAATCGACGTGTGGCTCGCGACGCCCGAAGCGGCCCGCGAGTTCGACCCGTCGAAGCTCGGCGGCGAGGACCGAGCCGAGTGGGACGCCCTGCACACGGAGCGACGGCGGCTGGACTGGGCCTCGAGCCGCGTCCTGCTGGGCGTCGTGGCGGTTGCCGGCGATCAGACCAGCAGCCTGTCGCACAGTCACGGATTTGCGGCGCTCGCACGGGCGCCGGGGCACATCGCAGTCGGCGTCGACGTGGAATGGCTGGCGCCGCGCGACTTCCTGAGCCTCGCCCGTACGGCCTACTCGACGGCAGAGGCCGAGGAACTCGAGGCGCTGGAGGACCCGTCGCTCCTGCGCGCAAGATTTTACGAAATCTGGACGCTGAAGGAGGCATTCGCCAAGGCGCTGCGACTGCCACTTGCCGACGCCCTGGGGACGTGCTGCATCACCTTTGCCGACGGCGATGCGACGGCCACGGTGCCGACGACCCGGTACTGGCGGGCGACTGTGTTCGCCCCTCGGCCAGAGCTGCGACTCGCACTCGTCCTGGTGGCGGACGCCGAAGATTCACTTGCGACGAACCCGGCCACGACGGAGTGGCCGCCCGCGCGCGACGCAAACTGGCCGGTCGTGCGACGCCTTTCCGGCCCTGGCGGCAAACGCACGGTGACGTGCTAGCCTGCGCCGCGCACCGAACATGAGCACCTCCCCCGGCAGCACGATCCGCAAACCCCTGCCCGCACGGGCGATGCTGCTCATGGGTGCGTCCTACCCGGTGCTGGCCCACCTTGCGACGCTGAGCGCCCGGCCCGGCCTCATCGCGGCGAGCATCTCGCTGCTCGTCGTGCTGGTGCTGCTGCCCGCACTGCGTGGCGGTCGGTGGCTCGCCTGGGCGGTGCTGGCCGGCGCCGCCTGCGGAGTCTATGCCGCGTTGGCGTCGGGCACGGCCTTGTCGCTGCTGCTGCTGCCCCCGGTGCTGCTCAATGGATTCATGGCCTGGGTCTTCGGGCGCACCCTGCGCGCCGGCGGGATGCCGCTGATCGAACGCGCGGCCCGCGCCATGCGTGGACCCGCGGCAGTCCTCGGCGACGAAGTCGTGGCCTACGCGCGCGGTGTCACGCAGGCCTGGACTGGGCTTTTTGTCGTACTGGCGGTCGTGAACCTGGTGCTGGCGCTGCTCGCGCGGCCGGCGGGCCTGCTGCGGGTCGCGGGCTTCGACCCCGCCATCTCGGTGCCGCTCAGCGCCTGGTCGCTGTTCGCCAACGTGCTGAGTTACCTCTTCATCGCGGCGCTGTTCGCCATTGAGTTCGGGGTGCGTGCGCGCCGCTTCCCGCAACAACCCTACAGCGGGCTGCTCGATTTCACGCGTCGGCTGGCGGCGCAGGGCCACCTGTTCCGGCCCGCCACAGCCGCTCTTGATCCGGAGCCCGGGCGAAAGCCGCGGAACTGAGCGTTTCCGCCGCGCGATGTTGCGTCTCCGGGGTCGATGAGGTATCCGCCTGTACCCATGCGCATCGCCTTCATCTCGGCCAATCGCGAAAAGATGCCGGATGCAGTCATCCCGATCGGGCTCCTGCACGTGATGGCCGCCGTGCCCGAGCGCCACGAGAAGCTGTTCTGGGACCTGTGCTTCGAGGACGACCCGCTGGCGACCGTGGCGCGGAACCTGCGCGAGCATGCGCCCGACCTCGTGGCGATCGGACTGCGAAACATCCAGAACATGGATTACACGAACATCACCGTGAACCTCGACTATTACCGGCAACTGGTTGCGACGGTGCGCACGCACTCGTCCGCGCCGGTGGTGCTGGGCGGCGGCGGGTTCTCGGTGATCCCGCGGGAACTCATGGAGACGCTGGGCGCGGACTACGGGATCGCCGGCGAGGGCGAGCGGGCCTTTGCACGGTTGCTGGAGGAACTCGAGCGGCCGGCTCCGTCGCTCGACGACATCGAGCGCCTGCACTACCGGGTCGACGGCACGGTGCGGAGCAACGGCAGTGCGCGCGAGCCGCTCGACATGGACGAGCTGCCCCGCGCGAACCGCAGCGTGCTGACCGAGCGGTATTACACGGAGTACGGCATCGAGCCGCTGCAGACCAAGCGCGGGTGTCCCCTTCACTGCGACTACTGCACCTATCCCCTGATCGAAGGCGCGCGCAGCCGAATGCGCGATCCCGCCCGGGTCGCCGACGAGTTCATGGAGATCTCCGCGCGCAAGGGCGTCGAGCACGTGTTCATCGTGGACAGCGTGTTCAACCTGCCGCCACGCCACGCGAAGGCCGTGTGCCGCGAACTCGCGGCGCGCAGCAACCGAACGCCGTGGACGAGCTACGTCAACCCGGTCGCATTCGACGACGAACTTGCGGAGCTGATGGTGCGGGCGGGGGCCGCGGGCATGGAGATCGGCTCCGACAGCGGCTGCGACGAGGTACTCGACCGGCTGCGAAAGGGGTTCCGCACGGACAAGATCCGGCGGCTGTCCCGGATCGCGAAGGCCCACCGGCTCAAGGACTGCCACTCCTTCATCCTCGGGACGCGGGGCGAGACCCTCGCCGACGTCGAGCGCACGCTCGACTTCGTCGAGGAACTCGACCCCTTCGCCGCGCTGATGCTGGTGTGGGTGGAGGACCAGGAAGTCATGGACGCCCGAACGGAGCGCGAACGCCGCGGCTTCCGCGACGAGGTCTACGCGCGGATCGGCGAGCGAGCAGCGCGCCAGCCCCGCTGGTCGGTGCCCAGGCTCGGCATCCGCTTCGACCCGCAGGCCTTCGCCGTGCTTAGAAAATTCGGGCTGCGCGGCCCCCTCTGGCAACACCTCGATCGCGTACCGACCCGCAAGTTCGTCGCACCGGGCGCCGGGTCCGGCGATACCGCGGCATCGCCGATCACTTCAGCTTGACGGCCGTCCCCTTGAGCGTCACGCCGGCCATCGTGGCGCCGGACGCCATGCCTCACCCGCCGCGAGAGGCTGTCACGCCCATCCAGTCGAGGACGGCCGCGGTCGGCTCGGCCACCGGCCGGTAGCGGAACGTGGCCACCCACCCGCGCACTGCCTCTTGCACGCAGCCCGACCCAGACTCCGAGGCGACAGCCTCGACGCGACCGTCCGTCTGGACCACGAAGGCGGTGCGGTACACGACGCCGTGCTCCGGCTCGCAGCCCGGCGGCAATTGCAGTGTTCCTACCTCGAGCAACTGCAGCTCCGGGGCCGGGAGTGGCGCCACGCGGGTGGAGACGCAGCCGCCGAGCAGCAGGCCTGCGGCCATTGCGACCGCAGACATAAGCAGTTCGCGGCACTCGGATCCAGTGATTGCGACGTTCCTCGGACGTGGCTCCATGGATTCACCCTCCATCAAACGATTCTCGCCGCCGGGAACGTCATCCGGAACGACTCGACCTTCAGGACGGCGAGGACGGTGGCGTGCGCGAGGTCGGGAAACAGCGTCGCATCGAAGCGCCAGGACAGCAACCGAGCCGGTCGCACCCGGCCGCGGGCCTCCGGGGCGTAATAGTACGTCCGGCCACGGAAGCGCTGCGCGAGCGTGCGCAGCCCGACCGGCAGCAGTCCACCGGACACGGGGAGCGACGGCGCGAGGCGCCGCGGCGCGAAACGCAGTTCGCACAGCTCGCGCCCGTTGCTCGTCACCCGCACGCGCTCCTCTGCTTCGTTGCCTGCGGCACGGTCCACCTCGAAGTCCGCGCGGTCCTTCGGAATGCCCCAGTTGTTGCGGCCGTTCACGACGCTGTCCCAGGTCGAGACGAGGATCCGGCCGATGCTGAGATGACGCCGGCCGTCCTCGAAAAGAAAGCTACCCGGGATGAACAGCAGCTCGCGATAGGGCCCGCAACCGGACTCCGCGTAGTCCACGAACATCAGGAAGGACGCAAGACCGCGACCGCGCCCGGCCAGTTCCACGGGCAGGAACGCGTCACGCGCCTGCGAGTCCGGCGGCAACCTGAGCGCAACGATCCAGCCCGAGCCGCCGAGCGCCCAGGGCGCAGGGCAGAGCGGAACGTCGGGCAGGCTCGCGTCGGGCTGCAGCACCGGCCGCTACACGAGCGCGGGAGTCGATGCGATCAGGAGCTGCGCCGCGTAGTAGAGCGGCAGCCCCCAGGCGCGGTTCACGAATGCGTGTCGTACGAACCGATCGCGCGCCACGGAGACGTCGGACGCGGTGAACGCGAGCGCGCCGGCCGCGACGGCCCACGGTCCACCGGCCACCGTCACGCCGCAGGCGAGCGCGGACATGAGCCCGATCACGACCATGTAGGCGCGCACCGGCCCAACCATGTCCTTGGGCAGCGACGGCGCGAGCCAGCGCAGCACGCCGCCGAGCACGAGGGCGAGCAGCACGGCGCCGACGGCGAGTCCGGACAGGCTGATCGGCCGCGTCAGGAACGCCGCGGAATACGCGACGTGTCCGGCGAGAAACGCGAACACGCCGGCCCGGAACACCGCCGGGCGCTCGAGCGGGATCAGCAGCAGGTCGCCGAGCAGGCACAGCACGAGGCCGAGCAGCACGAGCTGCCCGTAGGTGTTCTCGAGCGCACCGGCAGCGAGGCCCGCCCAGATGAAGGCGAGCGACGCGACCGGCTTGGCCAGCCACAGTCCGGCACGCGAACCGCGGCGCTCGGCCCAGAGCAGGCCCGCGACGGCGACCGCGCACAGCAGGTACGGACCCCAGTTGCCCACGCCTTGCCTCGATCTGTCACCGCCGCAATTCGGCGTGCGGGAGCATGACCCATGCCGGGGGCATTGCGCCATGTGCGGGTTTCGCGCCGCCGAGGCCCCGGCTTACAGTCAGCCGCATGCCGCACGCCCGCTCCTATTACGCCGCCACCGCGCACGAGGCGCCCGCGCACCCGCCGCTCACGGGCGATGCGAGCTGCGACGTGTGCGTGGTCGGCGCAGGCCTCGCCGGATGCGCGGCGGCCCTCGAGCTGGCCGAACGCGGCTACCGCGTCATCGTGCTCGAGACCGAGCAGGTCGGCTGGGGCGCGTCGGGTCGCAGCGGCGGCCAGGCGATCGTCGGCTACGGCACGAGCCAGGCCAGCCTCGCCGCGCAGGTCGGCCTCGCGACCGCGCGTCGGATGTGGGACGTCTCCGTCGAAGCCCTCGACTGGGTTCGCGACCGGGTGGCGCGCCACGGCATCGACTGCGACCTCAACTGGGGTCACCTGCACGTGGCCACCCGGCCTCGACAGCGCGGCGAACTGCTGGCCCTGCAGCAGGAGCTGGCGGACGTGTACGGGTACCACTCGCCGCAGTTCATGGAACGCAGCGACGTCGAGGCGCTGCTCGCGACGACTCGTTACTGCGCCGGCCTTTACGACGCGCGGAGCGGCCACCTGCATCCGCTCAACTACACGCTGGGACTGGCGCGGGCCGCGGTCGACGCTGGCGCCATCTTCCACGAGAGTTCGCCGGTCGCGCGCATCGTGCCGGGCCATCCGCTGCAACTCGTCACGCCGCGCGGCACCGTGACCGCCCGCCATGCGGTGTTGACGCGCGGCGGCTACCTCGCCGGCCTGCGCATGCCCGCCGACTGGCGCGTGATGCCGGTGGGCACCTACGTCGTGGCGACCGAGCCGCTGGGCGCGGACCGCATTACGGCGCTGATCCGCGAGAACATCGCCGTGGCCGACGTGAACTTCGTCCTCGACTACTTCCGCCGCTCGGCCGACCACCGCCTGCTGTTCGGCGGACGGGTGAGCTACTCCGGGATCGACGCGCGCGACACCGGCCGCGCCACCGGCGCGCGCATGCGCCGGGTCTTCCCGCAGCTCGCCGGCGTGCGACTCGACTACGTGTGGGGCGGCTACGTCGACATCAGCATGAACCGGGCCCCGGACTTCGGCCGCATCGGCGGCAACCTCTACTACCTGCAGGGGTTCTCCGGACACGGCATCGCGCTCTCGGGCATGGCCGGACGGCTCGCGGCCGAAGCGATCGCGGGCCAGGCCGGGCGGTTCGACCTCTACCGGCAGCTGCGCCACCGCGTGTTCCCGGGCGGCCGCTGGCTGCGCACGCCGGCCCTCGTGCTCGGGATGCTCTGGTACCGGCTGCGCGACCTGCTCTGAACTGCCGGCATTCCGGCCCGCCGCGAAATCCTCTAGAGTCCCGGACGCTCAGGGCCGCCGTTTCGTGCGCAGGTACAGCACGTAGGCGATCAGCACCACGATGAGCAGCAGCAGGATCTTGGTCATGAGCGGGACTACCTCGTCGTTCCCGGAATCTTACCCGTCGTGAACACCGAATCGCTGGTGACCTTCCGCGCCGGCCCCGGCGCCGTCGAGCACGTGCGCGAGCACGGACTCGCGCCCGCCGACATCGCCTGCATCCCGGCCGCCGCGGGCGGCCCGAAGGGGCTCGCCCTGCTGCCCCTGGACCGGCTGCTCCATCGCGAGTGGCTGCAACCCCACGCCGCGCAGGTCGAACTCATCGGCGCCTCGATCGGCGCCTGGCGCATGGCGGCGCTTGCGCAGCCCGACGCGCTCTCGGCGCTTGACCGCCTGCAGCACGCCTACGTGCGCGACCAGAACTACCCGTCGAAGCCCTCCCCCGATGAGGTCGCCACGACCTGCCGACGCATCGCCCGTGCCGTGCTCGGCGAGCGGCCCCTCGAGGTCCGCGAGGGCGTCTCGCTCACTGTGATCACCTCGCGCGCCCGTGGTCCGCTGCACGGCACGGAGTCGAAGCTCGCCTTCGTGCGCGCGACGCTGAGCAACGCCGTCGCGCGCGAGCGCCTCGCGGCGTACCTTGAGCGGGTGCTGTTCGTGTCCGGCCGCCCCGGCTTCCTGCGCGAGCCCTTCGACGTATTCGGCCTCGTCCGCATCGCGATGGACTCGTGCAACACGGAGGACGCGCTGATCGCCTCCGGCACCATCCCGCTCGTCTGCTCGCCGGTGCGGGACATCGCCGGCGCGCCGCCGGGCAACTACTGGGACGGCGCGCTGGTGGACTACCACCTGCTGCTACCCTACCCGCAGCTGACGCGAACCGGGGATTGCCGCCGCCTCGTGTTCTACCCGCACTTCAACGACTACGTGACGCCCGGCTGGCTCGACAAGCACCTGCCCTGGCGGAAGGAGCCGCGCAGGCACCCGTGGCTCGAGGACATGCTGCTCGTGGCACCCTCGCCCGAGTTCCTCGCCCGCCTTCCGGGAGGCAAGCTGCCCGAGCGCCAGGACTTCTACCGCTACGGCCCCGACCACGCGGGGCGGATCCGCGCCTGGGAACGGGCCATCGGCGAGTGCGAGCGTTTCGCCGAGGCCGTGATGCGCTGGCTGGAGCGGCCCGATCCCTCCCTGCTCCAGCCGATCTGAACGGCTATCATTTCCCGATGTCGAGACCCGGTCCACGCTGCGTCGAACTGATCCGCCATCCCGGCTCGCCGTCGTCGGGCGTGGTGCGCCGCATCGACGTGGAGATCTCGGCCGCCCGGGACGGGGCGCTGCGCCTGCGCTACTTCGTGGACGGCGACGTGAGCCGGATCGTGGTGCCGCCGCCGGCCCCTGCGAAGCCGGCCGACGGGTTGTGGCGCCATACCTGCTTCGAGGCCTTCATCGCCGGGCAGTCCTCGACCGCGTACTTCGAGTTCAACTTCTCGCCGTCCTCCGAGTGGGCGGTGTACGGGTTCACGAGCTATCGCGAGGGCATGGCGCCGCTCCAGCACGTCCGGCCGCCGCAGGTGACCACGAGCCTCACCGACGACCGCATCGCGCTCGAGGCCATCGTGCAGCGCGAGACTTTGCTCGGCCTGCCGGGCGCCGCGACCCTGCGGCTCGGACTCGCGGCCGTGATCGAGCGCGCCGACGGCGGCCTGTCGCACTGGGCTCTGGCCCATCCGTCGGAGCGGCCGGACTTCCACGACTCCACGGCCTTCGTGCTCACCATCGACCGAGACCAGCCATGGTGAGCTTCGGCCTCGACAGGCTCATCGCCGAGCCCGAGCTGCGGCGGCCGCTTTGCGGCAAGCGCGTGGCGCTGCTCGCCCATCCCGCCTCCGTCACCACGGACCTCACGCACGCGCTCGATGCGCTCGCGTTGCAGGGCGACCTGAAGCTGACCGCCGCCTTCGGCCCCCAGCACGGCCTGCGCGGCGACAAGCAGGACAACATGGTCGAGTCGCCGGACTTCCACGACCCGGTGCACGGCATTCCCGTCTTCAGCCTGTACGGCGAGGTGCGGCGGCCGACGCCGGCGATGCTCGACACCTTCGACGTGCTGCTGGTGGACCTGCAGGACCTCGGCTGCCGCATCTACACTTTCATCACCACGCTGCGCTACGTGCTCGAGGCCGCCGCGCATCACGGCAAGTCGGTGTGGGTGCTCGACCGGCCCAACCCCGTCGGCCGCCCGGTCGAGGGCCTCACGCTGCGCGCGGGCTGGGAGAGCTTCGTGGGCGCGGGCCCGATGCCCATGCGTCACGGCCTCACGCTCGGCGAGCTCGGCCACTGGTTCATCCGGCACCTGAAGCTCGACGTGGACTACCGCGTGATCGAGATGCAGGGCTGGCAGCCCGATCGCGCGCCGGGCCATGGCTGGCCGCTCGGCGAGCGCACCTGGGTGAACCCGAGCCCGAACGCGCCCAACCTGTGGATGGCGCGCTGCTACCCGGGCACCGTAATGCTCGAGGGCACGACGCTCTCGGAAGGCCGCGGCACGACCCGCCCGCTCGAGCTGTTCGGCGCGCCCGACCTCGCCGTCGGCGAGCTTTTGGCAGAGATGCAGCGACTCGCGCCCGAGTGGCTCGAGGGCTGCCGCCTGCGGCCGTGCTGGTTCGAGCCCACCTTCCACAAGCACGCGGGCAAGCTGTGCTCCGGACTGCAGGTGCACGTCGAGGACGCCGCCTACGACCACGAGGCGTTCCGCCCGTGGCGACTGCAGGCGCTCGCCTTCAAGGCGCTGCGTCGCCTGCGCCCCGACTACGACCTGTGGCGAGACTTCCCCTACGAGTACGAGCACGGTCGCCTCGCGATCGACCTCATCAACGGCAGCGACCTGCTGCGCCGCTGGGTGGACGATGCGGCCACGACGGCGGCCGACCTCGACGCGCTCGCGACTCACGACGAGCGGGCGTGGCTCGAGCAGCGCGAGGATTTCCTGCTCTATCGTTGACCCCGGCCCGAAGCCGTCGGCGACAAAACGACCAAGAACCAGTGGGGACGAGCTCCGTGGACAAGACAAACCAGTGGCTGACGCTCGTCGCGAATCTCGGCGTCATCGCCGGCCTCGTCTTCCTGGGGTATGAAATTAGGCAGAACACGAACATCGCCAAGGCGAGCGCCTGCCGCGAGAACATCCAGGACATCGCTGAGTGGCGAGCGCTGTTCATTTCCGATGCGGAGGTCGCCCGGCTGTACGCAACCAACAGCAGCGCAGGCCTCGAGGCGCTCGACGACACGGATCAGGGCCGAATCGCCGCGATGGTGAACAACGTGATGGGCGTCTACGAGAACGCGTACTTCGCCAGGCGGTACGGGATCATCGGCGACGAGGAGTGGCTGCGCTTCCAGGCCGGGGCCTGCATCCACTACCAGAAAGCCGTGGAGAACGATCTCTCGTTACGGTTCACGACGCCGGGGTTTCGCCGATACCTTGACGAGACCTGCAAGTCCGACCCCCCGGGCTGACGGCGCGATCGCGATGCCCTGGATGACCTGGCGCGATTTCCCCGACGAGTACGAGCACGGCCCGAGAGTTGTGCACTCCCGTCACGAGAGTATGTAATTGGCCGCGACGACAGCCCTTGTTCGAAGCATGGCGGGGCGATAGCGATGGCAGCGAAGGACGAGCTGGCGGCGCTGCTGCAGGCCGCGGACATCGAGATCGACGGGGGCGATCCGTGGGATATCCGCGTGCACGACGAGCGCTTCTATGCCCGCGCGCTGGCGCATGGAAGCCTCGGCGCCGGCGAGGCCTACATGGATGGCTGGTGGGACGTCCCGCGCCTCGACGAGTTCTTCACGCGCGTCCATGCGGCCAGGCTCGAGCGCAGGCTCGTGCGGCCGGCGATGCTCGCGCAGGTCGTGCTCAGCCGGATCCGTAATCCGCAAGGGCCGGCGCTTTCGAGGCGCGTCGCGCGGCGGCACTACGACCTCTCGAACGACCTCTACGTCGCGATGCTCGGTGCGACCATGCAGTACACCTGCGCCTACTACGGAGCCGACGGCGCAGGCCTGACGCTCGACGAGGCGCAGCATCGCAAGCTGGACCTGATCGCGAGCAAGCTCCACCTGCGGCCCGGCATGACCGTGCTCGAGCTCGGCGGTGGATTCGGGGGGCTCGCGCACCTGCTCGCCAAGCAGCACGGGTGCCGCGTGGTCAGCTACAACATCAGCCGGGAACAGGTGGAGTTCGCCCGGGCCTGGTGCGGCGGGCTGCCGGTCGAGTTCCGTCTCGAGGATTATCGCGAGGCGGCGTCGGACCCTGCGAGCTACGACCGGGTCGTCAGCATCGGCCTCATGGAACACGTCGGACCCAAGAACTACCGACGCTTCTTCGAGATCGTGCATGAGCGGCTCGCGCCCGGGGGGCTCGCCCTGGTGCACACGATCGGCGGCAACGTCAGCAAGACGACGACCGACCGGTGGATCGACACGTACATCTTCCCGGGCGGCGTCATCCCTTCCGAACGGCAGATCACCGAGGCCAAGGAGGGGCTCCTCGTCCTCGAGGACTGGCACAGCTTCGGGCCGGACTACGACCGCACGTTGCTCGCGTGGGACGCGAACTTCCGGGCTGCATGGCCTGCCCTGCGCGCCGACCCGCGGCTCGACGAGCGCTTCTACCGGATGTGGCGCTACTACCTGAACTCGACCGCCGGTGCGTTTCGCGCGCGCGTCCTGAACCTCTGGCAACTCGTCCTGAGCCGGGGCGACGTCCCGCGTTACGTTCCCGTGCGGTGAGCGATGCAGTTCACGACGATCGACGAGCACCGTGAGCGGGTCGAGCGACTCGCGGCGGCCTTGCGCTCCTCGGCCGGTCCCGTGCGCCTTCACAAGCGCACCAGCAACCTCTTCCGTCCCCGGCAGGCTGCGGACCGGGTGCACCTCGACGGCACCACGCTCGGCCACGTGATCTCCATCGACCCCTTGACGCGCACGGCGCAAGTCGAGGGCATGACGACGTACGCCGATCTCGTGGACGCCACGTTGCCGCACGGTCTCGCCCCGGCGGTCGTTCCCGAACTGAAGAGCATCACCGTCGGCGGCGCGACCACCGGCCTCGGCATCGAGTCGAGCTCGTTCCGCTTCGGCCTCGTGCACGAAACGGCCGCGGAGCTGGACGTCCTGGTGGCCGACGGCCGCGTGGTGCACTGCTCGCCGACGGAGCACGCCGACCTCTACTTCGGCTTTCCGAACTCCTACGGAAGTCTCGGCTATGCGACGCGGCTTGCCGTCAGGCTCATCCCGGTCACGCCTTTCGTGCACCTGCGCCACGAGCGCTTCGAGGATCCAGGGCGGTACTTCGCCGCGATCGCCGCGGAGTGCGCGGAGCCGACCTGCGACTATCTCGATGGCGTGTTCTTCGGCCCCGACGACTTCGTGCTGACCCGCGCGACGCTGGTCGGGCAGCTTCCGACCGGCGCGGCCGTGAGCGACTACACGTGGATGCAGCAGTACTGGCGAAGCCTTCGCAGGCGAGCGGACGATTACCTGACCGTCAGGGACTACCTGTGGCGCTGGGATACCGACTGGTTCTGGTGCAGCCGGAACGTGGGCGCCCACCTCGCACCGGTGCGCCTGCTCGCGGGACCGCGTCTCCTCTCGAGCGTCACCTACCAGAAGATCATGCGCGCCGGGCAGCGCTACCCGCTGAAGGCGCTCGAGCGCCTGCGGCCACGCACGGAATCGGTGATCCAGGACGTGGACATCCCGCTCGCTGACGCCGCGAGCTTCCTTGCGCAGCTGCACGCCGGGGTCGGAATCACGCCCGTCTGGGTCTGTCCGTTCAAGGTGACGAGCGATCGCTATCCGTTGTACCGGCTGCGGACGGACACGCCGTACGTCAATTTCGGGTTCTGGGACACCGTGCGCAGCGAGGAGGACGACGGTCATTACAACGCGATCGTCGAGCAGCTCGTGGCGCGGCACGGCGGCAAGAAGAGCCTGTATTCCCGCAGCACCTTCGACGAAGGCGCCTTCTGGTCCATGTACGACCGGCGGGCGTACGACGCGCTGAAGCGGGAGTACGATCCGACGGGCCGGCTCCCCGGCCTGTACGAGAAGACCGTCGGTCGCGCCTGACGCGCCTCGGTTCCCAGCCGCAACCGTGTCCCGCTCGTCGCACGGACTTCAACGTGTCGAATGCACCGTACGCTTCTCGCGCAACGTCACGAATTCCTCGGCCGCGGTCGGGTGGATCGCCACGGTCGCGTCGAACTGCTCCTTCGACAGCCCCGCCTTCACCGCGATGGCAATGCCCTGGATGATCTCCGGCGCATCGGGCCCGACCATGTGCGCGCCGACGACACGCTGGCTCGCCGCGTCCACCACCAGCTTCACCAGCGTGCGCTCGTTGCGGCCGGAGAGCGTGTTCTTGAGGGGGCGGAAGGTCGTGGCATAGATCTCAAGCGAACCGTGAGCGGCGAGCGCCGCCGCCTCCGTCAGGCCGACCGCCCCCACCGGCGGCTGGCTGAACACCGCGTGCGGCACGTCCCGGTGATCGACCGCGACCCGGCGGCCGCCGAACAGCGTAGTGGCGAGCGCGGCCCCCTCGCGGATCGCGACCGGCGTGAGGGCGATGCGATTGGTGACGTCGCCCACCGCGTGGATGCCCGGTACGCGGCTGGTGGAGAACTCGTCCACCTCGACGGCACCCTGCTCGTCGAGGGCGACGCCCGCGGCTTCGAGTCCGAGGCCCGAGGTGGCGGGTCGGCGCCCGGTCGCGAACATCACGGCGTCGGCCTCGACCTGCTCGGCGTGTCCGGCAGTCGTCAGCGTGACGAGGAGCGAGCCGTCCGTGCGTCGCTCGATGCGCGTGGGCTCGCTCAGCAGCCGCAGGTCGATGCCCTTGCGCACGAGCTCGTCGCGCAGGTGTCGGCGAACGTCATCGTCGAAGCCTCGCAGGATCTGCTCGCCGCGGTAGGCCAGCGTGACCCCGGCGCCGAGCCCGTGGAAGATCCCGGCGAACTCGACCGCGATGAAGGCGCCCCCGACGATCAGCACGCGAGCGGGCAGCTCGGGCAGCTGGAAGGCCTCGTCGGAGGTGATCGCGAGCTCGCTGCCCGGAATGGCAGGCATGAACGGCCGCCCTCCCGTGGCGACCAGGATGTGCGCCGCCGTGTAGCGGCGCTCTCCGACCTGCACCGTGTGACGGTCGGCCAGCGTCGCGCGCCCTTCGACCAGCGCGACGCCGGCCGCCTTGAGCAGCGTCCGGTAGATGTCCTCGAGGCGCGCGATCTCGCGGTCCTTGTTCGCGATCAGCGTCGGCCACGAGAACGTCGCCTGCGCGTTCCAGCCATAGGCCGCCGCGTCGTCGAAGTCCTCGCGGAAGCGGGCCGCGTACACGAGCAGCTTCTTCGGCACGCAGCCGCGGATCACGCAGGTGCCGCCGGGCCGGTCGGACTCGGCGATGGCGACGCGGGCGCCGAGCCCCGCCGCGACGCGGGCCGCGCGCACGCCGCCCGAGCCGGCCCCGATCACGAACAGATCGTAGTCGTACTCGGCCATGCTCAACTGACCTCCACGCGCATGGTACCGAGCCGGTCGATGGAGCAGCGCACGACGTCGCCGCGCTCGAGGGGCCCGACGCCCGGGGGCGTGCCCGTCATGAAGACGTCCCCCGGCTGCAGCGTGAAGCAGCTCGCGGCCGCGGCGAGCAACGCCGGCACGTCGTGCAGCAGCTGCGAGGTGCTTCCCCGTTGGCGAAGCTCGCCATTGACCGCGAGCTCGACCTCCAGACGACCCGGGTCGGCGACCTCGTCCGCCGTGGTCAGCCACGGGCCGAGCAGCGTGAAGCCGTCGAGCGACTTGCGCAGGCCGCGGTCCTCGGGACCGCGCATCGTCACGTCGATGCCGATGCAGTAACCGGCGACGAGGTACGGCCGCGACGCATCGGCCGCGGAGGCGACCGACCGTCCGACGATGGCGACGAGCTCGACCTCGTGGTCCACGCGCCGGCCCGGAAGGCGCAGCTCGAGGCCTTCGCCGGGACCGGCAACCGAGGATGCGGCCTTCAGGAACAGATCCGGGTCGGGCGGGGCCGGACCGGAATCACCGGCCTCCCCTCCATGGTAGTTACCCCGCACGGCGATGACCTTGCCGGGATTGGCGACCGGCGCGCGCAGCGACACGCGCTCGAGCTCGATCGCAGGCGCGCCACTGCGGGCCGCCTCGATCCAGGGTCGCAGCCCGGCGAGGTGCGTGATCAGCGCATCGCCCGGCGGCGCAGGCCAGCGTTGCGCGGGCAGTCGCTCGAGCACCGGCGTCACGTCGCGCACGAGGAGGCCGTCGACGACGCCGAGCCGGTCGGCGTCGAAGCGGCAGAGCTTCAGGACGCCTCTCCCGTCACGGTTCCTCTGCCCCGAGCGTGGTGAGCAGCCGGCGCGCGCCGGCCTCGATCTGGTCCATCATCACGGCGAAGCCGTCGGCTTCGCCGAAATAGGGGTCGGGCACCTCGCGGTCACCGAGGAACAGCTCGATGCGCGCGGAGCTGCCCTCCGGGCGACGCGCCTCGAGATCCCGCAGGTTGTCGCGGTCCATGGCGAGGATCAGGTCGATCGTCGCGAAGTCCTCCGCGCTGATCTCGCGACAGCGGAAGGTGCCGAGGTCGTAGCCGCGCGCGGCGCAGGCCGCGATGGTGCGCGGATCGGCCGTGTCGCCGACGTGCTTGTCCTTGAGGCCGGCGGAGGCGAACGTCACGCGCCCTTCCAGGGTCGCATCGCGTGCCAGCTTACGGCAGACGGCCTCCGCCGCCGGCGAGCGGCAATAGTTGCCGGCATCCACGAACAGGATCTTCATCTGACTCCTCCAACCTCATGTTCACAGGCGGCGACCGCCGCGTCGAGGCGCTCCAGCCACTCGGCGCCGTAGCGGCTGGCGTACCAGTCGCGTAATCCGCGGGTCGCATTGCGGAACTGCTCGCGCTGCTCCGCGGTGATCTCGTCCACCGTGCCGCCCGAGGCGCGGAACGCCTCGAACGCCGGCCCCTGGCGGTCGGCCGCGGCCTTGCGGGTCGCGAGCGCCAGCACGCGGAAACCCTCGGCGACGACGGGCTTGAGCTCGTCCGGCAGTGCCTGCCACTGCTTCTCCGAGTACCACCACATCGCACCCATGTAGCTGTGCCGGTCCACCAGCAGGAAGCGCACGTGCTCGTGAAGCTTCATGCCGACCACGTCCTGTACGCTGTTCTTGGTGCCGTCGAGCAGCCCGGCGGAGAGGGCGTAGTACACCTCCGACCACGGCAACGGCGTCGGGCTGCCGCCCAGCTCGCGCACCATCTCCTGCTCGAGCGCCGAGGGCAAGGTGCGGATGCGCAGGCGGGCGAGGTCCGCAGGCGACTGGATGCGCTTGCGGGTGGTGGCGAAGCTGCGCCAGCCGCCGGTGTTGCCGACGGCCATCAGGCGCAGGCCGAGGCCCTGGTCGAGGATCGACTGTCCCATCTGGGCGAGCAGCGGGCCGTCCATCACGCACTCGGCCACGGCGTCGTTCGCGAAGGTGTACGGCAGGTCGAGCGCCTGTGCCGGTCCGAACAGCGCCGCGAGGCCGCCGAAGGTCGTCTGGTGCATCTCGAGCATGCCGCCCTGCAGCGCCTCGATGCACTCGCGCTCGCTGCCGCAGTACTGCCCCGAAGGGAACACCTGCACGGCGACCCGTCCGCCCGCGGCGGCCTCCACGCTCTCCTTGAACGCCATCGCGCCAACGTAGTCCTCGTCGTCGCTGGAAGCAAGGAAGGCGATGCGGATGGTGATCTCGGCACGCTCGGCGCGCGAGTGGTACGCGCCGACCGCGCACACGGCGAGGATCAGCACCAGCAGCACGCGCATCAGTACCGGGTTCGTCACGGCGCGCGCTACTGGACCAGCCCAAGCGCCCGCGGCAGGGCGAGCGTCAGGGACGGGATGAAGGTGATCAGCATCAGCACGAGGATCTCGACGGCGAGGAACGGCACCATGGCCCGCACGATGCTTTCGACGCGCACGCCGGACACCGAGGAGGTGACGAACAGCACGAGGCCCATCGGCGGCGTGGCGAGCCCGATCGTGAGGTTGACGCACATCACCAGCGCGAAGTGCACGGGGTGCACGCCCATCTCGACGAAGATCGGCGCCAGCACCGGCCCGAGGATCAGGATCGCCGGCCCGGCGTCGAGGAACATGCCGATCAGCAGCAGCAGGACGTTGACGACGAACAGAAGCACCGTGGGGTCGTCGCTGACCTTCAGCATCGCATTGGCGATGCCCTCCGCCATGCCGGACACGGTCACGAGCCAGGCGAACGTGACCGCGGCGCCGACCAGCATCAGGATGACGCCCGACTGCATGGCGGTGGCGACGAAGATGCGTCGCATCTCGGCGAAATCCACCGTCCGCAGCACGAAGGGCGCAACGATGATCGCGTAGCCCGCCGCGACGGCCGCGGCCTCGGTCGCGGTGAAGTACCCCGACAGCATGCCGCCGAG
>Ga0316622_100000601_pt1 | contig 21465 bp, 16 predicted proteins | sample OWC_Aug_OW2_C1_D_FD_207646 | JGI IMG/M metagenome (GOLD analysis project Ga0316622, IMG submission 207646) | Wetland soil microbial communities from Old Woman Creek delta, Ohio, United States - OWC_Aug_OW2_C1_D5_C | ecosystem: Environmental > Terrestrial > Soil > Wetlands | place: USA: Ohio... | reverse complement strand
GTCGCCGGCGTGACCATGGCGGCGGACTCTAGCGGCGGCCGAAGCGGGCCGCAATCGCGTCCTGGACCGCGCCGACCCTGGCCGGGATCTGGACCGAGGGGTTGCGCAGCGGGGACTCGAGGCCGGGGAGCGCCCCCTCGTGATAGGCGACCTTGAAGTCGGAGAACTTGAGGCCGTGGGCGGTGGACACCACCACCACCCGCTGTCCGCGCCCGATGGTGCCGCGAGCCGCGAGCTTCTCGAGGGCGGCCAGGGCCACCCCGGTGTGCGGGCAGGTGAAGGCGCCGGCCCGGTCGGCCCGCGCCGCCGCGTCGGCGAGCTCCTGCTCCGAGGCCTGCTCCACGATCCCGTCGAGGGCCTCCAGCGCCCGCAGCGCCCGCCGGGCCGACACCGGGGCGCCGATCTGGATGGCGCTCGCCAGGGTCTTGCGGGCGGTCATCGGCTCCACCTTCACCGAGGCGTTGGCCCTCCCCGCCGCCTGGACCGCCCGGTACAGGGGGTTGGCGTTCTCGGCCTGGGCCACCACCAGGCGCGGCAGCCGGTCGATGAGGCCCAGCTCCCTCAGCATGACGAAACCGCGCCCCACCGCGCTGGCGTTGCCGAGGTTCCCTCCCGGGATGACCAGCCAGTCGGGAACCTGCCAGCCGAGCTGCTGCACCGTCTCCGCCGCGATGGTCTTCTGCCCCTCGATGCGCAACGAGTTCATCGAGTTGGCCAGGTAGATGTCGGGCGTCTGCGAGAGCTCCTGGACCACCCGCATGCACCCGTCGAAGTCGGTGTCGAGCTCCAGCACCAGGGCGCCGTTGGAGATGGGCTGCACCAGCTGGGCGGTGCTGATCTTGCCCCGCGGCAGCAGCACCACGCTGGGAATGCCGGCCGCGGCGCAGTAGGCGGCCAGCGCGGCGCTGGTGTCGCCGGTGGAGGCGCACGCCACCGCCCGGATGGGAACCCGGCGCGCCCGCATCTCCTGCACCGCCGAGACCAGCACCGTCATCCCCAGGTCCTTGAAGGACCCGGTGTGGGTCACGCCGCATTCCTTCAGCCACACGTCGTCGAGCCCGATCTCCCGGGCGTAACGGTCGATCCGCAGGAGCGGGCTGCCCCCCTCGTACATGGAGACCACGCTCTCGAGGGAGAGCTGGGGGTAGACCCATTCCTTCTTGCCCCACACGCCCGAGCCGAGCGGCCAGGGTCCGCGCCGGAAGCGGTCGTCGAAGAGGGCCTTCCACTCCTCCGGGCTCCTGCGGCGCAGGGCGGCGAGGTCGTGCTCGACCTCGAGGAGCCCCTGGCAGCGCGGGCAGCGGTAGACCACCTCGGTGAGCTCGGCGCGGAAGTCGCAGCCGTCCGAGCACCGGAACCATGCGGAGAAGCCGTCGTTCATCATCGCTCCAGGTGCGCCGTGCTGGGATGTGGGCTGCGGCGCAGCAGCCTCGCGACGCGCTCGGCAGCGACGCGGAGGCGCGTCGCCTCCTCGGTGAGCGCGAGCCGGACGTGCCCCTCCCCGGCCGGCCCGAAGGCGACGCCGGGGGTCACCGCCACGGCGGCCTCGTCGAGGAGCCGCCTCGCGAACTCGAGGGAGCCGAGCTGCCGGAAGGCCTCCGGGACGGGCGCCCAGGCGAACATGCTCGCGGCCGGCACCGGGACCGGAAAGCCGGCCTCGCCGAAGTGCCGGCACAGGGCATCCCGCCGGCGGCGGTAGGTGTCGCGGATCTCTGCCACCTCGCCGTCGCACTCGGCGAGGGCCACCGCGGCGGCGCGCTGCACGGCGCCGAAGGGGCCGTGGTCGAGGTAGCTCTTCACCCGCGCCGCGGCCGCCAGCAGCGCCGGGTTGCCCGCGGCGAATCCCACCCGCCAGCCGGGCATGCTGTAGCTCTTCGACAGGGACATGAACTCCAGGGTCCGCTCCTTGGCCCCTGGCAGCTCGAGCATGGCCGGGGCGCGGCCCTCGAAGACCAGGTCGCAGTGGGCGAGGTCGGAGAGGATGAAGAGATTGCGTGCCTCGGCGAACCTGAGGACCTTCTGGAGGAGCTCGGGGGAGGCCGTCGCCGTGGTCGGGTTCGAGGGGAAGCTCACGAGCAGGCCGCGGGGTCGGCGCTCGGCCTTCTCGGAGGCGAGGTAGAGCGACTCCATGAAGTCGATGCCGGGCCCGACCGGGACGAAGATGGTCTCGGCACCCGCCAGGACCGCGGCATGGGCATGGGCGGGGTAGGCGGGCGCCGGGGCCATGAGCGCGTCGCCCGGGGCGAGCAATGCGATCGCGGCGTGCCCGATGCCCTCCCGGGTGCCGATGGTGGCCAGCACCTCGGTCTCGGGATCGAGCGCGACGCCGTGGCGGCGCTTCCACCACGCGGCGGCGGCCTCGCGGAGCTCCGGGATGCCCCGCGGGTCGAGGTAGCGATGCATCCGGGCGTCCCCCGCCGCGGCCCGGAGCGCCTCCACGACCCGAGGCGGTGGCGCGCCGTCGGGATTCCCCGTCGATAGGTCGACCACGTCGACGCCCCGGGCGAGGGCGTCCCGCAGCCTCGCCGCAGCGGGGTCCGCCGGCAGGCGCTGGACGCGCGCGAAGGCCTCCGGGTCGTGGAAGGTCCGCATGGGAGCCTGGAAATCTGCCGGGGAAAAGGGGGCTTGGCAAGGCCTCAACCGCGCCGCAGCAGCGCGCCGCAGCCGGAGCACAGGTCACCGGTGGAGAGGGTGCCGCACGAGAAGCAGCGCGCCGGCGCCCCCTCCCCCTCGGCCGCCGCCGGCGGCGCGAAGGCGACCGGGAGGCGCATGCCGCAGCGCGCACAGCTCGCCTCCCCGGGGCGGGCCGCGGTGCGGCAGTAGCGGCAGACGACCGCCTCCAGCTCGGTGGCGGCGTCGGCGGGCAGGCCCTCCACCTCGGTCGGCTCGAGGTCCGGGAGCGCCGCGACCGGCGCTTCCGGACCGGCCGCGGCGAGGGTGGGCTCGAGGTCCGGGAGCCCCGCCGCATCGGCTTCGGCCGCGTCGAAGCGGGTCGGGTCGAGGTCGGCGAGCCGCTCGGCGGGGACCGCCCGCTCCGCCGGGAGGAGCGTCGGCTCGAGCCCGGGGAGCCGCTCGACCGGAAGCGGCGCGACGCCCGGGCCGGAGAGCTGCTTGCCGCAGTTGTCGCACACGTCGCCGGCAGCCACCGGGTGCTCGCAGAGGGGGCAGATCACCATCGGCGAATGATAGCACCCGCCAGGTCTTCCCCTAGCTGACGAGCGGCCGCCCGGCGGTCATGGGGACGAAGTGGACCGGGAGCAGGTCGCGAACGGCCACCTCCCCTTGCTCGTCCTTGGCGACCAGCTTCAGCATCTGGGGCCCCTGGGCCTCGCCCACCGGGAGCACCATCCGCCCCCCGCTCCGGAGCTGTTCCGCCAGGGCCGGCGGGACGAACGGCGCCGCGGCGGTCACCAGGATGCGGTCGAATGGGGCCTTCTCCGGCCAGCCGCTCCAGCCGTCGGCGACCCGGAGGTGCACGTTCGGCAGGCGCAGCCGCTCGAGGAGCACCTCGGCGGCTCGCGCCGAGAGGTCGGGGATGATCTCGACCGAGTACACCAGGGCCGACAGGTGGGCCAGGATGGCCGTCTGGTAGCCCGACCCGGTGCCGATCTCGAGGACCCGATCCGACCCGGAGAGCTCGAGGCGCTCGGTCATGTAGGCGACCACGAAGGGCTGGGAGATGGTCTGGCCGTGCCCGATGGGCAGGGGGTGGTCTCCGTCGGCGGACTCCTGCAGCGCCGGCGGGACGAAGAGGCGGCGCGGGACCTGGTCGAAGGCCCAGAGCACCCGGTCGTCGTGGATGCCCATGGCCTCGAGCTGCCGGGCGAGCTGGCTCCGCACCGGCACAGGATAGCGCCTCCGGCCGGGAGGCGGGCCCGCTACCCGACCTGGGCCAGGGAGAGGCGCCTCGCCCAGCGGTGGCGCAGCGCCTCGGCGGCGGCGGCGTGCTCCGGCCGGACCAGCTCCGGGTCCTCCTCCACCAGGGCGAAGGCGTCGGCGCGCGCCTCCTCGAGGATGGTCTCGTCCCGGTAGAGATCGGCGATCTCGAGGAGCGGCATGCCGGCCTGCCGGGTGCCGAGCAGCTCGCCCGGGCCGCGGAGTCGGAGGTCGGCGCGGGCGATCTCGAACCCGTCCTGGGAGCGGGTCATCACCGCCAGCCGCTCGCGGGCCTCGTCCCCGGCGCGGGCGAAATGGGCGATGAGCAGGCAGTGGCTCTGCGCGGCGCCTCGCCCCACCCGCCCGCGCAGCTGGTGGAGTTGCGACAGGCCGAATCGCTCGGCGTGCTCGACGATCATCACGCTGGCGTTGGGGACATCGACCCCGACCTCGATGACGGTGGTGGCCACCAGCACCCGCAGCTCGCCGGAGCGGAAGCGCTGCATGACCGCCTCCTTCTCCTCGGTCCGCATCTGCCCGTGCAGGAGCCCGACCGCCGCGTCCGGGAAGACCCGGGCGAGCTCGGCGGCTCCGCCGGTGGCGTCGGCCAGGTCGCTCTTCTCGGACTCGGCCACCAGCGGGTAGACCACGTAGACCTGGCGGCCGGCGTCGAGCTCCCGGCGCGCCAGCGCGTAGGCCTTGCGCCGCTGGGAGTCCCCGAAGACCCGCGTCTCCACCGGCGTCCTCCCCGGAGGAAGCTCGGTGATCTTCGACTGGTCGAGGTCGCCGTAGAACGCCAGCGCCAGGGTGCGCGGGATGGGGGTGGCGGTCATGACCAGCACGTCCGGGCGGCGCCCCTTGCCGATGAGGCGGGCCCGCTGCATCACCCCGAAGCGATGCTGCTCGTCCACCACCGCCAGGCCGAGCCGCTGGAACTCCACCTGCTCCTCGATGAGGGCGTGGGTGCCGACCGCCACCCGGGCCCGGCCGCTCGCCAGCGCCTCGCGGGCGGCGCGCTGGGCCCGGCCGCGCGCCTGCGCCGCCACCAGCGCCACCTCCAGGCCGGCGGGGGCGAGCCACCCGCCCAGCGTGCGGGCGTGCTGCTCGGCCAGGATCTCGGTGGGCGCCATCAGCGCCGCCTGCCAGCCGGACTGCACCGCCAGCATCATGGCGGCGAAGGCCACCGCCGTCTTTCCGCTTCCGACGTCTCCTTGCAAGAGGCGGTTCATGGGCTCGGGGCGGCCCATGTCCGAGGCGATCTCCTCGAAGGCGCGGGCCTGGGAGGCGGTGAGGCGGAACGGGAGCAGGCTCAGCGCCCGGGACCGGGCCTGCGGCCCCGCCTCGAAGGAGATCCCGGGCTCGCGGCGCACCCCGCTGCGCCGCAGCGCCAGCGTCAGCTGCAGGAAGAACAGCTCCTCGAAGATGAGGCGGCGGAAGGCGGGGGTGGCCCGGGCCGCGGCGGCGAGGACGTCGGTTCCCGCCGCGGGGAAATGGGCCTCGGCCAGGGCCTCGGCCCGGCCCGGGAGGCCGCGCCGACGCCGCAGCCCGGGCGGCAGGTCGTCCACCGCCAGCGGGGCGAACTCCTCGCACAGCCGCCGCATGAGCTTGCGCAGGGCCGGGTGCTGGTGGTCGGCCGGACCGGAGTAGACCGGGACGATGCGCCCGAAGTTGGCCGAGTCTCCGGGCTGCAGCTTCTCCACCTCGGGCTGGCTCATCTGCCGGCGGCCCCCGAAGCCCTCGGTGACCTTGCCCCAGCACAGGAGCGTGTCGCCGGCGGCGAACTGCCGGGCGCGCCAGGGCGGCGGGTTGAAGAACACCAGCTCCAGGCGAGAGGGACCATCCGCCACCGCCACCTTGAGCATGGGCTTGCCGCTGCGCATGCGCTGGGTGCGGACCGAGGCCACCGTCACCAGGGCGATGCCCTCCTCTCCCATGCGGAGGTCGGCGACCCGGCGGACCACGGTCCGGTCCTGGTAGGCGCGCGGCCAGAACTCCAGCGCCTGCTCCACCGTCCGGTGCTGCCGTTCCTCGAGGAGCGCGCGCGGCGCCGGGTGGATCCCGGGAACCTCGGCCAGCGGCGTGGCGAGGCGGCGGCGGCGCTCGGCCCGCTCGGCGGCGTCGCGTGGCGGACGCGGCGGCTGCGCCGCCCGATCCCGGGCCGGACGGGGCGGGGCCGGGGCCGCCTTCGCCGGCGCCGGACCGACCCGCGCCAGCCGCGCCAGCGCCTGGATCTCCGGCGGCACCTCGACCAGCGCCGCCAGGTGGGCGGCGATGCGAGCCAGCGCGCGCCGCCTCTGGTCCGGGGCGAGGCGCTCGTAGCCCTCCCCTTCCCGGGCCAGGCCGTCCAGCGCCGGCGAGTCGGGGGCCCCGGCCGCGCGGGCGCGCTCCACCGCCCGGCGCACCGTCTCGCCGAATCCGGCGAGACGGGGAAGCCCGGCGAAGTCGTCGCGGCAGGCGAAGCGCAGCGGCGCGACCAGGGCCGCGAGGCCCGCAGCGTCGCTCCGACCCTCCGGCCCGCGCGGCGCCATGCACGGGCCTCAGTCCGGCTCGGCCGGAAGCTCCTCCTCGACGAAATCCACCCCGCAGACCTCGTACTCGCGGGAGCCGCCGGGGGTCTGCACCTTCACCACGTCACCCTCGGTCCGTCCGATGAGGGCCCGGGCGATGGGGCTGGTGACGCTGATCTTCCCCTGCTTGAGATCGGCCTCCAGCTCGCCGACGATGCGGTACACCACCTCGTCGCCGCCGTCCGCGTCCGCCAGCTTGACGGTGGCGCCGAACACCACCCGGTCGCCGGAGAGGCGGCCGACGTCGATCACGTCGGCGCTGGCGATCCAGTGCTCGATCTGGGCGATGCGGCCCTCGAGGTGGGACTGCTTCTCCTTGGCGGCGTGGTACTCGGCGTTCTCGGAGAGGTCGCCGTGGGAGCGCGCCTCCGCGATCTCCTTCACGATCTTGGGACGCTCGGTGTACTTGAGGCGCTTGAGCTCGTCCTTGAGCCTGACCAGGCCGGACTTGGTGATGGGCATTCGGGCTTGGGACATGCGGCCGCCTTCCAGCAAAAGCATGCGGCCGTCCCGGGTTCGGGGCGGCCGCTCGACGTCATGGTGCAGCAGGTGGAACCGCCTGTCAATGGCGGGGGCCCGCCGCCGGAGCGGGCGGCGCGCCGTGGTACTCCTGCAGCGAGCGGACCTCGGGCCGGCTGGCCGCGGCCCGCTCCATGGCCCCGACCGCCGCCCGCGCCCCGGTCAGGGTGGTGAAATAGGGCAGGCGGTGCATGAGCGTCTCGCGCCGGATGGAGTAGCTGTCGGCGATCTCGCGCTTGCCGGCGGTGGTGTTGATGACGAAGTGGACCTCGTCGTCGATGATGCGATCGACGATGCTGGGGCGCCCCTCCCCGACCTTCAGCACCGGGGTGGTGGCGATCCCCCGCTCGCCCAGGAAACGAGCCGTCCCGGCCGTGGCCAGCAGCTCGAAGCCGAGCGAGACCAGCCGCCGGGCCACGTCCACGATGACCGGCTTGTCGCCGTCCTTCACCGAGACGAAGGCGCACAGCCGCTCCCCCGGGCGCGGGACCGGCAGGGTGTTGCCCGCCCCCGCCTGCGCCTTGAGGAAGGCGGTCTCGAACTCGGAGGAGATGCCCATCACCTCGCCGGTCGACCGCATCTCCGGCCCGAGCATGGTGTCCACGCCCCGGAAGCGGGCGAAGGGGAACACCGACTCCTTCACCGAGACGTGCCGGGGCCGGGGCGTGGCGGTGATGCCCTGCTCGCGCAGCGTCCGGCCCACCATGCACAGCGCGGCCACCTTGGCCAGCGGAAGGCCGGTCGCCTTCCCCACGAAGGGCACGGTGCGGCTGGCCCGCGGGTTCACCTCCAGGACGTAGATGTCGTCCCCCTGGATGGCGAACTGGACGTTCATGAGGCCCACCACGCCCAGCTCGCGGGCCAGGGCCATCGACTGCCGCTCGATCTCCTCGACCACCGCGCGCTTGAGGCTGTAGGGGGGCAGCGCGCAGGCCGAGTCGCCGGAGTGGATGCCGGCCTCCTCGATGTGCTCCATCACCCCGCCCACCACCACGTCCCGCCCGTCGGAGACCACGTCGACGTCCACCTCGGAGGCGTCCTTGAGGAAGCGGTCGATGAGCACCGGCCGCTCGTTGGAGGCCTGCACTGCCTCGGTGAGGTAGCCGCGGAGGTCGCCGTCGTCGTAGACCACCTCCATGGCGCGCCCCCCGAGGACGTAGCTGGGGCGGACCATCGCCGGGTAGCCGATGCGCCGGGCCACCGCGAAGGCTTCGTCGGCGCTGCGGGCCACGCCGTTCTCGGGCTGGCGCAGGCCGAGCTTCACGATGAGGGCGGCGAAGCGCTCGCGGTCCTCGGCGCGGTCGATGGCGTCGGGGCTGGTCCCCAGAATGGGCACCGAGAGCTCGTGCAGCGGGACGGCCAGCTTGAGGGGCGTCTGGCCTCCGTACTGGACGATGAGCCCCTCGGGCTTCTCCACGTGGACGATCTCCAGCACGTCCTCCAGCGTCAGCGGCTCGAAGTAGAGCCGGTCGCTGGTGTCGTAGTCGGTGGAGACCGTCTCCGGGTTGCAGTTGACCATGATGGTCTCGAACCCGGCCTCGCGCAGCGAGAAGCTGGCGTGGACGCAGCAGTAGTCGAACTCGATGCCCTGGCCGATCCGGTTCGGCCCGCCGCCGAGAATCATCACCTTTCGCCGGCTGGTGGGCGCCGCCTCGTCCTCCTCCTCGTAGGTGGAGTAGAGATACGGCGTGTAGGCCTCGAACTCGGCGGCGCAGGTGTCGACGCGCTTGAACACCGGCCTCACCCCGGCCGACCAGCGCCCCTCCCGCGCCTCCCGCTCCCGCCTTCCGGCCAGGGCGGCGATGCGCCGGTCCGAGAAGCCCATCCGCTTGGCGCGGCGCCACTCGCCGGCGCTTCCGGGCAGGCCTCGGGCCAGCACCGCCTCGTGCTCCACCACCTCCTGGATCTCGCGCAGGAACCAGGGGTCGATTCCCGAAAGCCCCTGGATCTCCTCGACCGAGAGGCCGGCGCGGAAGGCGTCCCCCACCCAGAAGATGCGGTGGGCACGAGCCACCCGCACCTCCTCGCGCACGCGGACCTTCTCGGACTCGGTGAACTCCTCGCCGGGCCGCTTGGCGAGCGGCGACTCCAGTCCGGAGCGGTCGATCTCCAGCCCGCGCAGCGCCTTCTGGAAGCTCTCCTGGAAGGTGCGCCCGATGGCCATCACCTCCCCCACCGACTTCATCTGGGTGGTGAGGGTGTCGTCGGCGCCCTTGAACTTCTCGAAGGCGAAGCGCGGCACCTTGGTCACCACGTAGTCGATGGTGGGCTCGAAGGAGGCCGGGGTCTCGCGGGTGATGTCGTTGCGGATCTCGTCCAGGGTGTAGCCGACGGCCAGCTTGGCGGCGATCTTGGCGATGGGGAACCCGGTGGCCTTGGAGGCCAGCGCCGAGCTGCGCGAAACGCGCGGGTTCATCTCGATGACCACCATCCGTCCGGTGCGCGGGTCGACTCCGAACTGGATGTTGGAGCCGCCGGTGTCGACGCCGATCTCGCGGATGATGCGGATCGAGGCGTCCCGCATCCGCTGGTACTCCTTGTCGGTGAGGGTCTGCACCGGGGCGACGGTGATGGAGTCGCCGGTGTGGATTCCCATCGGGTCGAGGTTCTCGATGCTGCAGATGATGACCACGTTGTCGGCGCGGTCGCGCATCACCTCGAGCTCGTACTCCTTCCAGCCGAGGATCGACTCCTCGCAGAGGATGGTGTGGGTGGGGGAGAGGTCCAGAGCGCGGCGCGCCAGCGCCTCGAACTCCTCGCGGTTGTAGGCGACGCCGCCGCCCTCCCCTCCCATGGTGAAGCTGGGGCGGATGATGACGGGGAAGCCGATGGACTCGGCGACGGCTCTGGCTTCCTCCCAGCTGGTGGCGTAGCCGCTCCTCGGCATCTCCACCCCGATGCGGTTCATCGCATCCTTGAAGAGCTGCCGGTCCTCGGCCTTCTCGATGGCCTCCAGCGAGGCGCCGATGAGCCCCACCCGGTTGCGGGCCAGCGCGCCGTTCCTGGCCAGCGCCACCGCCAGGTTGAGGGCCGTCTGGCCCCCCAGCGTGGGGAGGAGGACGTCGGGTCGCTCGATCTCCAGGATGCGCTCGGCGAACTCGGGGGTGATGGGCTCGATGTAGGTGCGGTCGGCGAACCCGGGGTCGGTCATGACCGTCGCCGGGTTGGAGTTGAGGAGGACCACCTGGTAGCCCTCCTCCTTGAGCGCCTTGCAGGCCTGGGTTCCGGAGTAGTCGAACTCGCAGGCCTGCCCGATGACGATGGGGCCGGAGCCGACCAGCATGATCTTCCGGATGTCGTTCCGGCGCGGCACGGGGAGCGCAACCTAGCACAACACCTGCCGTTCTGGAACGAGTCCAGGGGCCTGGGGAGGCATGCCGGCTGGCCTGGGCCCGGTGCCCGGCGTAAGCTGCCCGGGCATGATCGGAGCCGCCGCCCTGATCGCGCTCGCCCTGGCCCAGGCCGCTCCGGAGGGCGCCCCCGCCGAAGCCCGGCCCGCTGCAGACGAAGCCCGCCCCGCTGAGCCTTCCCCGGCCGCGGCGGCGGAGGCGACGGCTCCCGCGCCGGCCGCGGAGACGCCCGCCGCCGCTCCCTCTCGCCCGGCGCGGCGGCCCGCGGCCGCCCCCGCGACTGCAACGGCGGCGGGCGCGACCGGGAAGCCGGACAAGGCGGAGGGTGAGCGGCGGGAGGCGGCGCGGTTGGCCCTGCGCTTCCTCGGCGCGCTGCTGGCCAGCCGCAGCGCCGAGGTGGCCTCGCTGTGCGCCACCACCTTCAGCTTCGACGGGCGCGCGGTCACCGGAGCGGAGAAGGTGCGAGCTCGCTGGGGCGAGATCCTCGCCAGGCGCCAGGGGCCGCCGGCGGCGCTGAACGACCTCGAGCTCCTGACCCCGGCCGAGGCTTCGGCGCGGCTCGGCAAGCCGCCCAGGCGCCTGGCCTCGCTGGTCGGCCCGGGCAGCTACGTGGCGCTCGCCAACCTGTCGGGGCGCCCCACCCTGGTCTTCCTCGGAAGGCAGGGCGGGGCCTGGGTCGCCACCGGGCTCCACGACTAGGGACCGGGGCGACCCGACCGGAGCCGGCTGGGCGCTACTTCAGGCTCTTGGCCATCTCGGCGATGCGGTCGACGCCCTTGTCGATCTGCTCCATCGAGATCGCAAAGGAGAGGCGCATGTAGCCCGGAGCGCCGAAGGCCGATCCCGGCACCGCCGCCACCTTGTGGACGTCGAGCAGGTGAGCGATGAAGCGATCGTCGGTTCCGAGCGGCTCGCTCTGGCCGGGGGCCTTCCGCTTGAGCAGATCGCCGATGTAGGGGAAGACGTAGAAGGCGCCGCCCGGGTCGAAGGCCTTGATGCCCTCGATGGCGTTGAGGCGCTTCACGATGTGCTGGCGGCGCTCGTCGAAGATCTTCCGCATCCGCTCCACCTCGTCCTCGAGCGGCAGGGTCAGGGCGGCCAGCGCCGCCTTCTGCGCGATCGAGGTGGGGTTGGAGGTGGAGTTGTCCTGCAGCTTCTGCATCGCGGAGATGAGGTCCTGGGGCCCGGCCGTCCAGCCGATGCGCCAGCCGGTCATCGAATAGGTCTTGGAGACGCCGTTGACGATGGCCACCTGCGGACGGAGCTCGGGCTCCAGGGTGAGGACGTTCTCGAACTTGCCCCTGTAGATCAGGCGGTCGTAGATGTCGTCCGTCACCACCAGGATTTCCTTGCCCCGCACCTCGTGGACGATGTGCTGGAGCGTGGCGCGGCCGAAGACGGCCCCGGTCGGGTTCGACGGGCTGTTGACGATGACCGCCCGGGTGCGCGGGGTGATGGCCTTCTTGATGTCTGCGGCGGTCGGCTCGAAGCCGTCCTGGTGGCGGGTCTGGACGATGACCGGCACGCCCTCGGCCAGCCGCACCATGTCGGCGTAGCTGACCCAGTAGGGCGCGAAGATCACCACCTCGTCGCCCGGGTTGAGCAGGGCCTGGAACAGGTTGTAGAGGGCGTGCTTGCCGCCGACGCTCACCAGCACCTCGCTCGCCTTGTAGGAGAGCCCGTGCTGCTGGGCGATCTTGGCGGCGATGGCCTCGCGGAGCTCGGGGATGCCGTTGGTGGGCGTGTACTTGGTGAAGCCCTCGTCCATGGCCTTGGCGGCGGCCGCCTTGATGGCCTTGGGGGTGTCGAAGTCGGGCTCACCGGCCCCGAAGCCGACGACATCCACGCCCTTCGCCTTGAGCTCCTTCGCCTTGGCGGTGATGGCGAGAGTGGGCGATGGCTTCACCGCGTCGAGCCTCTTGGCGAGCTTCATCCGGTCTTCTCCTCGGAGAGTGGGGAGCCGGGGCCCCGACGGGGGTCCGGCGAGGGCGGAGTCTACCAACTCGGGCAGGGGTTTGGGGAAGGATCAGCGGCGCCGCTTCTGCGGCGGGAACTTCTTCCGGAAGGCCCTGGCCACGTTGGGCGGGACCATGGCCGAGACGTCTCCGCCCAGGCTCGCCACCTCGCGAACCAGCCGTGCGGTGACGAAGTAGTAGTCCTCGCCGGTCATGACGAACACCGACTCGAACTTCGGGTCGAGCTGCCGGTTCATGTTGGCCAGCTGGAACTCGTACTCGAAGTCGGAGACGGCCCGCAGCCCGCGCATCACGGTGTGGATCCGTCGCTTGCGGGCGTAGTCCACGAGCAGCGTGTCGAAGGCGTCGATCTCCACCCGCGCGTCCCGGCCCACCGCCTCCCGGATGAAGCCCTTGCGCTCCTCCACGGTGAACAGGGGTGCCTTGGCGGGATTGTTGGCCACCGCCACCACCAGCCCGTCGAAGATCTTGAGGCCGCGCTGGATGAGGGAGAGGTGCCCGTTGGTGAGCGGGTCGAACGAGCCGGGGTAGATGGCGAGCCGTGGCATGGCCGGGGAGTATGGCTCACTCGAGCCGGTAGATCGAGATTCCCGTGTCCCCGTAGGCTCGCCGGTCGGCGAGGGCCAGCCGCCCGAAGCGATCGGCCGGCGGGCGCCTCCGGTCGTGCTCCGCCACCACCCGGGCTCCAGGGGCGAGCAGCGCCTCGAGGGTCGCGAGCGCCGCCTCCGGCCCGACGGCGTAGGGCGGGTCGAGGAACGCCAGGTCGAAGGCGCCGCGCGGGAGCCGCTTCAGCGCCCGCTCGACCTCGAGCCGGAGGAGCTCCACCCGGCCCGCGAAGCCGCAGGCCTCGGCGTTCCCGAGCAGGGCGTCGCCGGCGGCGCGGTCGGACTCGACGCAGGTCGCCCGCTCCGCACCGCGGGAGAGCGCCTCCAGTGCCAGGGCCCCGCTCCCCGCGTAGAGGTCCAGCACCCTCCCCCCCTCGAAGAACTGGCCGAGGATGTTGAAGACGGCGGCTCGGACCTTGTCGCTGGTGGGCCGGGTGGATGGGCCGGCCGGGGAGAGGAGCCTGCGGCCGCGGGCCGAGCCGGCGACGATGCGCATGGCGTCCCTATCGTCCCCCGACGAGGTCGAGGATCCGCTGCTCGAGCCGCGCCGCGCTTCCGGCGGCCCCGAGGGCCTCGAGGAACTCGACGGCGGCGAAGTAGGCGCGGGCCTCGGGACCCTCCGCGGCCTCCACCGGCGGAGCGGCAGGCGGCGCCTCACGGCGCCGCGACGCCGCCTCGATCGCACCGCCGTCCTCGCAGGCCGCCAGCGTGCGCGCGGCGCACTCGGGCGCACCGCCCGGCGCCAGCGGGCCGCGCCGCATCACCGGCACCTCCTCCACCCAGGCGCAGAGGTCCTCCAGGGCCTGGCCGTGGGCGCGGACTTGCTCGCCGCCCTCCGCCGGCGGGAAGCGCACGCCCAGGAGGTCCGGGCGCAGCCCCACGGCGCGCAGGTCCTCGAGCAGGGCCGCCGCCGAGGGTCCGGAGGCCAGCCCTTCGGGCCCGGGCGGAAGCAGCAACTCCACGGCCACCTCGTGCTCGCGGGCGGCCTCGGTGGCGCGCAGCAGCGCCGCCGCGCGCCCCTCCTCCGGAACGCGGTCGACGGCGAAGGCGAGAACGGTCAAGCCGCCCTCCACCAGGCGCCAGGCCTCGCGCCTGGCCCGCTCCACCGCCTCGCCCGACTCGCCGCCCACGGCGACCTCGCCCCACAGGAAGAGCGGCAGGCGGGCCGCCACCTCGTCGGCGGCGCGGGCCGCCGAGCCGAACCAGGGTTCGGGCGACTTGCCCGCCGGCAACGAGAGGCCGAGCGCGGAATCGAGCTGGCGGGCGGCCACCAGCGCCCCCAGCGCCGCGGCCGGGGAGCCGGCCCGGACCACCGGGATGGTCGCGAGGCCCGGTGTCCACCCCCGCAGCAGCTCCCGCGGCGAGAGCGGGCAGGCCTCGCTGCGGGGGGGGAGGCGGCGGAGCACCGCCGCCGGCCGGAAGGCGAGGAGGCGCGAGCCCGGGTCGGTGGCGGGCGGCATGCGGCGTCAGTGGGTGTGCACGTCGTGGACGTGGGCGTAGTCCGCCGACTCGATCTGGAGCGTGGTGTGGTCGATGCCGCACTCCCGGCGCAGGCGGCCCTTCACGTCGGTGAGGATCTCGTCGTTGCGGCCCATGTCCCCGGACTCCACCACCAGGTGCGCCGAGAGGGCGTAGAGACCGCTGGAGATGGTCCAGATGTGCAGGTCGTGGACCGCCACCACACCCTCGGAGCCCTCCATCAGGCTGCACACCCGGGCCACGTCGAGGTGGCGCGGTACCGCCTCCATGAGGATGTCGGTGATCTCCTGGATGAGCCGCAGGGCGCCCCACAGGATGAGCAGGGCGATCCCCAGCGACAGGACCGGGTCGATCCATGCGAGGTCCGGCCTGATCCACATCACCACGGCGCCGGCCAGCACCGCCAGCGAGGCCACCGCGTCCCCAAGGACGTGCAGGAAGGCCGATCGGGCGTTGAGGCTGTGGTCGTGCCGCAGCCAGGCGAGGATCACCGTGTTGCCGACCACGCCCACGGCGGCGGTGCCGGCCATGAGCCCGAAGCCGATGGGCGGATGCGGGTGGCGCAGCCGGTCCACCGCCTCGTAGAGGATCCAGCCGGTGAGGGCGACGAGGGTGGCCACGTTGATCTGGGCGGCCAGCACCTCGGCCCGACGGAAGCCGAAGGTGCGCTTCTCGTCGGCGGGCCGGGCCGCGAAGAGGACCGCCAGCAGGGCCAGGGCCAGGGCCGCCACGTCGGTGAGCATGTGGCCGGCGTCGGAGAGCAGGGCCAGCGACCCCGACAGCCAGCCGCCGACGGCCTCGGCGATCATGATCAGGGTTGCGACGCCGAGCGAGAGGCCGAGGCGGCGGGCGCTGGCGCGATGGGCCTGGCCGTGGGCCGCGCTGGCGTGGTCGTGGGCGTGCCCGTGGACGTGGTCCCCGGCGCCGCCGTGGGCGTGGCCGTGCTTCATTTGCCGCAGTCTACGCCAGTCGCCTAAGATCGGGCACGCGCCCCGCCGGGGAGATGATGGTCGCCACCCACCGCTTCGCCACCGCCCGGGACGGGACGCGCCTCTGGTGGCGCGCTGCGGGCGCCGGCGGCCCGACGGTGGTGCTGACCGACGGCATCGCCTGCGCCGGCTTCATCTGGAAACACCTCGAGCCGGCCCTGGCGCGCCGCCGCCGCGTGATTCGCTGGAACTACCGCGGGCACGGCCGGAGCGAGGCGCCGCGCGACCCGGAGCGCGTCGCTTTGGGCGACTGCGTGGCGGACCTGCTCGCGGTCCTCGACGACGCCGGGGAGCGCCGCGCGGTCCTGGCCGGCCACTCCATGGGGGTCCAGGTGGTCCTGGAGGCGCACCGGCGCGCCCCCGAGCGGGTGGCGGGCCTCTTGCTGGTGTGCGGCAGCCCGGGCCGCCCGCTCGACACCTGGCACGACACCCGCGTCCTCCGCTGGCTCCTGCCGTCGGCGCGGGCGCTGGCGGAGGCTCACCCGGCCTTGGCGCGCTTCGTCTTCCGCCAGGTCCTGCCGACCGAGCCGGTCTATCGTCTCGGCCACCTGCTGGAGGTGAACCGGCAGTTGGCCCGCCGGGAGGACCTCTTTCCCTACCTGGCCGAGGTGTCGGACGTCGACCCGCTGGTGTTCCTGAGGATGCTGACCACCGCGGCGGTCCACGACGCGCAGGATCACCTCCCGAAGGTCGACGTTCCGACCCTGGTGGTGGCCGGCGAGCTCGACACCTGGACCCCCATGTGGCTCTCGGTGAAGATGCACGCTGCGGTACCGGGCAGCGAGATGCTGGTGCTCCCGGCCGGGTCCCACGTCGGCCCCATCGAGCATCCCGAGCTTCTGGCGCTGCGAGTGGAGCGGTTCCTCGACGATCACTTCGAGCCGACCGCCAGGGCGGCGGAAGATCCCGGCGGCCGGGTCCCCTGATGGCTCGCCGCCTCCTCGCCGCGGCGGCGCTCGCGCTCGCCGGCACGGCTGCGGCCCAGAGCTACGACCCGCGCTACCGCTGGCAGACCCTGGAGACGCCTCACTTCCAGCTCCACTTCCACCAGGGAGAGGAGGCCCTGGCCCGGCGCGCCGCCGGCGCCGCCGAGCGGGCCCACGCCCTGCTCTCGCCCCTGCTCCGCTACGACCCGCCGGGAAAGACCCAGATCGTCCTCTCCGACGACAGCGACGACTCCAACGGCTCCGCGACTCCCCTCCCCTACAACACCATCCGGCTCTACGCCGCCCCGCCCCCCGACCTCTCGCAGCTCAACGACTACGCCGACTGGCTCTACAGCCTGGTGGCGCACGAGTACGTGCACATCCTGCACCTCGACACGGTCGAGGGCTTTCCGCGCATCTTCAACGGGATCTTCGGGAAGCTCTGGGTCCCGAACGGCCTGTCGCCGCCCTGGCTGGTGGAGGGCCTGGCGACGCTCCACGAGTCGAGCCCCGGGCACGGCCGGAACTCGAGCGCCCTCTTCGACATGTACGCCCGGGCCCTGGCCACCGAGGGCGGGATCTTCCCGCTCGACGACGTCTCGAACCCGCTCCTGCAGTGGCCGCTCGGCAGCACCTGGTACCTGCTGGGCGGCCGTTTCTGGGCCTTCCTCCAGGAGCGGTACGGGCCGGCGGCGGTGGCCGACTTCGTCCACGACCAGGGCGGATGGGTCTGGCCCTACGCGCTCGGCACCGTGGCCGAGCGCCACTTCGGCGATCGCTCCTTCCTCGAGCTGTGGGGAGACTTCGCCGGGGCGCTGGCCGAGCGCTACCGCGAGCAGCTGGCCGAGGTGCGGCGGCGGCCCGTCACCGCGGCGGAGCGGCTCACCCGGCGCGGCGCGCAGGTGGCGCACCCGCGCTGGTCGCCCGACGGCGCCTGGGTGGCCTTCTACGATTCCGGCCTCGACGGCCTGGCCGGGCTTCGACGGGTCGGGCGCGGTGGCGAGGACCTCGGGTTCGCCGTCCGGGTCGACGCCGACGGCACTTTCGCGCTCCGCGGCGCGCGGCAGGCGTTGGTGGCAATCACCGACTACTTCGAGGAGTTCCGCTTCTACGGCGACCTGTACCTGGTGGACCTCGAGACCGGCAGCAAGGAGCGCATCACCTACGGCGAGCGGGCCACCCGTCCGGACCTGGGCCGGGACCGGGAGACGGTGGCCTACGTGGCCCACTCCGCCCCGGGCGAGCTTTCCCTGCGCCGGTTGCGCCTCGACGCCCGGGCGCCGGAGACCCTTTTCCACCTTGCCGGCGCCCAGATCTACGCCCCGCGCCTCTCTCCCGACGGGAAGCGCATCGCCTTCGAGCTCCAGATCGGGAAGCGGCGCGACATCGCCGTCTGGGAGAACGGGACGGTGGTCCGGATCACCGACGACGACGCCATCGACACCGGGCCCGCCTGGTCGCCGGACGGCGCCCGCCTCTACTTCTCGTCGGACCGCGGCGGCGTCTACAACCTGTACGCCTGGGAGGCGGAGCCGGGAACGCCGGCGGCGAAGGAGCCCGGCGTCCCGCCGGTGGCGCCGGGGCGCGTCCGGCAGGTCACCAACGTCGAGACCGGAGCCTTCGAGCCGGATCCTTCGCCCGACGGACGGACGCTGGTGTTCGTGACCTATTCGCGGGCCGGCTACGACCTGGCCACCCTGCCGGTGGATCCCGACCGGTGGCTGGAGGCCTCCCCGGCGGGAACGCGGCCGTCGGGGGTGGAGTACGAGCCGGCTGCCGACGCGGAGGTCCACCCCTATCGGCCGCTCCAGACCCTGCTCCCCACCTACTGGCTCCCGGCGCCGGGCTACGACGCGGCCGGCTTCACCCTCGGCGCGCTCACCGGCGGGCGGGACGTGATCGGCCTCCATTCCTGGTCGCTCACGGTCAACTGGTCGTTCGAGGGCCACGAGGTGGGCTACGACGCGGCCTACCTCGCGAGCTGGCTCTACCCGCAGATCCTGGTGGGGTCGCGGCGCTACCTGGCCGACGCGCCCTACGACTCCTCCCGGCTCGAGATCCGCTGGACGCCCGGGGAGATCCGCTTCCTCTTCCCCTTCAGGCACACCGAGCGGTCGCTGCTGCTCTCCCCCGGCTGGCGCGGCACCCTCTACAGTCCCCGGGACCCGCTGCCGTTCCCGACGACGCCGCAGGAGCAGGGCTTCCGCAGCGAGGTCACCTTCTCCCTCGCCTACTCCGACGCCCGGCGCTTCGTGAACAGCATCTCCCTGGAGGAGGGGCGGACCGTCACGTTCGACGCGGCGGTGGCGTCGAAGGCCTTCGGCAGCGACTACGCCTTCGCCCTCGGGCGGGTGGCGCTCGACCAGTACTTCCGGGTTCCCTTCACACGGCACTGGGTGCTGGCGCTGCACCTCGCCGCCGGGGCGGCGGCCGGGACCATGCGCGGGCTGGAGCCCTTCGAGCTCGGGGGCATCCCGCGGCCGAGCCTCTTCGGGCTGCTGCTCGCCGCCGCCGGCCTTGGAGGCGCAGGCGCCATCCCGGACGAGCTGCGCGGCTATCCTTCAGGGCAATTCGCCGGCTCCCGGCTCGTCTCCGGCACGCTGGAGCTGCGCTTCCCCATCGCCGCGCCGCAGTGGGGCTACTCGACCTGGCCCGTCTTCCTTCGCCGCCTCTCCGGGGCGGCCTTCCTCGACTCCGGCATCGCCTACACGCCGGGCTTCCCCTCGGCGCCGGGCGAGGCCGACGTCTCCTGGTGGCAGCGCCTGCGCTTCGGGACCGGCATCGAGCTCCGCCTCGAGGTGGTGCTCGGCTACTACATCACGCTCGACCTTCGCCTGGGCGTGGCCCGCGGGCTCGGGGCGCTGCTCTACCCCGGCGCCAACCCGGCCGACCCGTCCGCGGAGTGGCAGGTCTACCTGACCCTCGGCCAGAGCTTCTGAGGGCTCGGCCGCAGCCTTGCGGGGCAGCGCCGCCGGTGCTAGAAACCGGCCGGTTTCCCACTTTCAAGCCGACATAGCTCAGCCGGTAGAGCAACTGATTCGTAATCAGTAGGTCCCCCGTTCAAATCGGGGTGTCGGCTCCAGTTACTCTCGACAGGAAATGCACTTCCCTGGAGGGGCTCGAGCCCCCAGGGAACCATTTCACGGTTGATCGTGCTCTCGCCGACGACGGGTGCCGCCATGCGGGGTGATCGGGCGGCGCTGGCCTGCGCCCTCGGGGCGATCGCCACCGCCTCGGCCCTGGCCGACCAGGCCGGGCGCTACGGCCCCGGCGCGCTCGCGCTGGTCACGCTGGCTGCGGCCTGCGCTGCCTGGGCGACCGGCGTGGGCCAGCCGTGGCGGAAGGAGGAGCCTGCCGCCCGGGCAAGGGCTCCCTGGCCGGGCCCCCGGGCGGCCGGCCTTCTCCTCCGGGCCGGCGTCCTCGTCGGCCTGGCGGCTCTGCTGGTGGTGAAGCCTGGCACCGGTCTCCGGCCCGCCCACCCCCCGGCCTTTCACGTGCTCGCGGCGATCGCGCTGGCGGTGGCGTCTGCCCCTCGCGCCACGGCGACCGCGTGGGCGAGGCGCCTGCGCTTCCCGCTGCTCGCGGCCCTGTGGACCGCCATGGCCGTCGTCGTGCTCCAGAAGAGCCCCCAGCCGTGCATCGACGTCTGGCATTACCAGCAGATCGCCTCCGAGGCGCTCTGGAGCGGGCACAACCCCTACTCCATCGGCTACCCCGACATCTGCGTCCACGAGAAGCTCCCGGCCGGGCAGGCTGCCCCCTTCAGCTACCCTCCGCTGACCATCTACGCCGGGCTGCCGGCCTGGCTCGTCTTCGGCGACGTCCGCTATGCGCTGCTGGCCGCCACCTTGGCCGCCGCCTGGGCCATCCGTCGTCTCGGGCGCACCGCCATGGCCGAGGACGCCGCCTTGGTGCTGCTCTTCCACCCCAAGGCCTTCTTCATGCTCGAGCAGGCCTGGACGGAGCCGCTGCTCCTCGCCTCCGCGGCGTTGGCGGCGGTGGCGGCCCTCGAGATTCGCGGCCGGTGGAACTGGGTGGCTTCGGGCGCGGCGCTGGGCCTGGCTGCCGCCTCCAAGCAGTTCTCGCTGCTGGTGCTCCCCCCGTTCCTGATTGCGCTTGTGCGCCCCTGGCGCCTCAAGGCCGCGGCGGTGGCCGCGGGGGTGGCCACCCTCACCTTCCTTCCCTTCCTCGTCCTGAGCCCGGGGGACCTCTGGTACGGCCTCGTCACCTACCAGCGGACCCTTCCCTTTCGGGAGGATTCACTTTCCTGGATGGTACCTCTGTCCCGGGTGCGGGGAGGATCGATGCCCGCGTGGCCCTCGCTGGCCGCCGCGGCGGCGGTACTGGCTGCGACCTTCCCGCGCCGGGGCTCGATGGCGCTGGCAGCGACCTCCGCCTGGGCAGCGCTCTCCGCCTTCGTGCTCCTCGCGAATCGCTCCCATTTCAACTACCACTGGCTCGCCATGGGCCTGGCTCTCGCTGCGGCCGCCCTGCACGGGCGCGAGTCCGCGGAGGCCGGTCGGCGAGAGCCGTGAGGCAGGGCCCTGGCGCCCAGGCGATTCGGGCACCGGGCGCGCGCTGGCGTTGCCGCAGGACTCGAGCGGGCGAGCCGGTTGACACCGCAAGCTGGCGCGGGTCGCGACCGAGCCGGTCGCGCTCGGCAGTCCGGTGCCGGCGGGGCTCCCACTTCCCCGTGGCGGGCGACGAGACCGCCTCGGCCCCTGGCTTGGCGCAGGCGCCGTCCTGTGCGGTGGTCGCGCCGCTCAGCCCGATGGCGCCGACCACCTTCGAGAGGTGGGATCCGATGGCCTGGGCCGCTCCTTTCCAATAGGCTCCGCGCATGCCGAGTTCGCCCGGAGTCTCGCGGGGCCTCACCGCCCTGGTGGCGGCCTCGCTGGTCCTCGGCGTCGCCTTCCGCCTCGTCTGGCCCTCCGACATGGAGTGGAAGGCAGACGAGAAGGTCATGTTCGAGGCCAGCCAGCGGGTCGGGGTCTCCGAGCCCTGGCCCTGGGTCGGGATGCGCTCGGGTGTCGGGACGCCGAATCCGGGGATGAGCATGTGGGCCTTCGCGGGCCTGGCCCGGGTGAGCGGGGCGCGCGACCCGGTGGCGCTGGGGCGGGCGGTGATGGTCCTGAACGCTGCGGCGCTTCTGCTCCTGCTTCTCTTTGCCGCCTCCGT
>Ga0316622_100000600_pt1 | contig 21476 bp, 19 predicted proteins | sample OWC_Aug_OW2_C1_D_FD_207646 | JGI IMG/M metagenome (GOLD analysis project Ga0316622, IMG submission 207646) | Wetland soil microbial communities from Old Woman Creek delta, Ohio, United States - OWC_Aug_OW2_C1_D5_C | ecosystem: Environmental > Terrestrial > Soil > Wetlands | place: USA: Ohio... | reverse complement strand
GGTGTAGCCGTCTGGCTTGGCGTTGTTCTTGAAGTCGGTCCACATCACCTGGCCGCCCGCACCAGCCTTGTTCTCGGTCAGGACCGGCTGCCCGATGACCTTCTTCAGGGCCTCGGCCAGGATCCGGACGCCGACGTCACTGGAGCCGCCGGCCCCAAATCCAACCATGATCGTGATGGGACGGTTGGGAAAGTCCTTCGGTTTGTCGGCCGCAACGGCCTGGGTCGCCAGGCCGACGGCCAACGCCACCATGAGCGCGCCGCACGCCAAATATTTCCCTCTCATCATCTTTCTCCTTGTGCAAAGGTTTACGCGAACCGCCAACGCCCTGCGGATATCCGTTCTTATACTATCGGCGCCAAGGGCATGCAATGACGTTTTTGAGCTATCGATCCTGTGCTGTCGGTCGGACTCCTCGAAAAAACGCGCGGACGCCAAACGGTCATTCCGGTCTGCCGTTGTGGAGTCGGTCGCGGACTCGAACCAGCGCCGCCAGACAGAGAACGTACACGGTGGTGGCCAGAAAACTGCTCGCGAAGTAGCTCGGACCCTTGCCGAGAAGGCTTGTGGGGAGTGCGATCATCGCCACCGCGGCCGCGATGGGGAAGAAATTGAAGACGACCAGCCAGGGAACCCGCATGGGGATTTCCCGTGCGAGGTGGGGGCGGCCAAGCGCCGCCAGGAGGACAAAGCCCAGCACGGCCCCTACCACGAAGAAGAGCACCTCCACTTCCGACGGGGCTCCCAGGCGGGCGACTGCCAGCAAGGCGGCGGCCCCGAGAGTCACCGTATAACCGTACGGGATGGCCAGGATGCTGGTGACCCGGCCGATGGCGCCCGCAAGGCCCGACGCCTCCCGCGGCGCTCCCTGCGTCTCACCCTTCGACATGTTGTCCTTTCGTCGGACGTCGACGCTCGCCGGATCTCCAGTTAACCCTTCAGCCCGCCGATGGTCAGCCCCCGGATGAACTGACGCTGGACCAGGAGGACCATGACGACGACCGGCAGCGTGATCAGCGTGGAGGCGGCGTAAATGCCGCCGAGGTCGAGATAGTCAAATGTCATGAAGCTGTACACCACCACCGGAAGAGTCTTTGTTTTGACACCCGCCAGGATGAGGGGAAAGAGAAAGCTGTTCCAGGCGAAGATCAACGCCAAGATTCCCGCCGAAACCAGGCCGGGCCGGACCAGGGGAAGGGCGATCCGGAGGAATACGCCCAAGCGCGAGCAGCCGTCGATCCGGCCGGCCTCTTCCAGTTCCAGCGGAACCTCCTCGAAGAAGCCGATCATGATCCAGGTGATGAGCGGGACGGTGATGACCAGATGCGCGATCACGAGCCCCGTATACGTGTCGATCAGGCCCAGGGCGCGGAACACGATGAACCAGGGCACCAGGAACGAAATCCCCGGGATCATGCGGCACACCAGGATGCTCAGGGCCAGCGTCCGGTGGCCGTGGCGCGCGATCCCATACGCCGCGGGCAAGCCGAGGAGCATACCGACCCCCACGGACCCGAAGGAGACCAAGACGCTGTTCCAGGTGTACCGGAAGAAGGGGGTCTGCCAGAAGACGTTCCGGAAGTTGGCGACGGTCGGCTGGAACACGAACGCCGGCGGGTACTCCAGGATCTTCTCGTGCGTCTTGAAGCTGTTGAAGGCCATCCAGAAAAAGGGGAACACGAACACCCCGAGCACCAGCACGAGTGCGCCGTAAAAAATCATACGCCGCGCCAACCGCCGCGCCGCGGGAGCCACAGGTCCGCCCGTCACGCCTGCCCCCGTCGGACGGAGACCAGCACCAGATTTCCTCCCAGGATGACGAAGAAGAGGACCACCAGCAGAGCGCTGGCATACCCGAAATGCAGATACTGAAACGCCTGGTCGAAGACGTACAGGTTCAGGGTCTGCGAGGCGATGCCCGGACCGCCCTGCGTGGTGACGTAGATCTGGTCGAATGTCTTGACCGAATCCATGAACCGGAGCATGGCCGCCGCCACGACGGTGGGCCGGATCAGGGGGACCGTGATGCGCCAGAAGACCTGCCACGGCGTGGCGCCGTCGATCTGCGCGGCCTCGTAGAAGTCGGAGGGCAGCGACACGAGACCGGCCAGTGTGATCAGCATGACCAGCGGCGTCCACTGCCACACGTCGAAGAGGATGAGCGAGGGAAGAACCGTGTTGGCGTCCGCCAGCCAACGCTGCGGCGGGAGATAGAGGAGCTCGGCGAACCAGGTGAAGATCCCGTTGGACGGGTTGTACATGTGGCGCCAGACCAGCGCCAGCGCCACGGGCGTCCCGGCCACCGGCAGGATGAGGAGCGTGCGGGCCACCCCTTTTCCGATGAACTCGCGGTTCAGGAGCTGCGCCAAGCCCACGCCCAGCCCCACCTCGATCAGGACCGAGACCCCGGTGAAGTACAGCGTGACCCAGAGCGCATTGCGGAAGCCGGGGTCGCCGGAGAACACATCGCCGTAATTGCTGAGCCCCACCCAAGCCGGCGACGTCGTTGCCGCGCCCGACCAGCGGAAGAGGCTCAGGCCCGCGGTGTACAGGACCGGAAACGCGACCACGGCCGCGAGGAAGAACACAGCGGGGAGGACGAAGAACCACGAGATATGACGCTCGATCCACCGGCCGAGACCGGGAGCCGGTCGCCGCCGTGCGGCGTGCCCCGGGGCACCCCTTGTCGCGTGTGCCGTCATGTCACGTCCTCGTCGTCCTCCCGACCGTTCTCCGCTACCGCTTCGGTTCGGTCTTCTCCAGGATCTCGGCCATCTTTTTCGCCGCCGCGTCCAGCTCCGCCTTGGCATCCTTGCCGGCGAGGGCATTGTTGATGGCGATCCCGACGACGTCGGTGATCTCAGGCGACGCCACGAACGGCGGATGGCCGATGGGACGCGCCGACTGTACCTGCGTCATGGCCGCCTCATAGTATCCGGGCTGGACCTTGGATTTCCATTCGGGGTCGGTCCAGAGCGATTTGCGAGGCATGGGGAAGCTGCGGAAATGCAGCGGCTTCTGCATCTCTTTGCTGGTAGCCCACTGCATGAAGAGCCAGGCCGCCTTCTGCTTGTCCGAGAACGGAGACATGGCCAGGCTCCAGGCCCAAAGCTCGTAGGTCACGCCCGCCGAGCCCGGAGGGGCCAGGGCGCCTTCCCACTTCCCGGCCACTTTGGACTTCTCGGGATCGCTGAAGAGTCCGGCCCAGGAGACGGCATCCAGAATCATCGCCGCTCGACCCTGGAGGAAGTGTGTCTGCACCTCCATGGGGCCGTTGTCCGTGATCCCCGGATCCCCGTACGTGCGGAGAAGTCGGACGTACTGGTTCACGGCGCTCAGTGCCGCTGGCGTGTTGATGCCGGGCTTGCCGTCCGGCGTTAGCCAGCTCCCGCCGTCGGCGTACAGCCAGTGGGACCAGGTGTAAGGCGCCTGCGTCTTCCTCCCGCGAGCCACGAACCCGTAGACCGACGGCGGGTTGTGGAGCTTCTTGGCCGCCGCCTCCAGCTCGTCGAGCGTCTTGGGCGGTTTCAGCCCGGCCGCGTCGAAAAGGTCCTTGCGGTAATACAGGAGCTGCACGTTGGCTTGCACCGGCACGGCGACCTGCTTGCCGCCGAACTGGTGCGCCTTCCACACGGCGTCGATGAAATCGTTCCTATCCCACTCGGCGCTGGTGGCGGACGCATCGTTCACCAGGGGCGTGAGATCGCCGTACCAGCCCGACGTGAAGAACTGGCGGCCCTCCCGCATCGTGCCGGTGGTGAACACGTCCACACTCTTGCTCTTCGCCGACATCTCCACCGCCAGCTTTTGGCGGAAGGGATCTTCGGGGTAATCCTCCACGACGACCTTGATACCCGTGAGCTTCTCGAACTCCGGCAGGTTCGCCTTCCAATGGTCGGTGAACCAGGCGCGCAGAGCCAGGAGCCGAATCTCCGTCCCCTGGGCCTGCTTCCAGTTGAACTGGGCGGCCTGCCCCGGTCCCACAACTGTCAGGACGCCCGCTGCGACCAGCAGGGCACCGATGACCAGCATTCCCCATTTACCCCTCATGGATCCTCTCCTCATGTAAGCGACTGGGTGATAGGGTCACAATCGAGCACGGGCGTGCGCCGTGGGTCACCTCCTTCCGTGAGTGGCGCGCTCACAAGCTTCCGTGAGTGCGTTACCCGCAGAACGCAATCTTTATGAGCCCCTCCTGACCACGATATGGGACACGCTGTTGACGCAGCGGTACCCAGGCCTGATTAGAGCGTGATCGTCTCTCCCGGCTTCATGACGGTTACCCGGGGCGCAAGGCCGTCCTTTCGGTCCATCTGTTTCGCGATCTCCAGGAAATCCCGCACGTCCGGGCAACCCGGATCTACGTAGTGGCTGACGATGACGTGCTCCAGGCCAAGCCACTGGCTGGCGAGCCACGCCTCCTGTGGTGTGATCTCGCCCGTCTTGTAACAGTGCATGTGAGGCAGGGAGACACCTTCGCCCTCCGGGAGGGTGACGTGCATCAATCCCACCGTCGGTCTATAGAGCTCGCCCCACAGCTTCATGTCGTAGCTGAGCGCCGTGTCGCCGGGATGGTAGATGCGGACGTTGGCAGCCGCCTCCACGATGAAACCCATCGCGGGTCCGGAGAGGAGTTGCCCATCGGGCATCGCGCCGAAGGACCAATGATGACTTTCCACGGAACGGACGCGCACGCCGGCCTCCTCCAGCAGAAAGCCCCAGATGGTGACGCGGAAGACGCTCGGGTCCACGTCGTGGTAGCGCTCCAGGTGATGCATCACGTCCTTGGCACAGACCACCGGGCAACGGTGTTTCTTGATGATCTCCGGCGCGTCGCCGAAATGGTCGAAGGCGTTGTGCGTCAGGAGGAGCAGGTCCACGCGCTCCAGATCTGCGGCCTTCACGGGAGAGTACACGTTCTTGTTCAGGAAGGGATCGATAAGGACGTGCGCACCGGCGGCGGTGACGATCAGGTAGGCCGCAGCGCCGAAGAATTGGATGCTGACTGGCATGGGCCACTCCTGGTGGGCGTTGGCCATGTTGAGCGCGCAGAACGCGCACGCCGAGGCCCGCGAGGGGGAGTCCTTGCCCCGCCGACCCCGAGGCCCCCTGCGGTGGGCGCTAGTCTATCCGGAGGCCCGGCACAATCAAGCGATTTCTTGGCCGTGGAACGTGCGGGGGGATGAGCGGTCGCGTTTACTGCCGCCAGTCCGGGTCGATGAAGAAGGGCTGGCTCCAGGCGCTGCCCATCTGGGCGTCTACTACCTCTACCCGGACGTAGGGATCGCCGGGTCGTGGTGTGTATTCGGCCTCCATCAGGGCCTCGCCGCGCACGCGAAAAGCGGGATTCGCGTCCCCGGTCAAGAACCGGATCTCGACGGCCGGCGAGCACCACACTCTGATCGTGTGCCCCACGACCGCGAACTTTTGGAAGTGCGGCCCGGTCGAGGAGTAGAAATTGCCGGTGCGAATGTTCGCCAGAAGGTCGTCGGGGGTCAACTGCTCTGCGTTGACCATGATCCACGCCTTGGCCCCTTGGTACGGGATCCGGTGGGCGTCGTCGGCGGCGACGCCCCAGACCTTGACGCCACTCTGCAGCAAGTGATCCCAGTACTGCAACGCGAAACCGTTGTATTCGAGGTAGTTGCACACGACGTTGAGGATCTCCACGGCGGCATACCCGTGGAGGGCAAGACAGCGGTCCAGACTAAAGGCGGACCAGTTGGGGTGGGCCAGGATGGCCAAGCCACCTTGGTCGTTTATGGTCGCGATGGTGCGCTGGTGGTCGGTGAAGGGTTCCACGGGCCCCTTGAGATTGAGGCCGACGATGTGTTCCCGGCCGCGCACGGTGACCTCATCGGAGGAGAGCGCCAGGAAGGTGGATGTCGTGAACTGGCTCAGGTCGGTGAAGACGTCGTGATCGGTCATGGCCAGGAACGCGTACCCGCGGTCCCGGTAGTAGGCCAGCACCTGCTCCACGGGCCATTCACCGTCGGACAATGTCGAGTGGGTGTGGGTATTGCCGCGGAACCACTGGGGGAGGTTCCGATACGGATTGCGGATCTTCATGATGCGGGACTCCCTGCGACGCTCGGGTTTGCCTTGACGACGACTTCTCCGCGCGGCGTCAAGGTCAAGTCGTCCAGCGTGGCGACCTTCCACGTGGCCTGCTCCAAGCCCGTCACCTCCCGGCCCCGCTCGACGCCCACCACCGGCATGCCCGCCGCCTGCGCGGCGACCACACCAGCCGGGCTGTCCTCCAAGACCAGGCAGGACGCCGGCGACAACTGGAGAAGGCGGGCAGCCATCTGGAACGGATCCGGCGCCGGCTTCGCCCGGGTATAGTCTTCCGCGGTGACGATCGTCTGAAAGCTCTGGGTCATGACCGCCCGCCACAAGATGCCCTCGACTTCCAACCGCCGGGATCCCGTCGCAATGGCGAGACGGATCCCCTGCGGAATCCGCCGCAGAAATCGCCCGGCGTCCGTGTAGGGCTGAACCTCTTCCAGGCGCTGCTCGTAGATGGCGTTCCGGCGCTCGATCACTCGCGGCCCCTCGGAGGCAAACCGGTTCCCCAGAATCGCGGTGAGCCCAGCCTCGTCGGTCCGGCCCAGCCAGCACCGAACAAAATCCTCCCACGTGAGCGTCACGCCGATCTCCTCCAGCGCCTGGGCTCCGGCGCGGAATCGGACCGGCTCGCTGTCGAAGAGGACGCCATCGAAATCGAAAATGATGGCTCGAATCAGGAAGGGATTCATGTGCGCCTCCGCTCGGAAGGCCCCGGCCTAACCGTCCGATGATGATGCCTGATCATGCCTGCCCAGAAGCCGGGGGTCAAGTCGGGAGTGGGCCACCTTCCGAGGCTCGCCGAAGGTCAGGCCGGAGATATACGAGTTGGGCTTTGCGGAAGACAACGTCCTTCGGCATCGTGTCGGACCAGCCGTGCCCTCTCACGTTGTCGCCACCGGGTTGATGCGCACCAGGGCTCCGTCCGGACCCGGCGTCGGGACGCGCGCCTCCCCCAATCGAATCTCCCGAGGCGCAATCACCCTCGCGCTGCGAATGCGAATCTCCCCTCGCCAGGCCGTCGGAACGGGCTGATCCCTACTTCCCAAGATCGATCCAGCGCCGCTCGCGAACCGCCTCCTCGACGGCGTCCACAACCCTCTGCGCCTCGGCCCCATCGTGGAAGGTCGGGTACTCCTGTGTCTCCCCGCGAACCGCCCTGAGGAACGCCACCCCCTGGTCCAGCTTGTAACCCAACAATGGGTCGTCCACCCGCGGGTTCCTCGGCGAGCCGGAATACTTCCGGAGGTCGAGGGGCACCTCGGCCCGCGCCCATTGCTGGGTTCGCGTCATGGCCGGACCCAGGCTGATTTGCAGCTCGAACGGGTGGATCAGCTCGTAGATCGCCGCTCCGCCCGTCCCGTGAATCTCGATACACTGGTAGTTCGCCCGGCCGGTGCCGCCGCGACCCGCCACGGCCCGGTTGAAGTCGAACGTCCCGATCGCGCCGCTCGCGAACTCCACCGCGAAGGCGCACGCGTCGTCCGCGTCCACAGGCACGAGCGCACCCCCAGCGGCGCTGGGGCGCTCCCGGACGTACAGGCGGCTCGCGCCCGAGACCGCCACGATGTCGCCAAGCAGGTAACGGGCGAAGTCGATCCCGTGCGACCCCATGTCCGCAAGGATACCGGCCCCTGCCTGGGCCCTTTGGTTCCGCCAGGCAACCGGTAAGGCGGGGTCCAGCATGAAGTCGGTAAAATACGACATCCTCCAGTGACGGATCTCGCCGAAGTGCCTCTCGGTAACGAGGCGTTTCAGGTAGCGGAGCGCGGGGACGAAGCGGAAGGTGAAGGCGACCATGTGAATGGGGGCGGACCCCGCCACGGCCGCCTCCACCTCGCGGGCCTCGGCATAGGTCAACCCCAACGGCTTTTCGCAGAGGATGTGTTTCTCCGCGGCGACCGCCGCCTTGGCGATCGCGGCCGTCAGCCCGCTGGGCGGACAGATCACCACCGCGTCGATGTCCCGATCGGCCAGCAGGGCCCGCCAGTCGGCGTAGACCCGCGGGATGCCCCACTGAGCGGCGAAGATTTTGGCCCTCTCCTCGGTGCGGGAGGCCACGGCCAGCACCTCACACGTGTCTGGGCAAAGCTTCAGCGAGGGCGCGTGCACCATGCTTGCGATGCGTCCCGCCCCGATAATACCGACCCGGATCTTCTCCTGGCCCATTGTCTTATCTCCCTCCGGCGATCAACCGCTCGACCTCGGCCCGCTGCGGCAGGGAAGGCTGCGCACCGGCCCGGGTCACCGCCATGGCGCCACACGCGTTGGCGAATCGGACGGCGTCGGCCATCGGCGGGTCCCGCAGCAGCGCTGCCGCGAGGCCCCCCACAAACGCGTCGCCGGCCGCCGTGGTGTCCACCACCGGCACCGAGAAGCTCGGCACGCGGGTCGCACCGTCGTCGCCGATGATCACCGATCCCTCATCCGCCAGCGTGATGATCACGGTGCGGTGACCGAGCTGCCGAAGCCGCCGGCCGACCGCGACCCAGTCAGTCACCGCATCCGGTGCCACCCCCGCGAAGCAGGCCGCCTCCACCTGGTTGGGGACGAAGAGGTCGACCTCGCCGAAACACGCCTCGTCCCCGCTGCGGTACGGCGCCGGGTTCAAGATGACCTGGGCGCCGCCCCGCTTGGCCGCGCGGATAGCCCGCGCAATGACCGCGGGCGGCACCTCCAAATTCAGAACAAGCAGTCGGCAGCCGGCCACCGCCCGCTCCACGTCGGCCACGGCGGCCTGGTTCCAGGCCATGTTGGCACCGGGGGCAACCACGATGGCGTTCTGCCCGTCGGAGGCGACGGAGATCAGTGCCACCCCGGTGGACGCGTCGGGAACGCGTCGGACGCCGGCCGTCGCAACCCCCGCCGCGGCCAGCGTGTCCAGCAACTCGCCGCCAAACGCGTCGGCTCCCACCTGACCCGCCAGAGTGACGGATGCCCCCAGGCGGCTGGCCGCCACCGCTTGGTTGGCGCCCTTCCCGCCCGGAAACCGGGCAAGCTCCCCGCCATGCACCGTCTCGCCCGGTCTGGGGATGTGGGGCACCTGGACGACCAGATCCATGTTGATCCCGCCCACGACACAGATATCGCGCACGTGCCACTCCGCTCGCCTCAGCGCCTTTTCGCCTCTTCGCCTCGGCGCCCCTGTCGTTCTTCATATCACACGCCCTCCCTGTATCGCAATCGGTCATGCCGACCGGAGATCTTCTCAAGTCGCTGTAAGCTAGATGTCAACGCGGGTTCGACTCCCTAGCGGGATACGCCCGGTGGTGGCAGCGGCGCTCGCCTTCAACATTCACGGGATGGCGCTTGTGGCGACGGGGCGTCCCCAGTAATCATCTGCCATCGCGCCGCCCTTTCTTGGCCTTGGGAAGGTGGAGATTCGCGGAAGCGTGCGAGGCGACACCCCATAGGCCCCACGAGCGTCAAGGACGCCCTCGACGCTCGTGTGATGCCGACCGAAAAAGGTATCGGATACCATTTATTTGAAGAACCCGCTCCGTCCCCTTTGTTACTCAGCGCCCTCGCTGAACGTCAGTCCCTGCCTCCAGGATTTCGGAGCCTCTCCGATACTTCGTGCGTGTCCCGTCGATCCACCCACGCAAGGCTCGTCTCGGCATCGTCGCGAATCCTCTGATTTGAAAGGGCGCAGCCCTCCTCTGCCTCTCGACGCCTAGTGTGGATCTGTTGTTGCATCTTCCATCCCAACGGGACCCGTAGTTCCGCCCGTTAGGTCATCGTCGTGAGGGGAGGGAAGCCGCTCCCGACGCGGGTGTCCTGAACGAAGGAGTGAACGGAATGGGGAAACGAATGGCGCTGCTGCTCTTGCTGCTACTCCCGGTCGGACTCGGCGGGTGCTCTTGGCTCGATGGAGGCCGGGAGGGAAATCGGCCCGGAGACTATCGCCAGGCGGACTATCGCCAGGGCTACGGTCAGTCCGCGTGGAACTCCCGGCAGGGGGCGAACACGCCGGGACACGCGTACGACGGCCAGCTTCGATAAGGTGACCAGGGGCGCCTCGGGGCGCTTTCCGCCGCCGCCCTCATTTCTGGCCACGCGATGCTTTCCCTAAATCGCGCCTTCCGTAGTACTACTACGTTAAGTGACTACGATCCACGGAATCGCGGAATCGGTGCCCGACAATAGGCGCAGACGCCGGTCCACGAGAGCAGCAGGTACTGCAGCTCACGGCGCGTCTGTGGCAGGGTCCACCCAGAAGTTTTTTTTCGCCGTAGTGTTTCCAGGGTGAGGAACGCATGCGCCAGCATCACGAGAGTCAGGTGGTGATGCCAACCGATCCAGCCGCGCCCTTCGTCAACAAAAGGGGACGGTCATGATATTATGCTTTTCCTGTACGCCTCTCCCCTCTCCAGGACGAGACGCTCGCCCCGCGCGACGGATCGGCTAATGGCCGGCTGGGAAAGGCCGAGCTTTCCTGCCACGATGGTGCCGGGGAGTCCCAACTCCCGGACAGCCCAATAGCAGAGCATGCTTCGGTGCTCGACGCGCGCCGGGATCTTGCTGGGCGTCAACAGGTCCGCAGGCTGGAGGCCGGCCGTCGCGGCGACTTGCCGCAGAAGCCAGTCGAAGTTGCGCCCGCGCGCGCGGAGTCGCTGCCGCCGCTCGAGGCGCTCGCCAGCGATGGTAAGGGTGGCGTCCACGAAATCGCTTTCGCCGAGAATCCGTTCATCCCCGTGGAGGCGGTCGCCCAGGCGACGGCGGGTGGTGAAGGCTCCCCAGCCCCCGGCACTCCGGACCAACCCCCCACCGGTCAACTCCGATCGGCGGCCCTGCGCGATCCCATCCGCCACGAACGCGCGGTAAGCCCGCCGTGCTGCGGCGCGCCTCGCGCCGAAGCGCCCCAACACCTCTCCCACGGCTTGCCAAGGCCGCGGGATGTGACCCATCAGGGCGCTATGGCCGCTCCACGGGTATCGGTCCAGCGCGCGGATATCCTGTACCGCAGCGGCGCGCAAGGGGTTGAGATGGAGATAACGCACCAACTCAAGCAGGTACGGTTCTTCTTGGCACAGGATGGACTTGTAGCGATTCTGAAAGAGATACCCGTGACGGCCGTGGCGGCGGTTGAACGACCCCGCGTATCCAGTCAGCAGGCGGCGCATGACCGTTGTCAGCGGGACGCCGCCCGTGCGAAGCAGTAGGTGGATGTGGTTGGAGAGCACGGCCCAGGCGTAGCACGGTGTCCCCGTCGCGCCCAGAACGCCTCCCAGTCGCTCGACGAACGCCGCCCGGTCGGCGTCATCTCGGACGATCGCTTGACGCTCGATCCCCCGGCAGATGACATGGTGCAAGGCACCCGGGGCATCGAGGCGCGCGTGACGAGGCATGGGGCATATATACCACACAGTGCAGGGCCATGTAATGCATTATTTCATGACCGTCCCCTTTGCAACGTCCCCTTTGCAACTGCCGTAAGGGGAGTACGCTCGCTCTCGGAAATTCCTTTGACAGGCTCGTCGGTCTCCATCTAGATTTGGTGGCGCCAACCGCCCACATTCTAGTCGGAGGAATCCTCCCATGCGCACTGTCACTCGTCGCACGTTCCTGTCGCTCATCGCTGGCGGTCTGCTCTTCCTGACCGCACTCCCCTTGCTGCACGCCGCAGCGCCGGTCGAGCGTTCGGGCCGCGTCACCCTCCTACAACTCAACGACCTCTACGACATCATGCCGCTCGAGAAGGGGAAGAAGGGCGGCCTGGCGCGCGTCGCTACCCTGCGCGACCGCATCGCCAAGGAGTGGCCCGATGCCGTGCTGGTCTTGGCAGGCGACTTCCTGTCGCCGTCTACCATGTCCAGCGTATTTCAGGGCAGCCAGATGGTGGCCACGCTGAACGCCGCCGGCCTCGATCTGGCCACTTTCGGCAATCACGAGTTCGACTTCGGCGAGCAGGTCACTCAGCAGCGGATGAGAGAATCGCGCTTCACGTGGGTGTCCAGCAACGTGCTGGACCCCACGACGGGGCTGCCGTTCGGCGAGGCGGTGTCCTTTGTGTTACGGAATTTCGGCGACATCCGGGTAGCCTTCGTCGGCCTCACCACGCCGGAGACACAGGTGCTCTCCAAGGGGGGCAGGAATCTGAAGTTCTTGGACCCCATCGCGGCGACGAAGGATGTTGTGGCCCGCGCCCGTCGCGCCAAGGCCGACTTCATCGTCGCCCTGACCCACCAGGACATGGCCGCGGACAAGAAGCTGGCTGCCGCCGTCCCCGAGATCGATGTAATCCTCGGGGGGCATGAGCACGACCCGCTGGACGCCAAGGTGGGGAAGACACTCATTCTCAAGACCGGCTCCGACGCCGTGGCCTTGGGCCGCATCGACCTCCTGGTAACGGTGGGCCAGGGTGCTCGGCGCGTCGAGACCAAGTGGGAGCTGATCGCCGTCACCGACGAGATCCCCGAGAAGCCCGCCGTGGCGGCGCTGGTCAAGCAGTACGAAGGGTTGATGGCGGCTGAATTGAACCAAGTCATGGGCACCACCTCGGTACCGCTGGACACGCGGAACGAGGTCGTACGAGTACGGGAATCTCCGGTGGGTGATTTCATCGCCGACCTGATGCGCGAGGCAATGAAGGCGGACGTGGCGTTGGTCAACGGCGGCGGCATCCGGGGAAACGCCGTCACCCCCGCCGGACCGTTAACCCGCGGTGATGTGCTGAAGATCCTCCCCTTCGCCAACAAGGTCGTGAAACTCGAGGTGACCGGCGACGCGCTGCGCGCCGCACTCGAGAACGGACTCGGCCAGCACGAGAAAATCGCCGGCCGGTTCCCCCAGGTCTCCGGCCTGCGCTATGTCTTCGACCCGAAGAAGCCGGCCGGGTCCCGCCTGACCTCCGTGATCGTCGGCGGCAAACCGCTGGACCCTGCCGCTCGCTACAGCCTGGCGACCTTTGAGTTTTTGATGGGGGGCGGCGATGGCTACACGATGCTCCAGCAGGCCAAGGTCCTGGTGAAACCCATGAGCGGACCCATGGATTCCGACCTGATCCTCGAGCGCCTCAAGGCCGGCCCCATCGCGCCGGCCACCGACGGCCGCATCCAGATCGTCCCGTGAAGGATGCGCGAGGTCCATCCGCCCCGCGGAGGAAGATCTACCGCGGACGCGTGGTCAATTTGGACGTGGAGACCGTGACCCTCCCCAACGGCGCCACAGTGGAACTGGAGATCATCCGGCACCCAGGGGCTGTGGCCATCGTCCCTCTGAGGGACGATGGCACCGTGCTCCTGATCCGGCAGTACCGGCATGCCGCCGGCGGGTACATCTATGAGGTACCGGCCGGCAAGCTCGACCCGGGCGAGGAGCCGCTCCACTGCGCGGCCCGCGAATTGGAAGAGGAAATCGGCCATCGAGCCTCGTCCCTCACCCACATGCTCACGTTCTTTACCACGCCGGGATTCACCGACGAGGTGATCCATTTATTCCTGGCGACCGGCCTCACCTCGGGCACACAGAACCTGGACCATGATGAGGTACTCGAGGTCGTTACTATGTCGTTGGACGAGGCCATCCGGCGCATTTCCGACGGCACCATTCGGGACGCGAAGACCATCATCGGCCTTCAGGCCGCGTACCTGGCGCGGCGCCCGCGGCAACCATAAGGCCGGTGCCCGCCCGGCGCGGGCCGCGACGAAACGACCCGCGGGAGTCGCACCGCGGCAGAACCAAGAAACGCCGGTCGGCAGTCGACCGGCGTTTTCCTTGGGGCATGGCGACGAGAGAGGGGTCGCGCGAGGAGCGGAGGATGTGGAAACGGATGGCATCGGTCCTGGGGCTGCTCCTGCTCACCATCGCGTGCGGGCCCTCGTGGCCCGCCCGGGCCGACGATGTCCCCTATGTGCCGACGCCGGATAATTTGGTCGAGGCCATGTTGTCCATCGCCGAGGTGGGACCGAACGACTACGTCGTGGACCTCGGCTCGGGCGACGGCCGCATCCTCATCGCGGCCGCCACGCGGCACGGGGCGCGCGGTCTGGGCATCGAGCTGGACCCGGGGCTCATCGCGAGAAGCCGGCAGAACGCCGCCAACGAAGGGGTGGCGGAGCGCGTGGAGTTCCGCCAGGAGGACATCTTTCTGGCGGATTTCCGCGACGCCACGGTGGTCACGATGTATCTGCTCCCCGAGGTCAACTACGCGCTGCGCCCGCGGATCCTCTACGAACTCCGCCCCGGCACGCGCGTCGCCTCTCACGACTGGGACATGGTGGACTGGGAGCCGGATCGTCGCCTCACACTCGCAGCGCCGCATAAGCCGGCGGGGACGAAGCAGGAGAGCCGAGTCTATCTTTGGGTGGTGCCCGCGCGCATCGCCGGCTACTGGCGTGGGACGCTGACCGGTCCAAGCGGCGAGGAGCCGGTGCTGATCGAGTTCCTGCAGCGTTTCCAGCACGCCACCGTGACCGTGTGGCTGCGCCGCTCGCACCTCTTGGGGACTGGGCGCCTCCGCGGCGAGCACCTGGCGCTCGCCCTCGAGCAGCCGTCCGCGCTGCCTGGAACAGGGCGGATGCACTTCACCCTGCGGGTCGCGTCGGGGCGAATGGAGGGAACTGCGACGGAGGGCAACCAGCGCTACGTCTTACGGGCGGAGCGGATCCTCGATTGATGGCGACAATCTTCCATCGTTTGTCGTGCCGGGAACGAGTCGCGAAGACATGCTGCGGGGCGCAACTGTTGGGCAGTTGTTGCCGCCGAACGAAAAGCGCCGGTCGGAAACCCGACCGGCGCCGTGCATACTTCAGGGGTTTTGCCCCGATCCCTCAGCGGGAGAAGCCGGACCGGCCGCCGAGAGCAGGTCGTCGCGACACTGAACGTCGCAGGCCGCCTTGGGCGGGACCGTGCTCGGGGCGTCCGGAATTCGACTGCAGCCAGGCCATGCCCGCCCCCACCCGCGTGGGGCCCGCCGAGCGGGTCGGCGGGGTGCCGGCTCCATTCCGCTGCGGTCTTCCGCTGCCGAAGGAACGCGACGGGGTTCCGGTTGCAGCGCGCCGATCGGCGTTCGCCTTTGCCCGCACCCGCTCGTCCTTTTTCCGCTCGCGGATAGCCGCGATGCGCTCGGCCAGGGGAACTTCCAGTCGCTCTGCGGGTCGCTTCGTGTAGTCGAACCCGGCGACCTGCTGGCGCGGCAGGCGCTTCCCGATGTGTCGCTCAATGGCGCGAAGTTCCCCCTCCTCGTCCGGCGAGACAAACGTGTACGCATCCCCTGTGGCCTCGACTCGGGCCGTGCGCCCCACGCGGTGAATGTAGTCCTCCGGCAGGTGCGGGACGTCGAAGTTTACGACGAGGCCCAGCGCCTCCACGTCAATGCCGCGCGCCGCAATGTCCGTGGCGACGAGGACGCGGAAGTGCCCCCTTTTGAAACCGGCGAGCGCCTCCGTCCGCTGCGCCTGGCTGCGATTGCCGTGGATGCGGGTGCAGGAGACGCCGCGCCGCTCCAGGAAATCGGCCAGCCGATTGGCCCGGTGCTTGGTTCGCGTGAAGGCCAGGACGCTCTTGGGCGAGCCCTGCCGGAGCAGCTCAAGCAGCAGGTGCGATTTCAAGTCGTGGGAGACCGGGTAGATCGTGTGGGTCACCCCGACCGCCGGCGCCGACTTCCGCTCGATGTTCAGGGCCACGGGGTTCTCCAACATGTCGTGCGCCAGGTCCACGATGGGCGCGGGCAGCGTCGCCGAGAACAAGAGCGTCCGGCGCTCTTTCGGCAGGCGCTGAAGGATCCGGCGGACATCCGGCAAGAAACCCATGTCGAGCATGCGATCCGCCTCATCCAGGACCAGATACTCGACGCCGTCGAGCCGCGCGTAGGGGTACTGGAGGTGGTCCAGAAGCCGGCCGGGCGTCGCGATGAGGACGTCCACGCCCCTCCGGAACGCCTGCTCCTGAGGCCCCATGGCGACGCCTCCGTACACCGCCGCGCCCGTGAGGCCGGTCTGTCCCGCGAGCTCGCGCAGGTGCTCCGCGATTTGGGCGGCCAGCTCCCGCGTGGGGGCCACGACCAGCGCTCGGGTGGTCCCCCGCCGTTTCCCCATCAGATTGTGGAGGATCGGCAGGAGAAACGCGGCGGTCTTCCCGCTCCCCGTCATGGCGGTGGCCAGGACATCCCGGCCTTGCATGAGGGGTGGGATGGCCACCCGCTGGATGGGTGTAGGATGTTCAAATCCCATCCTCTGGGTGGCGCGCAATAGTGCTTCATTGAGTCCGAGTTCTGCAAACGACATACGTCTCCCTGTACTTTCCGCAGACACACCCCGACCGCGCAAGGGTCTAGGGTGACCGCAATTGTGTCCGGCTGGAATTGGATAGTGGGATTAACGGAGGGATCGCCGGAAAGGCCGCCGTTCAGGCTGTGAGACCTGCCCTATTCTTGTGTCCCGCTTCAGGGCCTGAATCGCTCGGCAACCGTGGCGGAAGGGCTGAACTATAGCACGTCACAGCGCTTTGTCCAGGTTATTCTTTGCTCCGCTCGGCGCCGGGAAGCGCATCGGCCCGAACGGGGAGCTCGGGCCGGTAGTGTCGTGCGTCGGAAGAGATGGCCTTACCAGCGCATCCGCACTCGGTAGTTCACCGTCACCTTGCCGTCCTTGGGGACCTTCACCCGGTACTGGAGGGTGTGGGCCTCGACCTTATCGTAGGGATGGCTGCTCTTCACGACCTCCCAGTCGCCCGGCACCGGCTCGATGATCGTAACCTCCGTGTCCTCTTTCTTATGGTTCCGCAGCTCCACATCCCACTCGGTCTCGTAGACGTTCCAGGCGATCTTCTTCCAGTCGCGCTGCGTGCGTTCCCCCACCACGTCGAAGGCCTCGCCCATCTTGATCTTGACCTTCTCGTCCTTCGGCGTATGGTCGATCACATCCTCGCCGATGAACTGGAGGCTCTGGTCGGCCGCCGCCTTGTAGACGCGCACCGTCCCCTTGGGAAGCGGAATGCCCAGACGGTGTTGCTCGGTGTTGGCGATCTCCAGAAATACCCCCACTTTCTGATTCGAGACGGGAGTCCCCCACTGACTGCGGTAGTACTGGCTCGCCCCGTAGAAGCGCAGTTCCTTCTTGATGGCGATGTCCGGCGCGTCCAGCAGGCTGATCTGCTTGATCTGGTTCTCTTTGATCGTGGTCCGCCCTTGCAGAGAGTAGAGGTGATACTCGAAAAACGACTCCTCCTGGAACTGCGGTTGCGCCGCGACCGATGCCTTGGCGGCTGCTTCCATCACCCCTCGCAGCTCATTGCGGGTTCGCACCCGATGGATGTCCCCGGCGACCAGCTTCAACGCGGCGTTCGGGTACGCTGCTCCGCTCTTGTTGTCGATCGTGACCCAACCCGAGAGATCGCCGCCGTTGTCCTTGGCGTTCAACACCACCACGTAGTCCGCCTTCCAGGTGATCCCCGACGTGAGATAGGACGCCTCCACGCGCTGTGGACGCGAGATGCCCGCCTGCAAGAGCCACACGAGGGTGGGTTTGGGGATCAAGCTGTCCGGAAGTTCGGGAAGGACGACGCGACCCGGATGGCCCAGATGGATCTGTCCGTTGATCTGGTAGATGGGGCCGTTGTTGTTGCTGAGCAGGACGGCGTCGATGAGATTGCCATCCCCGGCCATCAGCTTGACTTTCTTCCCCACGTACTTGTCCAGGAGCTTCTGCGGGCTCAAGAGGTCGTACTCATAATTCTGTTCCAGGATACGTACGCCGGCGGGGTCCGTGAGCGATTTCAGATGGACTGTGGTGGGATCGATCTGGGCCGCGACATCCATGAATTTCACGTCGTGCGTACCCACGCCAAGCCGAAACTCGCGTACATCTTTGACGAGGCCAAGGTTCCCATTGTAGATCGTGATGGACATGTCCTTCTGATCGTCCCGCGTAACCGTGGCCTTGCCGGGCGCGACCTGACCCGCCTCTGCGACGCTCACGGCAAGGCACGCCACCACCCCAAGAATCGCCCAGAATCGCTTGCGCATATGACGCCCTCCTCGTTGAAGTGCCGTCCATCCCTCCGTTTGCAGAGTGAGACCGGCGATCGCGGAAAAAGTTCCGTGGGATCGGGGACGGGTGGTTAGGGATTGGGGTAGAGCGGGAAGGAGAGACGGACAGGCGACGATGCAAAACCGGACGTTTCACCTGCCCCGTTGTCCGGTGGTCAGTGGCCCGTTGTCAGTTTTGCGGTGGTCCTTTTCCCCTGTCCCTGTCGCTGCCTGCGTTCGTCTTTCAGGCGACTACGGACAGCGCGCGGGAAGTGTCTCCCGGGCGGCGGCAGCCTCAGGGGCATCCGGATACCGGTTCAGCGCGTCGCGCAGGATGTTGCACCCGGACTGGTCTCCGAGGAGAAGCCGGATCTCTCCGTGACGGTAGAGTGCGTCCGGCGCCCTCCGATGCGTCGGGTATTGTCGGAGGAACGCCTCGAACTCGTCGCTGGCCTCAGCATAGCGACGTTGGGCCCGGTAAGCGTCGGCCAGAAGGAAGCGCGCGTCGGGCACGCGTCCGTCGTTGGGGTGCTGCGCCAGAAAGGCGCGCAGGTCTCCGATCGCTGGCTCGTAGCGCTGCGCGGCGAATTCCGTAACCGCCGAGGAGAAGAGGTCGTCCGCGGACCTGCGGGCTGGCACGGAAATGCTCCGCTGCATGACGGACACTCCGGTGTCAGCCCGTGGCGTCGACTCGGCCTTCGTTCGGGCCTCCGGAGGAGGCGGCGCCGACTGCAGACGTCCGGGGTCTGCGACGCCGCCTTGCACCTGCGGCACCGCCACGGCGGGCGGGGCGACCAGCGGTCGTGCGGCCTCCTCTCGCGCCGGCGGCGTGTGCGCCACGTCCTGGTCTGCGGGCACCGCGGCAGGACCCGCGACCTTCCCAGCGCCGGCGGGTGGCGGCGGGAATTTCTGCGGAGCCACCGTCTTCGGCGGCGGGGCGGACGGCCGCGCGACGGCCTCGGTCTCCTTCGTGGATGTGGGCGGGATCGGGGGCGGGGCCGCCTCTGTTACCGGCGACGGGCGTTCCTTGGCCACGGGCGCATGCTCGACGGCGGCCCGCTGAAGTTCCGGCGACCGCTGGGACATCCACAGTCCCGCCATGCCCAGCAACACTAGGGCGGCCGCGTGGATCGGCAACTTCACGCGGAGGGGAAACACCAGCGTCGCGGCGGCCCGCTGCCACCACCGGGGCGCCTCGATTCGTTCGGCGACCCGGGCCGCAAAGCCGCGCGACGGCTCCTCGTCCCCCAGGGCCTTCAGCGCGTCCATCGCTCGGCGAAACGCGACCCACTCCGCCCGGCACGCAGAACAGCCGTCCAGGTGCTGGCTGAGGGATGCCAAGGGAGGACCGGAGAGCGTGCCGTCATAGAGATCGGTGAAGGCCTCGCGGGCCTCCGGGCAGTTCATGTTTCACTCCTGTTCGCCAGGAGCGGCTCGAGTCGCGCCTTGAGCTCCATCCGAGCGCGATGGAGTCGCGATCGAACCGTTCCCAGCTCGACACCCAGGGTCTCCGCGATGTCCTCGTACGACATCCCTTGGATGTCCCGCAGGATGAGCACGATGCGGTGCTGCTCCGTCAGTTGCACCAGTTCGTTCTGGATCACGCGCCTCAGTTCGTGCCGCTCCAGGACGGCATCCGGCCCGGGCGACGCGTCCGCGACGCGGTCCAGCGCCGACGGCAGGACCCCGCCGTGCCGGTCCGTGGGGTTGCCGGTCCGCTCCGCTCGCCGCGCCCGGGAATCCCGGCCGGCCAGATGGTTCAAGCAGTGATGGCTGGCGATGGCGTACAGCCACGTGGAAAACCGCGACCCTCCCCGAAAACCCTGCAAGCCGCGATACGCCTTGAGAAAGACCTCCTGCGCGATGTCTTCGGCGTCGCCCCGATCTCCCACCATGCGGAGCGCCAGCGTGAACACCCAGCGCTCGTAACGCCGGACCAGCGCCTCGAACGCCCGCACGTCGCCGGCTTTTGCCCGATCCACCAGGCGCCGATCCTCGTCCACGGCGCCCAGGGCGCGGGCGTCGCCGTTCGCTTGCTGTAGTTTTAGACCCGTGACGTCTTCCAAGGTTCCCGTCCAGCCGGTGAAATTCCTCGCACTCATCGCCTCGCTCGCACCGGGCGCGTTGGGGGGCGATGCGTCGCATCGGAATCATATCACCACCCTGGGTCGTTCCCGCCAGTGAATTCTCAACACGCGAGCCGGCCGCCTCGGGATGACCAACGCCCGTCGTGCCTGGGCCCGCGCGGATCCGCCTTTTCGCGCTTGCAAACGCCGCTCCGGTCTGGTAGGGTCTCGCTGGTCAGAATCGACCAATTGGTCGAATGCGACCAGATAACCGAGGCACACGGTTCATGGCCCAACCGGCACCCAAACAAACCCGCACCAAGCGGCGCCACGCCCAGAGCTTTGAAAAGCTGGTGCAGGCGGGCCTCGCCGTCATCGGCCAGCGCGGTCTCTACGAGACCACGGTGGAGCACATCACCGAGGCGGCGGACGTCGGCAAGGGAACGTTCTACGCGCACTTCGCTTCCAAGGAAGCCCTCGTCTTTCATCTCGTGCGCCATGGCTTCGACGAACTGATCGCCGCGACCGCGGCACAGCGGCCAGCCGACCGGACGCCCGCCGCCCGGTTGGCGGCCTTGATTCTGGGGCAAGTCCAGGCGCTCGAGCGCCGCCGGGACCTCGTCATTCTCCTACACCAGGTCCGCGGGCTCCTGATCCGCCAGCCCGAGGCGCGGCATCGGCTGCGACAGGAGTACCGTCGCTATGTGCGTTTTCTGATGGGGGAATGCCGGCGGGTGCTGCGCGCGCCGGACCTGAGCGACGCCGAGGCGCGGGCGCTCGCCTGCGCCATCGCAGGCTTCGTGGCGGGAACCCTCTCGTTCGAGATGTTGGTGCGAGGGAACCGGGGAAGCGCGCTTGCCCTCACGCGCCCCGCGACAGCCTTTGCGGCCGGGGTGGCGGCACGGTACGTCCCGTCGCGGTCTCCCGCCAACGGGCACTGAGGCGACGGAGAGTCCTGACCTCCCGAGGAGGTGACCGAGACCAAGGAGGCGGCCGGGCAAGACCGAGACGTGACGACCGGTTTGGGCCCGCCGGATTTGTCCGTGGACGTTTTTTGCTTGAACTCAAGGGCCATTGCACCTATTCTTGCGCGTGATTTCGTGATGCCAGCAATCTTTGCCGATTACGCGCACCCAAATTCACTGTCACCTAGGATTGGGAAAGGAGGAGCATGATGCGATTTCGGGGAAGTGTGCATGTGCTGTTGGCGGTGGCTGTCCTGATCGGCTCCCTGGCCCTGTACGGCTGCCCCAAGCGGCCCGAGGTCATGCAAGCCGCGCCAGCCCCCGCCGGCCCGGCGGCAGCCACGGTGCCCGCCCCGCAGGCCGCCCAGCCGAGCCCCCAGACGGCGGAGACTCCGGTGACTCGCCCGTCGG
>Ga0316622_100000599_pt1 | contig 21486 bp, 20 predicted proteins | sample OWC_Aug_OW2_C1_D_FD_207646 | JGI IMG/M metagenome (GOLD analysis project Ga0316622, IMG submission 207646) | Wetland soil microbial communities from Old Woman Creek delta, Ohio, United States - OWC_Aug_OW2_C1_D5_C | ecosystem: Environmental > Terrestrial > Soil > Wetlands | place: USA: Ohio... | reverse complement strand
TGCTCGATCGTGTAGGCGCCGGCCGGCGCAACGCGGTCCACCGTGAATCGGCCCTGCCAGCTGAACGGCACCATGATCTGGTGCTGGAAGATGCCCTCCGGCACCCAGCCGAGCGCGACGCCCGCGTCCACGGTGGCGCCCGGCTTCACCGTCGGGGTGAAGTCCCACTTCTTCTCCGTCGACAGCGCGTGGATGTAGGTGCCCGGCTTCAGGAAGAAGCCGGCCTCGGCGGCCAGCTCCCAGAGCGGATTCTGGAGGCCGTCGTAGACCTCGCCCAGCAGCCCGGGACCGAGAACCACCGACAGCATTGCGTCCTCGATCTCGACGAGGTCGCCGACCCTGAGGCCACGCGTCTCCTCGAAGACCTGCAGGTCGGCCATCCGACCGCGCACCCGGATCACCTCGGAGAGCAGCCGCGCGCCGTCGCTGCGGCAGCAGTAGCCCACAGAGTTCTGGACGACGCGGCCATCGATTTCGGCGATGACCATGTTCCCGAACACGGACACGATCCTTCCGGTCACAGCGGGGTCCTCGCTTTCCTCACCCGGCGCGGCGGTCGGCGCCGGCCGCACCAACGCGGTGCCAGCGGTCAATCAACATCAGCTTGGCGGCGTACACCGCGGCCTCATCGGCGCCGAAGCTGAACCACGCTTCGTGCTCCTTCAGCCAGTTCCAGCGCGCCTGGTCGAGGACGCGTTGCCCCGCCAGCGGGTCGGGGGCGGCCGCCCAGTCGGAGATCAGTTCCGAGAAGTCCACATCAGCGGCTGCCAGGTCGGCGACCACCACGTAGTCGGCCGGGTCCAGGCTGAGAGCTTTGGCCCGCGCCGTCGCCAGCGCGTTGCGCAGGGCCACCTCGTGGCCCACCCACGCCTGCAGGAACCGGCTGCGGCGACGCCGCCCCACCTCGGCGGCATGGCGGAACCAGGCAAGCCAGACCGCGTCGCCGGCGTGGCGGACAGTTTCCGTCTCCTCGTCCTCGTCCGCACCCTCGCCACCGCCGGGTACCAAGTACGAGGGCAGCGGCGCCTCGTCGGTAGCCTGCTCGCGGGTGAGCACCGCGGTCTGGGTCTCCTCGATCTCCCCGGCCAGCAGCGCGTCGCGCTGCAAAAGGTCGTCGCCGAGCAGCAGCGCCGCTACCACCTCGGCCGGGCCGCCGGCCTCGCGGACGTGCTCCAGGAGAGCGGCCGTGGTCCAGGGCGGCGCGGTTCCCAACTCGCCCATGGAGGGCAGGGCCGAAACCAGGTAGTAGTTGCGGACGCCCATCGTGGCGGCCCTACTCCACCTTCTCCGCCAGCGCCCTATCGATGGTCGCGCGCAGCTCGGGCGCGACCAGCTCCGACAGCATCGACGCAACCGAGGACAGGGTGACCTCGATCGTCGCCCCTTCGACGGTGTACTCGAAGCCGGCCTGAGCGAGCGACTTCGTCAGCTCGACCGAGATTCCCGGAGCGGCGCCCCCACCCGTCCGCAGCTCCCGCATCGCCCAGTCGGCGATCGCGCCATGCAGCTCGGGAGTGACGTTGACCGTGATGTCTGACCCGCCCGCGACGTCGCGCCGCGCGTAGAGCATGACCAGCTCGCGCAGCACCTCCTTGACGAAGGCGGCGTCCTTCAGCCCGGCCTCGCCGCCCCGGGCGATGACCGCCGCGAGCGCGCGGTTGAGCGCGTCTCGAAGCCGCAGGACGGTGTCGCGCGCCGCCAGGTCGAGCTGGGTCTTGCCGCGAGCAACGGTCTCCGCGGCCTGGCGCTCGGCCTCAGCCACGATCATCGCCGCCTGCTGGCGGGCCCGCTCGGCGGTTGCCTCAGCCTCGCGTTCGGCCTCACCGCGAATCCGGCGCGCCGCCTCCTCCCCGGCCTGGACGCCCTCAGCCTGCAGTTTCGCCACGAACGACTCAATTGTCTCTGCCATGCGATGCTCCGGATGACTTGGCTGCCCTGACCGACGACGCCCCGATCACGGCAAGCGCCGTATTCTAGTCCAAACCCGCAAGGAAATTGCAAGCGACGTCGGAGCCCGGCCTTCGGCGCCGGCTTGGGTCCATCAGGCGGCGATCACGCGCCTCGAGCCAGCCACCAAACGAAGGGCGAGGCGGCCTCGCTCTTCCGCCGAAGGTGCGTGGCCAACACCCTGCTGCCGGCACCCGCTGTGCAACTCGTCAAGTTTCCCGAAGAACACCCGGCCCCAGGGCTGATCCCAGGCCCCTGGTCCCTAGTTTCTAGCCCCGGTCCCCTAGCATGTGGAACTGCCAGAGGTCACGATCCGAAAAGTGGAAGAACGGTGCCATTGCGAGCAGGCCGGTGGGGCCGATCGAGCGCTCGAGGAAGCGCAGCTCCTCGAACTTCGCCTCCACCTCCGGGTCCGGCGCCACGGGGAAGCCCGCACCGCGCATCAGCAGGATGCCCTTGGCCTGGATCGACAGCTCGAGACGCAGGCGCAGCAAGCACAGCATGTCAACCACTGCGGTCGGGGGGAAGCGCCCCTTGAGTTCGCCGAGGTAAGCCCCGATCCGGCTCGACGCCACCTCACCTGAGTGGATGAGCTCGAGCAACTCCTGATCGGAGTCGAAGCCGGCGCCCAGCCAGTCGCGGGTGCGAAGCTCCGAGAGGTAGAACACGCCGACGAAGAACAGCGGGATGACGACCAGCAGCACCACGGTCGAGGCGTTCGGGGACAGGAAGAAGTGATTGAACAGCGAGTGTATGGCGATCGCCATGAGTAGACCGGGCAGCGCGGTCCACCACCGGGAGCCGCGGTGACGGTCAGCCAGCAGCTTGGCGAGGATGGCGAGGACGGCGGTAACGCTGCCGTGCATGAGGGCCGTGCCAAAGCCGCGCACGACCCACAGCAGCAGGCTCGAGGGGCCCAGCGCCACGAAGTACTGGAGGTTTTCCGCCGCCGCGAAACCAGCTCCCACTGCGAAGCCGGCGATCGCCGCATCCACAAGAAAGCCAATACGCCGGCGGACCAGCAGCGCGAGCACCGGGATTGCCTTGAAAGCCTCCTCCACCGTCGGGGCGAGGTAGCGGGTAACCTCGGTCCGGTCGAGGCCGAGCGCGCCGGCGAACGCCCGGTTGACGGCCACGCTCACGACCGCCGCGCCGGCGCCGATCGCGAGCAGCACCAGCACCCGGCGCACCCTCACCAGCTTGTAGCTGTCGAGGAGCACCAACGCGGCGAGGAAGACCAGCACCGGCAGCAAACCGAGCAGCAGCCGCGCGGCCGCGTGCAGGATAACCATGCCGACGAGGTTACAGGATCTTCAGTGAGACCATGACCTCGTCCCTTGGCGCAAACCCCTCCTCGAAGGCGGTGGCATACCCGAGAGAGAGAGTCATCGGCAGGCGCGACAGTACGCAGAAGCGGAGGTCGATCTGCGCCCCGACGTTGGCGACCTCCCGGCGCAGGCTTCCATCGTCGAGATCGGTTGCGAGGCCGCTGGCAAAGAGGGCGGTCCGCGCCCAGGTCAAGTAGAAGCCCGGCCAGCCCACGCTCTCGAACCGGAGCGGCGGCAGGCTCCACTCGAGCATCGTCTTGGCGTAGGTGCCCCCGCCGACCTCGTCGATCTCGAGCCCGGGGAACCGGGAGAACTCCCGGTAGCGCTGCTCGGCGAGGTGATCGACCCAGTTGTTGCCAAACCCGCCGAAGAAGAATTTTGCGAACGGGTTCTCCTGATCGCCGTCGGCGAACCCGGCCGAGCTGCGCAGCCAGATCGAAGAGTGGCGCAGCGGCAGCGCGAAGCCCAGGTCGAGCTCACCGTGGACGCTCGGAACCGAGTCGCTGTTGACGTAGTCGTTGGCGACGGCAAGCTGCCACGCAATGCCCTTCTCGTCATCGACGTGGCCGAGTGACGAGCGCAGGTCGCTGTACTCGACGCTGGCCTGAACCCAGAACAACTCCGTGTAGGGCGAGAACACATTCTGGTTGCCAGGCACCTGGTCGAGGTCGCCGTAAAACGCCGTGTCCAGGTGGAGATCCATCCTACGCGGCTCGTCGTAGATCAGGTTGTGGTCCCAGCCGACCTCCGCCGAGTAGCCCTTGAGGCTCCGCTTGGTCGGCCCGAAGAGGTCGTAGAAGTCGGCGTGGTTGAGGTTGAGGGCGACTCGCCAGTCGTAGCGGTCGTAGTTCAGCTGGAGGTGAAGACGCTCGTCGGACGGCAGCGACTGGTCGGGCGAGTACGAGGCGGTGAGGTTCAACCGGTTGAACAGGATCGGGTCCGAGAGGTTGAGCCGCAGGCCGACCGCGGCCGAGTCCTTGTAGCCCTGAACCACCGGGTAGATGGACTCCAGATTCACGCTCCTGAAGCCGTGGTACTCCCCCTGGCCGGTGATCATCTCGTCGAGCGGCACGTCGGCGGGAGATCCCGCGACCCACTCCTTGACGACCGGGTGCTGCTTGACGATTTCGTTGCCGAGGAAGGTGATGGCTGCCACGTTTTCGACCGGCTCGACCTCCAGCGCAGTGGCCACGAAACCGGCCCCGGTGTAGCGGAAGGCGATCAGCGACCCGTCATCGAGAGGAACCGGGCGGAACAGTCCGGTCTCGGTGTTGCTCAGCGCCTCCAGTGAGTCCTGCTGCCAATCGTAGCGAAACAGGTTGGAGACGCCCGTGGAGTACGAGCTGCCGTAGAGCAAGCGTCCGTCCGGACCGAAAACGAAGTTCAGCGGCATGCTGGTTCCGAAGTCGACCTCGGCAATGGCCTCGGCGCCTCCCGAGAGCAGGTCGTCGGTGCGGAAGACGCGAAGGCTCTGGCGACCATTGATCTCCCCGATCGAGGCCGACAGCAGCCGGCCGTCCGGAGAGACGTCGAGGTCGTACGTCGTCTCCCCGTAGGGCCACGACCGGACCTGGTGCCACTCGGCGTACGGTCGTGGGATGCGGACCAACGTCGCGATCCCGTTGAAGTGCCGGATGCCCCAGATCGAGCCGTCGGCGCGGTTGAACGCAAGGTCGCCGACGCGCGCGTCCTTGATCAGGGTCCACGATCTGCCGGTCACCGGGTCGACTGCCCGCAGGTCTCGGTACGAGAGGTTGTCGGTCGTGTAGTAGATCGTGGAGCTGTCCGGGTCGTAGGTCAGGGAGGTGACGCTGTAGATCACCGGGCCCTTGATGTCGATGATCTTGTCCACGGCGCCGTCATCGGTCGAGATCGAACCGATGTGGGCGACCACGCCCGGATAGTTAAAGGCCGCGTACAGCTTCCGACGCTCGGGATCGTAGAACGCGCGCGACACCGACCCGAGGGCCTGTGCCGACAGGTCGCGGTACGGCGTCGTCGGGTACTGCCGGATGGCCTCGAGATTGTGCTGCTGGAACTCGCGCTCCCACTCCACCCACTCGTGCCACACCTCGGAGATTGGCCTGCCGTACACCTGCTCGAACTGCGACGCGTAGTAGGCGCGGCTGCCGTCCTTCCGGGCGACCCACTGGAGGAGCAACTCCGGGCCGTACTGCAGCGCGAGGTACGACATGAACCGGGTGCCGTAGAGGTAGGAGTTCACCTCGACCTGGAAGTCGATCTTCGTCCCCTCAGACACCAGCCCGAGTGGGTCGTAGAAATGGCTCGAGTCGCGGACCATCGACCGGAACACGGTTTCATCCCACGCCCCCTGCGCCCGCCCCATACCGCCCGCCATCCAGGTTTCGATGAAGACCGCGATTCCTTCGTGGTACCACCTCGGAGAGGCGTCACGCGGGGACGTCAGGTAGTTGTAAAGGATCGTCTCCGGCTGCTCCTCGGTCGGCGCGACCTTGCCCTGGAACAGGTGTCGGTACGATCGATCGCGCCGCGCCGCCTGGTCCGCCGCGACGATGTGAACCAGCTCATGGTTGAGGAGCCAGTTCATGCGCTCGTTGGCCGACACGATCTCGTACACGAAGGACAGCGGTGCCATCTCGAGCGCCAGCATATTGCGCGGCACGGTGCCCGCGCTGGCGTTGCCGCGGTCGGAGAGGTCGCTCAGAATGACCGTCACCGGCTCGCTTGGCTCGTAGTTCCACAGCTCGCGCTGAAAGGCCAACGAGTTCTCAAAACACCGAGCGACGTGCGGCGCGAGGTAACCCTGAGTGGCATCGATGTAGAGCAGCCGAAGATCGTCGGTCTCGAGCTCAGCAAGCTGAGCGAACGCCGGAGAGACCATGGCCGCGGCGACGACGGCGGCGAGCACCACCGCGCTCGCCGCTGATTGGCCTGTTTGCCCGGCGCCAACCCTCGCCGATGACGTGAGGGCACCGCAGGTCACTGCGGCGCCCTCGTCAGGAACCTGACCCGACGCACCGGGGGCCTACCGTGTCTCCATCGCCCTCCGGAACGCGTCGCTGGCCAGCGCCCTGCGCAGCGCGTCATTGGCCAGCGCTGCTCGGAATGCGTCGTTGGCCAGCGCGGCCCGGAACGCATCGTTCGCGAGAGCCGCTCGGAACGCGTCGTTGGCCAGCGCGGCCCGGAAGGAATCCTTGGCTAGCGCCAGCCGGAAGGCGTCGTTCGCGAGTGCCGCCCGGAAGGCATCGTTGGCCAGCGCCGCCCGGAACGCGTCATCCGCCAAGGCCGCCCGGAACGCGTCGTCAGCCAGCGCCACCCGGAAGGCGTCGTTGGCCACGGCCGCCCGGAAAGCGTCGTCAGCCAGCGCCTGGCGGAGCGCATCGTCGGCCAGGGCCGCCCGGAAAGCGTCGCTTGCCAGCGCCGCCCGGAACGCGTCATTCGCGACCGCTGCCCGGAACGCATCGTCCGCCAGGGCCGCCCGGAAGGCATCGTTGGCAAGCGCATCTCGGAACGCGTCGTTGGCCAGCGCCATCCGGAAGGCGTCGTTCGAAAGCGCCTCGCGGAAAGCGTCGTTGGCGATCGCTGCCCGGAACGCATCGCTGGCCAGGGCCTGGCGAACCGCATCGCTGGCCAGCGCCAGGCGGAAGGCGTCGTTGGCGAGTGCCTGCCGGAATGCATCGTTGGCAAGCGCGACCCGGAAGGCATCACTTGCCAGTGCCTGCCGGAACGCATCGACCGCCAGTGCCTGGCGCATCGCGTCGCTCGCCAGCGCGGCCCGGAAAGCGTCGTCCGCCAGTGCCTTGCGGAACGCATCATTGGCGAGCGCCTGCCGCAGCGCATCGTCCTGCATTGCCGCGCGCAGCGCCTCGTTGGTCATCGCCTCCCGGAAGGCGTCACTCGCCAGCGCCGCGCGGAAGGCGTCGTCCGCCAGAGCGGCGCGGAACGCGTCACTGGCGGCCGCCTTCCGGAATGCCTCGTTGCCCACCGCACTGCGGAACGCGTCGCTGGCGAGGGCGGCGCGGAACGCATCGTCAGCCAGCGCGGCGCGAACCGCGTCCTGGGCCAGAGCAGCCCGGAGAGCGTCGCTCGCCAGGGCCATCCGGAACGCGTCATCGGCCAGAGCAGCCCGGAACGCGTCGTCGGCGAGCGCGGTGCGCACGGCGTCGCTCGCCAACGCCCTTCGGAACGCGTCATCGGCCAACGCGGCCCGAAAGGCGTCGCTGGCCATGGCCGCACGGAAGGCGTCGCTCGACACCGCAGCCCGGAAAGCATCGCTGGCCATAGCCGCGCGGAAGGCATCACTGGCCAACGCCGCGCGCAGCGCGTCGCTCGCCAGGGCCTCGCGGAACGCCCGGTTGGCCAGCGCCATTCGAACGGCCTCGCTCGCCAACGCCTGCCGGAAGGCCTCGTTGCCCATCGCCTCGCGGAAAGCGTTGTTCGCCAACGCCGCGCGCAACGCATCGCTCGCCAGCGCCTCGCGGAACGCCGCATTCGCCATCGCCTGCCGGAACGCCTCGCTGCCGAGCGCCGCCCGGAAGGCGTCGCTTGCCAGGGCCGCGCGCACGGCGTCGCTGGCCATTGCCTGGCGCACCGCTTCGTTGCCCAGGATCTGGCGCGTCTGGGGATCCTCGACCAGCTGCTCGAAGTGCTCGCTCTGCATGAACTCCTGCAGCTCCGCCCCCTCGAGGATGACGTCCTCGTTGGCGATCTGCTCGGCCCGGTAGCGATCCGCCGTGCCGACCGCCCCGACCGCCTGATCCGGCGGCGCCGGCGATCGGGTACCGGTGTAGAAAGCAATCGCGGCGATGCCGAGCGCGGCCACCGCCACAAGTGCCACCACGATGCCTCTCTTGTTCGCCATGGGTCAGTCCTCCTTGCTCTCCCGAGCGCTGCAAACCCTCGACGTCCAACTCATCTCTACATCAAGTACACGCGACAACGTCGAATGTTGGCGATGGCTCATCGGTGGACCCCAAGCTCCTCGGGTCGCACCTCCCGTTCAGCCAGGAAAACGCCGTCCGAAGCCACCCGGACGACAATCCCTGACTCCTCGCCGTCGCGGGAGAGCGCAATCGCGCAGCGCCCAGGTCCAGTGGTGCGAATCCGCACGGCAGCGCCGTCAGCAGCCGCCTCCGCCCCCGGCCCACCGCCAAGCGTCACCCGCTCGATGCTCAAGCTGCCCGGGCGCGCCTCCAGGATCACCTCGACCTGGTGCGACGCCTGCACGCTGAGATCGAGGTTCACAAAAGCCCCGTTTCGCCACATCGCCAGCGTGCCCCCTCCGCCGAGATCGAGCTCGAGAGCCGCTGTTGGTCGAGCGGAGCCTGTGATCATGGCGCCCGAGGCTAGGTCACGATCAAGCACCGGGACCGGAAGCAGGAGCCGCACGGCGACAGCTCCGGCGACGAGACCTGCCGCGAGGTAGGCCAGGCGTGGCCCCCACACGCCAACCCGCACTATCGGTCGCCGCCATCGCGGTGAGGTGGCCGCCACGGCCCGATCGATCCGCGGCCTGAGCTCTGCGGGCGGCGACACCGGTACGACCATCGACAGACCTCGAGCCAGCTCCTGGATTGCCTCGAACCGCAGCGAAGCCGAGCTGTCCGCCGCCAGTAGGGCGTCGAGTCGAGCGTCGTCCTCGCCCGAGATCGAGCCGTCGAGACGCTCCCAGGCAAGTCGCTCGAGGTCCTGGTCGGTCATGCGGTAACACCCCGTTTCTCGAGCACCTGCCGCAGCCGCTGGCGGGCACCGAACAGCCTGGATTTCACGCGCGCCTCGTCGATTCCGAGAGTCTCCGCAATCTCGCGATAGGACAGGCCGTGCAGGTGCTTCAGCACAACCACCACGCGGTGCTCGGGCGACAGCTCGCCGAGTGCGCGGTGGAGTTGGCGGCGGAGCTCATGCTCGCTGGCAAGCTGCTCGGGGTCGCCCTTCACCAGCGCCATCTCGGGGTCCAGCCCGGACGACGCGCCCTTCCGCCGGGTCAGGTTGAACGCCTCGTTGATCGCGATCCGGTAGATCCAGCTGAAGAAGCGATACGACGGATTGAAGGTGTGCAGCTTCTCGTAGGCCTTGACGAATGCGGACTGGGTCACGTCCATCGCATCGTCGCGGGACCCCGTGATCTGCAGCGCCACGTTGAAGAGCTTGCCTTCATACGAGTCGACCAGGACTCCGAAGGCGGTTGGATTGCCGGACAGGCAGGCTTCGACGAGCATGGCGTCTCGATCTCTCGTCATAAGTACACACAACCTCTGCAAAGGTTGGTGAGCGCCCGCCGACCGCCGCGCCCCGTCCTGTCGCGAAGGTCACCGTCGATGCTCAGAAAGGCTCCCCCCACCGCGCCCTCCAGGTCAGGCAATCTCGAACACCCGGTCGAAACCGGCGATCCTGAACACCTCTCGAATATGGGGATTGAGATTGATCAGGCGGAGACCGCGGCCGGAGTCGACCAGCCGGCGCTGGGTTGCGAAGAGCAAGCCGAGGCCGGCGCTCGAGATGTAGCTGAGCTCCGAGCAGTCGACGGTGCAGCTGTCGCGAACCCCGCAGAACGCGGCGCCGGCGCTCTCCACCTGCGATGCGTCGAACCTCCCTCGCAACCGGATCGTGCCGTCCTCGCTGAAGGTGATTTCCAGCATTCCTTCACTCCAAGTGCTGGGTCACCGAGACCGTCATCTCCCGGCCCCGGTAGTGGTAGTCCAGCCCGTCCGCCATCGCCCGGACGAGGTGCAGCCCCAGCCCGCCGGGTCGCCGCTCGGCGATCGGTGCACCGACGTCTACGGATGGCCACTGGCTGGGATCAAAGGGATCGGTGTCGGGGTCGACGAGATCAACGCGCACGTAGTCGTTGTCGACTGCGATGCGCACCTCGATCCGCCGGCTGATGCCGGCGTTGTACTTGACCATGTTCGTGAACAGCTCCTCCACGGCGAGGTGAAGCACGAAGCGCCCGCGCTCGCCGAGCGAGCCATGAGGCAGCACCTCGTCGAGAAACGAGAAGATCCCGGCAAGCGAGCCGAGGCTCTTGTCGAACCCGCGCGAGGTCGTGGCCGATCCTGCCATCCCGCCACCGCCTCCAGCCGCCCGTTCGCTCTTGCTGCGCCGCACCACCCACCGGCACCCGTCACACCGGTCATGTGCGGCTCGAGCAGTGCGTCCTCGCAAACGAGCTTTGGCCTAAGTGTATCAGCGATCGCTCGCGACCGCCAACGCGGAGATGATCGACCGGTCGCGCCGACGGCCCAGCCGTCACCGCCGGGGGCACAACCGCTCCCTCGCGTCTCCGATCGAAGCCGCGAGATTCAGGATCTGGTCGAGGCGCACCGCCTCGATCACCTCCCGGACCCTCGTCCCGGCCCCGAAGACAGCGATCCCGCCCCCGAGGCCCCGCACGCGATGGAGCAGTCGGACCAGCGTCCCGACCCCGGCGCTCGTGATCCGGTTGACGCCGGTCAGGTCGACCAGGAGGAACGGCGTGGCGCTGTCGAGGCTGGGCGCCACCGCCTGCCACAGCGTCTCCGCGCCGGCCTCGTCGAACAAACCCTCGATCGTCGCCACCACCGCATTGGCCAGTTCCCCGTCCGGTCCGCAATCCGCCCGCATGGCTCCCCCATTTCTCCTCGACGCCGGCTGGAGCTTCATAATGGCCGCGCTCGACGGATCCTGCAAGCGGCATCGGCGCCCCTGTGGGATAATCCGCTCGAGCATGCTCAAGCTGCAGGTGTCGCCGTCCCAGGGGGCCCCGTTCGAGGTTGCCGTCGACCGCGACCAGATGGTGATCGGCCGCTCGATGAGCTCGGACGTCGCGATCAACGATCGCTTCCTCTCGCGTCACCACGCGCGGCTGCGGCGGGAGGGTGAGGACTGGCTCATCGAGGACCTCGGGTCGCGCAACGGTACCTTCGTCAATGGCGCACGCGTCGACGTCGCCACTGCCGTGCACCCGGGCGACATCATCACGATGTCGGCCTCGGTCATCAGGGTCTCCGGAGAGGGCGCGGTACGGCCGCCAGCCGGAGCCTTTGATCATCCCGCCGAGGCGGCCTCACTCTTGAGACCCGCGAGCGAGCTGCTGTCGATGTCGACCGCGCTGCCGAGCGCGGTGGAGGACCCGACCGGGGCGGCGGTCCGGCGGCAGGCGGAGCGCCTGCGGATCCTCAACGAGGTCCACCAGGCTCTCGCCGAGTCGATCTCGCTCGACGAGCTGCTCGACCTCATTCTCGACCGGGTGTTCGACCACCTCCGCCCGGAGAAGGGCGCGATCTATCTCGCCGCGCCCAACGGCGAGATCTTCCGTGCCGCCGAGCGCCCGGTCGGCATGACCGACGATCCGTCCACACTCTCCACCAGTCTGTGCCGCGAGGTGCTCGACAAGGGTATGGCGGCCCTCGTGCACGACCTCGAGGCCGACGCCCGCTTCGCCGAGGCTCAGAGCCTGCTCGACTCCGGGGTCCGCAGCCTGGCCGCCGCGCCGCTGACCCATGCCGCGGGAACGCTCGGCATGATCGTGCTCAGCTCCTCGGCCCGGCGCCGCGTCTTCTCGGAGGAAGACCTCGAGCTGCTGACCTCGCTCGCCTCGGTCGCCGCGCTGCGCATCCGCAACGTCGCGCTCACAGAGGAGGCGGCCGAGCGGCGCCGGCTGCAGGACGAGGTCACCCTCGCCCGCCAGATCCAGATGTCGCTGATCCCGGACCAGCTGCCGGACGTTCCCGGCTGGGAGCTCCACGGCGGCAACGTGCCGTCGCGGGGCGTGTCCGGCGACTACTTCGAGGTCATCGAGCGCCTCGACGGCCGCGAGTGCGTGCTGTTCATCGCCGACGTCTCGGGCAAGGGCATCGCGGCGTCGCTGCTGACAGCCTACATCGTGGCGCTGTCGAGCGCTCCGATCGAGGACGGCCTGCCTCCGGAGGAGGTGTTCGCCCGGGTGTCGCGCAGGCTCTACAGGCGCACCCCGACCGAGCGCTTTGCCACCGCACTCCTGGTTGCGCTCGATCCGGCGGCCGCGACGATCCGCTTTGCCAACGCCGGCCACAACCCGGCGCTGCTGCTGCGTGCCGACGGCACCACCGAGCAGCTCGCTGCGACCGGCATCCCGCTCGGCCTGCTGCCCGCCGCTGAGTACACGAGCGAGGAGCTCGCGATGGCGCCGGGCGACCTGCTCGTGCTCTACACCGACGGCATCGTCGAGGCGATCGACCCCGACGAGCAAGAGTTCGACCTCCCCCGCCTGGAGGAGCTCTGCCGCCGCCACTCGGCCGAGCCACTACCGGCGATCGCCGAAGCCCTCGAGCGCGATCTCGAGGCCTTCGTCCGCGGCGTGCCGTTCGCCGACGACCGCACCCTGGTGATGCTGCGCCGAGCCGTCTGAGCGCCCACCGCCCCAGGGCGCTGCCCTCCTCATTGCGCCCCGACACCGGATTTCCGCGATCGGGTTCAAGCGCCTGAGTACGATAGACTCCGCGCGCCATGTCGCATCGCCACCTGCCGACCCGAGGATCCCTCGCCGCGCTGCTCGTGGGATTGATCGCCTTCTCCGGCGCGCGTGCCGCGGCTCGCGCACAGGATGAGGCGAGCCAGCAGGCCCCGAGCGCCACAGCGCAGGACCTGTTCCTCGAGGGCTTCCTCCTGCAGAAGGAGGGCGACACCGAGCGGGCGATCGAGCGCTACCAGGCCGCGCTCGCCCTCGCGCCGGACCATCTGGCCGCGCTCTACGAGCTCGGCTGGAGCTACTGGGTGCTCGGCGACTGGCGAAAAGTGCTCGAGCTCTGGGAGCGCGTGCTCGAGCTTGACCCCGAGTACGTGGATGCACCGATCATCCGCGAGCGGCTACCCGAGGTGCGCGACAACTTGGATCTGATAGCGCGCTCGCGGGCGCTCCCTCCAGTCGCGGTCGCTACGCCGACGGTCGGCGGGACGGTCCGCATCGCGCTCGGCGGCGACACCATGCTCGGCTCGGAGCTGACCACCTCCAAGCTGCCCCGCGATGGCGGCGCTGGTCTCTTCGACGCCTACGCCGAGGCGATGCGGAGCGCGGACCTCGCGGTGCTCAACCTCGAAGGCGTCCTCCTCGACGACGGCGACAGCGACAAGTGCCCGCAAGAGACCGAGGGCTGCTGGCTGTACCGTACGCCCGTCGAGTACGCCGGGCGCCTCGTCGACGCCGGCGTCGACGCCGTGAGCCTCGCCAACAACCACGCCAATGACTTCGAGGCCGAGGGCCGGACATCGACCCGCGCCACGCTCGATGCCGCCGGCATCGCCTGGAGCGGTCCCGTCGGCTCGGCGCCGGTGCTGGAGCGCGGCGGCCTGCGCATCGGCTTCATCGCCTTCTCAACCTCCGCGGGCCAGCACGACCTGCGCCGGCTCGACGACGTCCGGCGGCGAGTGGCCGAGCTCGCCGGGCGCGCCGACCTGGTCCTGGTCTCGGCTCATGGCGGCGCCGAGGGTCCGGATGCCCAGCACACGCCGGACGGACCCGAGACCTACATCGGCGAGGACCGTGGCGACCTCCGCGCTTTCGCCCACGCCGCCGTCGACGCCGGCGCCGACCTCGTGTTCGGCCACGGCCCGCACGTGCTGCGCGGGCTCGAGGTCTACGACGGGCGGCTCATCGCCTACTCGCTGGGCAACTTCATCACCTACGGCGGCTTCAGCTACGAGGGGCCGAAGGGCCTGAGTGCGCTGCTGCTGGTCGATCTCCACCACGACGGCCGCTTCGCCGGCGGACAGCTGATCGCCGGCCGCCAGGTGCATCCCGGCGGCCCGCTGCTCGACCCCGACCGCAGGGCGATCTCCGTGGTGCGGGAGCTGTCCGCAGCCGACTTCGGCGACGCGGCTCCGATCATCGATCCGGACGGCTCCATCCGCCCGCGATGACCGCGCGGGCGCTCAATCTGATACTGGGCGCACGACGACGCCGGTGATCGCGCAGCGCAACCGCCCGTCGCCGGCCTCTTCGAACGGAGTCGCAGCCAGCCGGTGGGCCTTCTCGGAGATCAGGACGTACACTACTTCCAGGGTCCCGGGCTTGCGCACCTCGTCGCCGACCACCGGGTGCCGGGCCAGCGTGACCGCGTCCTCGAAGGCGAGCGTCCCACCGCGGATCGGCTCACGCGGCACCTCCCCCCACCGTGTCGGCCGCCTCAGACAGGGCGCGCGCCAGATCGACGGGATCCGCGAAGGGCTGGGCGAAAGCCGGCCCCACCAACGTCTGCGTACCCCGCCATCCCTCGGTGCTTCGGCCGTCCGCCCGGATCCGCTGATCCACGGTCAGGTGCTCTTGGCCATCCTTGCGGCTCTGCCCGCGTGGTGTAGCTCTTGACGTTTCCGCTGAGGTGAATGAACATCGTTCCAGTCTCAGCTCGGGTGCGTCTCCCAGCACCACGGACCTGGCAGGCCAAGGCACTGTGACGCGGAGCAACCGCGCTCGAGGGGTGGTTTCGGCGGGAATACGCCAGAGGGGGTGTCAGATGTCGGACTCTTCACAATCCAGCAGGTTCCTGGTGGTCGGTGCCATCGTCGCACTGCTCGCCGGCGGCTTGCCGGCCTCAGTCCTGGCCAAAACCTATAAAGTCGACTGTACCAAGAACGGCGACCTGCAGAAGGCCATCGACGCCGCCGCGAGCGGCGATTCGATCGAGATCACCGGCGTGTGCATGACCAACATCGTCATCAGGGACAAGGCCCTGACGCTGACCGGCGCCGCCACGCCGGGACCCCACGGGATCACCGGCGTTGCCGCCAGCACCGACGGGGTTGCGATCGAAAACAGCCGGGGAACACGCCTCGAGGGCCTGGTGATCAGCAACCCGCTGTTCACGGGGGTGCGCATCAGGTTCTTCTCGCAGGTGACCATGACCGACTGCGACGTGAGCAACATCTCTGCCGGCTCAGCCACGGGTATCTGGGTGCAGGAGAGCAGTACCTTCGACGGAACGCGCCTGCGGCTCGACGGCGACCTCCATGGGTTGGGCGCAACCGGTAACTCCCGGGCCTGGTGCTACGAGTGCGATATCAACGGCAGCACCAGCTGGGCGGTCTACTCGCTCTCTCACTCCTCTATCTCGCTGCTCGACAGCGAGGTGACCGGGAATCGAGGCCTTCTCGCCGCCGACGCCTCCTCCGCCGACATCGACTGCGCGTCGTTGGGTTCCGGCCACGCCTGCAGCCTCGCAGCGACACAGTCCGCCGGATCCGCAGCCGGGCTCAGCACGGTGCGCTTTTACGAATCGGGGGATTTTGATGGCCGCCTGCTGGCGAGCGACCGCTCGGAGGTCGGGCTGGTGGGCGCTCGCCAGGTGTCGACGGCTGCCAACAACCGCATCGACAGCGGCTCGTCCCTTCGCGTGGAGCCCGGCGCCTCAGGTTTCAGCAGCCTGATCGGACACACCGAAGTGACGGGCTTCTCCCATGCGCTGTTCTACGGGGCCAGCACGGAGCTCGCAGGCAGTCTGACGTGCTCTGCGGGTGGCGACGCCTGGGTGGAGCCGGGCATCATCCTCACAGGGTACGCGATCGCCGGCTGCGACCACGCTCCCTGACGGTCCCCGCCGCCGATCTGCGGATCACCAGCGCAGCGCCGCGACCCCGATCGTCACCGGGCCCACCGCGAACGTGCTCTTCTTCTCCCGTGCCTCATTCTTGATATGAGGTCTCAGTGATCAATCGCCGGAGCCTCGGCTCCGCCGGCAGGTACATCGGCACACGGGCGATAAACAAACCGAGGTCGGCGGTCGCTGGCCGTGGGCACCCAGCCACCGGTCGAAACGAGGTAGCGCTGGCGGAAGCCGGAGGCCGATCCGCACCCCCCTATCGGTCTTCGCCTGGCTGTGCTGACAGCTCAGTCCCACAGACGGACCGTGACTCCGGTGATCGCGCAGCGCAATCGCCCGTCGCCGGCATCCTCGAACGGAGTCGCGGCCAGCCGGTGGGCCTTCTCGGAGATCACGACGTGCACAGTTTCCAGGGTCCCAGGCTTGCGCACCTCGTCGCCGACCACGAGGTGGTGGGCGAGCGTGACCGCGTCCTCGAGTGCGAGCGTCCCGCCGCGGATCGGCTCGCGCGGCACCTCGCCCACCGTGCCGGCCGCCTGCGAGAGCGACTGGCCGAGCAGCACCAGGTCGGGCAGCGGCAAGGCGAACGCCGGCACCACGAAGGTCCGGTCGCCGCGCCAGCTGTGGCTGCGACCGCCGCTGGAGCTCTGGCGGGCGCCCACGGTGACCTCCGCCTCGACCACCCAGGCCGGCTTCCAGACTTGGGCATGCCGGCCGGGTGCCGGCAGCAGCGCCGTCGAGGGGACGGTCTCCAGGGCGTCGCTTCCGAGCAGCGCCGCCGACCCGCAGTGACCGCAGAAGAAGATCACATCGCTCGCGTCGCCCCGCATCGCCGAGCCGCAGGCCGGGCAGTCGAGGGCGATCAGGCGCAGGCTCACGGCGAGAACTCCTTCATGAAGCCCTGGATCGACTTCACGAAAGAGGGCTCGGCCGATTCGTCCGCAAGGCCCGTCCCCTCCTCGACCACGCCACCCCGCCGGAACTGGCGGTAGCCCCAGGCCACGAAGCCAGCAAGCACCAGGCCGACGGCCCCGATCGCCATCAGGCTGTCGTCGGAGCGTAGCAGGACGTCCATGTGCTGCAGCAGCGTCGTCACCACGAAGCACGCGCCGGCGCACGCGCCGACCAACGATAGCGCGCGGAACAGTTGGTTGCCCGGGGCCTTGCCATAGGCGAGCGTTCCCTCCTCGGCGTCGATCAGTGCCTGGTAGGTCTGACCGCGAAAGCCGTAGCGCACCACCCACAGCGGGTAGAACACGACCGTGATTCTCCTCCGCATCGCGGCGAACCATGAGAAGGTCACCTGGTCGACCTCGCCGGTGGCCTGGATCTGCTCCAGCGCCACCTTGGTCAGCTCGTCGCCGACCTCGGCCGGAGTGCGCTGTGGCCTGAACACCATGCCGCGCGACCGCAGCAGCTCGTCATCGAAGGGCAGGAGCTCGTCACCCGCGAGGTTGACCCGGTGCACCCCGAACTCGGCCATGTCCGCGGACGCCATCGTGCGGTCAACGGCGCGCTCGACCTGGACCTCCAGCGGCTCGCGCTCGGTGACCCAGCGGTTGCCGCGCTTGCGCCGGTGCACCTTGAAGCCGAGCACCCAGCCGACGACATCGAAGCGCACTCGCACGAACGGGAAGAACGCCAGGAACGCTTCGTCGAGTTGGGCCTCGCGCCGAAGCGCCGGCGCTTTGCGGATCCCCTTGGCAAACCAGCGTCTCACGGCAAGCCCAGCCGCGCTCCGGTCGACGCGGTCGAGCACCATCAGGCGCATCACCCCGCGCTCGCCCACCACCGCCACCGGCGTGCCGCAGTAGCGGCAGACCACATTGGTCAGCCCCTCCTGCACGTCGACCGTCCCGGCGCACGACGCGCATTGCAGCCCCGCCAGCAGCTTCGGCATCGGCTTGGCGGCTTCGGGCTCGGCCACGTCAGACCCTCTTCATCGTCAGCCACGCGACACCGACGATCGGCACCGCCGACACCAGGTAGGCCAGCAGCTTGAGCGCCGGGTTGCTGATCAGCAGACCTTCGATGCTGAAGACGACGAGCGCCAGGGCCGCGACCATCAGGTAGGGTGTCTCCGCCTTGGCCGGAAAGTCGGCCGGAAAGACCCTCCCCGATACCCCGTCCACCGCCGCACGGTAGGTCTTCCCCCGCCAGGAATACGGCGTGCGGTACAGCGGCAGGTGGTAGAGCACGGTCCGCCGGACCGCCAGCTCGCTGCCGAAGCGAGTGGCCAGCCACTCGCGGGCGGTCTCCACGGGCACCTCGGGCTCGATCACGCCGGCCCCGCCGGTCACCTCACCGCTCATCGGTCGGGTCGTGCCCGCCGGCAGGCCCAGGCCCTGCAGGCCCTGCAGGCTCGAGGGCGCGGCCGGCTGCAGCACGACCCGGTCGCCCGAGGGGCCGGCAACCGTGAACGCCCAGAATGGGAAGTACTCGAGGACCGGCTCACTCAGGACCGCTTCGCGATCGAGGTTGGCCACGGTGTCGCGCCCGCCGAGAAAGCGCCGCAGGTGGGCCGCCGTCTCCGCCGGCGTGATCGTCGGCACCATCACCTCGTGGAACAGGGTCCCCGAGCCGTCGATCACCAGCGCGGTGTCGCAGAACGGGCACACCAGCAGCCGGTCGGTCGCCTGGACCGTCACCTGGGCGCCGCACTGGGTGCAGCCGACCTGCACCCGTTACCCTCCCTGCTGGATCCCGCAGCTGGGGCAGAACTTGGCGCCCTCGGGAACCGGCTTGCCGCAGCCCGGGCACCCCGGCGCGGCCTGCTGCGCGCCGCAGCTCGGGCAGAACTTCGCGCCGCCCGGCACCGGCTTGCCGCAGCTGGTGCAGAACCCGCCGCCGGCGGCGGCTGCTGCCCCACCGGCGCCGGCAGCTCCCTGCTGCGCGGCCTGCATCGACTGCGCGATCATCCCCGGCATCATCGCTCCGAAGCCGGCGCCGAGGCCGAGGCCCATGCCCGCCGCGGCGGTACCGCTGCCCTCGCCTCCCTGCGCTTTCGCCGCGTCCTGGATCGCCTGCGCCGCCTTGAACTGCATGTAGCGGTTCATGTCACCGACTGCGCCCATCCCGGCACGCTCGTCGATCTTGGCCTGCACCTCGTCCGGAGGCGTGATCGAGTTGATGTAGAAGTCGGTCAGGTCAACGCCGTACTTGGCGAAGTCCTCGGCGAGGCGCGCCTTGGCGGCGGTCGCCAGCTCGTCGTAGGATCGCGGCAGGTCGAAAATCGTCTTCAGCGTCTCGCCCATTAGGTCGTTGAGCCGGGAGACGATGACGTCGCGGTAGAAGTCCTTGAGGCGGTCGGTTTCGTACACGCCCTGCGAACCGACGACCGTGTTGACGAACAGCTGGCTGTCGGCGATCCGGTAGGCGTAGGCGCCAAAGGCGCGCAGCCGGACCATGCCCAGCTCGGCGTCGCGGAACGCCACCGGTTCGCGCGTTCCCCACTTCTGATCGAGGAAAGTCCGCTTGTTGACATAGACCACGGCGACCCGGAACGGCGACGTGCCGCCGAACGGCAGCGCCAGCACCTTGGTCAGCACCGGGATGTTCTGCGTGGTCAGGGTGTGGCGGCCAGGGCCGAACACGTCGAGCGCGCGCCCGTCCCGGAAAAACACCGCCTCCTGCGCCTCCTGCACGACGAGCTGGGCGCCGATCTTGATCTCGGCGCTTCCCGACTGCGGGAACCGGTAGACGATCTCCTCACCGGTGGGATCGTGGTGCTGGATGACCTCGAGCGTCTGCGCCATCATCGGCCTCCCTTCAGGGTCACATCCTCGAAGATCCTCGCGCGATCGTCGAAGCGGCGATCCGCCTCGGTGACCGCCTCGAGCAGCTCGTGCAGCGCCGGCTCGGCTGCCGCTGCCGGCAGTGCCTCGACCTGCTCCGCCAGCCCCTCCACGGTGTCCATGAGCGCGAGGTCGAACTCGTAGAGCTGGTCGAGCTCAGGCTCGCGGATCTTCACCGCATCGAAAAAGCCCGTGTACCCGTAGTCGGCGTGCCGGATGCGGTTGGCGAAGCGGTCAAGGGCCTTCTCGCTGGTCGCCGCGAGGTCGAGGCCGGATAGGCCTTCCCCCCGCGACCACTCGCGGACCTTGCCATTGAGCCGGCCGCGCGCCCGGTCCACCTGCTCGGCCAGCCAGTCGCGCTGCATCTTGTCGACCTCGCGCCGCAGCTCGCGGTCGAGGTAGCCCTTGATGCCGGGGATCCGCGCCGCGATCCTCTCGAGCAGGTTGCGGCGGCTCTGCGCCCGTTCCACACCGTCAGTCATCGTCGTCCTCCGTCGTCCTGCGGCTGGGCATCCCAACGTGTCTCCGTCGCATACGGAGACACCGCGGGTCCGGTTTCCGCATTCTCGGTTGGCATACAGATTGCATTCACTTGAAGTGCTATGCTTCCGACGTCCTGTGTCCCCTGCTCGTCAGTGTACGAGGAAGTCCTCCGGACTTCAAGGACCGGAAGCGGCCCCACCTTGCACGGGCAGGACCCTTCCTGCTCCCACACTGCTCTTTCCTGCCAATAACATACCGTATTGGCCTACCTATCGCGGCCGTCCCGGGAGTCAGGGCTCCCGGGTGGCCCCGCCTTGCCCCGGCTCGACGGAAACCCAGCACGACGCGTCGCCTGTGCCCTATTGCCATTTTGACACGCTGCGGCATTCTGCCGGCCGGTCGCGGCCTCCGGGATACCGGACCGATCCACGGCAACCGCCGCACTCCCGGCTTAGAATCGAGCCATGAAGAAGAAGACGACGACGTCGAGGCGCAGGCGCAAGGCTCGCTACACCGCCGGCGAATGGTTCATGGTCGCTCTCGGGGTGGCGCTCATCATCCTGGTGATCGGGATCGTGGTCAGCAGCGTCCTCGGCGAGTGACACTGCCGCAACCCCTGGCGAACATCAGGCCGTGGTTGACAACCCGGTCCAACACGACGGGCACGACTGCGAGCGGCGCTACTTCCGCTTGCCGCTGACCGCCGTACCGCCGCGGAGCAGCGCCCGCCGCCAGTCCTTGTTCATGCGCGCGATCCCCGAGATCGAGATCTCCTTCGGACACGTCGCCTCGCACGCCCGAAAGTTCGTACACGCGCCGAAGGCCTCCCGCTCCATCGCCTCGACCATGGCCAGCGCGCGCGCGTCGCGCTCCGGCTGGCCCTGCGGCAGCAGGCCGAGATGGGCGATCTTGGCGCTGACGAAGAGCATCGCCGCGCCGTTCGGACAGCTCGCCACGCAGGCGCCGCAGCCGATGCACTCGGCGAAGTCCATCGCGTGCTCGACCTGGTCATGGGGGATCGGAATCGCGTTGGCGTCGGGCGCGCTGCCGGTGCGCACCGAAATGAAACCGCCCGCCTGCATGATCCGGTCGAACGCGCCGCGGTCGACCATCAGGTCCTTGATCACCGGGAAGCCCTTGGCCCGGAACGGCTCGAGGAACAGCTCGTCGCCGTCGGAGAAGTGCCGCATGTGCAGCTGGCAGACCGTGCTGCCACGCTGGCCGCCGTGCGGCACGCCGTCGATCACGAACCCGCAGCAGCCGCAGATCCCCTCGCGGCAATCGTGCTCGAAGACCACCGGCTCCTCGCCGCGCTCGATCAGCTCCGAGTTGAGGACGTCGAGCATCTCGAGAAACGACATGTGGGTGTTGACCGAGCCCAGCTCGTAGGTCGCGAAGCGC
>Ga0316622_100000598_pt1 | contig 21494 bp, 22 predicted proteins | sample OWC_Aug_OW2_C1_D_FD_207646 | JGI IMG/M metagenome (GOLD analysis project Ga0316622, IMG submission 207646) | Wetland soil microbial communities from Old Woman Creek delta, Ohio, United States - OWC_Aug_OW2_C1_D5_C | ecosystem: Environmental > Terrestrial > Soil > Wetlands | place: USA: Ohio... | reverse complement strand
CTATCCGCTATCCGCTAATCACTATCCGCTTTGCTGGCGCCGTCGGACTTGGTCGCGAGTCGACGGCATGTTGTGTCGTTAATCGGAGTTACCCATGAAGACCTCTTTCGAACTCGCCGCCGAGTTCCGTGACGTCGAGGGCAAAGGTGCGAGCCGCCGCCTGCGTCGCGAGAACAAGGTGCCTGCCATCCTCTACGGTGGCCATCGTGAGCCGCGCGCGCTGGCGCTCGATCACACCAAGCTGCTCGTCATGCTGGACAACGAGCGGTTCTACTCGACGATCCTCAACCTGAAGGTCGGCGACGTGAGCCAGGCGGCCGTGCTGAAGGACGTGCAGCGGCATCCGGCGAAGAACGCCGTACTGCACGTCGACCTGCAGCGCGTGCTGGAAAACGAGAAGATCCGCATCACGATCCCGCTGCACTTCAAGGGCGAGGCGGCGGCGCCGGGCGTCAAGGCGGGCGGCATCGTCTCGCACCTGCGCAACGACGTCGAGGTGAGCTGCCTGCCGAAGGACCTGCCGGAATACATCGACGTCGACCTGTCGGGCGTCGAGATGAACCAGATGGTCTACCTCGCGGATCTCGTGGTGCCGGAAGGCGTCCAGATCCCCGAGCTCACCCACGGCCGTAACGCGCCGGTGGTTTCCATCCACCACGCGCGCGCCGAGGAAGTCGAGACTCCGGGGGCCGAGGCGCCGGCGGCGGCTGGCGCGGTGGCGGCGGCTCCTGCAGCGGCGCCTGCGGCTGCGGCCAAGCCTGCCGAAGCGAAGGGCAAGGAAGCGAAGAAGTAACCGGCCCGCGGGCCGGAGGATGCGGGCCGCCCTCCGGGGCGGCCCGGTCTTTTTCGGGACTCCACCATGGCAGGCACACCGCTCGCGATCATCGTCGGACTCGGCAACCCGGGCCCGGAGCATCGGCTCACGCGCCACAACGCGGGGTTCTGGTTCGTCGACGCGCTCGCTCGTACCCAGAGCGCGCAGTTTCGCTCGCACGCGCGTTACCAGGGCGAGGTGTGCCGCGTTTCGCTCGATGGCCGTGACGTCACGCTGCTCAAGCCCCAGACGTACATGAATCGCAGCGGGCTCTCGATCCGCTCGCTGCTCGATTACGTCAAGGCGCCGGTGGGCGAGCTGCTCGTCGTGCACGACGAGCTCGACCTGCCGCCCGGCACCGCGCGCTTCAAGCTCGGCGGAGGCCACGGCGGGCACAACGGGTTGCGCGACGCGATCACTCACTGCGGGCCGGATTTCTGGCGACTGCGCCTCGGGATCGGGCATCCAGGCGACAAGTCGCAGGTCATCGATTACGTGCTGCAGCGCGCGTCGCCGCAGGACGAGCAGTCCATCGTGCAGAGCGTGGACGCGGCGCTGCAGGCTCTGCCTGTGTTCATCCGCGATGGCGCGGAGAAAGCCATGCACGTGCTGCATTCCGCGAAGCAGGCGGCGCAGTAATTTTTCAATACCTCTCCCGCACGTCGGGAGCGGTCGGCCACAGGCCGGGTGAGGGCTCTTGGGAATCAAATGCGGAATCGTCGGGCTGCCGAACGTCGGCAAGTCCACACTGTTCAACGCGGTGACGCAGGCGCAGAACGCCGCGGCCGCCAACTACCCGTTCTGCACGATCGACCCGAACGTCGGCGTCGTGCCGGTGCCAGACCTGCGCCTCAAGGCGCTCGCCGACATCGTCAAGCCGGAGAAGATCCTGCCTACGACCGTCGAGTTCGTGGACATCGCGGGCCTCGTGGCCGGCGCTTCAAAGGGTGAGGGGCTCGGCAACAAGTTCCTGTCGCACATTCGCGAGACCGATGCCGTGGCGCACGTGGTCCGCTGCTTCGTCAACGACGACGTGGTGCACGTCGCGGGCCGTATCGATCCGCTCGCGGACATCGACGTCATCAACACCGAGCTGGCGCTGGCGGATCTCGACACCGTCGAGCGCGGCCTGCAGCGGGCCGAGAAGGCGTCGAAGGCGGGCGACAAGGACGCGATCCGATTGCGCGACCTGTTGAAGCGCATGCGCGAGCACCTCGATGCCGGCAACCCGGCGCGGACGCTGGCGATGGATGCCGCCGAGCGACCGCTGTTGCGCGAATTGCACCTGATCACGGTCAAGCCACTGATGTACGTGGCGAACGTCGCGGAGAACGGTTTCAAGGACAATCCGTACCTGGACGTCGTGCAGAAACGCGCGGACGCGGAGGGCGCCGACGTCGTGCCGGTGTGCGCCGCCATCGAGTCCGAGATCGCGCAGCTCGACCTGGCCGACCGGCAGGCGTTCCTCGAGGAACTCGGCCTGCACGAGCCCGGGCTGGATCGCGTCATCCGCGCCGCCTACCATCTGCTCGGCCTGCTGACGTTCTTCACGGCCGGGGTCAAGGAAGTGCGCGCCTGGACGACCCACATCGGTGCGCTGGCACCGCAGGCGGCCGGAGAGATCCATACGGATTTCGAGAAGGGTTTCATCCGTGCCGAGGTGATCTCCTACGACGATTTCATTGCCTGCAAGGGCGAGCAGGGCGCCAAGGAGGCGGGCAAGATGCGGCTCGAAGGCAAGGAGTACGTCGTCCGCGAAGGCGACGTGATGCACTTCCGCTTCAACGTCTGAGCGGCGCTGCGCTGCGGGCGGTGGGTTGTGGGCTGAAGGTCGGTGCGGCAGCGGTTCTTCCGACCCACAGCCAACAGTCTACCGATCACAGCCGCAGCCCGTAGCGCCCTTCCTCCTTGACTACCCCCTCTGGCGCCCGGAAAATTCGCGCCCCCATTGGTCCGGGTACAATTCCGGCCGGCAGAAGACGATCCTCGTGGTGAGGTAGCTCAGACGGTTAGAGCGAGGGATTCATAACCCCTAGGTCGGGAGTTCGATTCTCCCCCTCACCACCACATTCTCCCTGGCACCCATCGCTACCAGTCTGCCGCGGCAATTGAATCGCTGCGGGATTATGTTTACTTGAACTTGTGGCTCGGTTCGCGTCCGCGTAGAAGTCGCTTGTCGCGCCCGCGCTGGTGCAGCGCGCCGAACGGTGCCGAATGCAGCCCGTGGAAAAGACACTCGGCGCGGTTCAAGGAAGGGGCAAGATCGCGGTGTTCAATTTTTCGACCTGGTGGCAGCGCAAGCGCATTCAGTCAAAAGTGCGCTTGCCCGGCCGCCGTGTGCAGGTCCAACGCGTCGTGAATCCGTACCATGCGGTGAGCATCGAGGCCGGGCCCGGCTGTTGCGAGACTGCGCAGAAGCTCGCGGGTCGGCGGTTTCTCACGTGGGAAGCGCCGGCCGTGCCGCAGCCGACCTGCGACGTCGCGGCGTGTCATTGCCGATACCTCCATCACGACGACCGTCGCGACAGATTCGACCGGCGTCATCGGGATGCTTGCGAACGAGGTGCCGACTTGGCGAAGGGCGTAGACCGTCGCGGGGGGCGCGGGCGGAGGGTGACGGATCACTGATTCCGGCCGGGCCGGCATTGCCGTCTCGCCCGAGCATGGCGACAGGTTACGGCGACGGCGGAATCACTGTCGATTCATGGGCTGACGGTACATCCGTCCGCTGCGACTCGACCGCTGGCGGCAGGTGTAGCCCCGCAAGCACGTCGCGCGTATCGACGACCAACACGTGCATTCCGGATGCGTCGGCGTATTCGACTTCCACGCGCTGGGGCGCGGGCGCGATCGGGACGAATACGTGCAGTGGCCGTTCCCGGCCCGTGTGCTCGGGGGTCAGTTGGATCGGGAGCTTCGTGGCGCGGCGAGTCATTTCGCCCTGCACTTCCGCTTCCTGGATCGCCAGTACGATGCCGGCAGTCACGAGCACCGGCGCGACCACTGCGCCCGCGACCGCAGCCGAACTCACCGCTGCGCCTGTCATTGTGAGTCCCGCGATGCTGCTCGCGGCCCCCAGCGCGTACCCGCCGAGCATGAGTGCACCGCCCGCATCCGCTCTCACCAGCAGGTTCGCATCCTCGTAACGACGTGCGATTTTTTCACTCTCCTTTTCCAGTTCGTGCGCGATCGCGTTCGACCCATGTCGCTTGCCGAGCGAATCGACGACCGCGACCCGCAGGATCGCCATGTGTCCAGGGGACAGTTTTCTAAAGTGCAGCAGGTACTCATCCCAGTTCGGATCCGTCGACCACGCTCCGGGGCCGCCGCGGACGATGACGGCGTCGATCGTGACCGAGAGGCGCTCGTCTGCGGCGCTGGCGCTCGGTCCCGCCTTTTGTAGCGGGATCGGCTTGTCGAGCTTCCTGTCGCTGGCGCAGGCCGAGAGCATCGCGAGCACGAGCAGGGCGGCACAAAGGATGATCGGCCGCCTTGCGACTGAGTCCAGCCCGGCTTTCGCAGTCTGTCTGCCTCTCATCGCCTTGATCTGCGCCGCGAACGATCATCACGCTACGCGCGGCCCCGCATCTCGGCATGCGAACTTTCCGAGGACCGGAATCCCGCGCGATCGCGGGTCGGCGCAGCGATGCTGCGTTCCGCTGTTCGGCCTGCCTGGCCAGTTGTCAGGGCGCCTCGATGGCCCCGATGTCGCCGAGGCCGTTCGCGGGCCGTGCGGCCCCGAGCTGGTCCACGGACAGGCGCTGCACGGTGAGGCGCGGTCCCGTGCTCACCGTCATGCGTATGCCCGGGTTTTCGGGAACAGCGCCGCTCGTGAAGAGGGTCTGCCAGGCCTCGTCACCGAGCAATTCCGGGCCCAGGTCTGAGATGGCGGCGGCCGCGAGCGCGGTGTCCAGCCGATGCCAGAACTCGATATACGGGTGGTTCTCGAGTTCCTTCGGCCAGGTCTCGCCCGGCCCGAAAAATCGCGTGGCCGCGAGCGTGATGATCGGGTCTCCGGAGGGAGTGCGGTACGGCTGGACTCCGTCGGCGGCGGGGTCCGAATCGGCACTTCGCAGGAAGGCCTCGAAGTCCGCGGTGAACGCAGTGGCGAATCCCGGCAGCGCGTAACGGCTCTCGATACGCGCAAGCACGATCTCGAGGAAGTCGTCGGCGGCGCCCGAAGCAATGGAGTACTCGGCCAGCGTCTCCGCAATCTCATAGCGGGACGCGGGCACCTGGGCCAATGCGCTGCCGCGCGGGGCATAGTGAAGAACCGCGAATTCGCCGGCTCCGACGCCCACGGACAGGATCGACGTCGAATGAACGACGCCGCCGATGAGGTCGAGCACTGCGGCTGCGTCGACTCCGTCCTGGTCGCCGACCTTCGGGTAGTGCTTGCGGCTCAGTGACGCCCAGCCCGACTCACCGACCGGAACCAGCATCTGGCTGAAGTCGAGCACGCCGAGCCGGTTGTAGCCCGCGCTCCGGAAGTAGAACAGCGAGCCCGTAAACACGTCGTGTGCATAACGATCGCCGCCGATCTCCTCGACCGTGTTTCCCGCCACGATCGAATGGCCGAGGATCAGGTGCTCGGTCGCGTGCGCGTTGCCGACGGTCGCAGCGACGCCGCCCGCGAGATTGCGCCGGCCGAGGCTGTCGGTGCGTGGAATTCCGCGGACCTCGTTCTCGACGATCGTGCAGGCCTCGATCTCGAGGTAGCCATTCGACATGTAGACGCCGCCACCGCGCCAGTAGCCCATTGCAAGCAGGAACGGCGGCAGGCCTGGCGCGGGTTCGACGAGATTGCGCGCGATGGTGCTGTTACTGACGCGCAGGGTCTTGCGGTTGCCGATGCTGCCGCCGTCGGAGAAAACGCCGCCGCCATAGGTGAACAGGCCGCGGATGCGATTGCCTGTGATGGTCGAGTTGTCGATCGTCGAGACGGTGCGGGCGTGGTCGGCGCCGCCGACCGTGTACACGCCACCACCCGCCGCGCCGGCCCCGAGCGCCGAGTTACCGCTCACGATGCAGCCTTCCATGTCAACGATATCCGCGTACACGGCGCCGCCGAATGCCCCGCGATCCCGGGACGAGTCGAAGTCGCCCTGCACGTGGTTGTCGTACAGGCGGCAGTCCACGAGGCGCGCGACGCCCCAGACGGCGAGCGCGCCGCCGCGGGCCAGCGTCCACGGCTGGTCGTCCGGACTTCCGGTCGCGATGTCCTCGGCAACGCTGCGTCCGCCGGTGATCGCGACGTTGACCAGCGTCAGGTTGCCTTCGACCGCGAGGACACGCGCTGCCGGCTGCGTTCCGCCGGTCCAGGCAAGGGTGATGCCAGCCGGCAATTTCGACGCGTCGATGACGACGTCCTTGCGCGCGACCAGCGCCGAGCGCCCGTAGTCGCGGTCGAAATAGCCGACGAGGTAGGAAACGGGTCCGCTCGGCTCGTCCCGGATGCCCATGACTTCGCCCTTCAGCAGCGTGTGCTCGTCCGCGACGACCGAGAGGGCGATCGTGCCGCCGTTCAGGCTGGCGTCGAACTCGATGGGCTGGCCCGACTCCGCAGCCGCGAGGGCCGAGCGCAACGTGACCGTTCCAGCAGGCGGCGACGTGGCGTCGAGGAGGCTGTTGACGATGATCGGCGCTGGGCGCCCGTCCGGCGAGTTGCTGCCGCCACAGCCAGCGAGACCGAGCAGCAGCAGGACGACGATGTTGCTTGTCTTGAATCGCATGGCCGCGGCTCCCTGCAAAGCCGGTGACCCGACTATCGTAGCGGCCGTCGGCCGCGGCGGCGCGAGCTATTTTGGTGGAAGATCGCTCATCCGTCTGCGCAGTGCCAGCAGCGCGGCTTCCTCCCAGTTGCCGTCGCTGCCCATGGACTTCCCGGGCGCGGGATCGCCGGAGAGCGATTTGACGCGTTCCGCCATGCGCTGCAGCACGATCATTTCCCAGTCCGGCGGCATTCCCACGTCGCGCCGCTGCCGGCGCCGTTCGACGCGCCCGCCGTCGTCCGACATTTCGGGTGCGTGCCGATCAGTCCCGTCCGCGGCCTTCTCTGCCATGGTGGAAGGGTAGCGCCAGTCCCGCCCGTGCACCGCGAACGTCGTCACATCGGAGACGACTGGACGGGCGTGTCCCTGGCCCTGCGACGGGTCTACGAATGCCGTTGCTGGTCGCGCTCCTGCAGCACGCCGTCGCGAACCGCCTCTTTGCCGCACCCCTCGCAAAGCAGCACCTGGGCTTTCGGACCGAAGAGCATCGGGAGATCCGTCGATGGGTTCGCGTGGCCGAGAAACTGCGCCAACTGCTGGATCCGCTGCGGCACGACCAGCAGGTGCCGGCCCCGTGTCGGCAATTCCCTGAGCCGCTCGTAGCCGAGCTGCGCGGCCCAGTGGCTCGGTATGTTCAGGAGACGCAGCGGGCCGGTGCGGGTGCGGGCCGCGCAGCGGGAGCACGGCGGCCCGAGCTTGAACACGAAGATGCTGCCATCGGCCGTCGGCATGAAAGCACTGCCGACGAGGCGCTCGAGCAGGTTGCGCTCGAGTTCGCTGGTGGGCGCTTCACGCAGGCCGGTCACGATCGTCGCCTGCGTGAGCTGCTCCATCTCCGCCCGTTCGTCCCGCGGTCGAAATTGGCTGCGCGCCAGCCCTTCGGCGAGCGATCTGATGACTTGTTCCACGCATTCATCGCCGCCCGTCAGTTCACGACCCGCGATCCGCGATGCGTGCGAGCGCATCCCGGAACGGTGCATCAGCCAGTACGCGCACCACCAGGCGAGAGAAGCTGCCAACGCGGCAGCCAGGACCATGATTGCGAGGCCAGGCCATCCGGGCCATCGACCGGAGGCCCACCGGATGAAGATCGCGGCCGCCAGCACGCCGATCACGGCGCCACTGGTGGCGCCGGCGTACGCGAACGTCCAGACGCGCTCGCCTGCGCTGCGCGAGGCGCGGTACAGGTCGTTGACGTGGCGGGCGATGGCCTCGGCAATTCCCCGATCCTCGAGCCAGCGCTGCCAGTACTTCGGGTTGTCTTGCTGATGCGGCATCGAAATCGCCGCGACGAACTCCATGTTTGACATAACGTTTATACCACAGCGTCATTCGAAGGCAGGCCGGAGCGCTTCGGCAACCGCAGTGGCACCGTGGACCGACAAATGGTGCTCGTCGAAATAAAGCGGCCGACCGCCAGACTCGACCTGGCAGCGTCCAGTGCCACACAGGCCGGACGCGGGATCGAGCGACTCGCTGGCGAGCAGCGACACGACCGTGACGCCGCCCGTCACTGCGACGAGCCTTCGCGGCAGGTAGCGCAGCGCGAGCAGCAGGAAGAGCGGAAACAGCAGGTAGAACTGCTCCTCGACGGCCAGCGACCAGGTGTGCAGGAGAGGCTTGCGCTCTGCGGCGACGTCGAAGTAACCGGCTTCGAGCCAGAAGAAGATGTTCGACGAGAAAAGAGTCGTGGCGAACAGGCTGCCGCCGAAGTAGCGCAGGTCCTGCGGCAGCAGCAGCCAGGTAGCCACCGCAGCACAGGCCGCCAGCACTGCGAACAGCGCCGGGAACAGTCGTCGCACCCGTCGCTCGTAGAAGCGGACCAGGGAGAACTCACCCGCGACCATTTCGCGGTGGATCAGCGACGTGATCAGGTAGCCCGAGATGACGAAGAACACGTCGACACCGACGAATCCACCTTGCGCAAAGCCGAAGCCCGCATGGAAGAAAACGACCGGCAGGATCGCGATGGCCCGCAGGCCGTCGATGTCGGCACGGTACTCTGGCATGCGTCGTGGTGACTGCGGCGCGTTCACTGGCAGCGCAGTCTACTTGGCGACGCGCGAAATGCGCTGTTAGCATCCGTCATGGCTGACATAGACGCGCGCCTCGCGAATCGGATCCTGTTCGGGTTGGTGGCCGGGGCCGTCGCCGGCGTCGTCGTCCTGGCCCTCGGCAGTCGGATCCCGTCCCTGCTCGAAGGGGCGCAGTGGCTCGCCACGACGCTGTTCGACCCGCTGGGGCAGGTCTTCCTGCGCATGCTGTTCTTCGTCGTGATCCCGCTGGTCTTCGCTTCGCTCGCGAACGGCGTGCTTCAGCTCGGCGAGCTCACGCACCTCGGGCCGCTGGCCGGCCGCACATTCACGCTGTTTTTCGCCAACATGCTGATCGCCGTGTCGCTCGGCCTCGTGATGATGAACGCGCTGCAGCCGGGTGGCCGGCTCGATGACGAGACCTCGACGCGCCTGGTGCAGGAGTACAGCGGCCAGGCCCTTAAGCACGTGGAAACCAGCGCAGCTCGCCCGGGCATCTCGCCTGCGTCCGTCGTGGACATGTTCATGCCGCGCAATCTCTTCGGCGCGTTCGTCGGCAACCAGCGCAACGTGCTCGGTGACGTGCTGCCGTTGATCCTGTTCGCGATCCTGGTCGGCGCCGCGGGCCTCGGGTTGCCGAAGGAGCGGCGTGATCGCTTGCAGCACGGGCTCGAGACCGTCAGCGAGCTGATGACCGGCATCGTGCGCTTCGCGTTGCGGCTCGCGCCCTACGCGGTGCCCGCGATGATCTTCAGCGTGATCGTCAAGGTCGGCTTCGAGATCATCGTGGCGCTCGGGCTGTTCGTGGTCGGCTGCCTGTTCATGCTGCTTTTGCACCTCTTCGGCACGATGTCGCTGTGGCTCAGGTACCTCGCGAAGCGCAGCCCTGCGCAGTTCTTCCGCGACATCAAGGACGTGCTGATCACTGCCTTCTCGACCAGTTCGAGCAGCGCCACGTTGCCGGCCGCGCTCGCCGTGGCCCGCGGCCGGCTTGGCATCTCGCCGTCGACCGCGGGGTTCGTGCTGCCGCTCGGCGCGACCATGAACATGAGCGGTACCGCGCTTTACGAAGGGTGCGTGGTACTGTTCGTCGCGCAGGTCTTCGGCATTCACCTCGACATCGCGCAGCAGCTGACGCTGGTTTTCCTCTCCGTGCTGAGCGCCGTGGCCGTCGCCTCGATTCCGGGCGGGTCGCTGCCGCTGATTGCCGGGCTGCTGGTCGCGTTCGGCATTCCGCCCGAAGGCATTGGTATCATCCTCGGCGTGGACCGCATCCTGGACATGACGCGCACGATGACCAACGTCGGCGCGGACCTCGTCACGGCCGCGATCGTCGATTCGCGCCAGGGCGGGCCGGCATTAGGTACAAGTCCCGGTTCTTGAGGCCTGCGCCGCGGCCGATGGCGATCTATGCTTGGCCCGTGGCCGGACCATTGTCGCCGGCGCTGAGGAGGTGCCCGTGGACGCACTTCGCAACATCCTCGTATTGATGGAGCCCGGCAGCGAGGCGCAGCCGGCATTCGACGCCGCGTTGGTGCTTGCGCGGCGCTCCGGCGCGCGTCTCGAGTTGCTGATGACGGATTACCAGGACCTGCACACGGCCTATTTCTCGCCGCCGACGGCGACCTTGCAGGAGTTCCACGAGACGGTCATGGCGGCCCACCGGGCGGTGCTCGAGCGGTACTCGGAGCGCGCGTCCGCGGAGGGCGTGCCGACGATCTGCGAAGCACTGTGGGGCACCCCTTTCCACGAGATGGTGCTGGCGCGGGTCGCCGCGACCCGGCCGGATCTCGTCGTCAAGCACAGCGTCCATCACAATCGCCTCGAGCGCACGCTGTTCACGGGCTCGGACTGGCACCTGATCCGCGATTGTCCCGCGCCGCTGCTGCTGGTGAAGGATCCGCCGCGTCTCGAAGCGCCGAGGATCCTCGCCTGCGTCGATCCGCTGCACGCGCACGACAAGCCAGCGGCGCTCGACCACCAGTTGCTGCGAACGGCGAAGATGCTCGCCGACCGGCTCGGCGGCGAGGTCCATGCGCTGCACGTGTTCTCGATCCCTACGCCGGTAACCGTGGTTGGTGACGCGTACATCGCTGCCGCCGCCGTCCCGCCCGCGGCGGCCACGGTCGAGTCCGCTGCGGCCGCTTTCCGTCGCTTGATGAGCGATCACGCCCTGCCAAGCGAGCGGGCGCATCTCAGGGTCGGCAGTCCGGCGCGCGAAATCCTCGCCACGGCGAAGGATCTCGATGCGGGCATCGTCGTCATGGGCGCCGTGTCTCGGGGACGCCTCGATCGCTGGTTCGTCGGCAATACGGCCGAGGCGGTGCTCGACCGGCTGCCCAGCTGCGTCTGGGTCGAGAAGCTGCCCCAAGCTTGAGTCGAGCCTAGGCGGGCAGGCTGCGGAGCCGCGCGAGCACCGTGGCGAGCGGCGACGCCTGGGTCGTATCCACCTCGATCAGACGCGCCCGTTCGCCGTCGCTGAAAGCTTCCCACCAGGACGGCTGGCGCCGCAGCACGTCGAGCCCAGCCTCCGACGCGTCGCTGCGTGTTGCGCTGCGAGCGGCCACGCGTTCCCGCAGCGTGTCGGGCGGCGCATGGCAGTGGACGAGGGCGGCCCGGGCGTGGACGGACTCGGCCAGCGCAAGGAAGCGCAGCCTTTCGTCGCGCCGCAGGAACGCAGCGTCGACGATGATCGACTCGCCGCCGAGCAGCGCAGCTGCGGCGCATTCGTGCAGCCGATCGTAGGTGCGAGTCGTATAGTCGCGAGTGTAGATGCCGGCATCGGGCGGCGACCTCGAGTCGGCCTCCGACGCGAGACCAGCGAGGCGCTTGCGTTCGACGTCGGAGCGCACGTGCAGCGCCCGTAGTGGTTCGCGCAACTGGCGCGCCAGCCACGTCTTGCCGGACCCCGACAATCCGCAGGTGATCACGAGGACGGGCACTCGCTCCCGGACTCGACCAGCTGCCCAGGCGAGGTAGCGCGAACACTCTGCAATCGCCGTCACGCGCGACGGCGCGTCCACCGCGACCTGCAGCGCACGCAGCGCGGCGACCTTGGCGCGCACCAGAGCGCGATAGGCCTCGTAATACTGCAGCAAGGGCAGGCCCGCAAAGTCACCGAGCGTTTCCAGCCAGGCTTGCAGAGTCGCAATTCGCAGGTCGTCGCGGCCGCGTTCCGCAAGATCCATCACCAGGAAGGCGATGTCGTTGACGACGTCGATGAACCGCAGCCCGGGGTCGAACTCGATGCCGTCGAACGGCGTGAGACGGCCCTGCCAGCGCACGACGTTGCCGCAGTGGAGGTCGCCGTGGCACTCGCGAACCCAGTCCTGCTCGCGGCGCTCGCGCATCAGCGCGCTTCGCGCTGCATGCAGGCGCGAGAGCTGTTGCTCCAGGTGTTGCAGCGAGTCGTGCCAGCGGAGCGCTTCCGGCAGCCGGCGCAGCTCGGCGAAATTGTCGAACGTGATGCGCTGCACGGCTTCCGGCGAGCCGTAGGCTGCGTCAGGCGAGGCGGGGGCCGCGCCGAGGTGCAGGCGCGCCATGCTTTCGCCCAGTGCCGCCAGGTCTCGCGCGGTTACCGCGCCGCGGTCGAGCAGCGCGACCAACTCGTCGCGCGTCGCGAATTGCCGCATCCGCACCGCGTATTCGAGCGCTGGCCCGTCACCGTCCACGCGTGGTGTCGAGACACTGCCGACAATCGTGCTGACGCCGAGGTAAAGTTCGGGTGCGTGCCGGCGATTGAGCCGGACTTCCTCCTCGCACAACGCGTGGCGGCGCTCGAGCGTCGAGTAGTCGAGAAAGCTGAGGCGAAGCGGCTTCTTGAGCTTGTAGGCGAACTGCCCGGTCAGCAGCACCCAGGAGATGTGCGTCTCCGCGAGACGGATGGGCTCGCTGACCGGATGCGGGTAGGCCTCGGCACGCAACAAACCGGCGACGAGAGTGGACCCGATCGCTGGGGGCGAGCCGGTCGTCATGGAAATTCGCGGTCCACGCGCTCGGCGAGCACCCGCAAGCCGGCCGAGAACGCTGCCCGGACTGCCTCCGGATCATGCAGCGAACGGCAATGCAGCGGCAGGGTATCGATCTCCCGCCTCGCGTAGGCGCGGCTGTCCTCGAGCGAGGGCTGCTGCAGCCGCTGCCCAGCCTGCATGACGGGCTGCAGCATCGGGCGGCCCGGCAGCATTTCGTCCGCCAACGCAATCGTGTCGCAGCGCAGGCGTCCGGCCGAGTCGTAGTCGCGGTACACCTGCTTACGTCCCGGCCACGTGACCTTTCCCGCGGAGCGCTTGCGCCGTGGCCGTCCCGCGTATTCCTGCAGCTTGTAGACGCAGTCGAGGTAGGGTGCGTCCACCGAGACGTCGAGTCGCGTGCCGACGCCGAATGCGTCGATGGGCACGCCGGCTGCGACGAACTGCTCGATCTGGAGTTCGTCGAGGTTGCCGCTTGCGACGATCTGCACGGACGGGCATCCGCCGGAGTCGAGGATTGCGCGCACCTCGCGAGCGAGCGCACCGAGGTCGCCGCTGTCGAGTCGCACGGCTTCGACGGCGACGCCGGTGCGACAGAGTTCGACGACCGCCCGGGCGCCACGGGCCGTGTCGTAGGTGTCGATCAACAGCGTGACGCCACGCGGGTGGATCCGGGCGAAGTCGCGAAACGCCGTCGCCTCGTCGTCGTGCGCCTGGATGAACGAGTGCGCCATCGTTCCGGTGATCGGGATGCCGAACGCGCGGCCGGCCTCGACCGTGGCCGTTGCGTCGAAGCCGGCCAGGTAGCAGGCGCGCGCCGCCAGCAGGCCGGCCTCGGCACCGTGTGCGCGGCGCAGCCCGAAGTCGGCGAGCCGACCGTGGCCGGCGGCGAGCCGGCAACGTGCCGCCTTGCTCGCGATCATGCTCTGGAAATTGAGCAAGTTGATAATGCGGCTCTCGACGAACTGTGCCTCGGGCAGCGGCGCCGTGACCCTGAGCACGGGCTCATCGGCGAAGAACACGCTGCCCTCGGGCATCGCGTCCACGTCGCCTGTGAATTGCAGGCCGGCCAGCCGTCGCAGTGCCTCGGGCTGGAAGCGACCCGTGGACTCGAGCCACTGCAGCTCGGCCGCCTCGAAGCGCAAGGCTTCGAGATAGTCGAGCACCTGCGCCAGGCCTGCGGCGACCAGAAAGCCGCGTTGCGGCGGCAGCCGCCGCACGAAGAACTCGAAGACCGCGACCTGGTCCATGCTGAGCGCCTGATAGGCGGTCACCATCGTCAGCTGGTACAGGTCGGTCAGCAACGTCGACGCGCCGCCGATGCTTGCCGGGCGCATCACGGCGGCGCTCCGATGGAGGACAGCACGTCTTCCGTCGTCGTGATTTCGCAACCGGCGGACGCCAACTCCGCGAGCGCGCGCTCGCCGTCCCCGGGCCGGACGTCCACCGCGCAGACCGCGTCGCGGCAGATCACGACCTCGAGGCCCGCAGCCCGCGCGTCGAGTCCCGTCGCGCGCACGCAGTAGTCGGTCGCCAGGCCGCCGATGACGAGGCGGCGGATTCCAGCGCGGTGCAGTTGATCGGGGAGCGGCGTGCCGTCGAGCGCGGAGTAGGCCTCCCGCTCCTGGCGCGTCGCCTTCGAGATGATCATGTCTGCTGGCGCGACCCGCAGTGACGCGGCGAACGCGGCACCCGGAGTCCCTGCGACGCAGTGAACCGGCCAGGGGCCGCCCTGCGCCGCGAACGAGCAGTGGTCGGTGGGGTGCCAGTCGCGGCTGAGGAACACGGGCCAGCCACGGACGCGCCAGGCGTCGAGCAGCCGATTGATCGGCGGGACGACTGCGTCACCGTGCCCGATGCCGAGTGCACCCCCCGGCAGGAAGTCGTTCTGCACGTCGACGACGAGAAGCGCGTCGCTCGGTCCGGGTGCTCTCATGCGTTTCTGTCCGCCTGCGCCGGATTCCGGTCTCGCCCGGGGATATCCGATGAGTGTACGCTTGGTGTCGAGGCTGTGGAGTTTGCGTCCAATACTTATTCTCGGGCGCCGGCACCGTTCGACAATGAAACCGTCCCTCTCGGGACGAGACTGCGGAGGCAAGAATATCGTGACCATTCCCGTTCAAATCACCTTCCGCCACATGGAATCATCAGCCGCCGTCGAGACGCGGATTCGCGAGCTCACGGACCATCTCGGCACGTTCAGTGATCGCATCCAGGGTTGCCGCGTCGTGCTCGATTCGCCGCACCGGCACCACCACCAGGGCAAGGTCTTCGCCGTCAAGGTGCAACTCACCGTGCCGGGCGAGGATGTCGTCGTCGACATGGAGCGCCCGCAACGCGATGGCCACGACGACGTGTACGTCGTGCTTCGCGACGCATTCGATGCTGCGAAGCGGCAGTTGCAGCAGCGCATGGCCAGCCTGCGTGGGGACGAAAAGCGCCACGAGAAGATCGTCTGAACTCCTGCTGATGCCACGCTGCGGCCCCGGTGGCAGGTGCCGCGATGGGTGACTGGCAGCACTTCGCGCATGGCGCGGACATCGGGATCCGCGGCCGCGGCGCAACCGCTGCCGAGGCCTTCGCCCAGGCTGCCACCGCGGTGACGGCGGTCGTCACGGATCCCGGCCTGGTGCGCCCGGAAGCCGCGGTGCGGATGCAGTGCCAGGCGCCTGACCTGGAAATGCTCCTCTTCGAATGGCTCAACACGCTCGTCTATCAGATGGCCACGCGGTGCATGCTGTTCTCTGCGTTCGACGTGCGCATCGAGGGCGGCCGGCTCGAGGCCGTGGCTCGCGGTGAAAGCGTGGATGTGCCGCGGCACGCGCCCGCGGTCGAGGTCAAGGGCGCGACGCTGACCGAGCTTGCCGTACTCCAGGGACCGGATGGAGCGTGGACGGCGCAGTGCGTGGTCGACGTCTGATGCGAGGAGTTCCCGCTTGAACCTGCAGGGCGTGCGTCGCGAATCGGAATACCGCTGGGTCATCGACCCGGAAGGTGCGATGCGCGTGCCGGCGGTCCTATACGCGGACGCCGCGTTGCTGCGCGACATGGACGACAAGGTGCGCCAGCAACTCTGCAACGTGGCCAGCCTCCCCGGCATCGTCGGCGCCGCCTATGCGATGCCGGACGCGCACTGGGGTTATGGCTTTCCGATCGGCGGCGTCGCGGCCTTCGACGCCGAGGCAGGCGGCGTGGTCTCCGCGGGCGGCGTCGGGTTCGACATCTCCTGCGGTGTGCGGACGCTCGTCTCCGGATGCCCCCGCGAGGAAGTGGTCGCCGTGCAGGAGCGGCTCGCGCAGGAACTGGCGCGCGCGATTCCCGCCGGCGTCGGCAGCACCGGCCGGCTGCGGCTTTCGGATGCCGAAATGGATGCCATGCTGACTGGCGGCGCGCGCTGGGCCGTGAGTCGAGGCTACGGGATCGAGGCCGACCTCGAGCAGATCGAGGAATCGGGATGCATCGCGGATGCCGATCCGGCCGCGCTGTCGCAGCACGCCCGTCGGCGGCAGCGCGACGAGATGGGCACGCTCGGTTCCGGCAATCACTACCTCGAGGTGCAGTGGGTCACCGAGGTTTACGATGCAGCCGCTGCGGCTGCGTTCGGGCTGCAGTGCGGACGCGTCGTGGTCAGCATCCACTGCGGCTCGAGGGGCCTTGGCCATCAGGTCGGCACCGATTACCTGCGCGACATGGCGATCGCTGCGCCTTCGTTCGGCCTCGTGCTGCCCGACCGCGAACTCGCCTGCGCGCCGATTCATTCGACTCTGGGTCGGCGCTATCTCGGCGCGATGCGAGCGGCGATGAACTGTGCGCTCGCGAACCGCCAGATCCTGACTCATTTGTGCCGCCAGGCATTTCGCCGGATCCTTCCGGGCTCGGACTGGCGTCTGCTCTATGACGTCTCGCACAACATCTGCAAGGAGGAGGTGCACGTCGTCGGGGGGCAGCCGCGTCGGCTGCACGTGCATCGCAAGGGAGCGACACGTGCGTTCGGTCCCGGAAATCCTGCGGTGCCGATGGCGCTGCGGGCACACGGTCAACCGGTGCTGATCGGCGGTTCGATGGGTACGGCGTCATTCGTGCTGGGCGGCAGCGCGACGGGCGAAGCGCTCGCGTTCAGTTCCGCCTGCCACGGAGCGGGACGCAGCATGTCGCGACACCAGGCGACGCGGCAGTGGCAGGGACGCCGGCTGGTGGATGAACTCGCTGCGCGGGGTATCCTCGTCCGCAGCCCGTCCCTGAGAGGCGTGGCGGAGGAGGCGCCGGGCGCATACAAGAGCGTCGAGCAGGTGGTGGACGTCGCGGAAAGAGCTGGCCTGGCGCGCAAGGTTGCGCGCCTCGAGCCGCTCGTGTGCATCAAAGGGTAACGGAATGAATCGATCATTGATTTTCGCGCCGCAGGCCAGCGGGCCGTTCGGCGCACGCGTGGCGGCCGCGGCGGGCGTGAGCCTCTCGCCGATGGAAGAGCGCGAGTTCGAGGGTGGCGAGCACAAGACTCGACCCCTGGTCGGCGTCCGCGGCGCCGACGTGTTCGTCGTCCAGTCGCTGAGTGGCGACGAGGCCGGCAGCGCGAACGACCGGCTCTGCCGCCTGCTGTTTTTCATCGCGGGCCTCAAGGACAGCGGCGCCGCACGCGTCACCGCCTGCGTGCCTTTCCTCGCGTATGGCCGCAAGGATCGCCGCACGAAGGAGCGTGACCCGGTCACGTTGCGCTACGTGGCGCAGCTCGTCGAGGCGGTCGGCACGGACCACGTGCTGGCGCTCGATGCGCACAACCTCGCGGCCTTCGAGAATGCCTTCCGGTGCCCGGTTGATCACCTCGAAGCCGCGCCGCTGATGGCCACCTACCTCGCCGGTCTTTCCACCGACACGGCCGTCTGCATCGTTTCGCCCGACATTGGCGGAGCGAAGCGTGCGCAGCGCCTGCAGGAACTGCTCGAGGCGCGCACGGGGCGCGAGGTCGGCTTCGCGATCATCGACAAGCGCCGCAGCAGTGGCGTGGTCTCCGGCGGCGACCTCGTCGTGGGGCCGGTCGAGGGCCGTCATGCGGTACTCGTGGACGACTTGATCAGCGCCGGCACCACGCTGATGCGCGCGGTGGCGGCTTGCCGCAAGGCGGGCGCGCTCCGAGTGGACGCATTCGCGTCGCACGGCGTGTTCCTGCCCGAGGCGCGGCAACTGCTCGGTGCGGAGGGCCCGGATCGGCTCGTCGTGACGGACTCGATCCTGCCGACGCGAATCGGCCCGGTGCCCTCGGATCGACTGGTCGTACTTGAGGCCTCGAAGCTGTTCGGCGAGGCCATCCGCCGGATCTGCGCGGGTGAGTCCGTGGTGGCGCTGCGCGAGCTGGAGCGCAAGAAGCGCTAAGACCGGGTGGCCCGTCGCGCATCCTCGAGCGCGCTCGCGAGGTAGCTGCGCGCTTTGTCCCGCCATTCCTCGGGTGAGCCGCCGTCCGCTTCGAGCGAACGCCACGAGTAGAGCTTGCCGCGCGTCGCCGCGCGATGACTGCGGTAGAAGCTCAGCATCGGTGTCGCGATCCGGTCGCCCAGCCGGTCCAGGCATCGCTGCAGCAGCCATTGCCCCTGCGCCGCGTGGCCGAGCCGGGCGCATTCGAGTTGCAGGAATGCAAGTTCCTCGGCACGGTCCAGGATGCGCAGGTTGCGGTCGAACTCGAGGCAGTCGATCACGGCCGGCGGATCGTCCACCAGGATGTGCTCCGGCCGCAGGTCGCCGTGTGCTTCGACGACACAGCCGCCCTGGGCTCGCGAGTCGATCCAGGCGCGGTGGGCGTCGAGAAAGGCGAACTGCGCGTCGCGTAATGTGGCGGACGCCTCCGGCTCGAGCGCTTGCAGCGTCTGATGGTTCGCCGCGACCTGGCGGCGCAGGCGCGCTTCGAGCGTCGCGCCGTCACTGATCGCCGCCGGCTCGCGCGCATAGAACTCGGCCAGCAGATCGATGATCCGGGCCAGCGCCTCCTCCGATGCCGCGCCGCGCGCCAGCAGCGCATCGAGCATGCGCGCACGATCGAGGCGCCGCATCTCGACGAGCCAGTCCACCGTTTCGCCGGTGCCGCCGATCGTCAGCCGGGCCGAGCCTTCATGCGTCAGGGCGAGGGTGCCGAGATACACGTGCGGCGCCAGCCGTCGGTTGAGCCGGACCTCCTCTTCCGAGTCGTGGCGACGGGCCGCGATGGTGCTGTAGTCCATCGAGTCCCGGCGCACGGGCTTGCGCAGCTTCAACGCGCGCGGTCCGGCGAGGAAGACCCAGGCGAAATGGGTTTCGATCGCTTCGTCGCCCGGCCCCAGCAACGTCTGCAGGTACGCCACCTTGGCATCGAGGTCGACGTTCGGGATGACGGCGTCTGCGGACATGGAATCGGTTCCTGCGACGCGAGCATAGCACCTAGGTACTTGCGCGAATGACGCGGGCGATGCGTGGTCGGAACATCAACGGAGGAACTCCGGAGATCCGCATGCGCCGGATTTACGTCGATCGCGCGGATGCCGGGCGTACGCTGGCCGAATCATTGTCGGCGTGGCGCTCGGCGCCCGAAACCGTGGTGCTCGCCCTGCCGCGGGGCGGCGTGCCGGTCGCCTACGAGGTCGCGACCGCACTCGCGTTGCCACTCGACGTGCTGGTGGTGCGCAAGCTCGGCCTGCCGTCCCAGCCCGAACTTGCAATGGGCGCCATTGCGAGCGGCGGCGCGATCGTCCTCAACCGCGACGTCCTGCGCTACCTGCACGGTGGCGACGACGCGCTCGAGTCGGTACGCGCCAGGGAAACTGCGGAACTGATGCGACGCGAACGGCAATACCGCGGCGACCAGCCGCCGCTCGAGATGTCGGGTCGGACCGCCATCGTCGTCGACGACGGCCTGGCCACTGGCGCGACCATGGAGGCCGCCGTCCGCTCGCTGACTGCGCTCGGCGCGAAACGGATCATCGTCGCGGTGCCGGTGGCCTCGGTCGAGGCGCGCGAACGTGTTGCGGCGGTCGCCGACGAGGTCGTGTGCCCTTACACGCCGGCGTTTTTCAGCGCCGTCGGGCAATGGTACCGGGACTTCGACCAGACCTCGGACGACGAGGTGCGCGATCTGCTGGAACGCGCGCGTGCTACGCTCGCATCAGCAGCCGGACGCGGCGGAGGTGACTCATGAGCGAGCTCGGTCCCGAAGTGCTCAAGATCGACGAGTTCAGCGGCCGCGAGGACGCGCTCGAGCTCGACCCCGCGCGGCTCGCGCCCGGTGCCGCGATGCCCGCCCAGTTCGTGCGCAATCTGTTCACGGACGACACCGGGCGGTTCTTCGCCGGTATCTGGCGCAGCAGCCAGGGCGCCTGGCACGTTTCGTACACGGAGAATGAGCTCTGCGTGCTCACCGAGGGCCGGGTACGGATTTCCGACGACCATGGCCGGTCCTGGACCTTCGGTCCGGGCGATTGCTTCGTGATGCCGGCCGGATTCCGCGGACTCTGGGAAGTCCTCGAGCCGGCTCGCAAGTTCTACGCGATCTTCGAGCCCGAAGCCGCCGTCTGACACAACCGGCTGAGTGCCAAATCGGTGCGTGATTGCTGCAGTCCCGCGCCGTAGCGGTGCGCGACCCTGCGAATCCGGCCGGACTCGGGCGTCTTTCGGGTGGCACGATTCCTGCATTCTGCACCGTGGCGCGTACGACGACCGGCGGATCCGCGGTATTCGTGTCGAATCTGATACAATGTTTGTACGGGCCGCATAATGTATGTGGCTTTTTCGCAACCAAGGGGTGCACCATGAAACTGAGTCAAGGCCTGGCAGCGATCATCCTGCTGGGGTCGGCCGCAGCCGCCCAAGCTGAGCTTACCGGCACGGTCACGGCGGTCAGCGACTACGACTTCCGAGGCATCAGCCTCAGTGCCAAGGATCCGGCGCTCCAGGGCAGCATCGACTGGGCCGCTGCGAACGGCTTCTACGTCGGCGCATGGGCCAGCAACATCGACTACGGCCCCGGCGTCGATGGCGACATCGAAGTCGACCTTTACGGCGGTTTCGCCGGCGAGATCGAGGGCGGCATGGGCTGGGACGTGGGTCTCGTCTGGTACACCTACCCGGGTGCCGACGACATCGACGACTATCCCGAGCTGTACGCGGGCATCAGCTACCAGTGGCTCGAGCTGAAGCAGTGGTACACGAACGACTACGGCGGCACCGACGAGGACGGCTGGTACACCGAAGCGAATGCCAGCTACGACCTCCCCGCCAATTTTTCGATCGGCGCGCACCTCGGCTACAACTACGGCGACGCGTTCGACGACACCGAGTACATGGATTACTCGATCGCCGTCGGCTACACCTACAGCCACTTCGACTTCGAGCTGAAGTGGGTCGACAACGACTTGAGTCGCGGCGATGCGTTCTTCTCGACGGACGACGCGTTCAATAGCGAAGGCCGCGCGATCTTCTCGGTGTCCACCACGTTCCCGTGGAGCAACGAGTAACCGGCACTGCGGTTCGCAGCTGCGATCGCAGCTGCAGATGAAACGACGCCCGGCTCCCCGCAAGGAGGGCCGGGCGTTCTTGTTTCGGGCCCTATCCGCTATCCCCTATCCCCAATCCCCTAATCACTTCCCTTCAGCACCTGCCCGAGCTTGCCGAACAACTCGTCGATGTGGGAGCGCTCGATGATCAGCGGCGGTGACAGCGCGATGATGTCGCCGGTCGTCCGGATCAGCACGCCCGCCTCGAACGCGCGCACGAACACGTCGAACGCACGCGCGCCGGGCTTGCCCGGGATCGGCTCGAGTTCGATGGCGCCGATCAGCCCGAGGTTGCGCAGGTCGATCACGTGCGGCAGCCCCTGCAGCGAGTGCACGGCGTCGGCCCAGTAGCCACCGATCTCCTGCGCGCGCGTCAGCAAACCCTCGCGCTCGTAGAT
>Ga0316622_100000597_pt1 | contig 21499 bp, 19 predicted proteins | sample OWC_Aug_OW2_C1_D_FD_207646 | JGI IMG/M metagenome (GOLD analysis project Ga0316622, IMG submission 207646) | Wetland soil microbial communities from Old Woman Creek delta, Ohio, United States - OWC_Aug_OW2_C1_D5_C | ecosystem: Environmental > Terrestrial > Soil > Wetlands | place: USA: Ohio... | reverse complement strand
TACAAGCGCGAGAAGATCAACCCGGTCGCCGGCTGCCTGCCGATCCTGGTGCAGATCCCCGTGTTCCTCGCGTTCTACTGGGTGCTGCTTGAGAGCGTCGAGATGCGCCAGGCGCCGTGGATGCTGTGGATCCAGGACCTCTCGTCGAAAGACCCGTTCTTCGTGCTGCCGATCCTGATGGGCGTGGCGATGTACGGGCAGTTCAAGCTGAACCCGGCGCCGCCCGATCCGATGCAGGCGAAGATCTTCGCGTTCATGCCGGTGATCATGACGGTGATGATGGCGTGGTTCCCGTCCGGCCTCGTGCTGTACTGGCTCACGAACACGCTGCTCTCGATCGCACAGCAGTGGAACATCAACCGCGTGGTCGAGGCGGAGGCGAAGAAGCGGTCTGCGTGAGGCGGCGCTCGCCGCCGTCACGTCCTCGGGAACTTGCTCTCGAGGATTTGCTGGACGCGCTGATCGTCGCGCAGTAGCCGCCAGAGCGGGGTTGCAGCCACCCAGCGTGGCTGCAGGTTGATGCTGCCGATCAACCGCTCGAACTCGCGGTAACCTTCGTCGGCTCTTGCGCCCGAGTGGATCAGGACCCACGCGCGCAGCATGGCGACCTGCGGCGCATTGACCGCATCAAGCCGTTCGGGCGCGAGTTGGACCGCGCGGTCGGCTGATCGAATGGCCTCGTCGGTCCTGCCGAGGAGTTCGAGCGCAACCGCGCCCTCCGCCACGGTGAATGCATCGTCCGGTAGCCGGATTGCTTCGACGACCGTCGCCTCGAGAATGGGCCTGGCACGCGCCTCGTTGCCAAGCGCGAGGTACGTCGCGGCGAGGTCCAGCCTGGCGCGGTCCCGGCCTTGCATCGTGGCTGACTCGAGCTTTACTGCGAGGCCGGGGAAGTCGCCGACCATGGTCAGCATGTTGATGGCGACCTCCGTACGGAGTGGCTCCTCGATCATTGCCTCGACTCGTTCGAATTCTTCGCGGAATCCGTCAGTCTGGCCGGTCGCCAGGAAGCGGTTGGCAAAAGCGTACAGGCGCGGCAATGGATCCGCGGGATAGCGCTCGACCAGCCGCTGTCGCTCCCGTTCGGCCTCCTCAAGACGCCCGAGCCAGGTCAGCGTCTGGGCAACCCTGAAATCGTAGCGCTCGTCGCCGGGTGCCAACCGCGCGGCTTCGGTGAAATGCGCGATCGCCTCGTCAAATCGGCCTAGCCGCCGCAGCGTCAAGCCTGCAACGTTGTGCGTATCGGCATCGCTCGGCGCGAGTTCGAGCGCGCGCGACAGGTCCACGAGGGCGCGCTCCGGATCCTGTGCGACATACGTGTGAAACAGTCCCCGGGCGACCAGTGCTTCCGGCAGGCCGGGCTCGAGCTTCAGCGCGCGCTCGATGTCGCGGCTCGCGGCGTCGGTCAGGGTCGTGTCATCCAGACCGAACACCGCATGGAACCAGATGCGCGTTTTCGCGCGCAAGGCGTAGGCCGGCGCGAAGGCCGGATCGAGACCAATGCTCCGGTCGAGCAGCGCCAGGACGACGCCGAACTCGGCCTCCGTTGCGTACTGGCTCGCGAGCGCCAACGCGTGCAGGTAGGCATCGTAGGCTTCGGGCACCGTGGGAGTCGCCCGATCGATGAGCCGTTGCTCCGCGGGCGACAGCGTTGCCCCAATGGCCGCCACGACCTGCCCGGCGATGCTCTGCTGCAGGTCCAACGACTCGCGGAATTTGCGATCGTAGGTCTCGGTCCACAGGTGCTCGTCGGTGCGGCCGTCGATCAACTGCAGCGTCAGGCGCAGGTCGTCTCCCGAGCGGCGCACCGAACCTTCGAGGATCAGTGAAACTCCGAGCGCGTCGGCGATCTCCTTGAGATTCCGCTTCGAGTCGCGGAACTCCTGTACCGAGGTCCGGGAGATCACGCGAAGCCCGCCGGCACGGGCCAGCGTGGCCAGCACTTCCTCGTGCAGTCCGTCCGCGAAATAGGCGTTCGCCGGATCCGGACTCAGGTTGGCGAACGGCAGCACCGCCAGTGCGGGCCGCTCGTCCAGATCGGGACGTACCAGGTGCCGCCAGGCCTGCTGCACGCTGAGCGCGAGTCCCGCGCCGAGCGCCAATGAAATCCACAGCGACGGGATTCGCCAGAAAGGCGTTGCCGGCACGGGCAGGGTGTCGTTGGCCGTGGCGGTGGCCGCGCTCTCCTCACGGCGCGCACCGGCCGCGGTCAGATCGAATGACCAGGCCAGAATGATCGCGATCGGCAGACCGAGCACGACCGCGACGATGACGGCGCGGACCGACCAGTCGGGCAACCCGAACTGCGGGAAGACGGTGTTGGCGATCTCGACCGCGAGCCACGCCAGACCGCCGTACCAGGCTGCGGTCCGGAACACCTGTCGCCGACGGAGTTCCGACACGAAGGACATGTCCAGCACCCGCGGGGCTCCCTTGGCGAGAGCATCTCTGAAACGGCCGCGCTGTCAACTCGGGGCGGTTTGCTGCGCGCCGGCTGCCGGCATACAGTCCGCCGACGCCACGCAAGGGAGTACTCCATGAACGCCAAGTTGATGGCGACAGACCGCCGGGCGCCGGCGAACAAGTGATGCGCGGTGATGGCGGCACGATCGCGGCCATTGCCACCGCTCCGGGACGTGGCGGCATCGGCATCGTGCGGATCTCGGGACCTGGTTGCCGGGAAATCGCCGCGGCCCTGCTCGGCCGCGTGCCGGCGCCACGCTCGGCCGAGCTGCACCGATTCCTCGATGCGACGGGCGAGGCGATCGACGAAGGCCTCGCACTTTATTTCCCGTCGCCGAACTCGTTTACCGGCGAGGACGTGCTCGAACTGCACGGCCACGGTGGGCCCGTGGTGCTCGACCTGCTGCTGCGCCGTGTGTGGGAGCTCGGCGCGCGGGCGGCGCAGGCCGGCGAATTCACGCAGCGTGCGTTCCTGAACGACAAGCTCGATCTCGCGCAGGCCGAGGCCGTCGCCGACCTGATCGATAGTGGTTCCGCGCAGGCCGCGCGCGCTGCGCTGCGTTCGCTGCAAGGCGAGTTCTCGTCGCAGGTGCACGACCTCGCCGAAGCCGTGCTCGAACTGCGGATGTGGGTCGAGGCGGCGATCGATTTTCCGGAGGAGGAGGTCGATTTCCTCGGCGATCGAGCACTCGCGGCACGGCTCGAGTTCATCCGCCAGCGTTTCGCCGAACTCGCCGAGACGGCGCGCCAGGGCACGTTGCTGCGCGACGGTCTGACGATCGTGATTGCCGGCCGGCCGAACGCCGGCAAGTCGAGCCTGCTGAATCGTCTCGCGGGCTACGACGCCGCGATCGTCACTCCGGTGCCCGGTACGACCCGCGACGTGCTGCGCGAGCGCATCGAGATCGACGGCCTGCCGCTGCACGTGCTCGACACGGCCGGGCTGCGCGAGTCGCCGGACGCAATCGAAGCCGAGGGCATCCGCCGCGCGCACCGCGAGATCGCGCGTGCGGATCGGGTGCTGTTCGTGGTCGACGCATCGGACACGGTGGCGGTTGCAGGCATCGAGGCGGACCTCGCTGCCCTGCCGACCGATGCACCCCACACCGTCGTCTACAACAAGGTCGACCGGACAGGCGCCGCGGCGGGTCTCGAGGCCGGCGCCCCGGTCCGGGTTCGGCTGAGCGCAACGACCGGCGCGGGGCTGGATCTGCTGCGTCAGCACCTCAAGGACTGCGTGGGGTTCCATCCTGCCGGCAGCGGGGTGCTGTCGGCCCGAGCTCGGCATCTCGACGCATTGCGTCGTGCCCGGGCGCACGTCGAGGAGGCGCACCGCCTGCTGACCGAACGACACGCCGGGGAACTGGTCGCGCAGGAACTGACCGATGCCCAGGTGCAGCTTGGGGAAATCACCGGCCAGGTGACGAGTGACGACCTGCTGGGAAGGATCTTTGGCAGCTTCTGCATTGGCAAGTGATCCGGCCGCAGTCAGCGGCACCGCCATTCCTTTGGTGTAGAGATTCCGCTTAATGGCGCAGTGTGGAAATCACAATGCCAAATTGTCGGTTGGTCTGGAAATCGGGACGTTTCAGCTGAAATGTGAAATACAATTTGATAGTTGATCACAGAGGCGACGAGGTCCTCAGTCAACCGCTTCGCCCGATTGATTTCCGCTGCCCGTGACGTCTAACGGTGAATCGTGGTCCACCGGACCCGCAGCCGGATCACTGCTCCATGAACCCGCAGATCTTCAACATCCCCGCCATCTGGCTGGCGATCGGCTTCCTCGGCCAGGCGCTGTTTTCGGCGCGCTTCATCGTGCAGTGGATCGCCTCCGAGCGGCAACGGCGCAGCGTCGTGCCCGCCGTGTTCTGGCAGTTCAGCCTGGTCGGGGGCGTGACGCTGCTGGTCTACGCGATCCACCGCGAAGACCCGGTCTTCATCGTCGGCCAGGTCACGGGCCTCATCGTCTATTTCCGCAACCTGCAGTTCGTGCGCCGCGAGGCGCGGCAGGCCGACCGGCACGAGGTCCCTCTCGTGCCGTGATCCCGCGGGACCGCTGCCTACTGGCAGCGCGTGATCGCGAACTTGCCGATCCGCTCGATGCGCTCGCAACGCGGCTCGATGGCCGGCTTGTCCGGGCTGTCCGTCGCGGTCCGCGACGGTGTCGCTTGCTGGGCCGAAGCCAGCGCCACGGACGTGGCTGACAGCGAGGCCGTCGTCGTTGGCTGCGGTGCCCGATCCTCCGCCGTCGCGGGATGGATCGTCAGCATCGCGAGCAGGCCGATGGCGGCCGATGCGGGCAACAGTACTTCGGAAATCAAGGTTCTCATCGTTCTCTCCTGGTGTCGTTGGTGTGTGTCGTCAATCGTTGGTGCAGCTCAGGCTGCGACGGACCGGGTCTCGAGCCGGACCGGGCGCTGTGCAGCGGCTGCGGTCGCGGCGTTCTCCAGCGCGCAGCGCGGGCTCGACCAGCGTCAGGTGCACGACGTCGCGCTGTGCGTGGCTGCCGCCGAAGCGGTTCGCATGCCCCCGCACCAGCAGCAAGTCGTCGATCGCCGCCTCGTAGCGGCCCTGGCCGAACGACGCGCAGGCACGCGCGACCGGCAGGCCGACTTCGCGGGACATCAACCCGTTCGTACCCGGTTCGGATGCCGCGCGCTCGAGAGCCCCGAGCACGTCGCCGACCTCGTCCCAGCGGCCGGCACCCACCAGCGCCATGACGGCATGCGCATCGTTGAACGCATAGAAGCCTTCCGTTGCGAGCGGCCGCCACGAGTCAGCCAGCGGCTGCCAGCGTGCACCGACGTCCACGCCGCGCAGCATCAGGCGCCACAGCATCGCCGAGGCGTCCGCCATTTCCAGCGCGACTGACGACTGGCCCGGCCGGATGCAGGTGTCGTAGAGCTCGACGGCACGCGCGGCGTCGCCGAGATCGAGGTGGAAGAGGCCGAGGTGCCACCAATTGTGGTACGCGAGCCCGTTGTCGACGGACCAGTCGGCCTGGCGCGTGGTCAGCCAGTCGATGCCGTCGCGCAGCCGACCCTGCATCTCCATGACGTGAGCCACGGCGTGCACGGCCCAGGGATCGCGGGGATTGAGTTCCAGCGCGCGACGGCCTTTCGCCTCGGCACCGGCGTAGTCTGCAGTTTCCTCGAGGCCGAACGCTTACATGCCAAGTACGTAGCCATAGCTCGGCACCGCTTCGTTCCAGTGCGGCAACACCTGCGCCATCCGGTCGCGCAGCAGCGTCGACTGGCCGAGGAAGAAATCGCCGACGTGCGCGACCTGCACGGCGAGCAGGTCGCGCGGGTATTCGACGACGATGTCGCCATACAGCCGCATCGAGCGGGCGACGTCGCCGTCGAGCCAGGCGCGCGCCGCGGCTGCGTGCATGCGCTCGCGCTCGTTGGTCCGCCCGCCGAGCGCCTCGATGGCCGTGACGCTCTGCTCGAGGATCGGCAGGGCGCCGCGTTCCGACGACATCAGGGCGAGGGCCGCCCGCAGGCAATGTCCGGCGGCGAAGGCGGGATCGGCCTCGAGCGCCTCGTTGATCGTCGCGAGCGGGTCGACGAAGTAGGAGGCGGTGAGTTCGGTGGCCTGCTCGAGCTTCTCGAGCGAAGCCGGGTCGGCGGATGAGATCGCGACGCCGCGTCGATCAGTCTGGGTCATGGTCGTGTCCTCTTGCGTTGGGTGGCCCGGGTCCCGGCGTCTCCGGTTCCGGTGTGGGGCGCAAGTTACGGAGGAGCCGTCAACGACTCGTCACGGCAGGCGTGAGAAAAGCGTGAAAAAACGCCAGGGACGACGGCCCGGGGATATCTCCACCTCTACCGCGGGGAATCCGGGAAGGTGTTCGCGACGGAGCTACTCCAGCGAGCCGAACGGGCTGCCCAGTCGCCGGGTGTTCCCGCCCCGCCGGTGGACGCGCCGACGGCGGCCCAGTAGTCTCTCTGCCCCCTACGAAAACAGGCTGCCGCACCCGACGGGCCCGCGGCGGAGGCCGACATGAAGCAGCTTTCCGGCACGGACACGATGTTCCTGGACTACGAGCGCGGCAATAACTACATGCACGTCGCCTCGTTGACGATCTACGACCCGTCGACCGCACCGGGCGGCGGCGTGCGCTTCAAGGACGTGCTGCGCTTCTTCGCGTCGCGACTGGAGCAGTTCCCGCAGTTCCGGCGCCGACTCGCCACGGTGCCTCTGTCGCTAGACCGGCCGTACTGGATCGAGGACTCGAGCTTCGACGTCGAGTTCCACGTGCGCCACATCGCGGTACCGCACCCGGGCGACTGGCGGCAACTCTGCATCCAGGTCGCGCGCCTGCACTCGCGGCCGCTCGATCGCAGCAAGCCGCTGTGGGAGGCCTACGTGATCGAGGGCCTGCACGGCATCCCCGGCGTACCGCCTGGCAGCTTCGCGCTGTACACGAAGATGCATCACGCGATCGTCGACGGCGAGTCCGGCACCGAGATCATGAAAGCATTGCACTCGCTGTCGCCGGAACCGGTGGACGCGGACGAGGACATGACCGGCGGCTTTACGGCCGATCGCGAGCCGAGCCTGCCGGAGCTCTATTCGCGGGCGGTCATGCACAACGTCGAGCGGCTGCCGTCGCTGGCGCGTTTTTCGTTCGGCACGGCGCGGCGCCTCGTTGCGGCTGGTTCCGGCGCAATGGGCGGCTTCGCCGGCGCCGGCGCAGCCCTGGTGCCCCAGGTCAAGCGCCTGCTGAAGGGCGACCTGAGCGCCTTGCTGGCGAAGGTGCCACCCAAGACGCGGTTCAGCGGCGACGTGTCCTCGCACCGCGTCTTCGAGGCGGTCGGACTGCCGCTCGCCGATTTCAAGTCGATTCGCGCCCAGGTCGACGGCGCGACGCTGAACGACTTGTTCCTCGCGATCGTGGGCGGCGCGCTCAACAAGTACCTCGGCGAGAAAGGCGAGTTGCCGGACACGTCGATGATCGCGATGGTGCCGATGACGCTGCGCGGCGCCGAGAAGGGCGGTGATCGCGGCAACCAGGTCGGCGGTACGCTGATGCCCGTCTATTCGGAGATCGCCGATCCGCTCGAGCGGCTGCGAGCGATCAGTGAGAGCGCGTTGACCTCGAAGCGCGTCACGGACGCCATGGGCAAGGAACTGCTGCGCGACCTGCTCGAGTACACGCCCGCGATGGTCTCCGGGCCGATGCTGCGCAACCTGAAGTTCCCGGGAACCGGGCTCGTCGTCTCGAGCGTGCGCGGCCCGGACGTGCCGCTCTACATGGCGGGCGCGCGGCTGGTGAACTATGCGCCGATCAGCATCGTGATCGACGGCATGGGACTCAACTGCACCGGCTTCAGTTACCACGGCACGATGTGGATCTGTGCGGTGTCGTGCCGCGAGATGCTGCCCGACCCGGCGCGCTTCGCCGACTGCCTGCGCGAGAGCTTTGCCGACCTGAAGCAGGCCGCGGGGCGCAGCGCCGCGGAGTCCGTCGCCGAGGCGGTCCCCGTCGTGAGCAAGCGTGCGGCCCGGCGAGCCCCCGCCAAGGCCAGGTCGCGTGGCACCGTGGTTCGCAAGAAGGCCGGCGGCAAGCGCCGCAAGTCCACCGCGGCGCCGCAGCCCGAGGCCTGACCTTGCGCACGGCCGAGTGCATGCCCGAGGCGCTGCGGACGGCACTGTCGGCGGTGTTCGGCGATGACGTGGACGACGTCGAGATCGTCGAGCGTTCCTGGTACGCGCGGCTGCATTTCGGCGCGCGCGCGACGACGCGGCGCAACCGGATCCTGCTGCGCGGCACGGCGGCCGAGTTCTTTGCCGACCCGGAACTGATGCTGCACGAGTACTTCCACGTGCTGCGCCAGTGGAACCGGGGTCGCCTGAGCATTGCGGCGTATCTCGCCGAGTGGCTGCGTCGCGGCTACTGGCAGAGTCGCTACGAGCACCAGGCGCGCCGTTTCGTTGTGCTGCGCTTGCCCGCGCTGCTCGCGCAGATCGAATGTCGCGTCCCGGCGGGATCCAGGCATGCGTGAGGCCGATCATTTCGACGTGATCGTGGTCGGCGCTGGCCACGCCGGCACCGAGGCTGCGCTCGCAGCGGCCCGGATGGGTTGCCGCACGCTGCTGGTCACGCAGAGCATCGAGGCGCTCGGCCAGATGAGCTGCAATCCGGCGATCGGCGGCATCGGCAAGGGCCATCTGGTCAAGGAGATCGACGCGCTTGGCGGCGCGATGGCGTGCGCGATCGATCGCGCCGGGATCCAGTTCCGCACGCTCAATGCGAGCAAGGGCCCGGCCGTGCGTGCGACCCGCGCGCAGGCCGATCGCCAGCTCTACAAGCGCGCGATTCGCGGCATGCTCGAGACTCAGCCGAACCTGAGCTTGTTCCAGCAGGAGGTCGCCGACCTGCTGATCGAAGGCGGACGGGCATCGGGCGTGGTCACTCAGGCCGGAGTGCAGTTCAGGGCGCGCGCGGTCGTGTTGACGGTGGGCACGTTCCTCGGTGGCCGCATCCACGTCGGACTCGAACAGTACGCGGGTGGTCGCGCCGGCGATCCGCCGTCGAACCGGCTGGCCGAGAAGTTGCGTGCGCTGCCGTTCCGCGTCGGCCGGCTCAAGACCGGCACGCCACCGCGCATCGATGGGCGCAGCATCGACTACGCCGGGCTGCAGGTGCAGCCGGGTGACGAACCGCGGCCGGCCTTCTCGTATCTCGGGCTTCGCGACGAGCACCCGCGCCAGGTCGTCTGCCACATCACGGCGACCAACGAGCGCACGCACGAGCTGATCCGCGCCGCCACCGATCGCTCACCGATGTTCACCGGCGCGATCGAGGGCGTGGGTCCGCGCTACTGCCCGTCGGTCGAGGACAAGGTGGTGCGCTTCGCCGATAAGGTCTCGCACCAGATCTTCATCGAGCCCGAGGGCCTCGATACGCACGAGGTGTACCCGAACGGGATCTCGACCAGCCTGCCGTTCGACGTGCAGCAGGCGTTCGTGCGCAGCATCCGCGGCTTCGAGCGGGCGCACGTCACGCGGCCCGGCTACGCGATCGAGTACGATTTCTTCGACCCGCGTGACTTGCAGCCGACGCTCGAGACACGCCACCTGCCGGGGCTCTATTTCGCCGGACAGATCAACGGCACGACCGGATACGAGGAAGCGGCGGCACAGGGCATCGTCGCAGGCATCAATGCCGCGCTCGCCGTGCAGCAGCGCGAGCCCTGGTGGCCGCGTCGCAGCGAGGCCTATATCGGCGTGCTGATCGACGACCTGATCACCCAGGGGGCGCTCGAGCCTTACCGGATGTTCACCAGCCGCGCCGAGTATCGGCTGACGCTGCGCGAGGACAACGCCGACCTGCGCCTGACGCCAGTCGGCCGGAATCTCGGGCTGGTCGACGACGAGCGCTGGAAATTCTTCGCGACCAAGCGCGCCGCCGTGGACGCCGAGCTCGATCGCCTGCAGGCGCTATGGGTCCGGCCCGGAACGGCCGAGGCTGGCCGTATCGAGGCGCAATCAGGCCCGTTGTGGCGAGAGCAGCGCGCGTTCGAATTGCTGCGGCGCCCGGAGGTGTCGTACGCGGCGCTGGTGGAGGCCGTCGGCACCGACGATGCGGCCTGGCGTACGGACGAGCGCCTCGCGACGCAAGTGCCGCTGCAGGTCGACGTGCAGGCGAAGTACCGCGGCTACATCGAGCGCCAGCACGCCGAAATCGAGCGGCAGCGGCGCAACGAGGACTCGCGGCTGCCCGATGATCTCGACTACGGTGCCGTGCGCGGCTTGTCGAACGAAGTTCGCCAGCGGCTCGTCGAGCGACGTCCGGCGACGCTCGGCCAGGCCGCGCGCATTCCCGGCATCACGCCGGCGGCGATCTCGTTGCTGCTGATCCACCTGAAGCGCCACGAGGCGGCAATGGACCGACCGGCGCGCGCGGCGCAAGGACTCTGACCTGGATGAAGGCGTTCGCACTCGCGTTGCTGACCGTACTCATCGCGGCTTGCGGTGGCGGCGAGCGTTCGAATTACGACCCGGTCCAGGCGGGCGATGCGGCCGCCGAGCGCACGACGCTGCGGCGCGGTAACGGGCCCGAACCCGACACGCTCGACCCTCAGCGCGCACGGACCGATGCCGCGTTCAACATCCTTCGCGACCTGTTCGAGGGCCTCACGGCCGTGGGTCCCGACGGCAGTGCCGTGCCGGCCGCGGCGGAGAGCTGGACCGTCAGTGCGGATGGCCTCGAATACACGTTCCGGCTGCGCGAGAACCTGCGCTGGTCGAACGGGGACCCGCTGCGCGCCGCCGACTTCGTCGCAGGCCTGCGTCGTTTGGTGGATCCGGCGACGGCGTCCCCCTACGCGCAGGTACTCGAGCCGGTGCAGAACGCCGCCGCGATCATCCGTGGCGAGCAGAAGCCCGAAAGTCTCGGCCTCGACGCGCCGGACGACCGGACGGTCGTGATCCGGCTACAGAACCCCGCGCCTTACTTGTTGGGCCTGCTCGCGCAGCCGGGCACGTTCCCGGTGCACGGCCCGTCGCTCGCACAGCACGGCGCCGAGCACGCCCGGCCCGGCCGGCTGGTCTCGAACGGCGCCTTCGCGCTGACGGACTGGATCGTCGGCTCGCACGTCGTCGCCGAGCGCAACCCGCATTACTGGAACGACGCCGCAACGCAGCTCGACAAGGTGCATTACCTGCATCACTCCGATGCCGGCACCGAGTTCCGCCAGTACCGTGCCGGTGAGATCGACGTCACCTACATCGTGCCGCCGCAGCAGTTCGGGTGGATCCAGGCGAACCTGCCGGGTGAGCTGCACGTGGCGCCGCAGCTCAGCGTCTACTACTACGGCTTCAACCTGAACCGGCCGCCATTCAAGGACAACGCGGACCTGCGCCGCGCACTGTCGCTCGCGATCGACCGCGAACGGCTGACGACTGCGGTCACCGGGGTCGGTGAGGCGCCGGCCTATGGCTGGGTGCCGCGGGGCGTCGCCGATTACACGCCGCAGCAGTTCGACTACGCGGCGAAGCCCTACGCCGAGCGCGTCGCCGAGGCGCGGGAGTTGTACCGCAAGGCGGGCTATTCGGCCGAACGACCGCTGCGCACCGAGATCCGCTACAACTCGGGCGAGGTCCACAACCGGCTGGCGGTCGCCATCGCCGCGATGTGGAAGGAGGCGCTCGGGGTCGAGACGACGCTCTACGCCGAGGAATTTCGCGCGCTGCTGCAGAGCATCCAGTCGGGCGCCGAGACCGAGGTGTTCCGTTCCAGCTGGGTCGGCGACTACAACGACGCCTATTCGTTTGCCCAGTTGCTGCAGTCGGGCTTCGGCATCAACCTGACCGGCTACTCGAACCCGCAATACGACGCGCTGCTTGCGGCGGCGACCCGGGAACCGGATCCGGCCCGCCGCCGTGGCCTGCTCGAAGAAGCCGAGCGCCTGATGCTGGCGGACCACCCGGTGCTGCCGCTCTACTTCTACGTCAACAAGCACCTGGTCAAGCCCTACGTCCAGGGCTGGACCGACAACGTCATGAACGTCCAATACAGCAAGGACCTGAGGTTGGCCGACAAGCCCTGAGTGCTGCGTCACAGTTCCCCAGCGTCGGACGAGCCGTCAGTTGAGTCGCCCCGTCCACCTTGTCAGCATGGCGGCACTCAGCAACCACGCGCGCCCCTATGTCCTGGTTCGTCATCTTCGCTTGCACCGTCTTTGGCCTGTACTTCTGGCGCGAGCACCGCGTGCAGCAACAGGACCTGCAGAGTTCCTCGTCGCCGCTGCGAACCGGCGAGCGCTACATCGGGCAGGTCCTGACCTTGTCGGAAGGCCTGCGTGACGGCGCAGGCCAGGTGAAGCTCGGCAATCGCCGCTGGACGCTGCGCGGCCCGAACGCCCCGGCGGGGTCTCGCGTGCGCGTGACCGGAGTGGACGGCGCCATCCTGATCGTCGATCGCCTGCCCGGCTGACGGCCGGGAAACCACTCACGCCACGGCATCGAACTCGCCTCGGGCGCGACTCGCGTCCGTTGCGGAGCCCGTGCATGACCTTCTTCGACTTCCCGGTGACCGGCATCCGCGGCGAGCCCGACCTGCTCGGGCCGTTGCGTGGCCGCGTCGTACTGGCCGTCAACGTAGCGAGCCGCTGTGGCTACACGCCGCAGTACACCGGCCTCGAGCGGCTGCACGGCGAGCTGTCGGCCGAGGGGTTCACCGTGGTCGGTTTCCCGTGCAACCAGTTCGGCGGGCAGGAGCCGGGCAGCGATCTCGAAATCCGGGAGTTCTGCTCGATGCGCTACGACGTGACGTTTCCGCTCGCCGCGAAGCTGGAAGTGAATGGGCCGGGTCGGCACGCGGTCTACGCCTGGCTGACGGCCGCGGCGAATGGTCACCCGGGCGACATCGCCTGGAACTTCGAGAAGTTCCTGGTCGGGCGTGGCGGGCAGCTGCTCGCACGTTATCCGTCCGGCACGAAGCCGGAGGACAAGGGCCTGATGACCGACATCGCCGCGGCACTTCAAGGTGCCTGAAGCTGCCCGTAGCGCGAACGCTGAAAAGTAAATTAAATTAATCAAATAGAATATAAACCAATAGTCGCAGTCCGAATAGATAATCTGGAGTTGATAAAGTAGTTTCAGCGTTTCAAGGCTTTACCAGCAAGTCGTACTCGGCGTTGATGCTCGCGCTGAACTTCATCTCGCCCGCCTGGTAGCTGGCCTCGGGCGCCATCGCCGCATCGGCCATCGCAACCTGCCGGCGAAACATCGGCACCGGCGGCGCCGAGGTTGCGCCATTCAACGTCCGCACCGGGCCGAGGGTGGCGCCGGCCGCCCGTGCCAGGGTGTCCGCGTTCAATCGAGCGTCCTCCACGGCCTTGGCCAGCGCGTCGCGCTCGAGGTCCTTGCGGCGGCTCGAGTCGAGCACCGGATCGTTGACCTGGTTGACGCCGGCATCGACGGCGCGCTCGAGCAGCGTCCCGAGCACCTCCAGATCGCGCAACTCGACCTGCACCTGCCGGCTGACCAGGTAGCCCAGCAACACGCGCTTGCGGTCCTTCTCGTTCCAGCTGTACTCGGGCTGGATCTGCACGCGAGTCGCGTTGACCCGCTTCGGGTCGATGCCGAGGGACTTGCAGAGCGCCAGGACTCGCTCGACGGTCGCGGACACCTCCGATCGGGCGTCGGCCAGTGCGGGCTTGCGCGCCTCGACGCCGAGCGTCACGTGCGCCAGGTCGGGCTCCGCCGCGACCTCGCCCGTCCCAGACACGCTGACGGTTCGCGGGCGGGCCTCGTCCGCCGCGAAGGCGGGCAGCGAAATGAAGGCGGCCGACAGGACGGTGGCGAACCAGATACTGCGCGTGAGCATGCGAGAGTCCTCGGGCGGGTTGCTGAGCCTGCAGTGTATGACAGCGGCGGACGGCGCCCATTCGACTCCACAATTTCTTTTGATTAACATGCCCGCCCTTCGGCCTTTCGGGGAGAGGCCGGCGTTCCGCAGGAGTCTGCAATGATTTCGAGATCGGCCTGGCTCGCCCTGAGCCTGACCATCGTAGGCCTCGTGGCACCGGGGCTGGCATCCGCTGGCGATGCGTCGCAGGGTGCCAAGCTCGCCTACACCTGCCACGGTTGCCACGGCATTCCGAACTACAAGAACGTCTACCCGACGTACAAGGTCCCGAGGCTGGGTGGCCAGCACGCGGCCTACATGGTGGTGGCGTTGCAGGCTTATGCCAGCGGCGAGCGCGCGCACTCGACGATGCACTCTCACGCCGTGACGATGTCCGCGCAGGACATGCAGGACATCGCCGCCAGCCTCGCCGGCCAGGAACTGAAGCCCACGGGCCGCGCGGTCGGCACGGCGCCCAAGGCCAGCCAGACCTGCGTCGCCTGCCACGGCATCGACGGGATCGGCATCCTGCCCGAGTACCCGAACCTCGCCGGGCAGCACGCCGACTACCTCGAGGTGGCGCTCAAGGCCTACCGCAGCGGCCAGCGCAAGAATGCCGTCATGGGTGGCATGGCGGCCGCGCTCACCGATCAGGACATCCGCGAGCTGGCCAAGTACTACTCCAGCCAGCGACCCAGCCTGTGCTCGACCAACGAGACTCGCGACCACGGGAAGTGCAAGGGTCTCTGACCCCGGACACGCCGACCCCGCTGGCCCAGCCGCTGGGCCACGGGGTGTTCCTGATCGACACTCTCTACCTGCGCCCGGGCCTGGCGGCGAGCCACCTCGTGGTCGACGACGGCCGGGCCGCATTCGTCGATACCGGCGCCGGGCCGGCCGCCCCCCGGCTGCTCGCAGCGCTCGACGAGGTCGGCATCGCTCGCGAGCAGGTCGATTACCTGTTCCTGACCCACGTCCACCTCGACCATGCGGGCGGGGCGGGCCAGCTGATGCAGGCGCTGCCGAATGCCCGGGCCGTGCTGCACCCGCGCGGCGCGCCGCACCTGATCGACCCGACGCGGCTGATCGCGGGCTCGATCCAGGTCTATGGCGAAGCACTGTACCGGCAGCTGTATGGGGAGCTGATTCCGATCCCGGCCGAGCGGGTGATCGTGGCCGAGGACGGCCAGCGCCTGCAGCTCGGGCGGCGCACGTTCGAATTCGTCGACGCGCCGGGCCACGCCCGACACCACCACTGCCCCGTCGACCTCGACCACCGCGCGGTCTATAGCGGCGACAATTTCGGCATCTGCTACCGCGAGTTCGACACGGACCGTGGACCGTTCATGGTGCCGACGACGACGCCGGTGCAGTTCGAGCCTGAAGTGCTGCACGCGACGATCGACCGGCTGATGGGCTATCGGCCGGAACGGATCTTCCAGACGCACTTCGGTCCCGTCACCGACCTCGAACGCCTGGCCGGCGACCTGCACGCCGCGCTGCGCGAGCTGGTGCGTATCGCCCGGTCCCACGCCGCCGCCCCGGACCGCCGGATGCGGATCGAGCAGGAAATGTTCGACTACTTCACGGTACGGCTGGACGAGCATGGCTACGCTGGCGACCTGGCCCGCCGCCATGCGTTCATTGACGACGATGTGCGTTTGAACACCGCCGGGCTCGAGGTCTGGCTGGACAAAAGTAGGGGGTCGGGGATCGGGGATGGGGGATAGTGCAAGAGGGCGGCAGCCGGCGCGCCGGGCACGTTGCACCAACCAACCACTGAACCCGAACGATTCCACCGAATCCTATCTCCCATCCCCTATCCCCTATCCCCTATCCCCTATCCCCATGACTCCCTTCAAGGCCTTCCGCATCCACGAGCTCGACGGCCGCATCGTCGGGCGCTTCGACGACCTCACGCTCGACGACCTCGGCCCGGGCGAAGTCGTGGTCCGGGTCGAGTACTCGGACATCAACTACAAGGACGCCCTGGCCGCGACCGGCGCCGGGCGCATCCTGCGCAAGTACCCGCTGGTGGGCGGCATCGACCTCGCGGGCGTCGTGGTGGGCTCGAGCGATCCCCGCTACGCCGCCGGCCAGCACGTGCTGGTGACCGGCTGCGGCTTGAGCGAGACGCACGATGGCGGCTACGCCGAATACGCGCGCCTGAAGGGCGAGTGGGTGATCCCGCTGCCGCCCGGCATGAGCACGATGGACGTCATGAAGCTCGGCACCGCCGGGTTCACGGCTGCGCTTGCGATCCATCGGATGGAGCACAACGGCCAGGCGCCGGCCAAGGGCCCGGTCGTCGTCACCGGCGCCACGGGCGGCGTGGGCAGCATCGCGATCAACATGCTGGCCGGCCGAGGCTATGAAGTCGTCGCTGTCAGCGGCAAGCCCGAGGCCGACGATTACCTGCGCGAGCTCGGTGCCTCGCGGATCCTGCGGCGCCAGGAAATCGACCTCGGCTCCAAGCCGATGGAACGGATTTTGTGGGCCGGCGCGATCGACAATGTCGGCGGCGAGTTGCTGACCTGGCTCACGCGCACCGTGGACCTGTGGGGCAACATCGCGAGCATCGGCCTCGCGGGCAGCGCCGATCTCCACACGACGGTGATGCCGTTCATCCTGCGCGGCGTCAACCTGCTCGGCATCAACTCCTCGGCGACGCTGCGCGAGACGCGGCTCGTGGTCTGGAATCGCATCGGCACCGATCTCAGGCCGACGAAGCTCGACCGGATCTGCACCAAGGTCGTGCCGTTCGCCGAGCTGCCGGCGCAGTTCGACAATTATCTCAAAGGCCAGATCATCGGCCGCACCGTGGTGAAGATTGCATGAACGACGTCGTAAGCAACCTGCTGGAGCCACGCGTGCTCACGCACCTCGAGCGCCTGGAGGCAGAGAGCATCCAGGTCATGCGCGAAGTGGTCGCCGAGTGCGAGAAGCCGGTGATGCTCTACTCGATCGGCAAGGACAGCGCGGTGATGCTGTACCTCGCGCTCAAGGCCTTCTACCCGGCCAAGCTGCCATTCCCGCTGCTGCACGTCGACACGAAGTGGAAGTTCCGTGACATGTACGCGTTCCGCGAGCGCATGGTCCACGAGCACGGCTTCGACCTGATCACCTACACGAACCCGGAAGGCCTCGAGCAGGGCATCAACCCGTTCACGCACGGCTCGGCGATCCACACCGACGTGATGAAGACGCAGGCGTTGAAGCAGGCGCTCGATCTGCACGGGTTCGATGCGGCCTTCGGCGGCGCGCGCCGCGACGAGGAAAAGAGCCGCGCCAAGGAGCGCATCTTTTCGTTCCGCTCCGCGCAGCACCGCTGGGACCCGAAGAACCAGCGGCCCGAGCTCTGGCGCGTCTACAACACGCGCAAACACAAGAACGAATCGATCCGGGTGTTTCCGATGTCGAACTGGACCGAGCTCGACATCTGGCAGTACATCTACCTGCGCGACATCCCGATCGTGCCGCTCTACTTCGCCGCGGAGCGCCCGGTGGTGGAGCGCGACGGCGCGCTGATCATGGTGGACGACGAGCGCATGCCGCTGTACTCGGGCGAGAAGCCCATGATGAAAAAGGTCCGCTTCCGCACTCTCGGTTGCTACCCGCTGACCGGCGCGGTTGAGAGCGAGGCGGACACGCTGCCCGCGATCATCCAGGAGATGCTGCTCACCACCAGCTCCGAGCGCCAGGGTCGCGTAATCGACCACGACCAGTCGGCGTCGATGGAGAAGAAGAAGCAGGAGGGGTACTTCTGATGGCCCACGTATCCGACCTGATCGAGAAGGACATCCAGGCCTACCTGTACCAGCACGAGCACAAGAGCCTGCTGCGCTTCATCACCTGTGGCAGCGTGGACGACGGCAAGTCTACGTTGATCGGCCGGCTGCTGTACGACTCGAAGATGATCTTCGAGGACCAGCTCGCGGCGCTCGAGGCCGACTCGAAGAAAGTCGGCACGCAGGGCGGCGAGCTCGACTTCGCGCTGCTCGTCGATGGCCTCGCCGCCGAGCGCGAGCAGGGCATCACGATCGACGTCGCCTACCGCTTCTTCTCGACCGACAAGCGCAAGTTCATCGTCGCCGACACGCCGGGGCACGAGCAGTACACGCGCAACATGGTCACCGGCGCGTCGACGGCCGAGCTGGCCGTGATCCTGATCGACGCGCGCAAGGGCGTGCTGACGCAGACGCGCCGCCACAGCTTCCTGGTATCGCTGCTCGGCATCCGCAAGGTCGTGCTCGCGATCAACAAGATGGACCTGGTCGAATACTCGCGCGAGATCTTCGAGACGATCGTGGCCGAGTACCGCGACTTCGCCAGGCAGATCGACCTGCACGACATCGTGGCGATCCCCGTATCAGGCCTGAAGGGCGACAACATCACCGCGCCCAGCGAGCACACGTCCTGGTATCACGGCCCGACGCTGATGGGGTATCTCGAGACGGTCGAGATCGAGGACCGCCTGCAGCACCAGCCCTTCCGGCTGCCGGTGCAGTGGGTCAACCGTCCGAACCTCGATTTCCGCGGCTTCGCCGGCACGATCGCGAGCGGCACGGTGAGTCCGGGCGAGAAGCTGCGGGTGCTGCCGTCCGGGCGCGAGAGCCGGGTGGCGCGCATCGTCACGATGGACGGCGACCTCGAGCGCGCCGTGGCTGGGCAGTCGGTGACGATCACGCTCGAGGACGAGATCGACGTGAGCCGCGGCGACGTGCTCGCCTGCACCAGCTCGCCGCCAGCGGTGGCTGACCAGTTCGAGACCACGATCGTCTGGATGGCGGACGAGCCGATGCTGCCCGGGCGGCCCTACTGGATGAAGATCGGCACCAAGCAGGTGGCGGCGACGATCACCGAGCCGAAGTACAAGGTGAACGTCAACACGCTCGAGCACCTCGCGGCCAAGAAGCTGGCGTTGAACGAGATCGGCGTCTGCAACGTCTCGCTCGACCACGCCGTGGCATTCGATCCGTACGTCGAGAATCGGGACACCGGCGGCTTCATCCTGATCGATCGCCTCACGAATGCCACGGTCGGCGCGGGACTGATCCACTTCGCGCTGCGCCGCTCGCAGAACATCCACTGGCAGGCGATCGACATCCACAAGGGCTCGCGCGCCGCTCTGAAGGGCCAGAAACCCTGCGTGCTGTGGTTCACCGGACTCTCGGGCGCGGGTAAGTCGACGATCGCGAACCTGGTCGAGAAGCAGCTGCACGCGCTCGGCCGGCACACCTACCTGCTCGACGGCGACAACGTCCGCCACGGCCTGAACCGCGACCTGGGCTTCACCGACGCCGATCGCGTCGAGAACATCCGCCGCGTCGCCGAGGTGGCCAAGCTGATGGCCGATGCCGGCCTGATCGTGATGGTTTCGTTCATCTCGCCGTTCCGTGCCGAGCGACGCATGGCGCGCGCGCTGTTCGAGTTTGGCGAGTTCTTCGAGGTGCACGTGGACACGCCGCTCGCGGTGGCCGAGGCACGCGACGTCAAGGGTCTGTATGCCAAAGCCCGGCGCGGCGAGCTCAAGAACTTCACCGGCATCGATTCGCCTTACGAGCCGCCCGAGAAGCCGGAGATCTACATCGACACGACGAGCAAGAGCTCCGAGGAGTCGGCGAGCGCGATCGTCGACGAACTGCGCGAGGCGGGAATGCTCGGACCGGGGGGTTAGCCCACCTTCGAACGTGATCCGGCCGCCGCCTTCTGCGCTATGATCCCGATTCAATCGTTGCGCAGCGAGAAGGGCCGCCATGACCGTACCGACCTCCGCAGGCGCCCGGCTCCGGGCCGCCCTCGCCCATGAGCGACCGCTGCAGGTGGTCGGCACCGTCAACGCCTTCAGCGCGTTGCTCGCGGAGCGAGCGGGCTTTCGTGCCATCTACCTGTCTGGGGCCGGCGTGGCGAACGCCTCGTTTGGCCTGCCGGATCTGGGCATCACCAGCCTGAACGACGTTTGCGAGGACGTCCGCCGCATCGCCTCGGCGACCGACCTGCCGCTGCTCGTGGACGCGGACACCGGCTGGGGTGCGGCTTTCAACATCTCGCGCACGATCTCCGACCTGGTCCGCTCGGGCGCCGCCGGCTGCCACCTTGAGGACCAGGTGCAGGCGAAACGCTGCGGGCACCGCCCCGGCAAGGCCCTCGTCGGCTGCGACGAGATGGTCGACCGCATCAAGGCCGCGGTCGACGGACGCACCGACGACCAGTTCGTGATCATGGCGCGTACCGACGCGCACGCGGTCGAGGGGCAGCAGGCCGCGATCGAGCGCGCGCAGCGCTACGTCGAGGCCGGCGCCGACATGATCTTCGCCGAAGCACTCAACAAGCTCGACGAATACAGCCAGTTCACCAGCGCCGTGAAGGTGCCGGTGCTCGCCAACATCACCGAGTTCGGCCAGACGCCGCTGTTCACCGTTACTGAGCTGGCCGCCGTCGGCGTGCAGCTGGTGCTGTATCCATTGTCCGCTTTCCGCGCGATGTCCAGGGCCGCCGAGATCGTCTACGGCGCGATCCGCAGCGAGGGCACGCAGAAGAGCGTCGTGGAGCGCATGCAGACGCGCGCCGAGCTGTACGACGTGCTCGGCTACCACGACTACGAGCGCAAGCTCGACGAACTGTTCCGACGTGAGGCGCAAGAACCATGAGCAGCGAAACCACCCCCGCCACCGGCTTCAAACCGAAGAAGTCCGTCGCCCTTTCGGGCGTCGCCGCCGGCAATACGGCGCTCTGCACCGTCGGCCGCAGCGGCAACGACCTGCACTATCGCGGCTACGACATCCTCGACCTCGCCGAGAATTGCGAGTTCGAGGAAGTGGCCTGCCTGCTGATCCACGGCAAGCTGCCGAACGCGTCCGAGCTGAGGGGCTACAAGCAGAAGCTGCAACGCCTGCGCGGCCTGCCGACCACCGTGCTCGAGGCACTGGAGACGCTGCCCGCCGCGAGCCACCCGATGGACGTGATGCGCACCGGCGTTTCCGTGCTCGGCTGCACGCTGCCGGAGAAGGACGACCACAGCACGGCCGGCGCGCGCGACATCGCCGACCGCTTGCTCGCAAGCCTCGGCTCGATGCTCGCCTACTGGTATCGCTTCAGCCACACGGGCCAGCAGATCGACGTCGAGACCGACGACGATTCGATCGGCGGGCACTTCCTGCACATGCTGCACGGCACGCGACCGCCGCAGTCGTGGGTCAAGGCGATGCACACGTCGCTCAACCTGTACGCCGAGCACGAGTTCAACGCGTCGACGTTCACGGCACGCGTGATCGCCGGCACCGGTTCCGACCTGTATTCCTGCATCGCCGGCGCGATCGGCGCACTGCGCGGCCCGAAGCACGGTGGCGCCAATGAAGTCGCGTTCGAGGTGCAGAAGCGGTACGAGACGCCGGACGAGGCCGAGGCGGACATCCGCCAGCGCGTCGCGAACAAGGAAGTGGTGATCGGGTTCGGTCACCCCGTCTATACGGTCTCCGACCCGCGCAACAAGGTCATCAAGGAAGTCGCGCGCCAGCTCTCGCAGGAGGCGGGCGACATGAAGATGTTCGAGATCGCTGCACGCCTCGAGTCGGTGATGTGGGACGTCAAGAAGATGTTCCCGAACCTCGACTGGTTCTCGGCGGTCTCGTACCACATGATGGGCGTGCCGACCGCGATGTTCACGCCGCTGTT
>Ga0316622_100000596_pt1 | contig 21508 bp, 16 predicted proteins | sample OWC_Aug_OW2_C1_D_FD_207646 | JGI IMG/M metagenome (GOLD analysis project Ga0316622, IMG submission 207646) | Wetland soil microbial communities from Old Woman Creek delta, Ohio, United States - OWC_Aug_OW2_C1_D5_C | ecosystem: Environmental > Terrestrial > Soil > Wetlands | place: USA: Ohio... | reverse complement strand
CCGCGGCGACGTGGGGCTGGCCCTTCGGCGATCTCGTTCCGATCCTCGCCCTCCTCCTCCCGCGCGCCCGGCGCCGGGGAGACCTCCTCCTCGCCGCCACGGCCGCGGCGCTCGTCCTCGGCCACGCGGGGTACGCCTTCTACGACATCAACCACTCGGGGCCCCGCTACGCTTTCGAGGCGCTCGTTCCCCTCGCGATCCTCGTCGCCCGCGGGCTCCTCACGCTCGCCGGCTTCGGAGAGACGCTCCTCTCGCGCGCCGGCGCCGGGAAGGCCGCCCCCGCCGCCGCCGCGGCGGCGCTCCTCCTTCTCGCCATTCCGCCGCTCGGCCTCAGGCTCCCCTACTTCGCGCGGAGCCTCTCCCGCGCCTACCACGGGCAGTCGGCCGAGCCGCTCCGCCGCGCGGCGGAGGCGGGCGTCGGCCCCGAGGCCCTCGTCCTCGTCTCCGGGCGCGTTCCGGCCTTCGGGAACGACCCGGCCCGGTTCAGCTACGGCTCCTTCTTCCTCGAGAACGCCCTCGACCCTCGCACGGGGCGCCGGGTCTTCGCCCAGGACGGGCCCGCCCTCCGGCCCCGGCTCCTCGAGGCCTACCCGCGCCCCGAGGTCTGGACCGTTTACGTCGAGTTCGACCGCCTCCCCGAGATCGATCCGTTCCTGGACAACACCTGGGAGCTGACGAGGATCGAGTGGACGCGGCTCCGGTAGCTCAGACGACGAGGAGCGGCACGGAGAGGGAGAGAACCGTCTCCGGATGGCAGATCCCCTCGCCGCAGGCCACGTACCTCACGGCGACGGACACGGCTCGAGGGCCGCTCGCGGCGGAGGCGGCGACCGAGAAGGAGAGATCCGCTTCGAACGTCCCGATGAAGGCGGGAAGGTCCGTCTCTCCATCGGAGACGGCTCGATTCGGGCGAGGGCGCGGAGCTTTCTCCAGAGAGAGATCGGGATCGCCACCGCGGACTTCGATGCGAAGAGCGTCCCCCCCCTGAAGGTGCCAGCCGTCCCGGACCGTGAACGTGAGGGGCACCGACAGAACCGTTCCGCGTTTCGCGCGGTGCCTCGAAGAGAACGAGACGGTCAGAACGCCCTCGGCCGAAGCCGATTCGTCCCTCCTGCCGGAATCCGTTTCATTCGAAGAAACCCCCGGTCGTCTCCCCTTCCCGTTCTCGTTCCTCCTTTCGAGCTCCAGCAGCTCCTCGAGGACGAAGAACCACGACTCCGTCCCGTGCGGCGATCGGGTCATCAGCCACGAGACCTCCTCGACGGCCTCTCGCGCCTCGCGCGCCAGAGCCGGGTCGCCGCGCTTCCGGGCGAGGCGGGCGACGGCGAGCGCGGCCGAGCCAGAAGCCGAAGGCGTCGCCTTGTCGAAGAAATCGCGGCTCTTCGAAAGGAGCCTCTCGTGCCCTTCGCCGGAGAGGGTGAAGCCGGGTCCCTCCGGGCGGCGGAACCGGCGCCTCAGGCTCCCGACGGCCTCTTCCGCCTCGGCAAGCCAAATCTCGGCCTCGGCTCCGGGAACCGATTCCGACAGATCGAGCAGGGCGTTCGCGAGGTACGCCTCATCCTCGAGAAAGGCCGGAATCTTCCCGCCCCCCTCCTTCCACGACCGGAGGAGCCGTCCCTCTCCGTCGCGCGCCGTCTCGAGAAGGAAGCGCGCCGTCTCCCGCGCCGTGTCGAGGTACCGCGTCTCGCCGAGCGCCTTCCCCGCGATCGCGAAGCCCGAGACCGCAAGGGCGTTCCACCCCGCGACCCGCTTGTCGTCCAGAGAAGGAGGGATGCGACGCCCGCGCGCCTCGAGAAGCCGGGCGCGAAGCGGCGACAGACGGGCCTCGACGGCCGCCGGGGGGTCGTTCGAGAGAAAGAGGATGTTCGCGCCGGTCCGCCTGCCGGACGCTTCCTCCTTGAAGTTGCCCTCCTTCCGAACCCCGTACCATTCGCAGAAGAAATCCCCGTCGGTCCGGCCGAGGAGGCCGCGGATCTCATCAGCCGTCCAGAGGAAGTACTTCCCTTCCTCCCCCTCGGAGTCCGCGTCGGTCGCGGAAAAGAAGCCCCCCTCGGGGCCGCGCATCTCGCGGAGGAGATAGTCGCCGATCCCGGTCGCCGTCCGCCGGAAGAGGTCGCGTCCGGTCGCCGCGAACGCGCGCGCGTAGACGCCGAGGAGCTGGACGTTGTCGGAGAGCATCTTCTCGAAGTGCGGGAGGAGCCACTCGGCGTCGGTCGAATAGCGGTGGAACCCGCCGGCCAGGTGGTCCTGGAGGCCGCCCAGGGCCATCGCCTCGAGCGTTCCCGCCGCCATCTCCAGCGCGGCTCCGTCCCCCTCGAGACCGCGGCCGAGGAGCCACGCGAGGGCGAGATGGGGAGGGAACTTCGGCGCCCCGCCGAAGCCGCCGAGTCGCCGGTCGTGGGCCGACGCGAGCGCTGCCTCGAGGAGAGGAAGCGTCTCCCTCGAGAGAGGCGCGGCCTCCCGGCCCCCGGCGAGGTCCTGGCTTCGCGCGATCTCTTCGGCGAGACGCGCCGCCGCCGCCGCGACCTCTCCCGGGCGCGATCGCCACGCCTCGTCGATCCGGAGGAGGAGCGTCCGGAACCCCGCCCGCCCGTGCCGGTCGTCGGGAGGAAAGTAGGTCCCGGCGAAGAAGGGGCGCCCGTCCGGAAGGAGGAACGCCGAGAGCGGCCAACCCCCGCGCCCGCTCGTCAGCTGGACGGCCGTCATGTAGACATCGTCCACGTCGGGGCGTTCCTCGCGGTCGACCTTGACGGAGACGAACCGTTCGTTCAGGAGCCGGGCGATCTCCCCGCTCTCGAACGACTCCCGCTCCATGACGTGACACCAGTGGCAAGACGAGTAGCCGATGGACAGAAAGACTGGCTTCCTCTCGCGCTCCGCCTTCCCGAAGGCCTCCTCCCCCCACGGGTACCAGTCGACCGGGTTGTGGGCGTGCTGCCGGAGGTAGGGGGACGTCTCGAGGGCGAGACGGTTCGGCGGGGAGTCCGCCTTCGAATTCGTCGTCACGACGTCACTCCGACAGGCGCCGTGCGAGGGATGGGAGTCAGCCCCCTCTCCTCGGGTCCGAAAGGAGCCTCCCGCAGACCGGCCGGGCGACGGCGCGCAGGAGGCTCGGGGCCGGCTCGCCCTTCCTCAGGCGTGAGAGACGGAAGAGCTGCTCCACGGCGACCGGCGCGGAAACGAGCAGGAGGAGAACGTCTCCCGGCGACGGGGCGACGAGAAGCGTCACGGCCGTCAGGAAGGCCATCGGGCCGAGGCCGCCCAGAAGAAAGTACGAGGTCCACCGTCCCCAGCGAACGAAGTCGAAGCCGTACCGCTCCGCCGCGAGCCGCTGATCGGCCTCCGGAAGGAGCGCGAGAAGCGGCTCCCGCAGGCGATACGCGTCCCAGGCCTCCTCGCCCGGCTCCGCGGATTTCTCCACGGCGCCCGGCGGCGTGGTCTTTCCGAGGAGCGTCCACGCCGCCTCGCCGAGGATCGAGCCGACGGCACGTCCCTGCGCGATCGCGACCGCTCCGCGCGCCCCGGACTCGACGAGGATGTAGAGGCCCGGAACCGCCGCGGCGAACGGGATGATCGGCGGCCCTCCCATGCCCGCCGAGAGGATGCTGACGAGCGACACGACCCCGAAGACGAAACCGATCAGCGCGGAGACGATCGTGAGGGCCGCGGCGGGGAAGGCGGTCTCGTCTTCGATCCGGTGCTGGGCGGCGGAGGGGAGGAGACCGTAGAGCGGCGACAGGAGAAACGCCCGCACCCAGCCCCGCTTCCGGCGGACGTCGCTCTTTCGCCCCTCGACGAGCAGCCGCTCGCTTTCGACGTCGTACCGGACGACGTGTCGAGTCGCGTGGCGCTCGTCCCAGCGGCGAAGCCCGTATCGCGCCCCGCCCCCCGGAAGATCGAGCGCGGAGACGACTTCCCACAAGTCGTCTTCCCAGTGAACCGCCGTCCCGGGGTGCTCGGCCGACGTCGGAGTGGCCGCAACCCGGCCGCGCCACCCCTTCGCGCGCGTCGCGTGGAGGACCAGCGTGCCGTCGGGCGCGGCGTCGAGCCGGTCGTTTCCGACGGGGCGCGGCACGGCCTCAGCGCCCCGGCATCAGTCGTCGTCGGACCACGACGCCTCTGTCTTCGGCCTCTTCACCTCGAGCTTCGTCGTGGCGCTCTTGCCGCCGGCGACGACCTCCACCGTGTAGGTGCCCGGCGGGAGATAGCGCGACCGCGATCCGCGGTACGGGTCGGCGAGGAGCGCCTCGAGATCGGGCGGGAGCGGCTTCTCCACCCCCCCCGCGGCCGGCTCGGCCCCGTCGTCTTCTTCTTCGGCCTCCGCGGTCCGGGCCGCCTCCGGCTTCGGCGGAGCGAACCTCCTGTCGAGATCCTCCTGCGCCTTCGTCTTCTCCTCCCGCCGCTTCTTCACGTCGGCCTCGGCCGCGTCGGCCTTCTCCGGGTCGGCGGTCAGGTCGTACTCGAAGACGTTCATCCCGGCGGCCGAGGTCGTCGCGATCTCCTTCCAGACGTTTCCGTAGCTGTCCTTCAGGGTCAGCGTCGCCGGGCCCGCGGGGGCGGCCGACCCCCACCAGGCGATCTTCGCGACGGGCGGGTTCCGGTGCCAGGTGATCCACGGGTGCTCGCCGTACCCGCGGCGCCGGTCCCACGTCACGCTCTTCACGGCGAACGCGTGGAGGTCCTTCTTCCGGACCTCGTCGGTCAGCCTCCGGAGCGGCGCGGCCTCGGCCACGAAGACGCTCCGCCCGTGCGTGCCGAGGACGACGTCCCCCTCCCGCGGCTGGACGGCGAGGTCGTGGACCGGCACGTGCGGCAGCCCCCCGGACATCGCGATCCAGCTCTCCCCCCGGTCGAGGGAGACGAAGACGCCGAGGTCCGTCCCGACGTAGAGGAGGCCCTTTGCCTTCGGGTCCTCGCGGACGACGTTGACGGGCTCCAGGGGAAGCCCCTTCGCGAGAGACGTCCAAGTCTCCCCGTAGTCGCTCGAGCGGAAGAGGTAGGGGGTCCACTCGTCGTTCCGGTAGCCGTTCTGGGCGACATAGACCGTCCCCTCGTCGAAGACGGACGCGACGACGCGGGTGACCCACCGGTCCTTCGCAAGGCCTTTCGAGACGTCCTTCCAGGTCGCGCCGCCGTCCTTCGTCAGCCAGACCTTTCCCTCGTCCGTCCCGACCCAGACGACGCCGAACCTCTTCGGCGACTCGGCGACCGAAGTGGCGGTGCCGAAGGGGACGTTTCCATGCTCGCGGTTGGACGTGAGGTCGGCACTGACCGGGGTGAAGGTCTCGCCCCGGTCGAAGGAGCGGAAGAGGCGGTTGGCGCCGAACCAGAGGATCTCCCGCGAGTGCGGCGAGAGGAGGAACGGCGTGACCCAGTTGTAGCGGAGGGGAGGCTCCTTCAGCTCCGGGCGGGGCCTCACCCGGGCCCGCTCGCCCGTCTTCAGGTTCTGCCGCTGGGCGAAGCCGAACTGGAACGCCGTGTAGACGACGTTCCGGTCCTTCGGGTCGATCTGGCACATGCTCCCGTCGCCGCCGCCGATCGACTTCCAGGCGTTCGGGTCGAAGACGCCGAAGATGTAGTTGGACGGGCCCCGCATCGTGCCGTTGTCCTGCAGGCCGCCGACGATGTTGTAGGGATCGGCGTCGTCGACGGCGATCGTGGTGAACTGCCCGACCGCGAGGTTTCCGACGCGCGTCCAGGTCGTCCCGGCGTCGAACGAGAGGTTCAGGCCGCCGTCGTTCCCGAGGGCGACGTGCCGGGAGTCCTTCGGGTTGAAGGCGAGGGCGTGGTGGTCGACGTGGACGCCCCGCCGGTCGATCCCCTTCCAGGTCGTCCCGCCGTCCGTCGACCGGAGCATCGGGACGCCGCCGAAGTAGACCCGGTCGGCGTCGTCGGGCGCGACGAAGATCTGCGAGAAGTAGTAGCCGTACGTGTAGAAGACCTTCTCGAGCCGCCCGGCGTAGGGCTTCTTCCAGCTCGCCCCGCCGTCGTCGGAGCGCCAGACCTCGGCCCCCTCGATCTGAGACTCGAAGAGGTCGCGGTTCGCGTCCTTGACGTAGGCGGCGAGGTCGGAGAGGGCGACCTTGCCCGACTTCACATCACGGATCAGCGCCTTCGCCTTCAGCTTCTTCGGAAAGTCGTTCGCCGAGAGGAACCGCTGGACGACCGCCGGATCGAGCTTCGCGAACTGCTCGGCCGTCAGCCCCTTCAGACGACGCGGCGTCAGCTCGCCCGGGGGAGCCTCCTCGTCCGGCACCTCGCTCTCGGGGCGGCGGGCCTGGTTGTCGAGGACGGCATAGAGACGGTCGGGCTTCGCGGGGGAGAGGGCGAGACCGATCCGGCCCACCGTCTCTCCCTGCGGGAAGCCCCCGCCCAGCCGTTTCCACGTCTCGCCGCCGTCGGAGGACTTCCAGATGCCGCTCCCGGTCCCCGACTCGAGGAAGTCCCACGCCTTCCGGTCGCGCTGCCAGGTGGCCGCGTAGAGACGATCCGGGCGCGCCGGGTCCTGCACGAGGTCGATGGCGCCCGTCCTCTCGTCGACGAAGAGGGTCCGCCTCCACGTCTTCCCGCCGTCCGTCGTCTTGTAGACGCCCCGCTCGCCCCCCGTCGTGTAGAGGGGGCCGACGGCCGCGACGAAGACCGTGTCGGGGCTCTTCGCGTCCACGACGATCTTCCCGATGTGCTGGCTGTCGGGGAGGCCCGTGTTCGTCCAGCTCTTCCCGCCGTCCGTCGACTTGAAGACACCGGTGCCGGCGTACGAAGTCCGGCTCGAGTTCGCCTCGCCCGTGCCGACCCAGAGGACCGTCCCGTCGGCGTCGCCGACCGCGATCGCGCCGATCGTCATCGCCGACTCGTGGTCGAAGAGCGGCATCCAGCTCCCTCCCCGGTTCTCGGTCCGGAAGAGCCCGCCAGAGGCGAACGCGACGAGGAGCGTGTCGGGGCGGCCCTTCGGCGCGGCGATGTCGACGATCCGCCCCCCCTGCACCTCGGGGCCGACGTTCCGGAAACGGATCGCCGAAAGGGGCGACGCCGCCTCCAGCTCGAGGCGCTTCTGATAGCCCTTCAGCCGCTCGGCCCCGGGCATCGGCGAGACCGCGGGATGGAACTTCGAGAGCTGGGCCCCCTTCGTCAGGAACGCGTCCCCCTTCTCGGCCGCGGCCGCGGGGAGAGCGAGAAGGGCGGCAGCGAGGAGGAGAAGACGCGGGCGGAGGCGCCGCATCGTGATCTGCGTCATCGTCTGAGTCCTCGAGGGCGGATGTTAACGGACGGCGGATGCCCTCCGTCCTCTTCTGTCGTATAACCAACCGGTGAAGCTCGTCACGTTCCGGCCGACGGCGAGCGATGCCTCGGCCTCCGGCATCGTCGCCCGGAAGGCCCGGATCGGAGTCGTCCTCGACAGCGGCCGGATCCTCGACCTCGCGAAGGTCGACGGGCACCTCTCGGGACTGACGATGCTCGATGTCCTCCGCGACCAGGACGTCCACGTCCCGCGGATCGAGGGCCTCCTCTCGATGGCGACCGAGCTCTCCTCGTCGGCGCTCCACGACCCGCGGCGGGTCGAGCTTCTCGCCCCCCTCCCGCGCCCCGTCTCGCTCCGCGACGGCTACGCCTTCCGCCAGCACGTCGAGACGGCCCGGCGGAACCGGGGTGTCCCCATGATCCCGGAGTACGACCGCTTCGCCGTCTTCTACTTTTCGAATCCGCTCTCCGTCATCGGGCCGGGCGAGCTGCGGGTGGGCCGCCGCCGCCTCGAACAGCTCGACTTCGAGCTGGAGGCCTTCTGCGTCGTCGGCCGGACCGTGACGAACCCGACGCTCGCCGAGGCCGACGAGGCGATCTTCGGGTACGGCGTGATGAACGACTTCTCGGCCCGCGCCCTGCAGATGGAGGAGATGAAGCTGAATCTCGGCCCCGCCAAGGGAAAGGACTTCGCCACGGCGCTCGGCCCCTGGCTCGTGACGAAGGACGATCTGGCGGCCGAGGGGCGGATCGTCCCGTCTCCCCGCGGAAACGTCGTCCGCGGGACGATGACGGCCGACGTGAACGGCGTCGAGGTGAGCCGGGGCGAGCTCTCCGACATGCACTGGACCTTCGCCCAGATCCTTCAGCGCGCCGCCGACGGCGTGACGCTCGAGCCCGGAGAGGTCATCGGGTCCGGGACCGTCGGAACGGGGTGCTTCCTCGAGCTGAACGGCTCGAAGATCACGAACGACCGGTGGCTGAAGCCGGGCGATTCCGTCTCGCTGACGATCGACGGCCTGGGGACCCTGACGAATCACGTCGTGGAGGACCCCGCCCGGTGACGATCGAGCTCTTCGCCCTCTACGACTACAACGAGTGGGCGAACGGGCGCGTCATCCAGGCTCTTCGAGCGCTTCCCGCGATGGACTACGTCCGCGAGATGGGAGGCGGCTGGCCCTCCGTCCGGGCCACCTTCGTCCACCTCGCCGGAGCCACGGACGCCTGGGCCGAGCGATTCTCGGGGAGGAACGTCCTCGAGCTGCCGAAGGAGAGCGCGCTGCCGGGCCTCGAGGACGCCGTCGCCCTTCTCCGTTCGGCGGAGGAGAAGCACCGGTCGCACCTCAAGACCCTCACCCGCGAGAAGCTCGACCGCCCCTTCTCCTGGAAGAACCTCTCCGGCGAGGTGAAGACGGCCCCCTTCTGGATCGTCGTCCGGCACGTCGTGAACCACCAGACCTACCACCGGGGCCAGATCTCCTCGATGCTCCGGCGGCTCGGGGCGGCCCCCCCCGCGACCGACATGGTCCGCTGGGGGATCGAGGTCCACGGGTCGCAGACGAAGGGCGGCTGAGCGCCCTCCCCCCCCGGATGCAGATCCGCACTCTCGACCTCGAGTTCTTCCGGACGGGGACGATCGCCGCCTACCTCGTCGAGTCGGGCGGAGACCTCGCCCTGATCGAGACCGGACCCGACTCCACCTTTCCGAGCCTCGTCGCGGCGCTCGCACGCCACGGGGTGAAGCCGTCCGATGTCCGGACGGTCCTCGTCACGCACATCCACCTCGACCACGCCGGCGCGGCGTGGCGGATGGCGCGCGAGGGGGCCACCGTCCGGGTCCACCCGCGCGGAGCGGCGCACCTTCTGGACCCGTCGAAGCTGCTCGCATCGGCCCGACGGATCTACCGGGAGCGGATGGACGGGCTGTGGGGGACGCTGGAGCCGATCCCCGCGGACCGGCTCGAGGTGACCGGGGACGGTCAGGCGATTCCGGTCGGGAAGACGGCGATCCACGTCCTCGAGACACCCGGGCACGCCGTCCACCACAACGCCTATCTCGTCGAAGGGGTCGCCTTCACCGGCGACGTGGGCGGCGTCGCCATCGGCGGGGGGCCGGTCCTCCCGCCGACGCCTCCCCCGGACATCGACCTCGCGGCCTGGTCGCGATCGATCGAGCGGATCCGCGCGGCGCGCCCCGACGCTCTCTATCCCACCCACTTCGGCCGCGTGGAGAATCCGGACGAGGCCCTGGACGGGCTCGGGCGGGAGCTCTCGGCCTGGGCGGACTTCGTCCGGGCCGGGCTCGCCGCAGGGAAGGACGAGGCCGCGCTCGTGCCGGAGTTCGAGGAGTGGCTCGAAGGGCGCCTCGTCGTCGCGGGCGTCCCGGCGGAGGGGCGCGAGGCCTACCGGACGGCCCTTCCCTTCGCCATGAACGTCGGCGGGCTCGTCCGGTACTGGCAGAAGGCGGGGACCCCTCTAGAATCGTCCGCACCGTGAAGAACCCGCTCCCGGTCTTCTCGGATCGGTGGATCCGTCACGGCCTCATCCTGAGCTTCGGGATGGGGTTCACCGTCCCCTACTTCCGCCTCCTGAACCAGGTGCAGGCCGAGGGGGACGAGCTGCTCGACCGGCTCCCGCGCCGGAACGTCGTCTTCCTCTCGAACCACCAGAGCTACTTCATGGAGGCGATCGCCTTCTTCGACCTCGTCTACGTCAAGCACGGCTTCGACCTCGAAGATCCCTTCCTCCGCTTCTCGGCCGCGGAGGAGACGATGAAGAAGAACCTGATGACCGCGCTCTTCTCGCGGGCCGGCGGCGTGACGTTCCGCCGCTCCTTCCGCGAGGCCGGGGTCGAGGTGCAGCGCCCCGTCGACCTCGAGGGGGTGGCCCGGGTCGTGGAGGCGATCGAGACCGGGTGGCTTCTCCACTTCCCTGCCGGGACGACGCAGCCGGGCGCGCCGCTCCGGAAGGGGGTCGCGCAGATCCTCCACCGGACGCGGGCCATTGCCGTCCCGGTCCGGGTCGACGGCTTCCGCGATCTCCTCCTCCACAAGCAGATTCCGGGGAAGCTCTTCCGGAAGTGCTCCCTCCGGATCCATCCGCCGCTCGACCTCGAAGACTTCTACTCCCGTCCGTACGACAAGGAGGCGGGGAGCGAGGTCGTGGAGCGGCTCGGCGCCCTCCTCGGCGACCCGGCCTGAGGCGGGGCGCCGAACCGCATGGGTAAGCGCCGCCCCGCCCCGGCGGAGACGCCGCGCGCGGAAGCTCCCACGCTCCCGGCCGCCGCGCTCCTCGCGGCTGCCTTCGCCGCGATGGCCGCCTTCTCGTGGCGGAAATGGGCCGATCCCTTCGTCGACTTCGGGCAGCAGATGGAGATCGCCCGCGAGATCGCGCTCGGGGCCGTCCCGCACCGGGACGTCGCGCTCCTTCACGGCCCCCTCTCGCCGGCCCTGCAGGCCCTCCTCTTCCGGATCTTCGGCTCCACGATCGCCACGGTCACTGCCTTCAACCTCGCGGTCGTGGCCGGGCTCGCCCTCCTTCTCCACCGCCTCCTCGAGGAAGCCTTCGACCGGGCCGCCGCGGCCGCCGGCGGCCTCCTCTTCCTGCTCGTCTTCGCGTTCGGCCAGTACACGCCCGCCTCGATCACGAACTGGATCGCCCCCTACACGCCCGAGATCGTTCACGGGATCGCCCTCGGCCTCCTCGCCCTTCTCTTCGCCTCGCGCGCCGCGCGGAGGGGGACGAGGACGGACGCGGCCCTCGCCGGCCTCTTCGCCGGGCTCGCCTTCCTGACGAAGGCCGAGCCGTTCGTCGCCGCGCTCGGAGGGGCGGCGGCCGGGATCGCCCTCGCCGTCCGGAGGGAGCGGACGGCCCGAGGAATGAGAGGAATCATCGCGATTTTCTCCGCCGGCCTCGCGACCCCGCCGGTCCTGGCCTTCCTCTCCTTCCTCCGCTGGCTTCCCCCCGCCGGCGCGCTCCGGGCGGTCCTCGGGCCGTGGCCGCTTCTCGCCGCGGGAGGCGTCCCGGACGCGCCGTTCTACCGGTGGGTGGCGGGGACTGACGACGCGCCGCGGAACCTCGGCCTTCTCCTTCTCTGGGCCTCCGTCCTCCTCCTCCTCATCGGAGGCGCGGCTCTCTGGGGAGCCCGCCTCCGCCCGGGACGGAGCGCCGTCCCCTTCCTCTCCGCGGCCGGGCTCCTGACCGCCGGCCTCGCGACGACGCTCGGAAGCCCTCTCTGGCGCGAGGCGACTCGCGCGCTCCCCCTTCTCCTGGGCGCCTTCCTGCTCTACGAACTCGGCCGGAGCGGGAAGGCCGACGGGAGCCTCGGTTCCCGCGCGGCGATCCGGATCCCGCTCGTCCTCTTCGCCCTCCTTCTCCTCCTGAAGACGCCGCTCGCCTCACGGCTCTACCACTACGGCCAGTTCCTCTCCATGCCGGGGGTCCTCGTCAGCGCGGCGCTTCTCCTCTCGACGGTCCCCGAGGCGATTCGCCGCCGCGGGGGGAGCCCGCGCCCCTTCCTTCTCTTCGCCGCCGCGCTCCTTTCTCTCTTCACCGTCTCGGCCCTTCTCCGGACCCGCACGCTTCTCCTCGCCCGCACCTGCGCCGCCGCGGAAGGGCCCAACCGCTTCCTTGCGGACGGGCGCGGATGCGCCTTCGAGGAGGTCCGCGCCGCCCTCGCCGCGGCGGCCCGCCCCGGAGAGACGCTCTCCGTCCTTCCCGAGGGGTCGCTCCTGAACGTCGTGACGGGTCTTTCGCGCCCGAACCGCTTCGGGACGCTGATGCCCTTCGAGGCGCGCCTCTATGGCGAGGAGGTCGTCCTCCGCGCCTTCGAGGAGCGCCCTCCGGACTGGGTCGTCCTCGTCGACAAGGACACTTCCGAGTACGGCGCGGCCGCCTTCGGACGGGACTACCTGACGGGGCTCGGGGGCTTCCTCGAGGCTCGCTACCGCCCCGTGGCCCGTTGGGGCGGGGAGCCCTTCGCGGGCGAAGGCTTCGGCGTTAAGCTGCTGAGACGTGGGGACGAAGCCGCCCCCCGCCGTACGGCGCCCCCCTCTTGACATCTATAACTATATAGCTATATTTATCCCGCCGTGAAAACCGAGACCCGTGGAGGCCCGATGCCGACGGCTCCGAGACTCGCGCTCGCGTCCCTTCTCGCGCTCCTCATCGCTCCGCCCGCGGCAGCCGGCGAGCCCCTCACCCTCGCCGACGCCATGGCCCGGGCCCGGGAAAGCGCCCGCGAGGTCGCCGCGGCGCGCGCCCGGCAGCAGGCGGCCGAGGCCCGCGCGTCGCAGGCCTCGGGCTTCCGCCTTCCCGCACTCAACCTGACGGCCCTCTGGACGCGGACGAACAACCCGGCCGAGGTCTTCGCCCTGAAGCTGAACCAGGGGATCTTCTCCTTCGCCGAGTTCGTCCAGAGCGACCCGAACAAGCCCGCGCCGATCAACGCCGGGATCACGCGCGCGGAGATCGTCCTCCCCCTCTTCACGGGAGGCGAGCTGTCGACGCGAATCGACCAGGCGAGGCTCGCCGCGGCCGCCGCCGGCCAGACGGCCGACTGGGCCGGGAACGCCGCCGCCCTGGCGGCCGCCGAGGCGTACGTGATGGTCGCGCAGGCGGAGGAGTACGCCGCCCTCCTCTCGAAATCCCGCGAGACGGTCGCGGCGCACGTCACCCTCGCCCGGAACTACGTCGACCAGGGGATGCTCGTCCGGTCGGAGCTCCTCCGGGCCGAGGTGGAGCTGGCCCGGGTCGACGACCTCGTCGTCGAGGCCGACGGGCGCGTCCGCGTCGCGAACGCGAACCTCGCCTTCCGCCTCGGCGCACCGGGAGAGGCCTCGTGGGCCCTGGCGCCCCTCCCCGAGCCGCGTCCCGTGGAGGGCCCCGTCGAGCCGTGGCTCGACACGGCCTCCGCCCGCCCCGATCTCGCCTCGGCGCAGAAGCTCCTCGCCGCCGGCGAGCTGGAGGAAAAGGCCCGGAAGGCCCCTCTCTGGCCGAAGCTGGCGTTCGTCGCGCGCGGCGAGCTCTACGGAGAGCACGTCTTCGGGTCGAGCGGGACGAACGGCTCCCTGATGGCGGTCGCGACGTGGAACGTCTTCGCCGGCGGCTCCGACCGCGCGGCCGCGGTCGCGGCGCGGGAGGAGGCGCGCGCCGGCCGCGAGGACGTGACGCGCTTCGCCGAAGGGGTGCGCCTCGAGGTGCGCCAGGCCTTCGAGGAGGCGCGGACCGCCCGCTCCCGCCGCGAGACCGCCCGGAAGGCCCTCGAAGCCGCCCGGGAGGCGGAGCGGATCACGAACGAGAGGTTCCGGTCGGGCGTCGTGAAGATGCTCGACCTTCTGGACGCGGCGACCGCGCGGCGCGAGGCCGAGACGCGGGAGCTGGTGGCGCGCGCCGAGGCGCACGCGGCCGCCCTGCGGCTCGCGGTGAAGGCCGGCCGGCGCCCCGAAAGCGTCCTGCCCTGAGGAAGACGGAGGAAGGAATGAAGCTCCGGAGAATCGCTCCCGCAACGCTCGCCGCGCTCGCCCTCGCCGCCGCCGCCTGCGGCGGCCGGCACGAGACGAAGGAGACCGCGCCGCCCCCCGTGACGGCGGTCCTCGCGACCGCCGAGGCCGCGGAACTTCCCGAGCGCGTCGAGCTCTACGGAACGGTCGAGGCGGCGAAGTCGGCCGCCATCTCGAGCCGCGTCATGGCCAATGTCGTCGCCGTCCCCGTGAAGGCGGGCGACCTCGTCGCCGCCGGGGACGTCCTCGTGGAGATCGACCCCGCGACGGCGAAAGGACAGGAGTCGCAGGCCAAGGGGGCGCTCGCGCAGGCGCAGGCGGGCCTCGCCCTCGCGGACCGGAACCACCAGAGGTTCCAGGCCCTCGCGAAGTCGGGCTCGGCCTCGGATCTCGAGCTCGACCTCGCGCGGATGCAGTACGAGCAGGCGAAGGGGGCCGTCCAGCAGGCCGAAGGGGCCGTCGAGGCCGCCTCCTCCGTCTCGCGCGAGTCGCGCGTCACCGCGCCGTTCGCCGGCCGCGTCGCGGCGCGGATGGTCGACCCCGGCGACTTCGCCGCGCCCGGTCGCCCGCTCGTGACGCTCGAATCCGCGACGGGGCGACGCCTCGCCGTCTCCGTCCCCGCCTCCACGGCGACGGCCTCGGGCCTGAAGGCCGGGCAGACGGTCACCGTCCGGCTGGACGGGGCCCCGGCCGAGACGCCGGGCGTCGTGACCGAGATGTCCCCCGGCGCCGACCCGTCCAGCCACACCTTCACGGCGAAGATCGAGCTGACCGGGGCGCCCGCCGCCACCGGACTGACCGGACGGGCCTACCTCCGGGCCGGCGCCCGGAAGACGGTCCTCGTCCCGGACTCGGCCGTCATTCAGACCGGCGGCCTCCCGATGGTCGTCGTCCGCGACGCCGCCGGGAAGGCGCGCTCGCGCGCCGTCACCACCGGCGAGGCGCGCGACGGGAAGGTCGAGATCCTCTCGGGCCTCTCCGGGGGCGAGACCCTTCTCGTCTCCCTGAAGGGCCTCCCGGCCGACGGGGCCCCGGTGACGGAGGCGAAGAAGTGAGCGAATCCCCGACGCCGGGCCTCCCGCCCGACGCGCGGCGCGAGGCGCTGCGGCTGAAGATGACGCGCCGCCCGCTCGGCGCCTCCGGACGGCTCGCGAAGGCCTTCCTCGAGTCGAAGCTGACGCCGCTCCTCGTCGTCGCCTCGCTCCTCCTCGGCGCCTTCTCCCTCCTGATCACGCCGCGCGAGGAAGAGCCCCAGATCAAGGTCCCGATGATCGACGTGATGGTCGCGATGCCGGGCGCCTCCCCCGAGGAGGTGGAACGCCGCGTCGTCTCCCCCGTCGAGAAGGCCCTCTACCAGATCCCGAACGTCGAGTACCTCTACTCGATCTCGCAGCCCTCCGGCGGACTGATCATCGTCCGGTTCCTCGTCGGAACCGATCCCGACCAGGCCGTGGTCCGGGTCCACGCGAAGCTCGCGGAGCTCTCCCCCTCGCTCCCGCCGGGGGCGATGCCCCCCGTCGTCGCGCCGCGCGGGATCGACGACGTGCCGGTCGCCGCCTGGACCCTCTTCTCGAACGAGGTCTCCCCGATGGGCCTCCGCCAGGTGGCGGACGAGCTGAAGACCGAGTTCACGCGCCACCCGCGCGTCGCGCAGGTGACGATCCTCGGGGGGCAGCGGCGCGTCGTCCGCGTGACGTTCGACCGGGACCGCCTGGCCGCGCACGGCGTCTCCCTCGTCCAGGCGCACCAGTCGCTCTCGGCCCTGAACTGGCGCCTCCCGGCCGGGAGCTTCGCCTCCGGGAACACGGAGACGGCCGTCGAGGTCGGCTCCCTCTTCCGGCGCGCCGAGGACGTCGGCTCGGCCGTCGTCGGGGCGGCCCGCGGGAAGCCCGTCTACCTGCGCGAGGTGGCCACGGTGGCCGACGGCCCCGAGGAGCCCACCCAGTACGCCTGGATGCTGACGAAGGACGGGACGGACGCCCCGGCGGTGACGGTCGCCGTCGCCAAGAAGCCGGGGACGAACGCCGTCGATCTGGTCCGCGACCTCGACGCGCGGCTCGCCGCCCTGAAGGGGCCCGTCGTCCCCTCGAACGTCTCCATCACCAAGACGCGCGACTACGGGCGGACGGCGAACGAGAAGTCGTCCGAGCTGATCTTCCACGTCGGCCTCGCGACGGTCTCTGTCGTCCTCCTGATGGCCCTCTTCCTCGGCCGGCGCGAGGCGCTCGTCGTCCTCGTCGCCGTCCCGGCCACCCTCGCGCTGACCCTCTTCTCTTCCTACCTCTTCGGCTACACGCTGAACCGGGTCACCCTCTTCGCCCTCATCTTCGCGATCGGCATCCTCGTCGACGACGCGATCGTGGTCGTCGAGAACGTCCACCGCCACTACGAGCTGGGGTGGGGCGAGCCGCACCTCGCGACCGTCTACGCGGTGGACGAGGTGGGAAACCCGACGATCCTCGCGACCTTCGCCGTCGTCGCGGCGCTCCTCCCCCTCGCCTTCGTGTCGGGGCTCATGGGCCCCTACATGCGGCCGATCCCGGTGAACGCCTCCGCCGCGATGATCTTCTCGCTCCTCGTCGCCTTCGTCGTCTCGCCGTGGCTCACCTTCCGGCTCTTCCGGAAATACGCCGAGGCGCACCGCCGCTCGAATGCCGCATTCGACCGGGTCGCCGAAACGCCTGAGGAGACCCGGCTCGAGAGCCTCTACCGGAGGCTCTTCACCCCGCTCCTCGCGAGTGCGGCCCGGCGGTGGGTCCTCCTCGGGGCGGTTGCGGTCCTTCTGCTCCTCTCGTGCGGCCTCTTCGTCCTCCGCGCCGCGAAGGTGAAGATGCTCCCGTACGACAACAAGAGCGAGCTGCAGGTGGTCCTCGACATGCCCGAGGGGACGACGCTCGAGGCGACGAACGCCGCGGCGCGGGCCCTCGCCGCGATCGTGAAGGGGGTCCCCGAGGTGACGGACGTTCAGGTCTACGCCGGCACGTCGGCCCCCTTCAACTTCAACGGGCTCGTCCGCCACTACTTCCTCCGCTCGGGGCCGCTCGTGGCCGACCTGCAGGTCAACCTCGCCTCGAAGGACGAGCGCAGGCGCGACAGCCACACGATCGCCAAGGACGTCCGCAACCGGGTCGCCGAGGCCGGGCGGAGGCTCGGAGCGAACGTGAAGGTGACCGAGGTCCCGCCGGGGCCGCCGGTCCTCTCCACGATGGTGGCCGAGATCTACGGTCCCGACCCGAAGGAGCGGATCGCCCTCGCGAGGGAGATCCGCGGGGTCTTCGAGTCGACGCCGGGCGTCGTCGACACCGACTGGCTCGTCCAGGCTCCCGGCCCGCGCGTCGAGCTGGTCGTCGACCGGGAGAAGGCCGCCCTCTCCGGGGTCAGCCCCGAGGTCGTCGTGAAGACCCTCCGGCTCGCCCTCGAAGGGGGTGACGCGGGCCTCCTCCGGGACGAGACGGCGCGATCGGCCGTCCCGATCGTCTTCCGCCTCGAGCGCGAGCAGCGCTCCGGCCTCGAAGGGCTTCTCGCCGCGACCGTCCCGTCGATGGCCGGCAGGCTCGTCCCGATCCGCGAGCTCGTGACCGTCCGGAGGGAGGTCCGGGAGACCTTCGTCTACCACAAGAACCTCCAGCCGGTGACGTACGTCCTCGCCGAGATGGCCGGGGTGGCGGAGGCCCCGGTCTACGGCATCCTCGACATGAAGAGCCGGATCGTGGCCCTGAGGCAGCCCGACGGGCGGCCTCTCCCGATCCTCTCGACGGCGCTCCCGTCCGACACGACGTCGTACGCGATGAAGTGGGACGGCGAGTGGCACATCACGTACGAGGTCTTCCGCGACATGGGGATCGCTTTCGCGGCCGTGCTCGTCCTGATCTACGTCCTCGTCGTCGGCTGGTTCCGGTCCTTCGTCACGCCCCTCATCATCATGGCGCCGATCCCGTTGACGCTCATCGGCATCGTCCCGGCCCACGCCCTGTTCGGCGTCTTCTTCACGGCGACGTCGATGATCGGCTTCATCGCCCTCGCCGGCATCATCGTGAGGAACTCGATCCTCCTCGTCGACTTCATCAACCTCGAGATCCTCTCCGGCGAGCCGCTGGAGGAGGCCGTCATCAAGGCGGGCGCCGTCCGGTTCCGGCCGATCGCCCTGACGGCCCTCGCCCTGGTCGCCGGGGGCGGCGTCATCCTCCTCGACCCGATCTTCCAGGGGCTCGCGGTCGCCCTGATCTCGGGCGTCCTCGTCGCCACGGCCCTCACCCTCGTCATCATCCCGCTCCTCTACTACATGTACCTGAAAGCGGTCGGCACGTCCGACCTCGGAGGTGAAGAAGCATGAACGTCAACGAATGGCTCCGCGCGATCGCCGGCCTCTTCGTCGTCCTCTCCGTCTCTCTCGGATACTGGGTCCACCCCGGTTTCTTCCTCTTCACGGCTTTCGTGGGGCTGAACCTCCTCCAGTCGGCCTTCTCGAGGTGGTGCCCGATGATGTGGATCCTCCGGAAGGCCGGTGTGAAGGATCAGCCCGCGTGAAGCTCCTGATGATCGTCGTCGAGGAGTCGTGCAAGCACGAGGTCGAGGTGATCCTGAAGCGCGCCGGCGTCACGGGCTTCACCGAGATCCCGAAGGCCGCCGGGATGGGGACGACGGGCCCGCGCCTCGGCTCGGCCGCCTTCCCGAAGACCTCGGCCCTCGTCCTGACGCTGCTCGAGGAGGGCGAGGTCGCCCGTGTGAGCGACGCCGTCCGCGCCGAATGCCCCGCCGCCGGGCGGGTCCACATGATCGCCTGGGGCGCCGAGCCCCTCTGACCGGAGGAGAAGCCCCCGATGCCGATGTTCGAGTACGCCTGCCGCGAGTGCGGGGAGCGCTTCGAGGAACTGCGGAGCATCCGCGACGACGGCCCGCCGCCGGAGTGCCCCGCCTGCGGCTCGACCGAGGCGACAAGGCTGTTCTCCCCCTTCGCGACGGCTTCGGCCGGGACGGGAGGCGGCGGGTCGCCGTCGTGCGGCGGCTCCGGCCGCTTCACGTGAGGGTGACGTCCCGGGGCCCGTCGGGCCCCGCCGAGGGCTGCGGGACCGAGGTGTTTGACGCGGCGTGTCTCGCCGTCCATATTGACCATATGACGATGGAAGGACACCTCCACCTCACGGACGCGGCCCGCGATCGCGTGGCCGCGCGCTTCCGCGCCCTCGCCGAGCCGATGCGCCTGCGGGTCCTCGAGCGCCTGTTCCAGGGCCCGGCCTCGGTGAGCGACATCCTCGAGCATGTCGGGGGAACGCAGGCGAACGTCTCCAAGCACCTCGCCCTCCTCCACGCCGCGGGCCTCCTGTCGCGGAAGAAGGACGGGACGCGGACGGTCTACGCCATCTCCGACCCGACGCTGAAGAGGATCTGCTCGATCGTCTGCGCCGAGGTGGAGCGGAGCGCGAAGAGCGAGGCGGACGCCGTCCTCAACCGCCCCCGCCGGCGCTAGGCCGCTTCCGCTTTCCGAAGGCGCCCGGGCGCGCTACCCTCGCCGCATCATTCCGCTTGAACGGCCGCCCCGCGGCCGCAAGGAGGCGCCCGGTGGAAGGTGATCTTCATTCCGCCCAGGGCCCGGCGCAGGCGACGCGCCGGAGCGTTCTCGACGTCCTGCTCGGTACGAGCTTCGTCGCGTGGGCCCTGGCCGTCGTCTACCCCGTCCTTCGCTATCTCACTCCCCAGAAAGAGGCGGGGGGGGCGAACTCGGTCACTCTGACGGACGCCCAGAAGGGGGAGCTTTCCAGCGCAGGCTCCCTCATCACGCGGATCGGAACGGATCGGGTCATCGTCCTGAAGAAGAAGGACGGGAAGCTTGCGGCCTTCTCGGCCAAGTGCACGCACGAGGGGTGCACCGTCCAGTACGTCCCGGCCGACGCCCTGATCTGGTGCGCCTGCCACAACGGGAAGTTCTCTCTCGACGGGCGCGTCCTCTCGGGACCGCCCCCGCGCCCCCTCGCCGCATTCGCGGTGGAGGGGACCGGGGAGGGGGCCGTGACGATCTCGAGGACCGGAGGTGCCGCGTGAGCGCGACTCCGTCCCCGGCTCCTCCCGCCGGCCTTCCCGGCCGCCTCTGGTCCGCCCTCGACGAGCGATACCACCTCTCGGGGCTCGTCGACTTCCTGAAGCACAAGGAGATCCCGGTCGGGGCCCACTCGACCGTCTGGTACTACTTCGGCGGCGTCTCCCTCTTCTTCTTCACCGTCCAGATCGTGACGGGGATCCTCCTCCTGATGAACTACCAGGTCGGGGAGAACACCTCGTACGAGTCGATGAAGTATCTCGTCGGGCACGTGCCGTTCGGCTGGCTCGTCCGATCCATCCACTGCTGGTCGGCCCACCTGATGAGCCTCGCCGTCCTCGTCCACCTCTTCAGCGTCCTCTTCGTGAAGGCCTACCGGAATCCCCGCGAGCTGACCTGGTACTCGGGCTTCGCCATGCTGGGACTCGTCCTCGGGTTCGGCTTCTCGGGCTACCTCCTTCCGTGGAACGAGCTCTCCTACTTCGCGACCGCGGTCGGGACGGACTCGGTCAAGTCGGTCCCCGTCGTCGGGCCCTGGCTCCTCCGCGTCATGCGGGGCGGCGAGGAGGTCTCGGTCAACACCCTCTACCGCTTCTTCGCCCTTCACGTCTGCATCCTCCCGCTCGTCATCGCCGGGGTTCTCGGCCTCCACCTTCTCTTCATCCAGAGACAGGGGATGGCCGAGCCCCTCGGCCACGAAGGGGAGAAGCGCACCGGGAAGGGAATGCCCTTCTTCCCGAACTTCGCCCTCCGTGACCTCCTTCTGTGGGTCCTCTGCCTGAACCTCCTGGCGATCCTCGCCGTCCTCCTCCCCTTCGGCCCGGGGATCCCGGGAATGGAGTGGGCGCTCGGGGAAAAGGCGAACCCGCTGAAGCCGGCCTACCCCGGGATCAAGCCGGAGTGGTACTTCCTCTGGGTCTACCAGATGCTCAAGGAGTTCCCGGCGCACCTCTTCGGGATGGAGGGGCCGCAGGCCTGCCTCCTCCTTTCCACCGTGCTGATGGGGATCGCCTTCTTCGTCCCGCTCCTCGACCGGAACGCCGCGCGCGGAAAGCCGAGCCCCTACTTCACCGACCTCGGCGTCGGGGGTCTCCTCTTCATCGGCCTCCTGACGCTCAAGGCGTGGGACGTCGGCGTGACCGTGCCGAAGGGACAGGACCCGGCCGCCGACCCGGCCCTCGCGGCCGTCATCGCGAGGACGGCCGCGATCGGGATCCTCGCTCTCGGCCTCGCGATCACCGCCTTCCGGAGGTGGCGCTTCGGCCACACGGCCTTCGCCTTCACCGCGGCCGTCCTCCTGCAGGCGCTCCTGAACGGCTTTTTCCACGTCTCGTGGCTCGCCGCGGGAGCCGTCTCCGCCGCGGCGCTCCTCCTCTGGGGCGTCTTCCGCTACCTGCGCCGCGGCGCGGTGGCGGCCGCGCTGGTGGTCGCGGCCCTCCTCGCCGGATCTTCGCCCGCGCGCGCGGACGAGAAGCCCGGCAAGGCCGCGCCGCCCGCCGCCGCCCCGGCCGGCCACGTCGACGAGAGCAGCTGGCCGGAGGATTTCCGGAAGCTCCTCCTCGCCGAGGAGAAGGGAAAGCCGGTCGTGCCCGAGAAGGCGCGGGCCCGCTTCCGCGAGCTGCCGAGCCACGCTCAGAAGCTCCTCTTCTCCGCCGCGGCGTCCGGGTTCGTCGCCTCGCCGGCGCACCTCGCGACCCTCCTCGGCCTCGACCTCGACGACCGGAAGGTGGAGCTC
>Ga0316622_100000595_pt1 | contig 21522 bp, 26 predicted proteins | sample OWC_Aug_OW2_C1_D_FD_207646 | JGI IMG/M metagenome (GOLD analysis project Ga0316622, IMG submission 207646) | Wetland soil microbial communities from Old Woman Creek delta, Ohio, United States - OWC_Aug_OW2_C1_D5_C | ecosystem: Environmental > Terrestrial > Soil > Wetlands | place: USA: Ohio... | reverse complement strand
TGAGCGAGCGCAGACCCGCGCGCAAAGAAGGAGGTGCCCCATGCCCGTCAAGACGCACACGGAATGGACCCTGGAGGAGTTGTGGCGGCAGGAGCAGGTCAACTTCAGCGCCCACATGGCGATTGTGTTTCACTACCTGGAGAAGCACGGACTCCCCCTGGAAGACTTTGTCCGGTTCGTCGGCGAGAGCGTGCTGCCCAGCTGGCGGCGGCGGGGCGAGAGCGTCCCGGATGTCATGAACGGCATCCTGTTCAACGCCCGCGCCAACGGGGCTGCGATCTGCGACGTCTCCCTCACCGAGACCTGTGCGGAGGCGACCGTCAGCAGCATCCTCCGGCCTGATGTCATGGAGCGGTACGGGATCGCGCCCGCGGTGGCGGGACGCTTTTGGGACAAATTCGTCCCCATCGCCGCCGCCTTCGGGCTTCGCTTCACCCGGAGCCGCACCGCAAACGGCCAGGACCGCATCCGGCTTGAGAAACCCTGAGCAGCCTGGGATCTTCGGAGCCCGACCGAACGCCGGCGAGTCCCAGACTGGCCGAGGGGTCAAGCGCCTCGGCCTTCTCGTCTGGCTTCTCGCGACCATGAGTTCTTACTTGTCCAGCCGCAAGATTCCTCGAATTTCCAAGTTGTACAAGGTGGGGTGTCCCCAGCGGGATTCGAACCCGCGTTCTCGGCTTGAAGGGCCGACGTCCTAGGCCGGACTAGACGATGGGGACCAGAGATATTGGCTCAACGGAATCGGGATTCACGGTGGGGTGTGTTGGATGCTTATAGCATAGAAGGCTTCGCCTGCCAAGCCCGAGTCGCAGTGAGGGTTTTCCACCTCTGGTCGCAAGGCTTTTTCCTGGGCTCCACCCGGGAAAGGCGGCTGGCCCGGCTACGGTTTCGCTGCGGCCCTTGGTTCGGGCCGTCGCAGACCCGCAGTGCGCTTCGCGCTGAGCGCCCCTTCCCTTCAACGAACCGCCGGAAGCCTTGGTCAAGGCGACGACGGGCGGCTGCGCTGCTGTGTTAGCGCCCGGATAGGAGCGCCACGACATTTCCGTTGACGAAGGGAAAAATGGACATTAGGGTAAGGTCGCGGTCGCCCGAGCGACGGGTACCGTACGCACGTCGAAGAGGCAATGTGGATGCGCTGTCGGCACACGGTGCCGGACTGGCATCGGTATGTGGCCGCCGAGGAGGGTACTCGCCCTGTCCTCGCCGCGTGTCGCCTTCTGATCAAAGAGGGAGAACCCGCGGCCGATGCGCGGGCCATCGCCTGCACTTTCTGGGGTCGCCAGCGCGAGTGTCCCCTGTACGACGGGCCGGAGTCGAGCTCGAGCGGACACCCGAAACCGGCGCGAGATGTGGCGACTGATACCCCGGCCGCGGCTGAGCATGTTTGGCCGGTGCGACAGCCTGGCGCCCCGGATGGCCAGCGCGTTCTGCTGATGCTGCTTGGCGGGTTCTCCATCGTCCTTTTGGGGTGGGCGGTGGCTCTCAGTATGGCGGCACTACTCGGACGACCGGTCCGGAGCGGCTATGTGACCGTGACGCTGATTGGCGGCGCGGTTTCTCTGACGACTCACGTCCTGGTGTTGCTCCGGTTGTGGATCGGGCGGTAGAGTCGAAATTCGCATCAGAACGAAACGCTGGCTGCACACCTTTCACGACGGGTTGCACGGCGACCGAAAGGAGAAGGACATGCGGACGCGATGTGGACGTGCCCTGATGGTCGGATTGCTGCTGGCCGGCTTTCTGAGCGGCTGTGCGGCCACGGTCGTTCGGCAGGACAGCGTGGGGCTGCCAACGGCGGAGAACCCGGAGTACTTGGGTCACCCGTTCCGTCTGGTCGCCCTGCCGCTACATGCGACCGGCAACATCATTCGCTATGGTGTGATCGAGCCGTTCTATTTCCTCATGAACCTTACGCCCGATTTCGTCGGCCTCAGCGTGGAGGAGCAGGAATACCTCCGCGAGCGCCAGGACGCCTGGACGCGCTGGAGCAAGACGGTTTGGTAACCGGAACACCGGTCGCCGGGATCGCTGGTCCGGCGCGACCGATTGGGTAGTTATGGGCAGTTGATTACGCTCCAAGTGGATCTGGCCGAGGCGCTCTCGCGCCGTCCGGCGTGCCGGCCCGCGTCGCCGTGCCAGCGATGTTCCGAGGGGTCGGCGCGCGACCGCGCGGCACGCATGGTCAAGATGGACACGACGAGGACAGGGGCATGAGTTCGCGGCGCGGTTCGTCGCGGGCCGATGCGCGAGTTGTCACGGCGCGCCTTCGCGGCGCGGTCGGTTCCCTGGACGCCGAGGACATCGCCCTGGCGCGCCTCCAGGCCCATCTGCGCAAGGCCGAAGCCATCCACACCACCACACGTCCCGCCGCGGCGCTGCGGCGGACCACCGTCCGGCTGCCTGCGGCGCTGCTTGCCCGTCTGCGAGAACGGGCGAAACGCGACGGCGCCTCCCCTTCCCAGGTCGTTGAGAAAGCCCTGCTGCGTTTTTTGCGCTCGCGTTGAGCTCAGGGGTTTTTTGACCGTGCGTGCGACGCGGGCCTCCCGGAACATTCCTGACGATACGAAACCCAAACGCGAGACCTGCAGGAGAGGGGTCTCTGCGCCACGGCCCGCCCGACGTGGCCCGCGGGGCGGCGTGCGCACGTCCCTCCTGTCTCTTGCAGCGCTCGTTGCCATCGCGGCTGTCGTCGTCATCGTCTTGGCGAGAAGCCTGGCCCCGCCAGAGCAGGCGCCTCCGGCCGGCGCCGGAACCTCGTCAGGGACATCCCAGGGCGCTCCCGCCTCGGATCGTTTGGAGATCGCTGGAACCATCACCGTGGCGCGGGACCTGACAGGGCGCATCCAAGAAGGCTCGGTGCTGTTCGTCGTCGCCCGCAAGGCCGCGGGCCCTCCCTTCGCCGTCAAGCGGATTGTCTCGCCTCGTTTTCCTCTCGCGTATCGCCTCGGGCCGGAGGACGTCATGATGGCCGGCTCGACCTTCGACGGCGAGGTCCGCGTGAGCGCCCGAGTGAGCCGCACAGGAACCGCAGGTCCGGCGCTGACGGGCGACCTGGAGGGCGAACACGCTGCGCCGGTGCGGGTCGGGGCGCGCAATGTGGATATCGTGATCTCGCGGGAGCGCTGACGCGCAGACGGTTCGCGGGAAACAGCCCGACAGGGCGGCGAGGCGCCCTGCAACCGACGCCGTGACGTCGGTCTTGCGCGCGAGACCCGGGCGCGCTATATAAGGCGTGCGGGCAAGGCGCGTTTCACGAGTGGAACGTGCAGTGAGCACATCGGAGCGGCACTCCCAGGACCGTCCGGCGCGGGTGGAGGCAGACCCGCGATGCCTCCGCTGCGGCTATCCGGTTCCGGATCGTCCTCGGGGGTGCAAGGAGCCCTGCACCAACTGCGGTTTTCTGTATCCCCTGGGTGATTGCTCGGACTGAGCGCGGGCCGCGGGCCGGCGCGAACGGAGGACCTGATGCCCTACGTCACCATCATTCTGCGAGAAGGTCGAAGCGTGGAACAGAAGCGCGAGATGGTCAAGGCCGTGACCGAGGCCATTGCGCGCACGACCAACGCGAAGCCGGAGGCCGTCCACATCGTGGTGCACGACGAGCCGGCCACCAACATCGGCAGCGGTGGACAACTCCTCGCCGACAAGCACTGATCCGGCCGGCGACCGCCCCGTGCGCGAATGCGGCACACGGTTCGAGGCCATCGTGGCGGCGGGCGGCCGGATCGAATGCCTGACGGAGCTGTCCGCCACGGGAGGTCGTCGCTCGCTCCAGCCGTTCTCCCGCGAGGGGATCGCCGTCCTGGCGCAGGGGCGTCGCATCGAGTACCGCTTCGACGAGGGCGGTCGGTTGTGCGATCTCCCCTATCCGGACGTGCTCGCGGCCCTGCGGCAGGAAGCGCTGTTGACGGCCCACAAGGTCAGGCACGGCGAATTGCTGGACGAACCCGACTCCCTTCCGGTACTCCGGGAACTCCTGCGCCAGATCGAGGCGGCGGCGGAGGCCTTTCGTCGTGTGTGCCAGGAGACGTCGGCTGACATCTGATGCCGGGCCGCGGCCGGGCGACACGCAACGCACGTAGGACTCTCTCGAGAGCCAGCGCCCTCGGACGGTGGGGCAATCGATGGACGAGCGAAAGGTCGCCGCATTTTACGATGTGGTCGGGAACACGTACGACCAGTCTCTGTACTTCCTCGCGTGCGAGGCCCCGTATCGGGCAGAGATGCGGCGCCTTTCGGCCGGACGGCGCTTCCGGCGGCTTGTGGACCTGGGCTGCGGCACCGGGAAGCAGACGGTCATGATTGCGCCGCTGGCCGACGAGGTCGTCGCCGTCGATATTTCCGCGTCATCGCTCGAGCAGGCCAAGGCGCGCTGCGCCGGGGCCGGCGTCCGGAACGTCCGCTTCCTCCAGGAGAGCATCGTCGCGCTGTCGCTCGACTCCGAGTCCGTGGACGGAATCTTTTCCTACGGTGATGTGATCTCGCACGTCCACGACGCTTACCGACAGGTGTTTCGCGAGAGCGCCCGCATCCTTCGGCCTGGTGGGTTCTTGGCGTGCGAGGTGGACGGCAAGTGGGAACTGGACATGCTGCTGCACGACCCGGAGGAGCGGGCGCGCGCGCGGGCGGCCCGCGGCGTTGGGCATCTCCGCGTGTGGCGCGACATCCCGTGCAAGACGTTTACGGACGCGGAACTTCGACGCGACCTGGCGGCGGCCGGCCTCCGCATGGTCAGCGTGCGGGGCGTGAACATCCTGCACTGCCTGCTTCCGGAATCGGTGCTGATGGGGCTCCCGCGCAGCGTGGGCGCCGGGTGGCGGGCGATCTCGAGGGTCCTGCAGGCAGCGGATGCGGCGGTGGCGAGGTTGCCGTGGTTTTATCGGTTGGCGTCAACCCGACTGGTGGTAGCCGTCAAGGAATGAACCCCGCGGCCGGAAGTGGGCGCTCGCGCCAGTCGGGTATGGCCCGATGTGGACGTCCGGGGATATCGGGCGCCTTGCCGTCGCGACCAGGACAAGGACGCCCCGCGAAAACCCCTCGGACGCTGCGGCAGACTGTTGTGAACCTGTGCGCTTCCGCAGGGTGCGCGGAGGGCATCAGCTTCGGATCGCTTGCCTCTTGGGAATCTGCACCTTGAGGGCATCCTCAACCAGCGGAAGCCTCAGGTTGTAGCGCTCCCACAGCATGTTGAGCGCCGTCACGTTTCCCGCCCGGGCGTTCTGGATCAGTTTCGTCCGGGTCAGCGACTCGGCAAGTTCGAAATCGTCGATGCGTCGCTTGATGGCCAGATACTCGCGGGTCTTCATCGGTTCCCTCCAATCAACACCAACGACAACGGCACGACTGGTTCCGGACACACCGATTGAATGGACACCGCACTGTGCACAAAATAGACCATAGCTAAATATCTGTTTTTGAAAGGTTTGCAAATTTACGACCTGACAACACGACAGTCGGAATATTTGTCGACCTGACATGCCGACGCGCTCACGATGTCAAGCCTGACAGGGTCTCCTCCCTCGGAGACCCTGTCAGGCTCGTACCGATGGGGACGCGAGACGCTCGCGAGATGAGACACGCTCCGCGGGTGACGCTGTCGCCGCCGTGAGGAGTTGCCGGCTCCGCTGTGCGGATCGGAATGACCGCTGAGAGGACCCTGATGCGTACCCGCCGCGCTCTTCCACGCCTCCGACCGGATCGTCTCCGGCAGTTGACGTTCTTCCGCGAGTTCACGCCCGCGGAGATTCGCCGCCTTCTCGCGGTCGGCGTCGCCCAGACCTACGGCGATGGGGAGCTGCTGGCGACCGAGGGAACCCGGAAGCAGCGGCGGGTGCTCTATGTGGTCCTCCAGGGGGAGTTGCACTACGTGAAGCGCATCCGTGCGGGGTACGCTGGAGTCGTGATGGTGTTGCGCCCTGGCGACGTGGGCGGGTTTCTGACGTTCTTGAATGACGATCCGTCGCCGGTGTCGGTCCGAAGCGTGGGACGGACGAGCGTGCTTGAAATGGGGCGCCGGGAGATGCAGGCCCTCGGCTCCCAGGAGGCAGACTTGGCGGTCAAGCTGCTGCGCACCCTCCTCGGCGTCACGGCCAGGCGCCTGGATGACCTGCTTGAACGCGTCGCGATGACGTCCGCCTGGGCGCTGGACCTGGAGCGCCATCTGCGCGCGCTCCCTCTCTTGCCTGGAACACCCGAGCGGCCCTGACGAATGATTCGATTGATGTGGCGTCTCGTGCGCGCGCCGGTGACTCTCCTCGTGCGTGGAGGCGACGTCGGCTCCGCCGGCCGTCACGGTCCGCCAGCCGGAACGCCGAGCGAACGGAGAAGCGATGCCTACGGTATGCGTGGACGCAGAGTTGCTTCGTGACCTGCTCCGACATCGGGACGAACTGGTCCGCTCCATCACGGCCGGCATGGCGTCTGGGAACTGGGATGCCGTCATGGGCGCGTTCGACGGTTTGCTCGCGACGATCGCGCGTCTCGAGGCCGGCCTTCCGCGGGACGACGCGGGCTAGTTCGGGCGGCGGGGCGCGTTCGCCAGGATATGCTTGACAATAGAAAATGTGTATCTAGGCTTCGGTCCAGAACCGCCGCGACCGATTCGGCGTGCGGGACGCCAGGGGTCGGGCGCGCCCGTCCTGTGCGGGCGGAACAAAGGAGGACGGAATGGCAGACGCAAAAGCAAGGGGCAGTCTTCCGCGGACGCTCTCATTATTCGTCGCGCTCATCGGGTGTGTGGTCACCTCGATGCCGTTCCTCTTCGGCGTCGGCGGCGACCCGGTGCCGCTGATCCTCATCGGCTCGGGTGTGACGGTCATCGCGCTCGGGCTGTTCCTGTTCTTCTCCATCTGATCGCCGACCCCGCGGGCCGCCGGAAGGTCGACCCCCGCGGGCCACAGGGCGCCGGGGCCAGAAAGCGAGCAGCCGCCTTGCCCGCCTCCGCGCCGACCGACGGGGCACATCGCTCCCCGCCTGCGTCGCGTCCGCTCCCCCCGCACGGCCTTCACACACGTGGGTGGGGAAACGCCAGCGACTCCACGAAGATATCCTCGAAGCTGGGGTGCTTGGACAACTCGAAATAATCGACCCTCCGTGCCAAGGCCTCGGCGCGTCGGCGAATCGACCGCGACAGGAGGGTCATGCGAGACCCTTGTCCGGCGGCGTTTCCGACGCCCTGGATGCGTTCCATCGGGATCGTGGACGGCAGCATTCCGATCCCGAGCGCGCTCCGCTTGTCGATGTAATTTCCGAAAGCACCCGCCAGCGCCACCGTGGAAATCTGCGACGCATCGATCCCCAGTTCATCCATGAGGATACGCACCCCGCACAGGATCGTCCCCTTGGCCAGCTGCAACTGGCGCACGTCGTCCTGCGTGATCGCGATGTGGGGCTCCCATGACAGGATGAACTCCCACGTGTGATCCTGCCCGACCACCCGCTCCAGGACCTTGGCGGGGACTTTCCCCTCCAGCCTCGGCCGAGGCAGGAGCCGCCCGCCGGGATCCACAATGCCGTGCCGCACCATCTGATCCAGGGCATCGATCAAACCCGACCCGCAGATTCCGCGCGGCGGAATGTCTCCGATAGTCCAGACCCGGACATCCTGTTGGATTCGAACCCGGTCGATCGCCCCCGCGGCCGCCCGCATACCCTGTCGGATCTCGGCGCCCTCGAACGCCGGGCCCGCCGGGGCCGAGCACGCCAAGATCCGCTCCCGCGAGCCCAGGGCCATTTCGCCGTTGGTTCCGATATCCACGGCCAGGCAGATCTCCTCGGACTCGTCGAGCCCGGTGGCCATGATCACTGCCAGGGTGTCCGCCCCCACATAGGCGCCGATGAGCGGCAGAAAGTAGACCCAGGCGTTGGGAAGCGCGATCCCCAGGTCCGTCGCCCTGACCTGCAGCGGGTCGCGACTGACCGCGACATACGGGCTCGCGGTGATCGTGGCGGGCGTGATTCCCAGCGCCAGGTGATGCATGAGCGAATTGCCGACCACGGTCGCGTAATACACCTCGCCGGGGTCTACGCCGACGCAGCAGTCGGCCAGGATCTGGTTCAGGGTGCCGATCGCCGCCGCCTGCAAGTCCTCCACCCCGCGCGGCGCCTCCAGCGCATGGGTCGCCCGCGAGATGACATCGGCGCCCCACGGCTGCTGCCCGTTCAGGCGCGAGGCGCGCGCAACCTCTTGCCCCGTGAAAAGGTCAATGAGATACCCCACCACGCTGGTCGTGCCGATGTCGAAGGCAACGCCGTAGGCCCGCCCGCGCGTATCGCCGGCTTCCACGGCGAGCAGCTCTTCGCCTGCCGCACCGTGATCCCAGACCGCCGCCGTCGCGCGGAACCCTGCGTCGCGCAGAATGGCGGGAAGGGAGCGCAGCGCGGCCGGCGCGGCCCACACCGCGGCGCCGAGCGTCTTGCGGACGCGCTCGACGTCGGCGAGGTCGTCGTGCGGCGCAGGCACCGGCAAGTCGAGGAAGGCCTTCCGCACCAGCGGCTCGGGAGTGACCGCAATCTCGGTGTATCCGCCCTTCTCCAGGACTTCCTCCTCGATGGCAACCTCGACCTCTCCCAGCGGTCGAGCCTGACAGGCCAGCCTGACCCCGCCGGCGAGTTCGCCTGCCGACAGCAGCTCGACCTCGAGCGGGGTCGGTTCCGTGACCGGGCCCCGCGGATGGCAGCGGCACTTCGCGCATTTGCCGCGTCCGCCGCACAGGGACGGCAGGTAGAGCCCGACCTGGCGAGCCAGGTCGATGAACGTTCCCTCCTGCTCGATTCGGTGCGTTCCGCCGGATGACGTGAAGGTCGTGCGAGGCATTGTCATCGGGTATCCTTCCAGCTTTTCGAACGCATTCAGGGGCCCCTACGACTGTGCATCTGGCGAGCGCATCCATGCCGTGGGCGCTTGCGGGAGGCCTGCACTGTGCTGTGATGTGGAGTTGGCGATCGGTCCAGCGCGAGAAGGCGCCTCGCGTCGAAACCGGGTCACCCCTGGGGCCTTCGTTCTCGCCGTGCGTCCTGCTCGATCCCGACACCGTGGCGGCGGTGCAACCAGCGGAGGATGGCCTCCCGGTAGGTGTAGGCCAGAAAGGCGGCCGCGGCCGCAATGGCGAGGAAGATCAGGAATTCCAGATAATGGGCGCCCCGCACCTTGGCCCCCTGGATCGAAAGGAGCCACGTGCCCGGCAGCCGGCCGAAAGTCGAGATGATCAGGAAGGTCCCAAACGGAATCGGGCTCACACCCAGGAGGAAGCACAGGTAGTCCTTCGGAAACCCCGGAATGAGAAAGAACAGCAGCGCCACCAGTTCCCCGCCGGTGCGGGCGACAAAGTCGAACTTATGATAGACGACATCGGAGACCAGGCGGCGAACGACGTGCGACCCGAGCCATCGGCCCAACCCGAAGGCGGCGCACGAGCCGAGCGTCAGACCGATCGAGGAGTACAGAAATCCCAGCCATGTCCCGAACACGTACCCGCCCAGGAACCCCGTCGCCTCGCCCGGAATCGGGGCAAACACGACCTGCAGGGCCTGGAGGACGATGAACGGAATCGGAGCGTACGGGCCGAAGCTCGCGAGAAAGGTCTTGACCTCTTTTCGGTCGGAGTATAACCGGACGAACTCGCGGTACTTGGCGACCACAGGGTCGGACGAGTAATAGAAGTACAACGCCCCTGCGATCAAAAGCGATCCGACGGCTCCGAGGCAAGCCCAGAGGGCGACCCGCCTCCCCGACTGTTTACGCTCCACCTGCTGATTTGTCTCGCCCATTATGGTCGACACATGCGCTACGCCACCCCGTCTTCACCCGGGGTAGTATAACGGTACGCGCTATGCCCGCAATCGGAAAACACGCCCGACGGTTGGGCCAGGCGAGTTTACCCTCGCGCCCTCGCCTGGCGGAGGTGGAAGAGGTTCGTCGTTCGCCGGACAGACATCCGTTCGTCTCCCGGCTGCACCCTCAGTCCAGGGAGCGCAGCACGACTCGCGCCGGCGCCCCGTCCCCGCCCAGGAGCTTCAGGGGAAGACACAGGAGTTCGTAGGTACCGGGCGGTACAGCCGAGAGATCCAGTCCTTCCACAATGACGATGCGGGCGTCAAGCAGCGTTCGATGGGCCGGACAACCGACGGCTCCGGGCAGGTCGACGGAGGGGCCATCCAGACCGACCAACCGGACGCCGGCCTCGACCAGCGCTCGGGCCGCCTCGGCCGTCATGCCGGCGGAGATGGTCGGCGAGGCGGGCGTGTCCAGATTGCCGCCCGTTCCCTTCTTGAAAAGGACCCGGCGGCAGACGGTGAGGTCCAACCGTCGGAGACCCGCCGCATCGATGGTCTCGCACCCCTCGAGCGCGTACACTCGGGCCGGACCGATCAGGATATCCAGGGGCAGTGCGTCCACGCCGGGCGCCCCGTCCCGGAAATGCAGTGGCGGGTCCACGTGCGTGCCCGTGTGCGATCCCAAGCTGACTTCGGAGACGTTGGCACACGCACCGGCTGCCACCGAGGCGACCCGCTGGACCACAACCCGGGGATCGCCCTCGTAGACGACCATCCCCTCATGGATCGGCCGCGTGACGTCGAAAAGCTTCATAGCATAACGGTCCGGCAACTAGGCAATTTGGCAACTAGGTAATTAGGCAAACGTGGGAGACCGGCTCCGTTCCCAATTGCCAAGTTGCCGAGTCGCCCAGTCCCCCAATTGCCCAATTGCCTAATGGCCTTCAGGCTGCTCAAAACGGTCCAGATCCAAGGCGGCGCGCGATCCGAGGCGCGAGGCGTACTTGGCGCGTACGTCGCAGCGCCGCGGGAGCGCGCCAACGCCGGAGATGGGCCTTTTTCAGCAGCCTGCTGATCGCCCGCTTACGCCTCGTCTGCGGCAATGGGTCGGACCTTGTACCCCGCCAGCATGCCGCCGTCAACATAGATGACCTGACCGGTCACATAGTCCGATGCCCGCGACGCCAGGAATACCGCCGCGCCTGCGAGATCGTCGGGCGTCCCGGTGCGGCCCCAAGGGATCAGGGCGGTCGCGCCGCGAGCCCACGCCTCGTTGCGGAACAGGTCATCGTTGAGCGGAGTCCGGAACCAGCCCGGCCCGATGGCGTTGACGTTGATCCGGTACGGCGCGAACTCGAAGGCAAGTTGCATGGTCAACATTCTGACGCCGGCCTTGCTCGGCGAATAGGCCGACTGATTCGAGGACGCGATCGCGCTCGACAGCGACGCCGTGTTGATGATCTTGCCCCCGCCCCGCTCCTTCATGATGCGGGCTGCCGCCTGGCAACAGAAGAACACCGACTTGAGATTCAGATTCAACACAGTGTCCCAGTCCTGCTCCGTGTACTCCAAGGCCGGGTTTCGGCGGTTGGTGCCGGCGTTGTTGACGAGGATATCCAACCCGCCGTGGCGTTTCGCGATGGCGTCGAAGAACGCCTGGAGTTCCTTGATGCGCGTGACGTCCAGGGACACGCCTTCCGCTTTCCCCCCGGCGGCCCGGATCTCGGCGGCGGCCCTGTCCACGACGTCCTGCCGGCGGCTGGCCAAGACCACCAGCGCCCCGGCTCGCGCCAGTCCCCCAGCCATGCCATTCCCGAGGCCCGTGCCGCCCCCCGTGACCACCGCCACCTTTCCGGTCAGATCGAATGGATTCGCGGTCATCTGTTGTCCTCCGTCTGGTGAGTCAAAGCGAACCGCCCGAGGACTTGCACATACCAAGAAAGGCCGGCCTCGTCCAGCGTTTTCTCCCGGGTGTGACGAGCTTCGATCGAGGCCGGCATTTGTTTCCTCGGCGATACATTTGCGCCGCCCGACTTGGCAGATCCCGCGAGCGACGATATAGTGTGTTTGTCGCGGGCGAGCCCTGATCCTCCTGTTAATTCTTGCCCGCGTCGCGACGGTCGGGAATTTGTGGAAACCCTCCCCCTCCCCGCCACAAGGTCCCGGCCGTCGTATTTTTTTTCATACAGCGCCATGCCGCACGGTGCCGCATGCCGCGGCGGGACCCGCTACTTGACAGGCGCTCGTGCCGTGCGCTAGTTTCGCCTCGACGGCAGCCGGCAACGCGCGCTGCCCGGTCTTGCTCGCGAGAGGGCCCGTCGTGTCGCTCGTGCCACAGCCCCCAGCCGATGCGGAAGCCAAGCCCCCAGCCCGCGCCCGATACGAGGCCACGGAGCCCACGGGCACCGCGCTCGTGGTGGACGACGAGCGCTTCTTCCTCACGATCCTGGGCGATTTCATTGCGCAGCACATCGGCATGCGTCCCGTGCTCGTTCAAGACGGGGCCATGGCCCTCGACCTGCTCGAGACGGAGCAGGTTGACCTCGTGCTCCTGGACATCCTCATGCCTGGAATGGACGGCCTGGAGGCCCTCCGGCGGATCAAGGATCGGCATCCGTCGCTGCCGGTGATCATGGTGACCGCCACCTCGACGATCGACCACGTCATCGCGGCGCTGCGCGAAGGGGCCGATGACTTCGTCAGAAAGCCGGTGGACCTGGACGAGTTGGCGCTCTGTGTCCAGCGCGCGCTCAACAAGGGGCGAGTCGCCAAGCTTCCGCCGCCCCCGCCCCGCGACGCGGCGACCGAGCGGCGGCGCGGGCCCCGCGTCCGGCTGCACACGCACACGCCCGCCCAGCTGCAGCTCCGGGATGTGAACTTGATCGACATCAGCCTGGCGGGAGCGCTGGTGGAGCACATCGAGCCCGTCCGGCCGGGCGAGATCTACCGCCTGGCCCTGACCATCGAGGGGCAGAACGTCCAGGTCCTGGCGCGGGCCATGCGCGTGTTCGCGAGCCACCGCGTGACGGTGGCCGGCGGCGAACGACAGGTGGTCTACCGCACCGGACTGGAATTCGTGGGCCTGAAAAAAGAGGCGGCCAATCTCATCGCCGAGTACGTCGAAAGCCTGCGGCAGCGCAATCCGTCCCAATAGCCGCACGATACCGTGCCCAGCTCGGACTCACAGCGCTGCCAGCGTCGCCCCGTCGAGATACACGATCTGCCCGGTCACGCAGTCGGACGCGCGTGACGCGAGATAGATCAACACACCTACCATCTCCCCCGGGTCACCGTACCCTCCGGCCGGCACCCGCGACCGCACCCACGCGTCCAGTGTCGGATTCTCCATCAGCGGCCGGTTGATCTCCGTGGCCATCCAGCCGGGCCCGATGCCGTTGACCTGGATGTTGTATTTCGCCCATTCCACGGCCATGGCCTTCGTGAGCATCTTCAGCCCGCCCTTGGAGGCCATGTAGGCCGAGACGGTCGGCCGCCCGATCTCGCTCATCACGGAACAGATATTGACGATCTTGCCCGACCGCCGCGCGATCATGCCGGGCACGACCTGTTTGGCCACGAGAAACGCGGCCGTCAGGTTCGTGTTCAGGACATCGCGCCACTCGGCTTCGGGCAGTTCTTCGATGGGCGCACGGCGGTGAATTCCGGCGTTGTTCACGAGGATGTGGATCGGGCCCACCTCGCGCTCGACCGCAGGGACGTGGCGTCGGACCTGAGCCGGATCGCCGACGTCGAACGGGCAGGCGCGAACGCGAAGCCCCGCCGCCGCCAGGCGTTCGACCTCGGTCCGGAGCTTCTGCTCCTGGATGTCGTTCAGGATAACCTGCACGCCCGCCCGGGCCAGGCCGGTCGCCATCGCGAGCCCCAACCCCTGGGCCGCGCCAGTCACCAACGCCGTCCTCCCCGAGAGATCGAACACGCTGTGCGGCATCGAACGAATTGCCTCCACGCGCTCTTGGGGTTGCCGGGTCGTCGTTTCCGTTCGGCCGACGGCGATACACGAAGGGGGTTTCTGCAGTCTACGCCGGACGCCAGGTGTTGCGGAAGCCTCTCGGGGCCTTTGTTGTGGAAGATAGGCAATGCGAGTCCGGCGGGGTCTGGCCGCTTTTCCTTGGGGCGCACCGCTTCGTCTGGTAGGCTCTTCCGCGGTCGTCCGACGGCAGGAGCGACTCGGGAGAGCACACCATGCGCTGCAAAACGTTGCTGCACACACTGCTGTTGACCGCATCCGGGTTGCTGGGTAGCGGTTGCGGCCCGTTCGCCGGCTCGGGCCCGGATGCGCTCGACAAGGAGAGACCGACAATGCCGTCTTCGCCCGTCCTCATTCCTCGCGACACTCTCTTCGGCAACCCGGACAAAGCGGCCGTGCGGGTGAGCCCGGACGGCAAGCACATCGCCTACTTGGCCCCCGTCAACAACGTCTTGAATGTGTGGGTGACACCGGCGGACAGACCGGAGGCAGCCAGGCCGGTGACGCGGGATACGGGACGGGGAGTCCAGATGTATTTCTGGGCCTACACGAATCAACACGTGGTGTACCTGCAGGACGAAGGCGGGGACGAGAACTGGAAGGTCCACGTCGTGGACCTGGCCACGGACACGTCGCGCGACGTCACGCCATTTGACACGATCCCAGGACCGGACGGCCAACCCATCCCACTGCCCAACGGCAAGCCCCTGCGCCCCTCGGCGCAGATCGAGAACGTCAGCCATCATTTCCCCGATACCATCCTCGTTGGCCTGAATACCCGTGACCCGCGGTATCACGACCTCTACCGGCTCGACATCCGGACCGGCGCCCTCACGCTGGTCCAGCACAACCCCGATTTCGCGGGCTTCGTCACGGACGACGACTACCGCGTTCGCTTCGCCACGCGCGTGACGAAGGACGGCGGCACCGAGATCCTCATGGCCGTCGGATCGCCCGCGGGTCCGGAGGGGATCCGCGAGTGGCAGCCCTACGCAACCGTCGATATGGAGGATGCCCTTACCACCTATCCCCTTGGGTTCGATCGGTCGGGCCGGGTGCTTTACATGAAGGACAGCCGCGGCCGCGACACCGCCGCCGTGACCGCCGTGAACCTCGATGCTGGGTCCACGACGGTCCTGGCCGCCGACCCTCGCGCCGACGCGTCGAGCGTCCTGGCGCATCCGACAGAGGGCACTGTCCAGGCCGTGGCGTTCAACTACACCCGAATCGAGTGGATCGTTTTGGATTCTGCCGTCCAGGCCGACCTCGACTACCTGAAGACCGTGGCTCCCGGCGATGTCGCCGTCACCAGCCGCACGCTCGACGACCGCATCTGGACGGTGGCCTTTCTCCTGGACAACGGCCCGGCCCGCTCCTATCTGTACGATCGGTCTGCGAGGCGGGCCACGTTCCTCTTCACCAACCGTAAGGCCATGGAGGGCCTGCCGCTCGCCCGGATGCGCCCGGTGGTCATCCGGAGCCGCGACGGGCTGAACCTAGTCTCCTACCTCACGCTGCCGCGCGAGGCGGATGCCGATGGGCAGGGACGGCCACGCCAACCAGTCCCGCTGGTTCTGTCCGTCCACGGCGGACCCTGGGCGCGCGACGCTTGGGGCTTGGACCCGGAGCATCAGTGGCTCGCCAACCGCGGCTACGCCGTGCTGAGCGTCAACTTCCGAGGGTCCACCGGTTTCGGCAAGCGGTTCGTCAACGCCGGAAACCGGGAGTGGGCCGGAAAGATGCATGATGATCTTCTCGACGCGGTGGACTGGGCCGTCCGCGAGGGCGTCGCCCGGCGCGACCGTGTGTGCATCATGGGCGGCTCCTACGGCGGGTACGCGACCCTCGTCGGCCTGACCTTCACCCCTACCGCGTTCACGTGCGGCGTGGACATCGTCGGTCCGTCCAACTTGATCACGCTGCTCAACACGATCCCACCGTACTGGGAGCCCGGCATCGCCCAGTTCACCAGCCGCGTGGGCGACCACCGCACCGAAGAGGGCCGAACGTTCCTGGAGAGCCGCTCTCCCCTGACGTTCGTTGAGCGCATCCAGCGGCCGCTGTTGATCGGCCAGGGCGCCAACGATCCCCGCGTCAAGCAGAGCGAGTCGGACCAGATCGTGGCCGCCATGCAGAAGAAAGGGATCCCTGTCACGTACGTCCTGTACCCCGACGAGGGTCACGGATTCGTCCGCCCCGAGAATCGCCTCTCGTTCTATGCCGTCGTGGAGGCGTTCCTGAGCCAGCACCTCGGCGGGCGGTTCGAGCCGGTGGGGGACGACTTTCGTGGCTCGACGATCACGGTCCCGAGCGGTGCGAATGATGTTCCGGGCCTCGCGGCGGCGCTGGCGAGCCGGTAGGGAAACCACAGATTACGCAGATTTCGCAGATATGACCTGCAGATTCTTCTGTCGAATTTGACTAATCTGCGTAATCCGTGAAATCTGTGGTTCCCTTGCTTCGGTGGAAACGTACCAGGAGGGTCCGATGGCTTCGTTCTCGATTGACCGCGACTATTTGGTCGCGGCGCTGACTGATCTCGTTCGCATTGACTCGGTGAATCCGAGTCTAGTTCCGGGGGGTGCGGGCGAGTCGAGGATCGCCGCCCATGTCGCCGCGAAGATGCGGGCGCTGGGCATGACGGTCACGACCCTGGAAAGCACGAGCGGGCGGCCCAGCGTGGTCGGGAGGCGGGAGGGATCGGGAGGCGGTCGCTCCGTGATGCTCAACGCCCACGTGGACACCGTCGGGATCGAGGGCATGGTCGGCGCGCTCGAGCCCGTTATTCGTGACGGGCGCCTGTACGGCCGCGGTGCGTGCGATATGAAGGGGAGCCTGGCCGCCTGTCTGACCACGGTCAAGGCGCTCGCCGACGCCAAGGCGGACGTGCGCGGGGACCTCGTCCTTGCCGCGGTGGCCGACGAGGAGTACGCCAGCCTGGGAACGGCAGAGGTCGCTCGCGAGGTCCCCGTGCACGCGGCCATCGTGACCGAACCCACGGAGCTTGACCTCTGCATCGCCCACAAGGGCTTCGTGTGGCTCGAGGTCGAGACTGTGGGGAAGGCCGCCCACGGCAGTCGGTTCTTCGAGGGGATCGACGCCAACATGCGCATGGGCCGCTTCCTCGGCCGGCTCGACCGGCTGGAGCAGGAACTTCGGGCGCGGCCGCCGCACCCGCTGGTCGGCCCGCCGTCCCTCCACGCCCCCACCCTGCACGGCGGGAGCGAGCTCAGCACCTACGCCGCGTCCTGCCGCCTGGGGATCGAGCGGCGGACGGTGCCGGGAGAGACCGAGGCCGGCGTCCGGGCCGAGATCGAGGCGCTGATCGAGCAGACGCGCGCCGCCGATCCGAGCTTCCAGGCAAGCGTGCGCTGCCTCCTGGCCCGCAACGCCTTCGAGGTCTCGCCGAACGCGCCCATCGTGAGCGCCGTCCGGGCCGCCGCCACCCGCCACCTCGGCCGCTCGCCGGCCCTGATCGGGAAACCGTTCTGGATGGACTCGGCTATCCTCGCCGATGCCGGCGTGGAGACGGTCATCATCGGTCCCAACGGCGGGGGCGCCCACACATCCGAGGAATGGGTGGATCTGCAATCGCTCGAGCGCCTCGCGGTCATCCTCGCGGATGCGACGATGGCGTACTGCGCCTAACCGACCGACGCGGTTTGCGCGAGGAAAGGTTTCGCCGACTCGGCACGCCTAGCGACCGCCCGGAACATCGCCTCGTTGGCCCTTCAGTTCCTCCCAAAACGCTCTGGGAGACAACACCCTCATCCCCTGCACGCGCTTGACCCTTTGCATCTCGGCATCACCGGTCACCAGTATCTGGACGCCGGCAGCGAGTGCCGCTGCGATGATCTCGACGTCATCACTGTCCTTGATCGAGACTGCGGCCACGCCCACCGGCTCGGCCTTGATCGTATCGTGCGATAGGAGTTCGATGTATTCGGAGACTAACGCGGCAGGAACGGAGAACTTCGAGCGGAGAATTCGCCGAACTTCGTCAAGAACCTTTTCACAGATAACGAGGTCGTGGTCCGAGAGCACGGCGCGGAAGACATCTGCGCACAAGCCTCTGGTCGTCACCGCGCTGACGATTACGTTCGTGTCCAGAAGGACTTTCATGACACGTCGCGGAACACATCCTCGTCGGTCAGGTATCCCCTCGCTTCCGCAAAAGGCATGACCCTTTTCCTGAGCGCCTCGAACTGGCTGACCCGCAGCTGGCGACGAAGCGCCTCACGGGCAATCTCGCTCCGGTTCTTTCCGGATTGCTTCGCCGCTTTTGTCAGTAGCTTGTCCAGGTCTTCATCGAGGCGGATGGTCAACGTGTTCGTTTTCATGTCAGACAACGTAATGCGCGGCCACTTCCCTGTCAAGTTCCTTTGACGCTCAAGGTGTCCTAACTGTCAACATGGGTAACACTTCAGACGCGTGATCGCCCGGTACGCCTTGAACGCGCGGAGCGCCTGGAGCGGGGTGCGGCCCCGCATGCCGGCCCCGGTGTGGACCCGTGTGTGGTTGTAGTGCCAGAGCCAGCGGGCGAAGGCGCGCCGCAGGTCGGCGCGGGTCGCGTACTGCTGGAGGTTGTAGAACTCCTGGTCATCGGTCTGGTGCGACCGCTCCACCCGCCCATTCAGCCGGGGCGTCCGCGGGGGGATCAGTCGGTGTTGCGCCCCGCAGGACTCGACCATCACCGTGAACGGATGGGCTTTCACCGGGCGGTCCAAGGGCGTCTTCGGCCCCGCCGTGTACCAGTGGGTGAAGAGGCTGTCGTTGTCCGTCTGGACCATCCGCACCGCGAACGGGAAGGTGCTCAAGACATACTGCGCGAAGGCCTTGGCCGTCGAGAGGGTCATCTCCTCGGCGAGCGAGACCAGCCGGAGCCGCGTGCAGCAATCGATCGCCGTGAACTGGTAGAGCTGGCGGCCTTCGACCAAGTAGGGGACCCACTTCACGTCGAGTTGGACGAGGGCCCCGGGGCGGGGGACAACGAAGACCCGGCGGTACCGCTTCGGTCGGGCGCGGCGCTGCCGGGTGAGGCCCGCCTGTTTCACCACCTTCGCGATGGTCGCAGCGCTCGGGACGCCCCGCACGCCCGCGGCCCGCAGGAGGGCGCGCAGACGCGCGGGGCCTAAGTGGGTCCGCTGCCGGAGGGTGAGCACCCGGCGCCGCAGGGCTTTCTTGACTTTGCGCCGGGGCCGGTGCGGGCGCCGGGGCCGGTCGAAAAGGCTTCCCGGCGGCCCTGTTCGACTTCGAACCGCTTGCGCCACTTGTAGAACGTCTTCCGGGAGATCCCGAGGCGTTTGCAGGCGAGGCTCACGTTCCCCCAACCGCTCGGCCTCCTCGAACCAGGCGTAGCGTTGACGAATCTGCTGCTCTGGGGTAAGCATGACTCTGGACATGGGTGCCCTCCTTTCTGGGGTGCACCTCCTGTCTACCGCAGGAGGCCAGAAGTGTCACCCATGTCTCTTTACAACATACTTTGACGCTCAAGGGTCCCCGGCAGTCCGCAGCAGCTTCGCGCGAAGCTGGGAGGGTAGCGGCCCGGACTCAAACCAACGTTGGGCTTCCTCGATCTCCCTCGGTTCGCGGAACCCGATGATCGCGGTGGAGACATGCGGATGGGCCAGGACGAACTGAAGGGCGGCCTCCGGTAGGCTTCTGGCCGGACCGACGAGTCCGGCGATGTGCGTCGCGCGTCGTTGATCTCGTTCGTAGAGCGCAAGCGTGAAAAACGGCGTCCGGTGCGTGTGCGCGCTAGGCGGGCGCCCAACCAACGCGCCCCCGGCGAAGACCCGAATCGCGAAGACCCCCATCTGCTGGGCGGAGCAGTCGGCGATGATGTTCCCGTAGTCGGCCTCTTCGAAGCTGGCCGGCATCGGGTAGCCTGCGCTGGGATTCAACGCGTTGAACGGCACCTGGATCGTGTCGAACGCTCCGGAGTCCACAACAGCGCGGATGCTTGCCGGCTGCCCGATTCCCGTCAATCCGAGAAAATCAACGAGCCCGTCGGCCTGCAATTCGCGAAACGCCTCGCGGACCCCACCTCGCCCCAGCAGATCCTCCGGCGTGAGCGACGTGGGCTCGTCCCCCCGATGGGCCGTGATGGAATTGTGGAGTTGCAGAAGCGTGACGCGGCGCAACCCGAGCCGTCCGAGGCTTGCAGTGACCGACTCCCGCGTGTACCTGCGGATGTCGCTCAACCGCTCTTCCGGGTACCGGACCTTGGTGGCAACATGCGCGCCCGCAGGCAAACCGAGCCGCGCGAACGCCCGCCCGAGGCTCGATTCCGACAGGCCATTGCCGTAGCCCGCAGCGGTGTCGAACCAGTTGATCCCGACATCCAGCGCACGCCGAATCGTGGCGCACTGTTCGTCCGGCGTTAGCTCCGCCATCCAGCCCGACACCGGCCCGGCGCCGAAGGCCACGGCAGACACCCGAATGCCCGTTTTTCCCAGTGTCCGATACTCCATCATGCGGTCCATGATGAATGACCAATGGGCCAATGACCAATTTCCAATGGGAGCGATAAACAACCGTCCCTGCCGTTGGTCTTTGGGATGTGGTCATTGGTCATTGGTCATTCCTACTCGACCCGGAACAACCGCCTTGCGTTTTCCCCCAGGATCATGGCCTTGTGCTCCGCCGGGAGCGCCAGCCGGTCAAAATATTCCAGGATGGCCTCGATCTTCACCCAGGGGTGATCGCTGCCGAAGAGCAGGCGGTCCGGCCGGGAGAACTCGTACGCGTACCGCATGGCCTGCGCGGAGGGGGACACGATGTCGAGGTACACGTTGCGGTAGTACTCCCCTGGCGACTTCCGGATGTGCTCTCGCCCGCGACGCTTGACCTCGGTCTGCTCCTCCACGCGCGGCATGAGGTAGGGCAGCACGCCCCCGCAGTGGGGGTGGACGATGAGCAGGTTCGGGTGCCGCTCCAGCGTGCCGCTCAGGATCAACCGGAGCATGGCGATGGAGGTGTCCATCATTAAACCGACCATCGGGATCATGGAGTAGTCCTTCACCACCTCGCCCCAGGTCGGCACCGTGGGGTGGAGGACAAGCGGAATCTGGTCTGTCTCGGCGGCAGCGTAGAGCGGCTCGAACTCCGGCGCGTCCAGGGGTTTCCCGGCCACATGGGAGAACAGGAAGATCCCTCGCAGGCCAAGGTCATGGATCGCCCGCCGGTACTCGGTCATGGTCGCGCCCACGTCCTGCAGAGGCAGCGTGGCCAATCCGACGAAGCGGCCCGGATACCGGGCGGACAGCTCGGCCAGATAGTCATTGCAGACGCGAGCCCCCTCTATTCCTAACTCGGGCGTCAGCAGTTCCGGCCCCGGGATGTTGACCGTGAGAACGCTCACGTCGATGCCAGCCGCATCCATGTCGCGGATCTTCCGATCTGGATCGTATGGGTCCAGGCTCAGGGCGAAGGTCTGAAGGTCGCCGTAGGCGACGACGTAAGCATCCCCCTTGCGCACCGTCCGGACGGATGTCGTGTTCTGCAGGAGCAGCTCGGCGTAGGCCTTCGGAAACACGTGGGTCTGGCAGTCAACGCGCATCGCGATCCCCTTTCGGGTTGACGTAGGCGTCTGCAGGGTCTCACGATAGACAAATCGTGGCGTGCCGTCAATGCACTCCAAGCCTGCGCTTGCGCTCGCCGCCCGCCTCTGGTAAAAGCAGCCCATGCAGATCTCGCGGTACTTCCCAGAGGAGCCCGCAGAGACCGAGCGCGAGGCGATTGGCCTGATCGGGATCGGC
>Ga0316622_100000594_pt1 | contig 21532 bp, 24 predicted proteins | sample OWC_Aug_OW2_C1_D_FD_207646 | JGI IMG/M metagenome (GOLD analysis project Ga0316622, IMG submission 207646) | Wetland soil microbial communities from Old Woman Creek delta, Ohio, United States - OWC_Aug_OW2_C1_D5_C | ecosystem: Environmental > Terrestrial > Soil > Wetlands | place: USA: Ohio... | reverse complement strand
GATGAAGAGCCGCTGGTTCAGCAGGATGTGGCTCGTCACATAGCGGACGCTCGTCTCGACCAGTCCCGCGTCTTTCCCGGGAATCAGCCCGATCGCGCGCGGCGGCCGGCCTTCCTCCCGGATGGCCGCTGCCGTCAGCCGCGCCAGTTGAAGGATCGCCGACTCCGCCTCGGCTCCCTCGCCGTCGGCGAAGATGCTGACGAAGTACCGCCCCTTCCAGAAACGCAAGAGCCCGCCACCCTGCTCCGATCCCTGGCCGATCCCGATACCCTCGTCTTGCCGTTCGAACGAGAACACGCCGAAGGCGGCCTCGGCCGACGCCATGCGATAGCATTCGACCGTCAGCGGCGGCTGGTCTGCCTTCTCGAACCGGCGCACCGCCAGCTGCTCGAAGCCGTAGGCGAGAAACATCTCGCCGGCGCCATCGATATAATCGAACACCGTCCGGGCATCGTAGCGCGCCTCTTTCCCGTCCCAGGTCCACCCCTCCACCGCCGCCGGAAGGACGACCGACCCCGGCCTACTTGCCGCATCCGCCGACTCGATGCTCGCGGCCACGCACAGCCAGATCGCAAGAACTGGCACCATAAGACGTTCCATGTCGGGGCCCATCCTCTCTTCAGGAAGTCATCAACTGCCAACAATTCCGCAGAGATTTCGGAGTCACGCGGCTCACCTCGAATGAGAATAATATAGTCCGCTTACCATTCTGGCGCTTGCCTATTTCGCCAAAGTTCTTGCCAGATCCTCCGAGAGTCTACCGAAGTGCCAGAGGCCGAAGGCGAGTGGCCGATGATCGATTCAACCGTCATTCGCGCCATTCAACACGCAGCGGACGCACGGCCGGATTCATTTACTCAGACTGTCCCCTAGCCGATTCGAGCTTCCCAATCCATTTCTTGGTTGGTTTCAGGCGGTTCTCGGCGAAAACGACCGATTCGAGATCAGGCCTCAGGTGCCGCCGTGCGCGCAGCGCTCCGGGGTTGGTGGAAAAGTACTCGGGGGAGCAGAAGGGCAGATCACAGAAGGGGGTCAAGACCACTTCGTTTGCCTTAGCACGGGAGACTCGGTGAGGGCGACCGTCGCGATTCGTCAGCCGCGGCGTCATCGCGGGCCAACAGGAGCTGATTAACAGACGATGTGGCCTGCATCGGACAAAGCGAGCCGCGCATCCTCCAGGCGCTCGGCGGCCACGAGAACGTAATCCGTGTCGAAGGTCGAGAGTGCGAACAGACTGATCCTGGCCCGGGAAAGCGGCTCCGCAATCGATGCCAGAATCCCCACGGCTGATAAAGGGATCGGCCCTGCGACCTTCAGGGCGCGCCAGGCTCCCTCCGCTCGGACGCCCGCCGGCACACGTTCCTTCGCCACGACGATCGATAGCTCCTCCGGCGTCCTGGTGGCCGAGGAGAACCCTCCTCTGGTCGCCCAGGCCGGGAGGTCCGCATCCGACGCCAGCCGGCAGATCGTCAGCGTCTCCGGCAGGACGGACAATCGGAGTCGCATGTCGCCTCCGAGTCATCGGGTTTCCGACCTGAGTTCAACCGCCGGGCGGTCGCTAGTCCTTGACAAACATCGCCCGTTCCGTGATTATTCGCCGGGCTTTCGCCCTCTCGGCTCATCGCACGACGGTGGATCATCGCCGATGGATACTGCAGAGCGCAAGGCGAATCGGATGAAGAATCTTCCGGCCTATCTTATGGACGAGGTTGTCCGTTTGAAGAACCAGGCCGTGGCCAGAGGGATGGACGTCATCGACCTAGGAGTCGGTGACCCGGACTTCCCGACGCCGCCGCATATCCTGGCGGCCGCCCATGCCGCGCTGGGAGATGCCGCCAATCATCACTACTCCTCCTACCGCGGCCTCGGTGAGTTGCGCCAGGCCTTTGCCGCCTGGTATGCGCTGCGCTTCAACGTGGCCCTAGACCCTGAAACAGAAATCCTCCCCTTGATCGGGTCCAAAGAGGGCATCGGCCATATCCACTTGGCCTTCGTGGAGCCAGGCGACGAAGTCCTCATCCCCGATCCCGGCTACCCCACATACCAGGGGGGAACGATCCTGGCGGGCGGGACGCCGCGCTACTATCCCCTGCGTGCCGAGACGGGGTGGCTTCCTGACCTCGCCGAGCTAGAGCGGCAAGACCTCTCGCGCGTTAAATTGATGCACCTCAACTATCCGAGCAACCCGACCACGGCTTCAGCGGATCTCGAGTGTTTCGCAGCGGTGGCAGCCTTTGGCCTGCGGCACAATATCATCATCTGTCACGACAACGCCTACTCCGAGGTCTACTTCGACGGCATCCGGCCGCCCAGTTTCCTCCAGGCAAAAGACGCCAAGCAGATCGGGATCGAGTTCCACTCCCTGTCCAAGACCTACCTCATGACCGGGTGGCGGATCGGTGTGGCCGTCGGTCATGCGGACGTCATCGCCGCGCTGGGCGATGTGAAGTCGAATTATGAGACCGGCATCTTCCCGGTCGTGCAGCAGGCCGGCGTCGCCGCGCTCACCGGGGATCCGTCGCTCCTCGACACGATGCGCGGCCACTTTCAGCAGCGATGCGATCTGTTCGTGGAGGGGCTTGCCCGCCTCGGCTACGGGGTGCGAAAGCCGAAGGCAACGTTTTACGTTTGGGGAGGCATCCCGGACGGCGAGGCATCGGTCCGGTTCGCCAAGCGGCTCCTCGATGACGCGGGTGTCGTCGTGACACCGGGGGCGGGCTTCGGCCCCCATGGAGAGGGCTACTTCCGCGCGGCACTTACCGTGGATGAGACGCGGCTGACGGAGGCTATCGCGCGCATCCGGCACATCACCCGATGACCGGAGCGCGCAAGGAGGAACGTACATGAGAGGGTTGAGGAGTTCGCTGTTGCTTGTGGTCCTGTTGGTCCTTTCGGCCATCCCCGTCCAGGCGGCCACGCTGAAACTGGGCCACGTGCTGCCTCCGGCGCACAATTGGCACGTCGCCGCCACCGGGTTCGCCGACGAGGTCAAGGCGGCCACCCAGGGGCGCGTCGAGATCAAGGTCTTCCCCAATTCTCAACTCGGCACCGAGACGGCCATGATCGAGGGCTTGCAGCTGGGCACGGTGGAGATGGGCCTGATCGGCGGCGCCTCCTTCCAGAACATCGAGCCGAAGCTGGGCCTGGAGGGCTTGCCGTATGCCTTCAGCGACCACCAGCACGCCTACCGCGTCTTCGACGGGGAGGCGGGTAATCGTCTCTTCGGACTGCTCGAGCGGAAGGGTGTGAAAGGCCTGGCCTGGTGGGAGAACGGGTTCCGCAACATGACCAACAGCAAGCGGCCCATCGCCACTCCGGACGATCTCAAAGGCCTGAAGATTCGGGTGACGCCGGACAAGATACGCCTGGACACCTTCAAGGCCCTGGGCGCCCTTCCCGTTCCGATGGCGTTCGCCGAGCTCTACTCCGCACTGCAGCAGGGCGCCGTGGACGGCCAGGAGAACCCGCTGGCCATCATCTTTTCCAGCAACTTCTTCGAGGTGCAGAAGTACCTGTCCCTCACCAATCATGTCTGGTCCTCTGCAACGCTGGTGATGGCCAAGGGTGTCTGGGACAAGATCGGCCCCGCTGACCAGCAGGCCGTGCAGAAAGCGGCCTTCGAGTGGCGCGACAAGCAGCGGAAGATGGTGCAGGAGTCGAGCGACGACTTCCTGGCGAAGCTCAAGGCGAAGGGGATGCAGGTCAACAACCCGAACAACGCTCTCTTCGTGCAGGCGGTGGCGCCGGTCTGGAAGCAGTACGAAGACGTCTTCGGAAAGGACTTCTTCGACCTGATCGAAAAAGCGCGGAAATAGCGGCGAACAGTCGAGCAAGGGGGCGAAGCGCTCCTTCTTCGCTCCCTTTCGCCTCCGCCTCTAAGCGAGTAACGATATGGATTCCGCTTTCGTCCGCTGGCTCACCTGGTTCGTGGAGCTGGTGCTCATCGTTCTGAGCATCCTCATCTCCGCCGTGGTCTTCCTCCAGGTGCTGTTCCGCTACGTGCTGCAGCAGCCACTCTTCTGGTCGGAGGAGCTGCCCCGGTATCTCCTGATCTGGATGAGCTTCCTGGCGGCCGCGCTGGCCCAGAAGAGCGAAACGCACATCAATATCACGCTGGCCCTGACGCCGCTTTCGCCGCGCCTGCAGCGCGGGGTTCACATCCTGACGAACCTCGTCATCCTGGGGTTTCTCGGCGTCCTGGTGTACAGCGGCTCGCTCGTCACCAGTATCACGGTGCATCATCGCTCCACCGCCCTCCAGATCCCGATGGCAGTCGTGTATGTGGCCTTGCCGGTGGGGTCGGCCCTGATGATACTCTACCTCGTCCTGCAGATTGTGCGCGATCTGCGAAACCTTCGCGCATAGGGACTCCATGGGCGTTCTCATCGGCAGCTTCTTCCTGAGTGTCGCTCTCGGTATTCCCATCTCCGTTTCCATCGGGGTCTCTGCCGTCCTGTACATCCTGGCATACGGCAGCGTTTCTCTCGCGGTCATCGCGCAGCAGATGACCCTGGGGATCGATTCCTTTCCGTTACTGGCCATCCCACTATTCCTCCTGGCCGGGATGATCATGTCCGAGGCGAATATCACCACCCGCATTATCGGTCTTGCAAATGCCCTCGTGGGTCGGATCATGGGTGGCTTGGCCATGGTGATGGTGATCTCGTGCATGTTCTTCGGCGCCATCTCGGGTTCGGGGGTCGCCGACGTCACGGCCATCGGCTCCCTCATGCTTCCCGCCATGGACCGACAGGGATACAGAAAGGGCCTCTCGGCCAGTCTGCTGGGATGCGCGGGCTCCCTGGGGACGGTGATTCCGCCTTCGATCGTCATGATTATCCTAGGGGTAACGACGGGGACCTCGATCGGGAAGCTTTACATGGGCGGGGTTATCCCGGGGGTCTTCACCGGGTTCTGCCTGATGGCCCTGGCGTGGTTTTATGCGAAACGGATGCATCTGCCGCCAGGCGATCCTTTTTCCCTTCGCAAAGTCGTGACGGCCTTCCGGCAGGCCTTTCTGTCCATGCTGACGCCGGTCATCATCATTGGCGGGATCATCACAGGCGTCTTCACTGCCACCGAGGCGGCCGCCGTGGCGTCTGTCTACGCCCTGATCCTCGGCCTTTTCGTCTATCGCAGCCTGAAGGTCTCGCAGTTGCCCGGCATCTTCCTTCGCGTCGCCGAAACCACGGGTATTATCCTGTTCATCATCGCGGCCGCGGCGCTCTTCGGCTGGATCCTGGCGGCGGAGCAGATCCCGCAGAAGATGGCGGAATTCTTTCTGTCCATCAGCCGGAACTACTACATCCTCCTGATTCTCATCAATGTCCTGCTTTTGATCCTGGGAACCTTCATGGAGACCATCGCCATCATCATCATTGTGGTCCCCGTCCTGATGCCCCTGGTAGTCGGTCTCGGCATGCACCCCGTCCACTTCGGCGTTATGGTGACCGTGAATATGGCCATCGGAGCCAACACTCCTCCCGTCGGGGTGGACCTCATCGCCGCCTGCAAGGTGGGCCGCACCACGCTGGATGAGGCCTGGCCCTACGTCTGGCCCTTCGTCGCCGCCATGACCGTCGCCCTGACCTTTATCACCCTCATCCCCCAACTCGTCACGTTTCTCCCCCACACGTTCATGAAGTGAGCCTCACCCCGTCCGAGTCCGCCGCGCCCTCGTATACCGCCTGCCGGAAACTCCAGATAGGCGCGTGAGGATGAACGGGCGAAAACGGCCCGTCGACCACAATCGATGGAGGACGACGCAGCGTGAATCGGGCTTACGTGGGGATCGCGGACAAGGATACGAGACGAGGAGGGTGAAAGACCGGACGCCGACAGCGTGGGGCAATCGCCAGTCGCCCGCGCTCCACGCACGATCGACAGAGGTCGAAGCTCGCTCGCCGGGGGCGGCCAATTATGGACACGCTCAGGCGGGGCCCTTCTCCAGCTCGTGGCGCAGCGCGGCGCTTAACTCCATGAGCCGGTGGGGGGTCTCCGGAGCCAGTACGGCTTGCTCGCCAAGGAGGTGCTCGATCTCGCGCGCCACATGCGTCCCTTCCTCCAGACCGAACATGCCCAAAGACCCCGCCAACCGGTGCGCCTCCAGCACGGCCTTCTGACGCACCTCGGGAGTGAGCGTCGCCCGCCGCAGGGCGTTCGCCGCGTTCTCGACGGCGGCCAGCCGCTCGAAGATCACGTTGTGGAACTGGGCCCACACGCGGGCCGCAGCAGATTGGCCCTGCCCCTGGCCCTCTGGACCCGGTGTCGCGCCTGAGTTCGGTGAGACGCCATCTCGGGAATCAACACCAGACGACATCGCGCTTCTCCTTGAAACCTATGAGTTCTCCTTGGACGGCCCTTTCCGCTTCTCCAACACGCCGCGAATCGTGGCGAGGAGCTCCTCTTGGTCCACGGGCTTGTACAGAAACGCGTCGGCGCCGGACTGGAGCGCCTTGTGAGGGAGGTCCGGATCGACGCTGGCGCTCATGGCGATCACGGGAATGCTCTTCATCGCGGCGTTCGAATGCAGTCGCGTCAGCACGTCGAATCCCGTGCCGCCCGGCATCATCAGGTCGAGCACGATGGCGGCGGGTGGCGCCCGGCGTACCGTCATGATGACCTGCATGCCATCCGCCGCCCTCGCGACCGTGAAACCGTGCGCCTCAATCCACAGAGAAAGGAGTTCCACGACCACCCGATCGTCATCCGCGACGAGGATCGTTTCCCTGGCCATGCAACCACTCCTCTGTCGCTCGCGAGTGCGGCACAGCAGGACAGCCCTCGCACCCGCGTGTCCACTCCGCCCTTCGCAATTCCGGCGCAGAGCCGACGTCAGTGTATAGCCAGGCGAACGTTAGCATGTGGGCCGGCTGAAATGAAAGGACAAACTTCCGCCCCGGTCCGAGTCACTGCTTCGCATCGGGAGGCTGCCACCCGGTGGGCGAACGCTGCTCACCAACACCAAGGCGTGACAACCCTGCTCACAGATTCATGAGCGCGATCCCAGCTAGAGTGATGACTGCCCCATAGACGGTTTGGTGGGATGGTCGCTGCTTCAGCACCACCACCTCGAACGGCAGCGTGAACAGCGGAGCGGTAGCCGCGAGCACGTTGCCGATGGCGACGCCCCCATACTTGATTCCCACGCAGAACAGGAGCGAACCCACGGAGCTCAAGAGGCAGATGACACCGAGACGCGTCCGCTCGGCACGGGAACTCGCCGCCACCGCTTGCAGCGTCCCACGCGTCCAGGGGGTCAACCAGAGAACCAGACCCGTCACCGGGAATCTGAGCGCCGTTGCAGCCGTGGCGGGGAGAGCCTGGAGCGGCGCTTTCATGATGATCGCCGAGAGCGCCCAAGCGCCCGAAGCCAGAAACACCAGCCTGAGACCCCGGCGCCGGGATCCGCGGCGCTCCGCAGTCCCCTCGCCTTTTCCCCCAACGATCAGTGTGAGGCCGGTCACCACCAAGAGAATCCCTGCGGTGTCCAGCAGCGTCAGCGGTTCTCCCAGGAAGCCGATGCCCACAACGGTGGTGAGCAACGGGTTCGCCATGCTGAGCACGAGGGCGCGGGTGACCCCTAGGGAATCCATGCTGGCGAAGAAGCAGGTATCTCCGATCCCCATGGCGATGAGAATGGAGGCCCACAAACTCAAGACCACCCACAGCGGCGCCTGCACCAATTCGGCGCCCTGCCCGCTCGCCACGGCGATGCCCAGCAGGATCACGCCGCCCACGGTGGAGCGGATGGCGGTGATCCCCACGGGAGCCACGGTACCCGACAATGAGCGGACGAGGATGCTAATCGCGGCCCAGGTCAAACCCGTCCCCAGGCCCCCGGCAATCCCCCACGTCAGGTCGGTCATGTCGAAAGAGGAATGTGATCGATGCGATCGACAGGGGTTGGTGCGCTGAAGACCGGTGGTGCCCCCGCGGGTTTCACGTACTGGTCGCCGGCTCCGAAGAGGCCGCCCTGCCTGCGGAGGCAGGCAGGGCGATCCTCACGGAACCAGCTCGGCGGACTCGATGATGACCAGGATGCTCTCGCACTCCTTGCCCTCCATGATCGCACAAACCTGAAGGGGGAGGCTGCCGTCCCCGAGGTGCACATTGATCCGACACCGCTGCGGTTCGGTCGCCTTCGCGAACTCGGCGAAGAGGTCTTGCAGGGCCTTCCGATCCTGCGGCGAGATGAAAGAAGCCAGGGGCTCTCCCACTAGGTGCACTTCCTTCGCCTTGAAGATCTTGCACGCGCCCGGATTCGCCATGGCGATCCGACCCGCCGGATCCAGCTCAAGTACGCCTGCCCCGAGACCGCGAAGCACGTTGGTATAGTGACGGCGGTCATCAAGCATCTCCTGGATCATCTTGCGAGGACGGACTTGGTTATACCCGATGATTCCGCTGTCCACCGTTTGGGATTGGCGCCCCTCCCCCTCGATCTTCCGAATGGCCTGGATAATATGCTCACAGGCAATCGGCAGCGGCCCTTTGGCGACGTAGGCATCCGCGCTGAGCTGGGGAAAGTTCCGAAAGTCCTGGCCGCTCAGGGAAGAGAACACGATGATCGGAGTGTCCTTGAGCTTCGGATCTTGGCGAATGAACCAGCACACTCGCGCGCCATCGATCCTGGGCATGACGATGTCCAAAATGACGAAATTCGGCTTTTCCTTTCTACAGATCTCAAGCGCCTGAAGGCCGTCGTGGGCGAGGTGGACCTGGAATCCGCTGGCTCGGAGGAAATCGCCCACGGCCTCCAGCAACAGAAGATCATTGTCGGCAAAGAGCACGGACTTCGCCGTTGGGGTTGATTTTGGCGGTGTCTTCATAGTGGGCAGCCTCGTCACTCAGCCTACGTCAAGTAAGTGTGTGGCACACGACACGCGATCGTCGGCCACGCCGGTCCACTGCCGTCGCTTCCCCAATTCCGGTTCGATTTGCGGCCGTTCACGCGATCAGGCCGGTCACGCTGGGGTTCACTATATCACCAGAAGCGAACTAGGCAAACCCGCGCCTGAACAACGGTCGACTGTGCCATGACGATAGATCGTTTTTCAGTCGACGGAGGCAACCACCCAATCCGTGAACTCGGTCCCTCAGGAGGCGCTTGCGTCTGGGCTCTCCGCCGGCGGCTCGCGGTCCTCGCCATGCACGGCGCGACCGCCGGGCCGCGCAATCCCGTGCTTGTCCATGCGGTACAGCAGGGTATGGCGCGTGATCCCGAGGTAGCGTGCTGCGCGCGACTGGTTCCAGTCGTGCTTCTGGAGGGCTCGCAGGATGAGCTCCTGTTCCACTTTCTCCAGAGACAGGCCCGCCTCCGGGAGACTCACGGGGAGACTCGACGACTCTTTGGTGCGAGGCACCCGGATCGTTTCGGGCAGGTCGAGCAGCGTGATGACGTCCCCCCGGTGGAAGATCAGAGCCCGCTCCAGGGCGTTTTCCAGTTCGCGCACGTTGCCGGGCCATTCGTAGGTTTCCAGGGCCCGGAAGGCATCCGGGTCAATCGTGACCCGCAACGGCGCCCCCAGGCTCTTCAGGAAGTGCTGCGTGAGCGCGCGGATGTCCTCCCGCCGCTCCCGGAGCGGCGGAATGGAGAGCGGGACCACGTTGAGCCGGTAGTAGAGATCCTCTCGAAATCCCCCGGACTGGATGGCCTTGGTGAGGTCCCTGTTGGTGGCAGCCAAGACCCGGACGTCCACCCGAATGGGCCGGTTGTCCCCGACCCGCTCCACCGAGCGCTCCTCCAGACAGCGCAGAATCTTCACCTGCAGTTCGGGTCGCATCTCGCCGATCTCGTCCAGAAAGATGCTCCCGCCCTCGGCGGCCTCGAATTTCCCTACCCGATCGCGAATCGCCCCCGTGAAGGCGCCCTTCACGTGGCCGAAGAGCTCGCTCTCGAGCAGGTTCTCCGGAATCGCCGCGCAATTGACCGCCACAAAGGGGCCTCGTGCGCGGGGGGAGAGGCCGTGGATGGCCCGCGCCACGAGCTCTTTCCCGGTCCCGCTCTCTCCCAGGATCAGGACCGTGGTGTCGGTGGGAGCCACCCGTCGGATCATCTCCACAATCTGCCGCATGCCGGGGCTGTCAGCGATGATGCTTTCGAGGTCGTTGCGCGACTTCAGGGCCTGGCGCAAGACGACGTTTTCGCGCTCCAGGGCCTTCAACTCCAGGGCCTTGCGGATTGTCAGCTTCAGTTCGTCCCGGTTGAAGGGCTTGCTGATGTAGTGGAACGCGCCCGCCTTCATGGCCTCCACGGCCGCCTCGATTGTCCCAAAGGCGGTGAGGATGATGACCTCGATTCCGGCGTCCAGCTTTCGCACCTCCTCCATCACCTGGAGGCCATCCATGCCGGGCATCCGGACATCCGTGAGGACCAGGTCCGCCCCCTCCTTCTTCAGGAGCTCCAATCCCTGCTCGCCGCTGGCAGCCGTCAGGACGGCGTACCCTTCTTGGGCGAGGTTGTACTCCAGGACCCGCCGGAGGCTCTCGTCATCGTCGATGACGAGGATCTTGATCCGCTTCATTGCTGTACGCTTCCTTCCAACGGGAGGGTGACGACGACCGTCGTGCCCTTACCCGGTTGACTCACGACGCGAATGATGCCCCGGTGGTTTTCGATGATTCGGTACGTGATGGCCAGCCCGAGCCCGGTGCCGTCTTTCTTCGTCGTGAAGAAGGGATCGAACACGCGCCCCAGGTGCTCCTCGGGGATACCGGTCCCGGTGTCGTCAAAGACCACCTCCAGCCACTCCTCCCGGTCGTTCGATTCCATAATCCCCACCGTCTTCGGATCCGCAACACGGGTCGAAATCGCCAGGTCGCCGCCTTCGGGCATGGCCTCCAGCGCGTTCAACATGATATTCAGGAATGCCTGCTTGAGCAACGCCTCGTCTGCCATGACACGGGCCGGTCCGGCATGGAAGCTCGTGAAGAGCTGAACGCGGTGAGCGCGGGCCTGGCCGGAAACCAGGCCTTCTAAACTCGTCAGGACGTCTCGCACGTCAACCGGAACAAACCGCATGCTTACGGGCCGGGCAAAGTTCAGGAAGTTGGTCACGACGCCATTCAGCCGTTTCACCTCTTTAAGGATGATGGCGTAGAACTCGGCTTTGGGATGACCAGACGGGTAGTCCTCTTCCAGAATCTCCACCGCTCCCTTGATGGCTCCGAGAGGGTTCCGAATTTCGTGTGCCAGACCCGCCGAGAGCTGTCCGAGGGCAGAGAGCCGGTCCGCACGGTGGAGCTGGGCCTCCTTTTCCAGCAGGAGCCGCGTCTGTTCTTGCAGCTCTCGGTGGGACCGCGCCAAGGTCTCGGCTTGGCCTTCGAGCCCGCGGCGATATTGGGCTTGCCGATCGACAATGAGACCGGTGAGCAGGCCGACTCCCAAGAAGACGGGAATCTCCAGAAGATAGCCGAACGTCAAAGGTCCATGATCGACGAGCACGATGTGGGGCAGGTAGACCAACGTGATCAGGCCTGCGGTTCCCAGGCCGCCCCAGAGACCGAACCAGGCGCCGCCGAGAGCGATCGGCAGATAGTAGAGCCGCACGAAGAGATCGTGGGGAACCTGTCGGGTGACCGGCACAGCCATGTGGCCTGCCGTGACCCCCAAAACCATCAGCACCAGGACGGCCGGCCGCGACCAGCGACGCCAGCCTTTCGACTTGTCCACCCACATCTCCACTGCTCGCGCCCACGCTGTGCCAGAGCCGTCGGCGCCCACCATGCCGCGGACGCCCCCACCCCCCACCGACCGGCAGTCGGTTGTTCTTATCGCGCAGGCACTGCGAGTGCGGCTCCCGAAGCAGGGGAATCTCGACGAACCGGAGGGAGGACGAGATCTCGAACGACCTCGCCCGAACGACCCAGCGGGGGGAGAGGCGTCCCGTCGAGCGAAAGCGTCACGCCGCCCGCGTTGCCCACCACGACGTGAAAGCTGGTTTGCGCCTCGAAGCGCGCCGTTTGCCCCGGCTGCAAGAGGACCTCCCGCGGGTCCTTCTGGTCCGCTCGAACGGCGAGCCAGGTCGACTCTTGGGCACGGGCGATGAGGATATGGCCGGTCGCACCACTGGACGCGACGGCGTCCTGTCGAAGCGGGGCCGGCATCCCGGGCGTTACCGCAACCGACGTCGCGGCCGTCTCAGGCACGGGCGGCGCCGGTGACCCGGAGGAAGTCACACCGTCCGGCCCCTGCGCTTTCAAGTCCGCACTGCCGCCGCTGGCCGACACCGGGCCTTCGGCCTTCGGCTCGGCCGCTCGGGTCGGAACCACTTGATCGGTGGACCGCTTCGAGGCCAAGGAAAGCGCGATCAAGACCAGCGGTGTCACCACCAGGATCGCCGCGACGGTCCAGAGAACCTGCTTCCAGGGAATCGTCGACGCGGCCCGCGGGGAAGGCGTCGGTGGCGGCGACGGCCGCGGCGGTCGGCGCATCGCATGCTGAAACTCCGCATCGAGGGCCGCCACGTCCAAACCAAGAAAGATGCCGTACTGATGCAACAGGCCAACGAGATACAAGGGATCAGGGAGGAGCTGGTAATCATCCGACTCGAGCATTTGCACGAGACGGAGCGGTACCTTGCTCTGGAACGCGGCTTGCTCTGGGGTTAGTGCGCGCTCTTCCCGACGCCGGCGGAGGGTCTCACCGATGCTCACCGAGGAATCCATGTGGGCGGGGCCTCTCAATTCGCGTTCCGTCGTCTCCCAGGACGGCCGAACACGCCTGCGCGGCCGAACGGAATTCACCCTAGCATACGGGCCGAAGGCTGACAAGCAGTTTGGAAGACAACGGATCATGGGCTTATCGCTTCGTCATTCATGCGGGTTTCCGCAAAGCGAGCGATGTGGGGTGCTATGCAGGGAACGTACACTCGACGGAAAGAGTGTCGTCATTCAACCTTTTGCCTGGGTGCCCCCTCTAATGGGACAGCGACACACGGCGCGCAGCGCGGGCGGCAGGCGCGCGAACGTGGGATACAGAGCAGCGGACTGTTTCATACAACCCTAACGGTGGCATAGGGGGACAACGTGAAGACACGGTGGACGGTGGTGGCGGCAAGTGTGGCACTGGCTGGCCTCATCGGCGTATCGCCGGTGCAGGCCGGGGAGGTCGTCAACCGAGAGAGGCGGCAGCAGGAACGCATCGGGCAAGGTGTGCAGAGCGGCGAACTGACGGCCAAGGAGACCCAGCGACTGGAGAAGGAACAGGTAAAGATCGAAGCCAACCGCAAGCAGGCCCTTGCGGACGGAAAGCTGACCAAGAGGGAGCGTGCCGAACTGCACAAAGAGCAAGACCGCGCTTCGCGCCACATTTACAGACAGAAACACGAGGCCCAGAAGCAGCCGGGAGCGAAGTAGAAGAAAAACCATCGGACCGCAGATTTCACGGACGTCGCGGATGGATTCGGACGGGCTTCCCCGAGGTACCTGTCGCATCCGTGAAATCTGCGGTGTCTTTTTCCTCAGCCTTGTCCTCAGCCTGTGGGAAAAGGACCGCGGGCAAAGCGCAGAGTGATGGGATCGCTTCGGCGCCATCCGATTGGCTGCTGACACCGCCCGGATGGCACAGGTGGATGGCCCACATGCCGACCCCGCGTGCGCCTGCGACATCCGTGGTGACGTCATCACCGACGTGGGCCGCCTCTGCAGGCGAGACACCCAAGGCGGCCAGCGTCCGCAGAAAGATCTCCGGATGCGGCTTGCGAAGGCGAACCTCGTCCGAGAAGGTCAGGATCGATAGGTAGCGGGAAAGACTCAGCCGATCCAGGACGATCCGCAGCATGCTCCCGGGCGTCCTTCCGGTATTGCAGATCAGGGCCAACCCAAGGCCTCGCCCAGAGAGTGCCTCCAAGACCTCCTCGGCCCCGGCATTGGCAACGGGAAGAGCCGACAAGATCGGCAGGCAATACGCCCTATCGAGGGCGTCCATGATCTGATCGTCCCCTGTCACTGCCCCGTCCAGGCGTAGGATTTCCAGCAGGATTCGCACCTGGCCACGCGTTCCAACATCTCGCTGAGTTTTCCAGAGCGTCTCGAGACGTCCCCCCACATTGTCGTAGGCCTGTTCCACGTCATCCTTATGGATGGCATGCCCGTGGCGGACCAAGATTTCGTGAACGCCCTGCACCCGGCCGGCGCGCGCCTGCCGTAGCCCCTCCGGCCGATCGAGGATCAATGTTTGCCAGAGATCGAAAGTCACCGCCTTCAACATGCGAGAATCTCCTGGGCCACCAATTGCTTCGCCCATGTACAATCCGTCTACGATGACAGCGTGATAACTGACGGCTACGCGAACAGTACCACAGCCTGAAAGACGTGACAAACCCCGAAAGCCACCCGCGTTTGGCTTGATGGGTGGCGGACGTGCGTGCTATGCTCCCAGCCGTTCTGCCTTTCACGCGGAGGTGACGACCATGGCGCTGTGTACGGAGTGCGAGGCCGAGATCACTTTGGAACCCTCGACCGAGGTGGGAGAGATCATCCAGTGCCCGGACTGCGGCATGGATCTCGAAGTCATCAGTGTCGACCCGCCGGAGGTCGCGCCGGCCCCGGAGGAAGAGGAGGACTGGGGCGAATGAAGATCGGCATCCTCTGTTCGCTCGTCCGCAAAGAAGAAAAGCTTTTGTTTGACGAGTTCCGGTCGCGGGGGTTGGAGTTCACCCGTATCGATGACCGGGAGCTGATCCTAGAGCTCCACCAGCGGCAATGGGACTTCGATGTCATTCTGGAGCGATGCATCAATCACTCCCGCGCCTTGCACACCCTGCGATACTTCGCTGATTGCGGCGTGAAGACGGTCAACACGTACGAGGTGGCCAACACCTGCGGAGACAAGCTGCTCACCACGCTTGCCCTCATCCGCGACAAGATCCCCACGCCGCCGGTCTTTGTCGCCCACACGCCTGAATCCGCCCTTCAGGCCATTGAACGGCTCGGGTACCCGGTCGTTCTGAAGCCGGCCGTCGGCTCTTGGGGCCGCTTGCTTTCCAAGGTCAACGACCGCGAGGCGGCCGAGGCCATCCTGGAACACAAAGAGACCTTGGGCTCCTATCACCACAGCATCTTCTACATCCAGAAGTACGTGGAGAAGCACGGGCGAGACATCCGCTCGTTCGTCGTCGGCGACGAAACCATCTGTGCCATCTATCGCACATCGCCCCACTGGATCACGAACACCGCGCGGGGCGGCGTGGCCACCAACTGCCCCGTGACGCATGAAGTGAATGAAATCTCCGTTCGCGCGGCCAAGGCGGTCGGCGGCGGCATGGTTGCCATCGACCTCTTCGAGACGCCGGACGGACTCCTAGTGAACGAGGTCAACTACACCATGGAGTTCCGGAACAGTATCGACACCACCGGCGTCAACATCCCGGCCAAAGTCGTGGATTACGTGGTGGCGGTCGGGGGACGATAAGAACGAGGTTCGAGAGTTTGGCGGTTCGTTGGTTCGACGGTTGCCCGAACACTTGGCTGGCCGGCCAGGCCAACCATGAAACCGCCGAACCGCCGTACTGTCGAACCATTGAGCTTTTCGCGAGGAGTATTCTGTGATCTCCGTCGGCATCGTCGGCGCCTCAGGTTACACGGGCGGGGAGGTGCTCCGGATCCTCCTCCGCCATCCCAATGTCCAGATCGCTCAGGCCACCTCCGAGTCGAACGCCGGCCACTACGCCTACGCCGTCCACCCCAACCTTCGAAAGCAGACGCCGCTGAGGTTCACAACGATCAGTGAACTCAAGCCGTGCGATGTCCTGTTCCTGTGTCTGCCGCATGGGAGCGCTATGCGGCGCATCGGCCAGTTGGAACCCATCGCCAGGACGATCATCGACCTCAGCGCCGATTTCCGGTTGCGGAGCCCCGGCGACTATCCGACCTGGTACGGGCACCCGCACGAAGCGCCGCAATACCTGGAGCGGTTCGTGTACGGGATCCCGGAACTCCACCGCAAGGCCATCGGCGCGGCCCGGTTCATCACGGGCGCCGGCTGTCTCGCCACCGCCTCGATTCTTGGGCTGATGCCGCTCTTCAAGCATGACGTCCTGACGAAACGCGAGGCCTTCATCGAGGCCAAGGTGGGATCCTCCGCCGCGGGGAACACGCCGCACCTCTCCACCCATCATCCCGAGCGCAGCGGGTCGGTCCGCTCGTTCCAGCCGACCGGACATCGCCACACCGCCGAGATTGTCCAAGAGTTGAGCTTCGGTCGGCCCCTCGACGTGCACTTCAGCGGGACTGCCATCGAGGCCGTGCGCGGCGTTCTCTCGACCTGCCACGTGTTTCTCAAGGAGGGGGTCGAGGAGAAAGACATCTGGAAGGTGTACCGAGCCGAGTACGGTGAGGAGCCCTTCGTCCGGATCGTCAAGGAGCGCCAGGGGATCTACCGGTACCCGGAGCCGAAGATCCTGTCCGGCAGCAACTTCTGCGACATTGGATTCGAGAAGGATCCGCGCAGCCGCCGCCTGGTCGTCATGGCAGCGCTGGACAACTTGGTCAAGGGAGCCGCGGGGAACGGCGTGCAGGCCATGAACGTGGCGTGCGGCCTCCCCGAGACCGCGGGACTGGAGTTTCCCGGGCTCCATCCGGTGTAGTTCAAGCTCCAAGGTTCAGGGTTCGACGTTCAGGGTTCTCGAATCTCAACGCTCAACTCGCGGCTCTCCTATGCTTGTCGTCAAGATCGGTGGCGGATCAGGCATTCAGATCGCCCCCACGGTGGCGGATTTGACGGATCTCATCCGCGCCGGGGGGAAGGTCGTTCTCGTACACGGCGCTTCCGGCGAGACGAATCTCCTCGCGGAGCGACTGGGGAAGCCTCCCCGCTTCGTGACGTCCGTCTCGGGCCTGGAGAGCCGCTACACCGATCGAGACGCCCTCGAGATATTCGAGATGGCATACTGCGGCAAGGGGAACAAAGCGCTCGTGGAAGCGTTCCAGATGCGGGGCGTGAACGCCGTGGGCCTGTCGGGCCTGGACGGCCGGATCTTCGAGGGAAAGCGAAAAGACACCATCACGATTCTGGAGAGTGGAAAGAGGAAGGTTCTGCGCGGGGACTACACCGGGAAGGTCGAACGGGTGAACCTCGGCCTGGTGACCCTCCTCCTCGACCAAGGCTACTTACCGGTCCTCTGCCCGCCCGCCGTCAGCTACGAGGGCGAGGCGGTCAACGTGGATGGAGACACCGCCGCGGCGATGCTTGCGGCCGCGTTGAAAGCAGACGACTTTCTCATGTTGTCCAACGTGCCGGGCCTGCTTCGGGACCTTCGGGATCCCGACTCCCTGGTTGCCCGGATCCCGGCCAAGGCCGTCGAAGAGTTCATGCCCCTGGCGCAGGGTCGAATGAAGCGGAAGTTGATGGCGGCGGCCATGGCATTGCAAGGGGGCGTGGCGCGCGTCATCCTGGCTTCCGCCAACGTCGCCCAGCCGGTTACTTCGGCGCTAGAGGGACGCGGGACGGTCATTCAGTAAACTGCGCGCATATCGTAGCAGGATGCGGAAACACTCGCTAGTGCTCAGGCTGCTCAAAAAGGCCCAGATGCAAGACGGCGTCACCCATCCTGAAGGATGGGTACCCGGCGCAGTGCGAGGCGTACTTAGCACGTACGTCGCAGTACCGCGCGAGTGAGCGGGGTACCCATCCAGAGGATGGGTCCCCGCAGATGGGCCTTTTTCAGCAGCCGGCTAGAGACGGTGAGACGGGACATGGATTGCAAGCGAATCGAAGATGGGTTCTCCGTAGGCGTGTATCAGAAGCGCGACCTCGTCATCGTCCGCGGCGAGGGCGCCCGAGTCTGGGACGAAGCCGGACGGGAGTACGTGGACTGCGTGGCCGGGATCGGAGTGGCGAACGTCGGCCACTGCCATCCGGCCGTGGTTGCAGCCATTCAGGCCCAGGCGGCCCGACTCATCACCTGCAACGAACTGTTCTACAACGACGCCCGGGCCCGGTGCCTGGAGCGCCTCGATCGGATCACGCCGGAAGGGATCAACCGGTTCTTCCTTTGCAATTCCGGCACCGAGGCGGTCGAGGGAGCGATCAAGTTCGCACGCATGGCCACCGGGCGGAAGCACGTCGTGGCCGCCATGCGAGGCTACCACGGCAAGACCCTGGGCTCGCTCAGCGCGACCTGGGAGCGCAAATACAAGGAGCCCTTCGCGCCATTGGTGCCTGACTTCTCCCACGTCCCCTACAACAACATCTCCGAGTTCACGGCCGCCGTTGACGATCAAACCGCCGCCGTGATCCTGGAGCCGGTCCAGGGCGAAGGCGGCGTGCGCCCCGCCACGTCTGAGTTCCTGCAGGCAGTCCGCAAGGCCTGCGACGAGAAGGGGGCCCTCCTGATCATCGATGAGATCCAGACCGGCTTCGGCCGGACCGGCCGTCTCTTCGCCTGCGAGCACTTCGGGGTCTTGCCGGACATCCTCACCATGGCCAAGGGGATCGCTGGCGGCGTTCCGATGGGCGCCATCGGGATCGATCGGCGCGTCGGCGAGATCGAGAAGCAGTCCCACACCTCCACCTTCGGCGGGAATCCCTTGGCCTGCGCTGCGGCCGTTGCCGCCATCGACGTGCTCACCGGCGAGGATCTCCCCCGTCGGGCAGCCGAAACCGGTGCCTATTTCGTGCGCCGCCTGCGCGAGATCGAAAGCCCTCGCATCCGCGAGATTCGGGGCCTGGGCCTGATGATCGGGATCGAGTTGAAAGACAAAGCGGGCCCAATAGCTCAGGCTCTCATGCAGGAGGGGGTGCTGGCCCTGCTGGCGGGAACGACGGTACTTCGGTTCCTCCCTCCCCTCGTCATCACCCGGGAGCAGGTGGATCGCGTGGTGGAGAGTCTCACGCGCGCGCTCGCCGCCAAACCGGAGGCCACCGCCGAATGAACCGACGTAGGGGCGCAGAGGCGCTGGGGCGCCACGGCGCCGGATTGAGTGCGTCACGCGAGGATTCTTCTGCGCTCCTGCGCCCCTGCTCCTCTGCCCCCCTACCGCTTTGACCTATGGACCCCATCACTCTCCTCACCCGCATGGTCGAGATACCCTCCCTCTCTGGTGAGGAGGCGGCGCTGGCTGCTTTCCTTGTCGACGTCATGCGCGCTCTCGGTTTTCAAGCCGAGATTGACGAGGCGGGCAACGCCGTCGGTGTGCTGGGCGCCGGGAAGCAGGACATCGTCCTGCTCGGTCACATGGACACCGTTCCGGGCGTTATCCCGGTGCGCGTGGAAGACGGGAAGCTGTACGGGCGCGGCAGCGTAGACGCCAAGGGCCCGCTGGCGGCCTTCATCGCCGCGGCTGCCGAGGTCGGCGCGCTTTCCGGTAAGCGCATCGTCTTGGTGGGCGCGACGGAAGAGGAAGCTGCCAGTTCGAAGGGGGCACGTCACGTGGCCCGGACGTTCGCGCCGACCTACTGTGTCATCGGCGAGCCCAGCGGGACGCGCGCCGTCACCCTTGGCTACAAGGGACGGGTCGTTTTCGCCTACCAAGCCGAGATGGGCGTAACCCACTCCGCCTCGCCCGAAGGGAACGTCCTGGAAGAGGGAGTGGAGTTCTGGAACCGGTTGCGCCGCTGGGCCGACGCGTACAACGTCGGGAAGAAGATGTTCGATGGTTTGGACCCAACCTTGCGGGGGATCCAGAGCAACAACGACGGCCTCACAGAGTCCCTGGTGCTGCGCGCCTCGATTCGCATCCCGCCGGGGTTGACGCCCGCCGGCGTGCAGCGGGAGGTGGAGGCGCTCGCGCCCGGACCGGCCCGGCTCCGTTTCTGGGGTGCGGATCTGCCGTTTCGTGCCGAGAAGAATACGCCTCTGGTTCGTGCCTTCCTCAAGGCCATACGCGCCGAGGAGCTCGAACCTGCCTTCAAGGTCAAGAGCGGAACCTCGGACATGAACGTCGTGGGCCCTGCGTGGAACTGCCCCATCGTCGCCTATGGGCCCGGCGACTCCAGCCTGGACCACACCCCAAGCGAACACCTGGACCTCGCCGAGTACCTGCAGGCCATTGCCATCCTGACTCGCGTCCTGCGAAGCGTGTAGACGCCGACTCAGCAGCCAAGTCAAGACCGACAACCGACAATAGATAACCGGTCAATAGACACGTCCGTTGACCGGTTGTCGGTTGTCGGTTGTCGGTTGTTCGTTTTGCATTTCCGGGGGCTTGGCGGCAGAGCCTTGCCTGTCGGATCATTCCTGGTTGAAGACTTGGTCGGGGCGCGACGGCAGGTATCCGCGGAGCTCGTCGACGGCGGTCCGCTCGGACAGCGGGTAGTCGCAGAGGTATGCGGCCCGCGCCAGGAGGTGTGTGGCCGCGGGCGAGGTAAGCAGCTGAAAGAAGACGGCGAGGATCCCGCGCATCCAGATGTCCTGGTCGGTCCCGGCAAAGTGTACTGTCGCGCCCAGAACAACCAGGATCACGCCGAGCGTCCCGGCCTTCCCCGCCGCGTGCATGCGGCAGAAGACGTCGGGGAAGCGCACCAACCCCACCCCCGTCAGCACGATGAGGAACGTGCCCAAGAGACACAACCCGGCGACAAGGATCTCGGTGAAACTTGGCATCAGAACACCCGCCCCTTCTCCAGGTACTTGGCGATTGCGGCTGAGCCGAGGAACCCCACCAGCATCAGGATCCATACGGCGTCGAAGTACAGAACCGAGTCCCACCGGATGCAGAACACGCAGATGATGCAGATAAAGACTGCGGCCAAGCTGTCGAAGGCCACAGCACGATCGGCCGCCTTGGGGCCGATAAGCATCCGGTACAGACACAGGATGCCGCTTGCCAGCAGGGCTACCAGACAGAGCATGAGGACGGTCGAGAGAAAGAGACTCATGATCGTCCCTCCCGCGTGAAACGCAGGATGGGAGCCTCCAGGGCATCCTTGGTGCCCTGCCGTAACGCGTCCAGATCGTCTCCCACATCAATGGCATGCATGACGATGACCCTTCGGTCGTCGGGGATGTGTACCGAGATGGTCCCCGGAGTCAACGTGATTGAGTTGGCGAAGCTGGTGATCTCGAAGTCCGTGACCGCGGTCAGCGGCACCGCGAGAAAACCTGGTTTGAGCTTGGCCGACGGGGATAGCACGAGCTTAGCCACCTGGTAATTCGCCATGGTCAGCTCTTTCATGAACTTGAAGAAGTAGACCACGGCGTAACAGATGCGACGCAACATCAACGTGTCTCCTCGGCTCGTGCGACCACATTGGCAGACGGGCGGGACAGCTCGGCGACCCGATTCTGTTTCGCGGTCAGGACGACGCGGATGTACTCCTCCGGCTTGGTGAGTGTCTCTGCGGCCCGCGTGGCTAATCCGAGAAACGGTTGCGCGAACACACCCATCGCAATGGTAAAGGCAACCAGGACCGCCGTGGGCGCCATCATCCCTCGATATCGTGCAAGCGCCATCTTCCGTCGGGGCTCACTCCAAAACGCGTACGACCAGATCTTGCTCATGGAGTAGAGCGTGAGGAAGCTGGTGACGACTGCCACGGACACCACCACGTAGTTCCCGCCCGCCAATCCCGCCTGGGCCAGGACCAGCT
>Ga0316622_100000593_pt1 | contig 21538 bp, 17 predicted proteins | sample OWC_Aug_OW2_C1_D_FD_207646 | JGI IMG/M metagenome (GOLD analysis project Ga0316622, IMG submission 207646) | Wetland soil microbial communities from Old Woman Creek delta, Ohio, United States - OWC_Aug_OW2_C1_D5_C | ecosystem: Environmental > Terrestrial > Soil > Wetlands | place: USA: Ohio... | reverse complement strand
CGAGCGGGATACCCAACGAGTATGAAATGGTCAGGCCGATTGCCATGAGCTGCAGGGTTTTGGGCAACTTCTGGACGATGAGGTCAGCCACTGGCGTATTGGTCGTCCCCTGACCGACAGATTTGCCGAGGTCCCCCTGGAACAGGTTGATCAGGAACTTGCCATACTGGACGACGAACGGTTCATCAAAACCATACTTCTCTCGTATCTCCTGGATTTGCTCCGGGGTCGCTCGTTGAGGTCTTAGTTGCGACATCGGGTCGCCCGTCAGGTAGAGCATTAGGAATACAATCAGTGTGGCGAGGAGGATCACCGGAATGGCCAGCAGAATCTTCCTTATGACGTACGATACCAGGTCAGCCATTGCTGTTCTCTCCTAGCATGGTCGGTCGTAAATCCGGTCCGCCCCCCATCCGCAGATACCCTGGCCATTCTTCCTCATTCCGGTCCGTTTCTGAAAGAAATGGAAATGGTTTTTGATGGTTTGGTTTCATCACGTCTCGATGTCCACATCAACGATGTCGATCACCTGCTCCTGTCCGAGCGGGTGCACGTACCATCCGGTGACGTAGTCGTGGATCGCGAAGATCTGGTGCCAGAATATTATCGGCGCCCAGGGGGCCTGCGACAACAGTCTGAGGTGCCCGTTGGTCGCGTTGTCCGAGAACTGGTCCTCGGTCTCCGCGTACGTCCAGTTGGTCACGTAGCCGTCGAAGATGTCGTCCATGTACTGGCCGGTGTTGGACCCGCCGCCTGCGGCCCAAGTCCCGAAGTGCCAGTCGAGAATCTCGGCCCTCGGCCACGAGTACCAGAACAGCATCGCGTCCTGCTCGCCCGCCGCTGCCGAGTCTCTGAGCGCTGCCTCCTGCATCTGCGTGAGCTCGACGTGCACCCCCATGGCCTGGAACTGGTTCTGGATGAGCTCTCCCATCAGGACGTCCTCACCCTTGTCGGTGGTAGAGAGGGGCAAGGTCAACTCATCTCCAGTGGAGTTCTCCAGCCACACATCAGTGTCCGTGTTGGTCCAACCCGCATCGGCGAAGTACTGCTCCGCCAGGTCCGGATCGTACGTGAAGTTCGCCGAGGCCGGTATCTTCGTTGACTCGGGCTCGATCGGCGAGAGGTAGTTCGTGCCAATCTCTCCGTAGCCCTTCCAAACGGTCTCAAGGATCTGCGTCCGGTTGATCGAATACGCGAAGGCCTGTCTCAGCGGAACGCTGGTCCACGGGTCCTTCTGGCAGTTGAACTCTACATGGTATGTACCCTGGCCCGGCCCCGTCATCACAGTGACACCGTCAGTCTCTAGGTAGGTCTCTATCTTGCTGGGCGGGACCTGCTGCAGGATGTCCACCGCTCCGCTCTCGAATGCTGCGAACCTCGAAGCTGGGTCGGTCATTACCCTGTAGATGATCTTGTCTATCTTCGCGGGGCCCTTGTTCGTGTACCAGGAAGCGCCCCAGGTGTAGTTCGGGTTCTTCACGAGCGTGATGTGGTCGTGAGCGACCCATTCTTGGAGCATGAACGGTCCAGTTCCGACGACCTTGTGTCCCGCGGTTCCGTAGTCGTCGTACCCATCGGCCTCAAGCGCGTCCGGGCCCATCATCGACCCGTACAGGTGTGACAGGTTGAACACGAGCGCCACGTCTGCCCAGGTCAGGTTGAGCGTGAGATGCGTCGCATCCTTTGCCCACATGCCCTGGTCCGGCCAGCCAGTCTTGTTCTGGCAGCCGAAGACGCACCAGAACTCGTACTGCACCCAGCTGTCGTCTTGGGCATAGTAGTTGATGATGCGCTTGATGGCATTCGCATCGAAGGTCGAGTTGTCGTGGAACTTCACGCCGGCCTTGAGCGTCAGTTCGAGCGTCGCGTTGTACGGATAGTCGGTGCCTCGCCTGTTGGTCAGCACCCATGAGTCAGCTAGACCTGGGACGTATGCCCCGGTCTTGTCCCGGGCGATGAGCGTCTCGTAGATCATGCCGGGAGGTCCGTACATCGCGCTGGTCTTCGCGGGGTCCATGTTCTCGACGTCCGACGACATCGCGATGACAAGCACCTTCTCCTCTGTCTCCTTCTTGTTGAACAACCCGGCAGCCCATGCAACCCCGACCGCGGCTATGATCAACACAACCACTACCAGGACTGCCAGCACCATCTTGTTCTTTGACTTCGGTGCCGCCGGAGCCACAATCTCATCTGAGCCTTCTGTCTTCCCCATCTTATTCCCCCTATGTCGAACCGGGGACCAGATTGGATGTCAAAAAAGCCCGGCATCCGCCGTGTCCCCAGCGTCTCGAGTGGGGAACGTCTTACTCCGTATTTAAGCGCGACGCGTTGGCCGTTCTTTGTATCTGACACCCAATAGCCTGACCTTGAAGAACGCGACGGCTGCACGCTAGAGGACGGCCCTGTCAGGTTTGAAGGTCTAATAGCAATTTTCAAATCAGTGATTGTGTTCAGCCGAGTCAGGAGTTGTTGGAAATCCAGACCTGGCTCATCATGACGTTCGCGGCGACCCTTCTGTGGGGCGTATCTGGCATCTTCTCGAAGCTCAGCACTCCGCGCCTCGGAGTCGCCCGAGTGGCATTGCTCGTCGCCGCGGTTGAGGGAACGCTGTACTCGGTCGCATTCCTCACGTTGCGCGATGACGACGTGGTCGAGATGTCGTATGTCCTCCTCGGGATCGGCTCGTGCCTGCTGGGAATAATGGGATATCTGTGCTTCTTCGAGGCGATAATGGAAGGTCAGGTCTCGATAGCGGGGACAATCACCGCCGCGTATCCCGCGCTCTCCGTCATCGGCGCAGTCCTGATCATCCAAGAGACCCTCTCATGGGTCCAGGCGCTGGGCGTTATCTGTATCATCGCTGGGATCGTGGGGTTATCGTTCGAACCGAACCCGGGATCGAAGACAGCCATGAGCAGACGGACTCTGTTCTTCGCACTGGCCGGGTTCGTTCTCTGGGGCGCCTGGAGCCTCACGTCCAAAATCGCGATCGACAACATCGGAGCTGGGAACATCTTCGGTTGCTATGTTGTCTCCTCCCTAACCGCCCCGCTAATCTACGGTTGGATACGACGCGTCCGGCCAGTCCGGAACACGCCTGCGAATCCGAGCAGGAGGGTGTGGGCGCTCGGGGCTGCTGGACTCGGCGTGAACCTCATCGGGGCAATCGCGTTCTCGTTCGCGCTTGAGGGAGGCACGGCCTCACTTGTCGTACCGATATCGAGCGCGTACCCGATGATAACGGTCGCGCTGGCCGTAGCACTCCTCAAGGAGAGAATAGACCGGTTACACATAGTCCCGCTCGTGATCGTGGTCATCGGGCTGGTACTGGTCGGAGTAACGGTCTAGCCTCATCGCGTAGATCACTGACGCCAACTTAGATATACGGACTCGGCTTTGTCACGGAACGGGCCTGTAGTGTAGCTTGGATATCACTGAGGCCTCCGGAACGCCTAACGGCGCTGGAGACAGCCTCAAACTCGGGTTCGAATGGGAGGTTGTTACCACAGCCCTCCCCGGAATTCCCGACAGGCCCGCTTCACATCCATTATTCTATTATACCCGCGGCCGCATCTTGCTGGACGTGCACCTGACCGCTGATGAGGAGAGGATCCTCGCCGGAGAGGAGGGCCATGGCCGGCAGAAGGCGATGGAACTGCTGGTGGCTCTTGGGGACATCTACGGGGCGAAGCGGCTGATACCTATAGCCTCCGCGCAGGTCTCAGGCGCATCCTTCAAGACCATCGGTGACGCGGGACTTCGGTTCCTGGAGGACTTCTCTCATGAGGCCAAGGTCACAGTCCGATCGTCTCTGAACCCCCTTGGTCTCGACATGGACCGGTGGAGGGAGATGGGCGTCGACGACAGGTTCCATGACCGTCAGTCGAGAATAGTCGCCGCATATGCGTCTCTGGGGGTCGAGCCACTCTACACGTGTACCCCGTATCTCAGCGGGAACAGGCCTCGGAGAGGGCAACATCTCGCCTGGGCGGAATCGTCAGCCACCGTGTTCGCGAACTCGGTTCTTGGGGCGATGACGAACCGCGAGGGCGGCCCCTCCGCGCTTGCCGCCGGCATAATAGGCAAGACCGCGGAATACGGCCTCCACCTCAAAGAGAACCGGAGACCGCGGGTCCGAATCGACCTGGAGGAGATACCGCCTGGCATGGCGCCCCTCGCGGGATATCTCGTGGGAAGACTGGCGGGGAACAGGATCCCGCATGTGACGGGGCTGGAAATCGGCCCTGACGGGCACAAATCCTTCGGAGCCGCCATGGCGGCCTCAGGAGCCGTATCCCTTTACTCATATTCCGGTCAGTCCTGGAAGAATGACCTATCAGAGATCGAAGAGACCATATCTCTTCCCGTGTCCGAGCTGAGGGAGTGCGAGCACTCTCTTGCGGGCGGGGATGACTGGGACCTTGTAGCCCTCGGTTGTCCGCACTGCTCTCCGGCCGAGCTCAAGCACATGGCGTCCCGCCTCAAGGACAGGAGGCCGTCAGGGGACTGCGATGTATGGTTCTGCACTTCGAGACGTGCCTACATGAGCTGTCCACGGGAGATCGCCGTTCTCAAGAGATTCGGGAAGGTCCTCTGTGACACGTGCATGGTCGTCGCTCCTATCGAGACCATGTACTCGAAGACAGCCTCTGACTCGGGGAAGGCGATGGTCTACCTGCCGACCCTCGGGAAGCAGAAGGCTTCGTTCAGGACGACCGACTCCCTGCTGGAGGCGATATCACGCTGATCAAGGTCAGGAAGATACGGGCAGGAAGAGGGTCCGGAGAGGCGCTGGTGTGCTCATGCCCGCTCTCGTTCCTCGGAGGCCTCGACACGTCCACAGGGGAGATACTGGACGGCGAGTGCGAGTCCAAGGGGCTCAGCGTATCCGGAAGGGTGCTCTGCTTCCCCTTCGGGAAGGGGAGCACCGTCGGGTCCTACGCCATATACCAGCTGAAGCTGAACAAGAAAGCTCCCGTGGCTATCATCAACTCGTCCGCGGAGCCCATCATCGCGACTGGGGCCATAATCGCCAGCATCCCGATGGTCGACGGAGTCGATATAGGACTCATAAGGAGCGGAGACAGCGTCACGGTGGATGCGGACAACTCGACAATCGAGCTTCCGCACGTCCAGGAGAAGCACGTTGTCACGAGCATCCTCCGCAACCGGGGCAAGATACTCCTGTTGAAGAGGAGCGACAAGGTAGGATCCTACAGGGGCCAGTGGGCCGGCGTCTCCGGATACATGGAGCCTGGAGAGGAAGATGAGGCCTCCGCGAAGCGCGAGCTGGAGGAGGAGATAGGGAACGGCTCCCTCCGGCCGACGAAACGGCTCGAGCCGCAGCGGTTCAGGGACTCGGATGTCGTATGGTGCGTGCACCCGTTCCTTTTTGATGTCCCCTCGAGGGACGTGAGGATCGACTGGGAGCACGACTCATACGAATGGGTCTCCCCGGAGGACGTGGGCAGGTACCCGACGGTCCCGGGTCTGCAATCAATAGTATGCAAGCTCCTCGAGAGGAAGCGCTGACCTACGCGGAAATCGTATGGTCGACTTCACGTTCGAGCAGGTTCAGCTGATGGCTCTCAAGGGTGGACCGGTTGACCGCCATGAGGAGGATCGACTGGTTTATGGCGACTTGGTCCCTGAGCGACTGGATGAGCCTCAGGACGGTGATGAAGTTGTTGTTCGTGATGAGATACTCGAGCCCATCGAGCAGCACGATCCCACCGCCCGCCTGTGACAGGAACTGCTCCAGCGCGAGGCTCAGCTTCTCGAGATCCTTCGGGCGGATGGTGTTCTCTCTGCCGACGTTCGAGAGCCAGACCACGGGGGTGTCCTTGAGGTCGAACTTACTCCGTATCTTCGCCGGGTAGTTCCTTGTGATGCAGTAGCCCTTCATCCCCTTGCTCATGGCACTGAGGAAGAGGGTGTACGAGGTCTCCGGCCTGTCCTCCTCGACTAGGTACGAGAACGACCGCTCGAGTTCCGTGACCTTCGGGGAGGGCTTGGGCTCCGGAGGGGGAGGGCGAGGTGCCTCGGGCGCAGTCTCGTCCATGAAATGCTCTATGAGCATCGTAGCGGTGGTCTCCGAGACGCCCTTCACCTTGGCGAGCTCGCCGACTGACGCGTTCCTGATCGATTGGGCGCTGACGAAGCCCGCATTGTATATCGCGTCGGCGAGGTCGGGCACGACACCTCTGAGGACGTCCATGAAGCTCTTCTGCGGAGGCGGAGCCTGGGGCGTCGGTGCAGGAGCCTGGGGTGCGGGGTACGCTTCCGGAGGTGGAGCGTATTGGACTGGCTGTGGAACGGGCGGAGCCTCCTGGAGCCTGGGGGCAGGAGCTTGGGCCTGCACGGGCACTGGAGCCTGGACCGGCGCCTGCTGCGCGACGGGTGGCGCGGGCGGAGGCGCCTCACCCTTGTGGAGGGTCTCATAGATGCGTTTTGCGTCGAGCTTCGAGATGCCGTCGACGAGGGAGATGTCTTCCTGGGGCGCCGCCTTGAGCGCGTCAGTCGTCTTGAATCCGGCATCGTACAGCTTCTGAGCCTTGTCCTGTGGAGCTCCCGCTGCCTTCATCAGGTCGTCCAGCGCACCCTTGATCCGTAGAGATGTGACCCCTATGATGAGAGACTCCGTCTCGATGTTCCACTCGACGATGTACTCGCCCTTGGGGGAATCAACGACCTCGAACTCCTTAGCCCGGGTTTCGAGCGCGATCTTCTCCTTCCAGACGTCGAGGAAACCGTCCACGCGCTTCGAGCACTGTATCTGCACACGTACGAACTCCTCCACGTTGAGCTTCATGTCCTTCCGCATCTGCTGGATGCGCCTGATGACCTCTCTCGAGAAGCCTTCTGCCTCCAGCTCCGGGGTCTGGCCAAGGTCGATGTATATCGTGCCCTTTGAGAAGTCGGCGCCGACCGCCTCCGGCGGCAGCGTCGAGTTGAAAGTGACCATGTTGGGCAGGATCTTCACGAGCTGGCCCTCGATGCCCAACGAGTACTCCCCCTTGTCGATGCCCGCCTTGATCGTCTTTGCTGGGCGGTTCTTGAGGAGCACCGCTATCTGGCTCTTCCACTGCTGATAGACCTTCCCGATCGCATTGGGGTTGGGCGAGACGCTGAGTATCATCTCGTCCCACTCCTCACCCTGAGGCACCACCTGGAGCTCCTTGATGTTGTTCTGAGTCAGAAGTACGTCCTTCAGGTTCAGCAGGTCGTCAGAGACCTCCTTCGACTGCGCCTTGAGGACGATCCTCTTGAGGGGCCACCTGAGATTGATGTCGTTCTCCTGGCGCACCCGAGCAATGATCTCTGAGATCTCGCGCACCATGACCATGGTCTCCTCCAGCTTCGCGTCCAGCCACTTGGGGTCGTGCGCGGGCCATGAGGCGAGGTGTACGCTGTCGGGCTTCGAGCAGAGGTTGGTGAACATCGACTCTGATATGTGCGGCGCGACCGGCGCAAGGAGCGTGACCGCGGTCGTGAGCGACTCGTGAAGTACCTTGAAGGCGGCGATCTTGTCCTTGTCCTCGCCCTCCTTCCAGAGCCTGTCCCTGACGAGCTTCACGTACCACCGCGAGAGATCGTTGTTGATAAACTCCTCGAGCGCCCTGGTCGCCCTGTGGAGCTCGTAGACCTCCATGGCCTGGGTGTACTCCTTCTTCAGGGTCTCTGTCCGGGAAAGCATCCACCTGTCTTCGGCCCTGAGGGAGTCAGCGATCGAATCGAGCCTGACTGCAGATGCGTCGAACCTGTCGATGGACATGTAGAGCGTGGCGAACTTGTAGACGTTCCAGAGGATGTTGAGAGTGCGGTTCGCTGCCTTGACGCCCTCGGCCTGGAACGGGATGTCCTCCCAGGGTGCGTTCGCCTTCAGAAGGTACAGCCTGAGCGAGTCCGCGCCCTGGCTGTTGATGATCGGGATCGGGTCGATGGCCGTGCCGCCGCTCTTGGACATCGGGTCGCCCTGCGGGGTCAGCGCCCAGCCGTGCATCAGGACCGACTTGTAGGGTGCCCTGCCGTGCGCGACGTAGCTGGTCACCAGCTGAGAATAGAACCAACCTCTGGTCTGGTCGTGGGCCTCGGTGATCCACTCGCAGGGCCACCATTTCTCGAACTCGTCCTTCTTGGCAGGGTAGTTGAGCGATGCCCACGAGCAGGTGCCTGCATCGAACCAGACATCAAGGACATCGGGCACGCGCTGCATCTCCTTGCCGCACTTGTCGCAGGCGAACGTGAGCCGGTCAATCCACGGCCGGTGGACGTCCATGCCCTCGACGTAGCCCTTGGCCGTCCGGAGTTCTTCCAGCGAAGAAATGAGCCTGATGTTGCCGCACTCGCACCTCCAGATCGGGAGCGGGGTGCCCCAATACCTCTGTCTGCTGATGCACCAGTCTCTGGCATTGGCTATCCAGTCCTTCTCCCTGCTGGCGCCAGCCCAGTCCGGGAACCACCTGACAGTGCCGTTGAGTGCGTTGAGTTGGTCCTTGAATTCGCTGACCTTGAGGAACCACTGGTCCGTGACCCTGTATATGATCGGCCGGTTGCATCTCCAGCAGTGGCCGTACCTGTGGGTCACCGTCGCCTCGTGGAACATAGCGCCCCTGTCGACAAGATCGTGCATGACCGCGGGGTTCGCCTCGCGGACGTTCTTCCCGAAGTAGTGGTCGCCCGCGCCCTCGGTGTATGCCCCGGTCTCATCCACTGGGGAGAACGGTTCCAGGCCGTGCTCCTTGCCGATGTCGAAGTCCTCAGGGCCGTGTCCGGGAGCGATGTGCACGATCCCCGTGTTCTCGGCTGCGACTGTGGTCGAGGGCACGACCGAGTGGACGGCCTTGCCCTTGACAGTGCCCTGGTACGGGACGAGGTCAGTCAGCGGGTGCCTGTACTTCATTCCGACCAGCTGCGAACCTTTCGCCCTCTCGGTTATCTCGATGTCCGTGATCCCTGCGATCTTCTTGAGCTCCTCGAGCTTGTCCTCTAGGAGTATGAGGTACTCCTCGGTGTCACCCCTTCGGACCCTGGCCACAACGTACTTGAAGTCCGGGTGGACCGCGGCCGCCAGGTTACCTGGGATGGTCCACGGGGTGGTCGTCCACACGAGCAGATACGAGTCCTGCTCCCCCTCTATCTGGAACTTGACGTAGATGGACGGGTCGGTCTCGTCCCAGTACTCGATCTCCGCCTCAGCGAGGGCGGTCTCGCACCGGGGGCACCATGGCAGGACCCTCTGGTCTATCTTCAGTAGGTTCTTGTCATGCGCCTGCTTCAGCGTCCACCATACGGATGAGATGTAGCTGGGGTCGACCGTGAGGTACGGCCTGTCCCAGTCCATCCAGACCCCGAGCATCTTGAACTCGTCGGTCATCTTGGACTTGAACTTGAGCGCGTAGTCCCGGCACATGTCGATGAACTTGTCGATCCCGTGGGTCTCGATGTCCTTCTTGTTCTTGAAGCCGAGGCTCTGCTCGACTTTGACCTCGATGGGCAGGCCGTGCATGTCGAACCCGGGCTGGTCGCGCACGTTCAGGCCCTGCATCCTGCGGAACCTGACGATGGTGTCCTTCAGTATCTTGTTCCACGCAGTGCCTATGTGTATCGAACCAGTCGTGTAGGGGGGGCCGTCTACGAAATAGTAGGGCCTTCCCGCCTCGGCGGCCTTCTTGACCCTCTCGTAGGTCCGGGCCTCCTCCCAAATCGACCGTATCTCTTTCTCCAACTGGAGGGGGGAGTAATTATCGTCGACTTGGCGCATAGCCGTTTCCAGATACTATATTGATGGGAGGTATTTTAAACATGAGGGCATGGGTCGCAGATGGATGTTCTCAGGCCAGCGAGGGGCGATGGGCCTTCGATTTGGCCTTGAGGGAGGGCGGATCCAGGTCAGGGAGATGCGGAGCGAGGAGATTCACCTGCGGTTCTTCTCCATCCATTGGACCGCATAGTCTACGAACTCCCGCTGCGGCAGAAGGAGCGCAGCGGCATTCGCGACGCGCCCGGATCGCACTAGTCCGGTCTCCTTGGTGAAGTCACTGCCAATGAGGCTGAAATCGCTGTCATCGGTGTCGAGATCCGTGAATTCGAGCCATTTCCGGATGCCATCCTGGATGACGGGAGCGCCTTGCTTCACCTCCTTCTTGCCTGAGCATTTCGCCCGGAACTCAGCCAGATGGAGCGATGAGGCGCATCCAAAAGTCGCCCCCAGGAGGAGAATCCAGCCGTTGAGTTCGTAGATCCTGGCCAGAGGCGAATCATCTCCCATCGGGAAGTCAAGGGAGTGGTTGGCGGTGATGAACTCCGAGTGTGGGCCTCGGGCCGCGAATGAATCTGATGGGTGAGAGCTTCTGCGAGTCCCGTCTTGGTTTCTGAAGCATTCCGGGATGACCCCGACGTCCCGGGTTGGCGTAAACTTCGGATCGAAACCCGGCATGGAGAGCCTGATGACGGGCCACCATGCCTCCGGCACTGGCGGGTGCTGCCAGTATGAAGGATCCGACAGGTCACTGGAGTACGAGGGCATCACGAGCGTCCCCTCAGCTCCGAGCGCTTCCTCGATGGCCATGATGACCGCTATGGGGCCTCCGCACACCCAACCGAGAGAGCTAAGGGACGAGTGAGCAAGAAGCACCATTCCCTTCGAGACGCCAATCGCGGAAAGGTCGGCCCGTATCGACTCGACGGTCGCGGGCATCCCAGGCGTGGCTCTGACTGCATCGTAGTCCGTCAGGCTCATCGCCACCCGTCGAGGCTGGACTGGGCAGCGCCGGCCTGCTTCGTCGAGATCTCCGACAAGACCTTGTCGATACGGTCGACTCCGAAACTGTGCCTGTCGCACATGAGTCTCCTGACCCTATCGCCATCGACTCGTCCCCACTCGACCTTGAAGTCATCCGACACTCGCGGGTTCAGGAATATCTCGCGTACCTCGCGATACTCAGATGGCACCTCGGCGCTCCCGGCCTTAGCTATCTCCTCGAGGCTTCCGAACTTCTTCAGAAGGGAATACGCCTTCTTGGGGCCGATGCCACGGACGCCATCGTTGAAGTCCGTCCCGATGAGTACGGCCATGTCCACGAGTTGCTCGCGGGAGATCCCCAAGACAGACAGGACCTCCCCGGTCGTGAGCAGCTCCGGGGACACATCGACAGTCTTACCCGAAGGGAGCCTCCGCTTCCCAGCCAAAGTGAGGTTCCTGACGAGCCTTGGAGTGCCGAACAAGATCGCGTCATAGTCCTGAGATGCGCCCGCCCAGACCGCCCCTCTCATCACCATGTGGCTCATCTGCGCCTCACCCTCGCTTGGGGCCTTGAGCCACGGGATACCCATCGCCTCAAGCAACTGCACCGACTCGTCAATCATGTCATCGGTGAGCCTCGCGGTCCTCGTGGCCTTCGAGAACGCCCTCTTCAGGTCTCCCTTCTCGACTGCTTCCTTCCACTGCTTCTCAGCCACGACCTTCGCCTCGTGTCTCGCCTCAAGGGTCTTCTGCTTCAGCTCCGGGGGCTCCCCGTCGAACACGTACACAGGCTTGATGCCTATCTGCAGTAGGGCAGCACTGCGGTAGAAAAGCCCGGATAAGTGCGAGGTAACGCGTCCGTCCCTGTCGAGGAGCGGCGTGCCGTCCCTCTGCCGGATCATTGACAGGAACTGATAGATCGTGTTGAACGCATCGATCGCCACGGACCTTCCCGATAGGTCCTCGAGGGCAATCGGCTTCGCTTGGATCAGGTCCGAGATGTCGACTCCCACCGGACCAGCTCCGTCAGGCGCCGGTGCCGTTGTCGGAGGCCAGCGGCAAGAAGAGCAGGATCAGCGCTGCGCCAAGCCAGGCAGCGACCAGGATAATGAACAGAACGCTCGCTTTCGCCAGCACCCCGATGACTAGCAGCGCGACTGGCATGATGAACGCCATATAGAGCACCAACAGATGGTCTCTCAGTCTTTCGGCCATTTTCTGATCAACTACCACAAGGACAATCTCGATATTAATCCTTCGAGCCGCACGCCCTGAGTTCCTGAAGGGCCTTCCTCATGTCCAGGGCCTTGAAGACGGACGTGCCCGCAGCGAGTATGTCCGCTCCCGCGCGCGCGGCGAGCTCCCCCGTGCTGACGTTGATTCCTCCGTCAATCTCTACGGGCACTTTGACGCCCTGCCTCGTCATCTCCCGCTTCGCCGCCCCGATCTTGGGGAGAACCTCTGGGATGAAACTCTGCCCCCCGAACCCGGGATTGACGGACATGATCAAGAGAAGGTCAATCTGCTTCAGGTAGGGATATGCTTCCTCAACGGCGGTCGGCGGGTTGACTGCAAGCCCAGCCTTCTTCCCCAGCGAGCGTATCAGCCCGAGGGTCTCGCTGACGTCCTGCTCCGCCTCAACGTGCACCTCGATGATGTCCGAGCCACTCTCGGCGAAGGCCTTCACGTGCCTCTCAGGGTGAGTTATCATCAGGTGCGAGATGAACGGCAGGTCCGAGTATCTCCTGAGGCTCTTGACCATGGACGGACCAATTGTGATGTTAGGGACGAAGCATCCGTCCATGACGTCGATGTGGATGTAGTCCGCCCCCGCCTGGGAGACCCTCCTCACCTCGTCCCCCAGCTTCGAGAAATCCGCTGCGAGGATCGAAGGTGCAACCAGCGGCATGCAGAATCCCAATCGCTCCATCCATCTTATTGGTTTTGGTGTCTCCCCTCTCCGAGAACCTCTTTATACCCGTCAACCGAATTAGCATGGCATGCCAGAGCCGAGACACGCCGTCGAGAAGTCCCGGGGGTGCGATATCGAGGGGTGCAAGGAGGACGCCGAGCGATCGATATCCAGGAAGAAGATAGATGCCGCGGAGATGAGCGTCTCAGGCGATGTCTCCAGCACGGTCCACTTGTGCAAGAAGCATTACCGCGAGTTCAAGAAGAAGACCAAGAAGGACAGGACTTACGAGCGGCTTGGCTGGTGAGCACAGTATCCTAGCTTTGACCCCCAAACACCCAAATACTCCGCCCCACTTCGCCGTGCCGTGAAGCCAGAATCCGTCCAGCTTCTCTCCAGCGCGGGCATGTTTGGCCCCGCGATTATGGTCCCGGTCATCCTCAAGCAGCAGCTATACGCGAACGAGAGCGAGATCGGACTCATTGCGGGAGCCTTTGCCGCTGCGGGGTTCATCTCCAGCTACATATTCGGACGTGCCTCGGACATCAGGGGCAGGAGGGGGATTCTGATCGGAGGGCTTCTTCTGTCGGCCTTCGCAACCCTACTCCAGATAGCCTCCTTGTTCACCAATGACCTCACCGTCTTTGCCCTTGTACGGATCCTCATAGGGTTCTCCTCCGGGGTCTTCCCCGCAGCGCTGCTCGCCTATGCGTATGACAACACTAGTGGGAAGATGGGCAAGTTCAGCGCCTGGGGCGCTGCCGGATGGGGGGTGGGGAACCTCGGGCTCGGGATGCTCTTCTGGTTCTACGAGCCCAACAGTGATCTCTACTACAAGTTGTCCTACACTTTGTGCGCGTTCGCAATTCTCCTTTCGTTCTTCATCGCCCTGCGGCTGCCCTTCACTCGGGAAGTGAAGATGGCCGTGCCCCTCTTCCCAAAGGAGCTAATCAAGCGGAACGCAGCAGTGTACTCCGCGATGCTCATCAGACATACCGGCGCCAACATGATATGGGTCACATACCCCCTGTTCCTGGTGAGCATTGACGCGGACTTGGGTTGGATAGGGGTCATCTACGCCGTCAACGCTTTCGGACAATTCTTCGTCATGAGCGTGCTGGACAAGTACGACCCGTCGCTCCTTATCGCGGTGGGCCTCGCGAGCTCGGCGGTGACCTTCTACACCTTCCTCATGGTCGGGAGTTTCTGGGAGATAATCCCCGCCCAGCTGCTCCTCGCAGCGGCATGGGGCTGTCTGTATGTGGGAAGCTTGCGCTATGTGATGGACAAGAACAAGGAGAAGGCTACCGCGAGCGGGGTCCTGTCGAGCACAATGAGCATCTCTGGCATCATTGGTCCAATCATCGGAGGTGTTGCCGTGACCGCGTTCGAGTTCAAGGGCACGATCTTCATCGCGATGGCGATGTCGGTCATCGCCTTGGCGATATTCCTCTTCGAGCTGAGGCGCTCGGGGGAGTTTTATCGCCTGAGAATCCATTCGCGAGGGTCGACATGAGGATCGTGTTTCTGGGAACGGGAGGAACATATCCGTCTAAGATTCGAAACGTTACCTCGATAGCGATCCAGATGCCAGGCGAGGTCGTGATGTTCGACTGCGGCGAGGGGACCCAGAGGCAACTCATGAGTTCCTCGGTGTCCTTCATGAAGGTCTCCAGGATATTCATCTCACACTTGCATGCGGACCACTTCCTTGGGCTACCCGGCCTCATCCAGAGCATGAGCCTGAACGGCCGCGAGGAACCGCTCACGATACTGGGCCCAAATGGCACATCCAAGAACGTCAAGATGATGCTCCGGCTCGGGTACTTCAAGAGCCGTTTCAGGGTACTGGCGAGAGACCTATCCCCGGGTGAGGTGTTGGACTGCGGCGAGTTCTCCGTCAGGTGTGGCAAGGCGTCGCACACGATCCCGGCACTGGCGTTCGCAATCCAAGAGAAACCCAGGCCAGGCAAGTTCGAACTGAAGAAGGCAAAGAGGCTTGGGATACCCGAGGGACCGCTCTTCCGCAGGCTCCAGCAGGGAGGAGTGGTCAAGGTCGGGGGAAGGACGATCCGTCCGAGGATGGTCCTAGGCCCTCCGCGGCCGGGCCGGAAGGTCGTCTACACCGGAGATACGGGTCCGAGCAAGGACATCGTCGCGCTGGCCAGAGGCGCGGACGTCCTGATACACGACTGCACCCTCGATTCGACACACATGGTACTTGCCAGGGAATTCGGCCACTCGACTGCCGCGCAGGCAGCGCGAACTGCGAAGCTCGCCAAGGTCGGCACGCTCTTCCTGGTGCACATGAGCCCGAGGTACGAGGACACTTCGATCCTGGAGAAGGAGGCGAGAACGATATTCAGTCAATCTCACGCTGCCAAGGATTTCATGGAGTACGCCGTGAGGTTCCGGACATAACACCGTTCCGGCCGAGAATGGCCGCAACAGCGAATCGTGTCAATCCAAAACGCATTTATAGCGAAATCCGTTTGACGGTACTCCCAGAGACATAGCGGTGGGGACGGACTTCTTCTCCGCATTCTGCCGCGCAATCGCAGAAACGACAACTGAAATTGTTGAGGGGGAACCAAACGATGGCGTTGCTCGAAGTGACGGGTTTGAAGACCTACTTCAAGACCCAAGAGGGGACCTTGAAGGCGGTCGATGGGATTGATTTCAACCTGGAGAAGGGCCAGGCCATGGGCCTGGCGGGCGAATCCGGCTGCGGGAAGACCACAGCGGCCCTGTCGATCATGAAGCTCCTGCCCGCCAACGGCTACATCGCCGGCGGCAAGATCAACTTCATGGGCCAGGACATGTCGCAGGTCACCGGCGACAAGTTGAGGGCCATCCGGTGGAGGGACATATCTATCATATTTCAGGGGGCGATGAACGCTCTCAACCCTGTCAAGAGGGTCGGAGACCAGATCACCGAACCCATCCTGCTCCACGAGAAGGTCGACGAGGAGGTCGCGCTCAAGAGGGTCAAGGAGCTGTTCGAGCTCGTCGGCATCAACCCCAACAGGATCAGGGAATACCCGCACGAGTTCAGCGGCGGTATGCGGCAGAGAGTCATGATCGCGATGGCCCTGGCGTGCAGGCCGAAACTCGTCATCTGCGACGAACCGACCACCGCCCTGGACGTTATGATACAGGCTCAGATACTGCAGCTGCTGAAGAACCTCCAGCAGGAGCTCGAGCTCGCGATGATCATCATATCGCACGACCTATCCGTCCTCGCGGAGACCTGTGAGCTGCTCTCGATCATGTACGCAGGCAAGATCGTGGAGCGCTCGACCGCGGTCGAGGTGTTTGCCAACCCGCAGCACCCCTACACGAAGGGCCTGATCGCGGCGTTCCCGAACATCAAGGGCGCCAGGAAGATGCCACAGTCGATTGCAGGCAACCCCCCGAACCTGATCCACGCCCCCAAGGGCTGCAGATTCGCTGAGAGATGCTACGCGGCGCAGGACATATGCAAGACCGAGGAGCCCCCGCTCGTCGAGGTGCTCCCGGGCCACTATGCTGCATGCCACTTCGTCAAGGAGCAGAGGTGATCCTGATGGCCAAGGATATCGTTCAGGTCAACGACTTGCAGGTATGGTTCCCGGTCAGGAGAGGCTTCGTCGAGAGCCTCACCTCCAAGGAGCAGAGGTACGTGAAGGCGGTCGACGGAGTCTCATTCAACATCAAGGAGCGGGAGATCTTCTGTCTCGTAGGTGAGTCCGGTTGCGGCAAGACGACGACCGGGAAGGCGATACTCAGGCTGGTCGAGCCGACCGGTGGAGTCGTGAAGTACGCTGGCGTAGGGCTCACCCCGGCACTCATAAAGGAGGCCGCGACCGAGGCAGTCTCCAGGAAGCACCTGGGCCGAGAGGAGGCCGAGAAGGACGTGGCCATGGGAGCGGTCGATGTCCGCAACCTAGCCAAGGACAAGATGAAACTCCTCAGGCAGAAGATGCAGATCATCTTCCAGGACCCGTACGAATCGCTCAACCCGAAGCAGTCGATCTATGACATCGTTGCCGAACCGCTCGTTGTCAACAACCTCGGGGCCAACGAGGCCGAGAGGGAGAAGCGCGTACACAAGGCGCTGGATGACGCGGGCCTCAGGCCACCGAAGGACTTCATGTGGAGATACCCGCACGAGGTGTCAGGTGGGCAGAGGCAGAGGGTCGGGATCGCTGGTGCGCTCGTACTGCAACCGGCATTCCTTGTCGCGGACGAGCCGGTTTCGATGCTGGACGTCTCGATCAGGTCCGAGATCCTGAAACTCATGCTGGACCTCAGGGAGAAGAAGGGTCTGACCTACCTGTTCATCACGCACGACTTGTCCGTCGCGTATGTGTTCAGCGACAGAATCGGGATCATGTACCTGGGCAAGATAGTCGAGCTCGGGCCGACCGAGGAGGTCATCAAGGGCCCGATGCACCCGTACACCAAGGCGCTGATCTCCGTCGTTCCAAAGCCTGACCCGAGGATGAAGACCGAGAAGATAATCCTCAAGGGCGAGCGGCCAGACCCCGCCCACATTCCCCCGGGATGCAGGTTCCACCCGAGGTGCCCGTACGCCATGGAGCGATGCAAGACGGAGGAGCCACAGCCGATGTTCGTCTCGCAGGAGCACTGGGTGTCCTGCTGGCTGGTCTCCGGAGAGGGCAAAGCTTGAGCCGCCCGAGAGCGAGAGAGGCAGGGATCCGGTTCGGGGTCCTCCCCACTGGTCCGAGAAACATGCTCACCGACGTACCTGGGGTGCGCGTGGGCCACTCGACCATAATCAGGGGGAGCGGCGCGCTTAAGCCGGGCTCAGGGCCCGTCAGGACCGGCGTGACGGCCGTCCTTCCTCACGACGGGAACATCTACCAGCGCCCCGTGAAGGGCTCGTTCTTTGACTTCAATGGTTGCGGCGGGCTCGGCGGCGCGCTGCAGATCAGGGAGTTCGGTGTCATCGACACCCCGATCATGCTAACCAATACGATGTCGCTGGGGACGGTCGCCGAAGCGACTATCAGGCATATGATGAGGTCGAACCCCAACGTCGGGATAACGGAGGACACTATCATACCGGTAGTCTCTGAGTGCGACGACAGCTACCTCAACGACGCACAGGGTCTGCACGTGCGCGAGGAGCACGTTTTCGGCGCAATCGACGCGGCGAGCCAGACGGTCCACGAGGGCGCGGTCGGGGCCGGCACGGGCATGTCGTGCTACGGATACAAGGGCGGCATAGGCACGTCCTCAAGGATTGTCCAGGTCGGTGCGTCGAGGTACAACCTAGGCTCGCTGGTCCTGACCAACCACGGGGATTGGGACGAGTTGCGCATCGACGGTGTCCCCGTCGGGAGCATACTTGGGAACCCGGATGTGGAGCGCTCAACGCAGGGCTCGATAGTCATGGTCGTCGGGACAGACGCTCCCCTAGACGCGAGACAGCTGCACAGGATCGCGCGCAGGGCGATACTGGGATTGGCAGTCACGGGCAGCGCATCGCACAACGGAAGCGGAGACATCGTGATCGCCTTCTCGACTGCGAACACCGTGGAGAGATTCAAGCACAACGGTCTCACTACCGAGCACTTCATCATGGATCGGGAGCTTGACCCGCTATTCAGGGCGACCAACGATTCCGTGGCCGAGTCCATCATCGACTCCTTGTTCAAGTCGGAGACCATGGAGGGCCGGGACGGACACATCGTCAAGGGTCTCCCCGTCGAGAAGGTCCTCGAGATCATGAAAGAGCATGGCAGACTGGTCCGCCACGCATGATGGGCCATTAGATACCTTTTTCGCGGGAAAGCGCAATCAGCGCATGGCGGTTCCTGTGGTCGCAAGTCGGAAGGACCAGTTCGAGAGAGTAAGGCGCTCTGTCAAGAAGTCGGAGATCGAGAAGCTCGTCAAGGACCTCGTTCGGATACCGAGCCACTGCGAGGTGCCCACTCAGGAGAAGGAGGTCGCGGTCTTTTTGAAGGAGTTCTTGACGAAGCAGGGCATCTCCGCGAAGCTGAGGAACGCAGAGAAGGACCGGCCAAACGTGATCGCGGTGATCGAGGGGGACGGGGACGGAAAGAGCCTTATGCTGAACGGCCACACGGACACCGTTCCGCCGTTTGAGATGAGCATACCCCCGTTCATACCGAAAGTGGACAAAGGGAGACTCTACGGCCGTGGCGCCCTTGACATGAAAGGAGGCCTCGGGGCAATGGCCATGACTCTTGTTGCGATCAGACGCTCCAGGGTGAAGCTCGCAGGGGACCTCATCCTCACTGCGGTGGTCGGGGAGGAGAGGAAAAGTGAGGGCACGGAGGACATCGTTTTGAACGGCCCGCACGCGGACATGGGGATAATCGGCGAGCCAACTGACCTTGAGATTCAGCCGACGCATCGAGGACTCGAATGGCTCGACGTCCACTTCTACGGAAAGGCGGCGCACGGGGGACAGGCTGACCGTGGAGTCAACGCGATCTCGATGGCTTCGAAGTTCATCCACGCGGTCGACTGCGACCTCATGCCGCGACTGAGGGAGAGGAAGAGCAAGCACACCCTTCCCCCGACCCTGAACCTAGGAGTGATATCCGGCGGCCAGCAGCCAAGCTCGGTCGCCGACCACTGTGTGGTCAAGATCGACAGGAGATGGATCCCGGAGGAGAACCTACAGAAGGTCTTCACGGAGATCTACGACATCTTCGACAAGGTCATGGAAGAAGATCCTTCGTTCAAGGCCAAGCTGGTCCGGGACCCGTCGAACATGAAGACGATGACACACACGCCGAACGTGGTCCCGCGGAGCCACCAGGTGGTCAGGTCACTCGAGAGCGCGGTCAGGAAGGTCACTGGAGAAGCTCCGAAACTGACGAGTTTCTGGGGCTGGACTGACGCCGCCCTGTTCACGCATTTCGCGAAGGTGCCCACCGTTGTGTTCGGTCCGGGAGGGGCGGGCGCGCACGCGAAGATCGAGTATGTCCTGGTGGACGACCTTGCGAAGTGCATGCATGCGTATGGCATGGTCGCTCTGGATGTGTGCGGAACCCGGGTCTAGGTCTAGGCGACGGCCGGCCTGTGCCTTAGGACAAGGCCTGCTCGCTCCTTCGTGTGCTTCCCGTCCGCCACCGTCACTGAGCCGTTCACGATGACGGTCGTGATCCCCTCGGGGAACTGGTGAGCGTTCTCGAAGGTTGCCTTGTCCCTTATCTTGGCCGGGTCAAAAACAACTATGTCTGCGGCAAGGCCTTTCGCGAGGACGCCCCTGTCCGTGATGCCGATCCTTTCCGCGGGCCACGAGGTCATCTTCCTGATTGCTTCCTCGAGCGGGAAGGCCTTCCTATCGATCGCATACTCCCTGATGACCCTCGGGAATGTGCCGTACGACCTCGGATGGACCGTAGACTGCGCCAGGGGTCCGTATGGACACACCGACTCGCCGTCCGACCCGATTGAGCCCAGGGGATGACACATCACAGTGAAGACGTCGTCCTCGTTTATGTCGTGGTATATTGCGAAGAGCTGGACTCCTTCGTCGATTATCAGGTCGAAGGCAGTGTCCGTCGGGTCCTTCTGCAGGGTCTTCGCGATGTCTGCGACTGATCTGTTCTCGAACCGTTTGTTCTCTGGTTTCTTGAAGCCTATCACCACTATGTTCTCCCAGCCATCCTCCGCCGCAGAGGCCTCCCAGTCATCGGTGAGCGTGTTCACCTCACGCTTCAGGCGTTCTCTCGTCTCCGGGTCCTTCAAGCGCGCGATTTCCTTGATCGGACCACCTGCGTGTGCCCACGGTGGGAGGACCGAATCGAGAGAGGTGCAGGCGGCAGTGTATGGGTAGACATCGAACGCCACATCGACCCCCTCTGACCTCGCTGACTCTATCATCGCCAAGGTCCTCTTGACCGTCCCCCAGTTCCGCTTCCCGCAGGCCTTGTGATGGGAAATCTCAACCCGGACGTGCGCCTCGCGCCCGATCCTGATTGCCTCCTCAACTGATCTGACGAGCGTGGAGCTCTCTCCCCGTATATGACTGGCATACATCCCGCCGAACGACGCCGACACAGACGCGAGCGCGACCAGCTCGTCCGTCGATGCGTAGCATCCAGGAGCGTATATCAGCCCGGAAGAGAGGCCGTAAGCCCCTTGCAGCATCGACTCCGCGACGAGGTTCTTCATCAGCTTGAGCTGCCCTTCGCTGGGGCGTACGTCATCCGCCCCGAGAACCGCTCTTCTCACAGTCTCGGCGCCAACGAGGGCGGCGACGTTCACGGACGTCCGCATGTTATGCAGCCTCAGGAAGTACTCGTCCAGCGTCGCCCAGTCTATCTCGACGTCCATGTCCTTCGCATAGTCCGACAGGGCCTCCCGAGCGTTGCCCACCGCGGGCATCGGGGAGGTTCCACAGTTGCCTATGAGCTCTGTAGTGACACCCTGCATGATCTTGCTCTCAGCCATCGGGTTGCAGAAGAGAGTGAGGTCCGAGTGAGTGTGAATGTCTATGAACCCAGGGCAGACGACCATCCCTTCGGCGTCGATGACAAGGGACGCCCTCTGGTCGGCCTCCTTGTAGAGCCCCGCTATCTTGGTGCCGTCCACCGCAAGGTCAAGCCGTCTGCCAGGCACGCCGGTCCCGTCAACAACGGTGCCGCCCGAGATGAGGATGTTGTGCACAGTGGGTCCCCTCCGGCCCTGTCAGAACAAGGGCGCTTGGAAATCCAGGCCTGCTTATTTAACGGTTTTCCGGGAGGCGGTGCATCAGCGTTAAATCCGTCGCAGGCATAACGGTCGAGCGATGCAGAGGAGGCTCAAGTTCACCAAATATCATGGCTGCGGGAACGATTTCATCATCATTGACGAAATGACCGGTAGGCTCACACCTGACCTAATTCGCGGCCACA
>Ga0316622_100000592_pt1 | contig 21539 bp, 17 predicted proteins | sample OWC_Aug_OW2_C1_D_FD_207646 | JGI IMG/M metagenome (GOLD analysis project Ga0316622, IMG submission 207646) | Wetland soil microbial communities from Old Woman Creek delta, Ohio, United States - OWC_Aug_OW2_C1_D5_C | ecosystem: Environmental > Terrestrial > Soil > Wetlands | place: USA: Ohio... | reverse complement strand
CCGTGACCGGCGACGACCACTTCCGCCGTCACCTCCGCGGAACCGGAGTTGGTCACGAGCGCGAAGTCCTCTCCGTGCACGAACGGCACGCGGCCGTAAGGACTGTCGAGAAGCTCCATCTTCGCCCCGTGCTCTTCGGTCGAGAGCACGGGGATCGTCTGGAAGTAGCCGCCGTCTTCGCCGGCCGGCACCAGACCCGCGGCCGCGAAGTGCCGCGCCACGTACTCCTCGGTCAGCCGCCCGCTCGCCTGGCCGCTCTTGCGCCCCGCGAACTCATCGCTCGACAGACGCGCGACGATCTCCATCGCCCGGGCCTGGTCGAAGAGGGGCGCGGGTGGGCCGGTCGGGGCGAGCGAATCGCTTGCCCCGACCCGTGCGCTGCCGGCCGGCGCCCCGTGCCGCCAAAGCAAACCGGCGGTCGCGCGCTCCGAAGCGACCGCGCCGCCCATCAGGCTTGCGATGGCAAGGAGTGCGCAACCGAGAACGACAAGGGCCGACTGCCTGTGCAAACGCCGCATGACGACCTCATCGCTTTCTGCCGGCCCGCTCGGCTTCCTTTGCCGTCTCGGGGCCCCCGGCTCGTCTGGCGTTCCGGCTACCGGGAATCGGAGGGCGACCCTAGCGGATGTACCCCAGCGCGCGGAGCCTCTCGCGGGTTTCCTCGTCCACCGTCACCTGCTCGGCCGGCAGGACCGGGCCGCCGGTGAAATGAGCGGCGAGACGCGCGAGAAGGCCCTCCGTGCGCGCCGGGTCCCGCCCGGAGACGTCGATCGTCTCAGCGGGATCGGAGCGCAGATTGTAGTGGAAGGTCCCCGCGCGCAGGTTGTTCGGGACGGTGTACTGGCTGCGGCTCGTCTCGGGAATGAGGAGGGTATCGCGCGTCTCGATGCGCACGAGCTTCGCACCGTCGAGCAGGATCGCGCGCTGGCGAAAGCCCGGGGGCCGGTCGCGCTCGATGTAGACCGGCCGGTCGGCGAGATGCCGTCGGGCATCCGGCGTGCCCGTCTGCGCGGGCACCTGCGCGGCATCCGTCTCCGCCTTCCCGTCGCCTGGGGCGAGGAGATCTCTTCCCGGCAGCGGCCGCGGCAGGGTGACCGCGACCCCGAGCCTCCCGAGAATCGTCGGCAGGAGGTCCACCTGGTCCGTGATCACGTCGTTCATCCCCGGCGCGATGCCCGGGCCGCGCATAATGAGGGGCACGCGCACGACCTCCTCGTGGCAGGTCTCGTGGTAGATGCCGCCGTGCTCGCCGAACTCCTCCCCGTGATCGGCGGTGAAGATGACGAGCGTGTGTTCGAGCAGGCCGCGCCGCTCGAGAGCGTCGAGCAGCTCTCCGATCGCGCGGTCGGTGTGAGCGATTTCCTGGTCGTAGCGATCCGCCTCGCCATCCCCGAAGGCCGTCCACTCAGGGTGCGGGAGGTAGGTGAAATGCGGATCGAAGTAGTGGACCCAGACGAAGTAGGGCTCCTTCAAGTCTGCGAGGTCTTTCAGCGCGAGCGCGGTCAACTCGGACGAGGTCGAGATCTGGTGCGGATCGCCGCGGTCGAGGATCGAGGCGTCGAAGTGGCGAAAGCCCTTGTCGAACCCATAGACGGGCGTGAGCAGCGTGTGGCTGACGTAGGCGCGCGTGTCGTATTCGCGCGTGGCGAGCACCGAGGCGAGCGTTGGCAGCTCCTCGTTCATGCGGAAGTGGAAGTCGGTCGCGCCGTGATCCTTTGGGTAGAGGCCCGTCAGAATGGTCGCCATGGAAGGCAGCGTCCAGCCCGACTGGCTGTAGGCGCGGGTGAAGACCAGCCCGCCGGCGGCCAGGCGGTCGAGATTCGGGCTGGTCGGCCGCGCGTACCCTTCATGGCCGAGATGGTCGGGCCGCAGGGTGTCGACGCTGATCAGGAGCACGCTCGGCGGGCGCTCCCCCGAGGAGCAGGCCGCGATGCACCCGAACGCGAGAAGTGCGGCCACGAGCGCGAGGAGCGTGGCCGCGAGTGCGAGGAGCGTGGCCGCGGGCGCGCGGAGCGTGGCTGCAGGCGCGCGGAGCCCGACTGCCCGGCCCCCACGAGGGCGGAGACTCGCAACCATGTCCGGTCCTTTCTTCCCCTGACGAGGACCATGGGCCCTGCGGTTGGAAGCCCCGAGGATCGGGCGGGCGCGAAAGGCAGATACGTGCCGGATCGCCGCCCGATCGACTCTCGACGACGAATGGCCCACTATAGCCGCTCGAACCGCGGCGGGAACAGGGGGGATGCGGGGGCGACGGGAGCCGATTGGGCGGACCACCGCCGGGAGATGCTGGCGTGCCCGGAGGCTTCTTGGCCGCGCGGTGCCTGCGGTGGTAGGCTCACGCGAATCCACGATCGGTCCGGGTCCGGGGAAGACACAAGCGGCGTAACGGCTGCGAGGGGAGTCGCCAGGCTATGCAGGAGACTTCGAAACGTCCCGGGAGCGCCCGCCGGCCGGGAAACGGGTCGCGCCGACGCGAGTGGATCATCCTTGCGATAATCCTGCTCGCCGGCGCCGCCCTGCGCGTCTCCTACCTGCAGGAGATCGGCCGCGAGCCCGTCTTCCACGTGCCCGTTGCGGATGCCGCGTTCCACGATTACTGGGCGCGCGGCATCGTGAGCAGCGACTGGACGCCGCCCGCCGGTGAGCCGGATCCCCGCATTCCGCAGGTGCCCTTCTTGCGGCCGCCCGGCTACGCCTACTTCCTGGCCGGGATCTACGCGGTCTTCGGGGCGGACGTCCAGGCGGCGCTGCTCGTGCAGATGCTGCTCGGCCTGGTGAGCTGCGTCCTCGCCTACGTGCTCGGGCGGGCGCTCTTTCGCGGCGCGGTCGGGCTCATCCTGGCCGGCTTCTGCGCGGTCTATTGGAGCTTCATCTACTACGAAGCGCAACTGCACGCGCCCGCGCTCCTCATCCCGCTCACGCTCGGCCTGATGCTGCTCCTGCGCGAATGGGCGCTCCGGCCGGCGCTCTGGAAAGCGTTCCTCGCCGGCCTCCTGCTGGGCCTGCTCTCGCTCGTCCGCGCGGAGACGCTCCTCTTCATCCCGGTCGCCTTCTTCTGGGTCGCCTGGCTGCGCGCGCGCACGGTCCGCGGCTGGGCCTCGTTCGGGCCGGGCGTCGCTCTCGCTCTCGGCGCAGCGCTCGCCATCGCTCCCGCGACGCTGCGCAACGCGATCGTCGCGAAGGAATTCGTCCTCGTTTCCGCGAACGGACCGATCAACTTCTACATCGGCAACAACGAGACGAGCGACGGCTGGTCGACGCGCATCCCCGGCCTGGCGCATCTCATCGAGACCGCCGGGTGGAGCTGCTTCTCCTACGATCAGATCGTCCAGGCGCTGTGCCGCGAGGCGGGCCGCCCGCCCACCTACGCGAATGCCGGGGAGATCTTCACCGATCGCGCGCTCGGTTTCATCGGGAGCAACTTTCCTCGCTTCGTCGGTCTGACCTTCAAGCGCGCGGCCCTCTTCTGGGGACCGCGGGAGGTCGCCAACAACGTGGCGATCGAGGACGAGAAAGGGGCCAGCGCGACTCTGGGATGGATGCCCGGCTTCCCCTGGGTGCTCGCACCGTCACTGCTCGGGGCGGGCCTGCTGATCCGCGAAGCGCGTCGGCGAAGAGGGTCGCGGGTCGCGGGCGCGCCCAACGCGCAGGCCAAGGAGGCGCGGAGCGCGCCGTCGGCCGGGGCAAGGGACGCGCAGGCGACCGAGGCCAAGAACGCACCGGGCGAGGAGGCGAAGATCGCCCGGCCCCGCCGGATCGATCCCACCCGGCCGCTGCTCGTGCTCATCGGCCTTTTCATCCTCACGGGGTTCGTCGCGCTCCTGCCTTTCATCGTCGCTGCCCGCTTCCGCGTGCCGTACCTCCCGCTCATCTTTCTCTTCGGCGCGTATGCGATCTACGAACTCGTGGGTCTGATTCGGGAGCGCGCCTGGAGGCGGCTCGGCCTGCCGCTGGGCGCTCTCGTCGTGCTGCTCGGTTTCGCGCACGTCTCGCTCGCCGCCTATCGCACCGATCCCGCCTGGTACCCCACCGATCGCGCGCTCGCCCTCTGGCGCGTGGGGCGGACCGACGAAGCGCTGATCGAATTCAAGCGCGCCCTCGCGGCGAACCCGGGATTCGTGGATGCGCATGTGAACCTGGCGGGCCTGCTGACCGAACTCGGCCGGACCGAGGAAGCGGCCGCGCATTACCGCGAGGTGCTCGTGCACCGGCCGGATCGGGCCGACCTGCGCTTGCGTCTCGGGCTGCTGCTCGTCGACCAGGGGAAAGCGGCCGAAGCGCGGCGCGAGCTCGAGGGCGTCGTGCGCGACAACCCGAACGTGCCCGACGCGTGGTTCGCCCTCGGCCGGGCGCTCGACCGGCTGGGCGATTACGAGGGCAGCCGCGCGGCCTACGCGCACACTCTCGAGCTGCTGCCGGACGAGCCGGCCTCGCTGGTCAACCAGGGCATGAGCCTCGTCAAGCAGGGCAAGGCGCGCGAGGCGCTCCCGCTGATCCAGCGCGCCGCGCAACTGAAGCCCGACCTCGCCGAGGCGTTCGTCTGGCTCGGCCAAGCGCAGATGGCGCTCGGCGACGCGCCCGCCGCGCGGGCCGCGTACCAGGAGGCGATCCGCCTCGATATGCGGAACCCGGTTCCGTACATCAACCTGGGCATCCTGGCCGGTAATGCCAAGGACTTCGACGAGGCGGTGCGATGGCTGCGCCAGGCAGTGCGCATCGCGCCCAACGACGCGATCGCGCACTACAATCTGGGCGGCATGCTTGCCAGCCGCGGCGACTTCCCGGAAGCGACGGCCGAGTTCGAGCAGGCGGTCCGCCTGGATCCGAGCAACCAGCTCGCCCGCCAGCAGCTCGCCGCCATGCGGGCGAGGCAGCCGTAGCCGGCGGGCGGAGATGCGCGGTGAGCGAAGGTCCGGAAGGGTGGCAGAAGGGATGGCGGACGCTCTCGATCGGGTGGACGGTCAGGACCCGACGGCCCTGATCATCGCGATGGAGCGAGCGGCGCTCGAGCGTTGGGGCCGGGGCGACCCGTCCGGCTTCCTCGAGATCTCCGCTCCCGACGTGGTCTACTTCGATCCGTTCCTCGCGAAGCGACTGGATGGACGCGACGCTCTGACTGCGTACTACGAAGGGTTGCGAGGCAGGATCTCGAGCGCCGGCTTCGAGCTGATCGATCCTCGCGTGCAGATCGTGGGCGATGCGGCGATCCTCACCTTCAACTACCGGTCTCGCCGCGCGAATGGGGAAGGCTCCCGCTGGAACTGCACGGAGGTGTATCGCCGCTCGCGGAACACCTGGCGGATCATCCAGACCCACTGGTCGCTCACGGGCGGAGGCGACTAGAGCCCGAGCGCGAATCCCACTCCGATCAGATCCGCCTCGCGGAAGGCCGGCGGCAGCGCTCCGTGCACGAGCTTGAGCAGCACGGCCGTGCGGGTGTCGTCGGCGACATACCACTTCCAGGACAGCTCGAGGAGATCCTCGGTCTTCCCCTCGTCCAAGTCATGATAGACGCGATAGCGCGCCTCGAGATCGAGCGGACGTAGCAGCGGCGCGAGGGCGACCAGCTCCAGGTCGAGTCGCGAGCGATCGGGCGGGCGCTGCGCGTCGGGGCGGACGCGATGCAGCCACGTGTAGCCGATGCGCGCCGTTGGGGGAAGGAAGCCGCGGGGCATCTCGATCAGCCGGTGCCAGGCGAGGAGGGGCGGGTCGAGGAAAGGCAGCGAGAAGGTGACCGCCGGTCCAACGGTGTAGTCGATCTCCTTCAGGTTCTGATCGCCCTCGATGCCGAGCGGGGCGAGTTGAAAGCCGACCACGTGCGCATGGCGGCCCAGCCATCCGGGCCGCAGGACGTAGCGCTTCAGCCAGGTGAGCGAGAGGTCCACGGCGAGCGCGTTGTGTGCGCGCTCGGCCTGCCGATCGACGGCGAGCATGCCGTCGGCGACGATCTGGCAATCGATCGCATCCGCGAGGAAACGCCCGCGCAGGACCGGGAAGTCGACCTGCGCCTGCAGGTCGACTCCCACGCGATCCTCTTCGTCCTCGAGCGTCCGCAGGTCCAGGCTGCCCGACACATGCTGGTCGACGAAGCGGACGAAGCGCACGAAGCCCGTCTCGAGCCGTACCGAATCCCCCGCGCAGGGCACGGCGTCGAGATGCAGCGCTTCGCATCCCGGGAAGGCGATCGTCAGAGCGTACGCGCAGGCGGGATCGAAATCTCCGTAGAGGATCGCGCCCGTCGCGTGCCCTTCTCGCCGCCCCGCGCCGCGCCAGACGATGCGGTCGACAGGCACCGGCTCGGCGGGCGCGCAGTCGGAGCGCAGATCGTAGCGCGTCGGGTCGCAGACGGCGTCGACCGGGACGTCGACCGCCCGGCCGGAGGGAGTCTTGAACGCGAGCCGGATGTCGTAGTCGAAGCTGGCGGATTCGGCGCGGGTGAGCGGCGTGCGCTCGAAAACGGCCCGGGATCCAGCGAGCGAGGTCGCCCCGCGCGCGCCCGCCGGCGCGGCGAGGATGGAGAAGCCGCCGAGAAGGACAGCGAGGATAAGCACTGGGACGCTGCTCGCTCCGGTGGATGCCGGCCGCCTCGCCGGGCTGCCCGGCCGCGCAGCCGTCTTCGCGGAAAGCGCGCCGTTCCCCGCCTCGCCGGTCTCGTCCGCCGTCGCCTGCTCCCTGGCAGGGGGAAGTGGCATCACTCGCTCGGCGATCCAGTCGCGGATCGAGCGCATCTTCCGATTCCAGCGCAGGAAGATGCGCGCATCCAGCTCATCGACCTGATAGCCCTCGTCGTGGAAGACGGCCGCGATCGACTCGGTCAGGGCTTCCTTCCAGAATCCCGGCCAGGCGCGCGGGGAGGAGCCGGGCAGGAGCCCGCGTAACGGCAGCTCGAGGAATCGCTCGACGGTCGGAAGGGGAGGGGCGCGCCGGATCACCCGGTAGACCGCCTCATGCAGCAACTGGGCCACGCGATCGCGCGTCATGGCGAACCTCCCCTCGTTCGGTCGGATGCGCACAGGAATGGAGGTGTCGCGGCGTTCCAGAGGAAGTATAAGAAGATCCACTTGCGGTCGGCATGGCCCGGCGGAACGGGAACACTGCCGGCATGGTCCGGCGGTATGCGAACAGGCGCACGATCGCGCACCGTGCAAGGAGGGGCATTCGTGCAAGCGACCTCGCGTCCGGCTGGGACCTCGGACATCGCCTTTCTCCTCGCTGCGATGGCGATGCTCCGCGCCGAAGACGGGACCGAGCCGCTCGTGCGGGTCGAGGCGGAGCCGGCCCTGCGCGGGTTGCTCGCGGACCCCGCGTTCGGGTGCGTGCGGATTCTCGAGCAGGGCGGGGTGACGGTCGGCTACCTGGTCCTCACCTTCGGCTATGGCATCGAATCCCTGGGCCGGAACGCTTTCGTGGACGAATTATTCGTGCTTCCCGCCTTTCGCCGGCGTGGCATCGGCACCCGGGCTTTGAAGATGGCCGAGAGAATCTGCGCGGAGGTCGGGGCGAGGACTCTGTATCTCGAAGTCGAGCGGGCGAACACGCGCGCCCGGGAGCTCTACCGGCGGGTGGGATTTCGCGAGCGCGACCGGATGCTGATGAGCAAGCGGATCGAGGAGCGCGGGGAAGCCGGCTAGTTCTTCCAGGTCGCGGAGGCCGGCAGGCGCCCTCCGGGCAGCGCGGGGAAGCCGGCTAGTTGCCCCCGGCCGCGCGGCGCACTTCCTCCACCGCCGGCAGCCGCCCCCACCATGCCTTGCGCACGACGCCGTCTTCGAGCAGGAACGCGCCCGGCAGGCGGCGATAGTACTGGCGCAGCACGCGCTCGGGAGCGTTGCCGAGAGGGAAGTTCGGCTGGTTGCGGAGCCGCCAGACGAGGGCTTCCGACGCCTTGCCGGCATAGACCCCGACCACCGTCGGGACGATGCGCTCGGCGGCCACGCGCTTCAGCTCGGGCAGTTGCTCCTCGCAAGGCGGGCAATCGGGCCCGACGAGAGCGACGAGCACCCGGCCTTCCTCGATCGACACGGGCACATTCTCGACGGTGAGGCCGCCCAGCTTGGTCCCCGGACCGGCGCCGACGATCAGCGCGTCGGTGGGCAGCACCGTGCCGAAGGCGATGAGCGCAAGGGCCGGGAGCAGCAGGAGCGCGAAGAGCCGCTGGCGCCAGACGCGGGTCTGGAATCCGCGCGTGAGCCACATTCCGGCGAGAGAGGCGGCGATCACGACCGCGTCCTCGACGATGACCTCGCGCGGTCCGCGCTCGATCAGCCGCCCGAAGCAGCCGCAATCCCGGATCGCGCCTTTGTGCCAGGCCCAGGCGGTCACGCCGATGAACCCGAGCATCATGAGGATCGTCAGGGCGAAGCTGAGGCGCGGCCAGACGAAGGCGATCAGCGCCGCGCCGAGGATGAACTCGGCGGCGATGAAGAAGAAGGCGAGCCAGTTCGACCACGAGGCGGGGGTCACCTGGTGCGCCGTGATCTGCTCGGCGAAGAGCGCCGGGTCTCCCGACTTGTAGAAGGCCGCGACGACGAGGATGCCGGCGGCGAAGAGCGCGAGCAGCCAGGCGGACGCCAGGCGCGCGCGAGCGAGCGAGTTGCCGCGCGTGGACGTCGTCATCGCCCGCCGCTTCCCTGCGTGAGGATGGCGACGAGATCGGCCTCGACCGTCCGGGTCGCCTCGCCGGAGATGCGACCCAATTCGATGCCGTCGGAGAGCACGAGGAAGGTCGGCGTGGCGCCGACCTGATACGACGAGAGGAGCTCCGCCGGCTCCTTCATGTCCTCATCGACGCCGATGCAGCTCACCTGGAACGCGGGATTCGCTGCCGCATCGAGCGTCGCGAAAAGAGCGGGCAAAAGCTCCTTGCAGTCGCTGCACCACGAGCCGAAGAAGGCGAGGATCTCGATCTTCTCCCGCTCGTTCCGGAGCAGCGCGACCATCTTCGGGTCGGGGCGGTAGACGATCGTGCGCCGCGCGTAAACCGGCAGGCGCGCCTCGAGCTCTTCGCGGGTAAGGAAACCGATCAACGGAGGCGCGGGCTCGACGAAGATCTCCACGCCGTCGTGGCGGAGACGCAGGCGACCGTCCGCGTCTGCCCTTGCCGTTCCGGCTTCGGTGCTATTCTCTGGCGCCGGCACGTGAAGGCCGCCTTCCGCGTCGACGACGAGATCCCGGGCGTAGGCGCGCGCTTTCAGCGAGGAGATTTCGAGGACGTACGCGCAGGCGCTGCGCGCGGGAAGGAGCAGCATCGCCTGGTAGTCGCTGCTGTCGAAAACTTCGCCGTACTCGTCGTCCGCCGGGACCGCAGGCGTCTCGGTCTCCGGCGCCTGTGGATGATGCAGGCGCAGGATGAGGCCGGGGTTCTCCGTCCAGGCGGGTTCGCCGCTGGCGGCCGGTGTGGCCGCCGGCGCGGGGGCCGTCGAGCCGGAAGCCGCCACGGCTGGCGCGGACCCGAGGAGGAGAAGCGCGCCGGCGAGGAGGGCCGCGCGCGCAACCGGCCGTCCGGCCCCTCGCGTGGAGGAGCAGTGTGAGCTATTCACCATCGCCCTCGAATGACGGATTGCATCGGTGAACTCTGGGACGATTGCCCGTTCGGAAGTGCACACCCGCCGGCTCGGACCCCGGTTCCGCTCGCTGAGCCCCGTCTCCGGGCCCGGGCCCTCCTTGCGCTCACCGAGCCGCACCTCCCGGCTCGCGGCGTCATTTCGCTCGCCGGACTCCGCGTTCCGCCGCGGTCCCGGTTCCGCCCACCGGGCCGCGGGTCATGCGACCACGGCCAACAGCTGGTTCTGCTCGACCACATCGCCGCGCTGAACGGCCAGCTGCTTGACGACGCCGTCGATGGGCGAGCAGATCTCATTCTCCATCTTCATCGCTTCGAGAACGACGACGACATCCCCGCTCTTCACCGCGTCGCCGACCGCCAAGGGCACCTTGATGATCAGCCCCGGCATGATCGCGGTCAGGACTCCGTTGCCGGCCTCGGCGCTCGCCGCTTGGGGCCGTCCGCCGCTGGGACGCTCCTCGAAGCCCTCGGTCTCGAGCAGGTGGGCGATGCCGTCGATGATCGCCCGCTCCTCGCCGATCTCGACGTTCAGCCTGCTCTCCCCGACCGCGACGGTCGCCCCCGACACTTCGGGCTCGAAGCGCTTGCCGTTGACGAGGACAGCCTTGCCCTGCTGCTCGATCAGGTAATCGACGCCGTCCAGGCGGAGAGTAAAGGTCTTGCCCATGATCGCTCCATGGTTCCAGGGGCCCTGCGTTTCGAGACCCCGCGTCCGCGCCCGTCTAGACGCCCCAGCCAATGCCCGCCGGGCACGCCCGCCCGGCCGTCTTCCAGGCGTTCGAGGCGTGCTTGCCGTTCGTCAGCGATTCGCTGCGCGACCGCGACCTCAGCAACTGCGCCGCGACCGCGGCCGCCACCAGCTCGCGTCGTTCGATGCCTGCCCGGAGCTGCTTCAGGAACGGCCGCGCGACCTGCGGGAAGAGAGCATAGGAGACGATATCCTCGTCCGAACGTGCCAGCTCCCCGATTTCGCGCCGGGCCTTCTCCATCCCCGGCTCGAGGAGATCGGCGGGCCGGCCGGCGTAGGGCTGGTCCTTGCCGATCACCTTGCGGCGGATCTCCTCGTCCATCGGCGCCGGCGGCCGCCCGTAGAGACCGCGGAAGTAGTTCTTCACCTCCTCAGGGACGACCTTGTAGCGCTCGCCGAGGACGACGTTCAGCGTCGCCTGCGTGCCGACGATCTGGCTCGACGGAGTGACGAGCGGCGGATAACCCATCTCGCGCCGCACGCGGGGGATCTCCGCGAGAACGTCCATGTAGCGGTCTTCCTTCCCCTGCTCGCGCAACTGCGAGACCAGGTTCGAGAGCATGCCGCCGGGAACCTGGAACTCGAGCACGTTCACATCCACGCCCGCGATGCCGCTCTCGAAGCGCAGGTAGCGCTTGCGGATCTCGGCGAAATAGCGCGCGATGCGGGCGAGGCGGCTCAGATCGAGCCCCGTGTCGCGCGGCGTCCCCTGCAGCGCGCTGACCAGGGACTCGGTCGGCGCCTGCGAGGTCAGGAGCGCCATCGACGAGATGGCCGTGTCGACGACGTCCACGCCCGCCTCGGAGGCCTTCAGCAGCACCATGCTCGCCATGCCGCTCGTGTAGTGGGTGTGGAGCTGCACGGGGAGAGAGATGCGCTTCTTCAGCGCGCTCACGAGCTCGAACGTCGGAGTGGGAGCCAGCAGGCCCGCCATGTCCTTGACGCAGATCGAGTCGGCTCCCATGTCGGCCAGTTCCGCGGCCAGTGCGACGAACTTCTCGTTCGTGTGCACCGGCGAAAGCGTGTAGGAGATCGTCGCCTGCACGTGCTTGCCGGCCTGCTTCGCGACCTCCATCGCCTTGCGCATGTTCCGCGTGTCGTTCAGCGCGTCGAAGATGCGGAAGATGTCGATGCCGTTCTTCGCGGCCAAGGTCACGAAGGACTCGACGACGTCGTCGGGATAATGGTGGTAGCCGACCAGGTTCTGCCCGCGCAGGAGCATCTGCAGCCGGGTGCCGGGCAGCGCGCGGCGCAACTGGCGCAAGCGTTCCCAGGGGTCCTCGCCCAGGAACCGCATGGCCGAATCGAAGGTCGCGCCGCCCCAGATCTCGAGCGAGTGATACCCGACCCGGTCGAGTTCCTCCGCGATCGGGAGCATGTCGGCGGTCCGCATGCGGGTCGCGAGGAGCGACTGGTGCGCGTCGCGCAGGATCGTGTCGGTGATCTTCAAGGCTTTCGACATCGACCGGCCCCCATGGTCGCTTCCGGATGGTTGAAGGCGAATGCCGCGGATGCTACACGCCCGGACGGCCGATCGCAACCGCAACCCGGCGGGGGAGCCGCCTGAGGGAATCGACGCGCGGGAGGCGCGGATCATCCGTCGGCCAGTCCCGGCCCAACGGCCGCTATGGCAGGCAAGTGGCCTCTCCCCGGCCAAGCAGGGTGCCGTGCGACCGCATCTCAGGAAGCGCCTTGCCCGGGTGGAATTCCGGCGGCGGCCGCGCTACATTTACCGCTTCGATCCAGGGATTCCCAACCGAGGAGGACGGTCATGAAACTGCTCCAGAAGCTGTCCGAGGCGTTCGGAGGATCGGGATACGAGGGCGAAGTGGCCGACATCGTCGCGGCCGAGTTGGCGCCCCTGTGCGACCGGGTATCCCGCGACCCGCTCGGGAACGTCATCGGACTGAAGCGCGCGAGGAAGGGCCGGGCCGCCAGGGCAGGGCGGGCCGCAAAGGCCTCGCGCGGAGCCCGGCGGCGCGTGATGCTCGCCGCCCACATGGACGAGATCGGCTTCGTCGTCAGCCACATCGAGGACAAGGGATTCCTGCGCGTCCAGCCGGCCGGCGGATTCGATCCGCGCACGCTTCTCGCCCAGCGCGTGACCGTGCTCGGGAAAGGCCGGCGCAAGCTGACCGGCCTGCTCAACCTCGCCGGACGGCCGATCCACATGCAATCGGCCGAGGAGCGCAAGAAGGACCTCGAGATCGCCAACTTCTTCGTGGATCTCGGCATGGCACCGGCCGAGGTGCGCAAGCAGGTCGAGGTGGGCGACCGCGTGATCTGGCAGCGCGGCTTCACCCGCATGGGCGATTGCGTGACCGGCAAGGCGCTCGACAACCGCGTGGGCGTCTACGTCATGATCGAAGCGCTGCGCAAGCTCGAGCGCAGCCCCTACGACATCTATGCGGTCGGCACCGTCCAGGAGGAGGTCGGCCTGCGCGGCGCCGCGACGTCGGCCTTCGCGATCGAACCCGAGATCGCGATCGCCCTCGACGTCACCCTCGCCGTCGACATCCCCGACGGCGAGGCGCACAGCCAGGTGACCGAACTGGGGAAGGGCATCGCCCTCAAGATCATGGACTCCGCCTCGATCTCGGACGCCGGACTCGTCCGCGAGTTCCGCGCGCTGGCCGAGGAGCGGAAGATTCCCCATCAGCTCGAGATCCTGCCGCGCGGCGGCACGGACGCGGGCCGGATGCAGATGGCCCGCGGGGGCGCGCGGGTGATCACCCTGTCGATTCCCCTGCGGTACGTCCATTCGGTGAACGAGACGGCGCATCAGGCGGATATTCAGGCGGGCATCGACTTGCTGGCGGCCTGGCTCGCCAGGTAGGTTTGTGAAGTCGACCGGGAACTCGGCCCGGGGAGAGCGGCGGGAGGCCATGCGGCCGTGAGTGCACCTGGCGGGGTGATTCTTCCCGACCGCCTCCTTGATCCTCGGACCACCACCAAAGGGGAACGTGGATGAAATACTCGTCGCGCAAGGAAGGGCAAGTCGTCGTCTTCGACCTTCAGGGTGCTCTCGAGGGCGGGCCGGACAACTTCGCCATGAAGGACGCGGTCAAAGCCCAGATCGAGAAGGGCGAGCGCAAGTTCCTGCTGAACATGGACAAGGTTTCCTGGGTCAATTCGACCGGGGTCGGCATCATCACGGCCGTCTATGCGAGCATCCGGAACGCAGGCGGCGAGATGAAGATCTGCAACGCCAACGAGCGCGTGTCGCGGATCATGATGATCACGAAGCTGCTCGAGGTGTTCGACTCCTACTACGAGGAAAAAGAGGCGCTGGCCGCCTTCCGCTCGGCGTGATGCGGCCGGGCTGACCTGCCCGCGGCCCGGGTGCCTGCCGCCCTGCCCGCGACCCGGGCGCATCCCGTCGGGCGGGGCCCAAAGAGAGCGGCGATGCCCGAGTTGCCCGACCTGCTCGTCTACCTGGAAGCATTGGACGCGCGCATTCGCGGGCGCCGTCTGGAGCGGCTCGCGGTTCCCGATCCCTTTCTCCTGCGTTCTGTCGATCCGCCCATCGGGCAGGCCGCCGGCCGCGAGGTCGTCTCCCTGCATCGTCTCGGCAAGCGGATCGCGATCGGTCTCGACGGAGACCTGTTCCTCGTCTTTCACCTGATGATCGCCGGGCGCCTGCGCTGGAGGGAGCCGGGGGCGAAAGCGCCGGGGCGCATCGTGCGGGCCTCCTTCGAATTCGAAACCGGCACCCTCTTCCTCACCGAGGCCGGGACGCGGCGCCGGGCCTCGCTGCATCTCGTCGCCGGGGCGGAGGGTCTTGCGCGCTTCGATCCGGGCGGTCTCGAAGTGCTGGACGCCGATCTCTCCGCCTTCACCGGTGCGCTCACGCGCGAGAACCACACGTTGAAACGCGCGCTGACCGATCCGCGCCTCTTCAGCGGAATCGGCAACGCGTATTCCGACGAGATCCTGCATCGCGCGCGGCTCTCGCCGTTCAAGCTCAGCCGGCAGCTGGAGGCGGGCGACACCCGGCGGCTCCACGAGGCGGTGCGGGGAGTGCTCCGCGAGTGGATCGATCGCTTGCGCCGCGAAACGGGAGATCGTTTTCCGGAGGGTGTCACCGCTTTCCGGCCGGAGATGGCCGTCCACGGACGATGCCGTCAGCCCTGCCCCGTCTGCGGCTCGCCGGTGCAGCGGATCGTCTATGCCGAGAACGAGGCGAACTACTGCGCCCGTTGCCAGACCGGAGGGCAGCTCCTCGCCGATCGCGCTCTCTCGCGGCTGCTCAAGACGGAATGGCCGCGCACCCTCAAGGAGCTGGAGAAACTCGGCGAACGGCCGGGACCGTCGCAGGCGGGGCAGGGGTAGGCCCGGGGCTCACGCCATCCGCTCGAGCGCCCGCTCGTACGGCGTGAATCCCGGCACTCCGCGGCTCACCGTGACCGCCGGCTTGTGAAAGACGGGGTTGTCGTGGATCAGCTTGAGCAGCCGCTCCCGCTCCTCCGGTGGGGCGAGATGCGCGATTCCGACCGCCCGCTCGCCGATGCTCATCCCGCGCGGATCGAGAGCCCCGTGCTCGGTGACCAGGATCACCTGGTCGGCGGGGATCGCGGTCGTCGTGATGCCCGCCGGCGAGCGGTCGACGACCTTGGAGATGCCGGCCGCGGTGGTCGACTTCATCGCGATGATCGCGACTCCGTGATCGGAATACTGCGCCCCCCGGATGAAGTCGCTCTGCCCGCCGACGCCACTGTAGATCTTGCGTGCGTCGAGGGAGTCGGCCCAGATGTTGCCGTGCAGATCGACCCCGATCGCACTGTTCACCGCCACCATGCACGGTTGCTCCGCGATGCGGAAGGCGCTGTTCGTGTAGTCGCATGGACGGCTCTGGACCGAGCTGTTGTAGTCGAGCCATTCGTAGCCGCGGGTGCTGCCCGAGAGGAAGATCGAGGAGACCGCGAAGGAGATGTTTCTCTTCCAGCGGTTCGTGACGACGCCGCGCTCGACCAGTTTGACCATGCCGTCCGAGAACAGCTCCGTGTGGATCCCCAGATCGCGGACGCCGCGCCGCAGGATCGCCTCGGTCACCGCTTCGGGGACCTCGCCGATGCCGTATTGCAGCGTGGAGCCGGGCTCGTCTCCCGATCCGTCCCGCACGAAGAGGGCGGCGATGATCTCGCCGATCCTCCGCGCGCGATCGTCGGGGGTGGGCACGGGACTCAGGGGCAGCGGGTATTCGGTGTCGAGCAGGAAATCGATCGCCTCCGCCGGGATGGTCGTCCCGAGGACGAAGGGCATGCGCGCGTTGCGCTCGGCGATCACGACCCCGCCGCGCCGCCGGACGCTCTGGATCGCCGCGGGGACCGCCTCGACGGTCGTCCCCAGGCTGTAGTTGCCGCCCTGGTCGGGCCCGCTCACGGTGATCAGCGCGATGTCGGGCCCGCCGGCGCGGCGCATGTGGCGCGGGACTTCCGAGAGGTGCAACGGGTGGTACTTGGCCCAGCCGCGGTTGGCGGCCTCGCGAGTGAGATGGCTGTTGAAGATGATCCGGTGGGTCAGTTCCTGGCAGCGTTCCTCTGCGAAGAGCGCCTCGAGGCCCTCTCCGAGAAGGAGGATGCTGTAGAGGGTGACCTCGCGAATGGCCAGGTCCCTGGCGAGCTGCCCGAGGAGCACGCGGGGAGTCGCGGCGTTGCCCGAGGCATAGAGCACGCTGCCCGGTTTGATGACGCGGGGATTGATCGCCTCTTGCGGAGACGTGATCCGTTTCATGCCTGCTTCTTTCCACGTGCGCCGGGGCGCCGGAGGAGCATCCGAGATTCGCCAGGGGACGATTGACCGTCCCGTTCGTTTTGCGACTATAGTAGCGGTCGCAACTGGCGCGATCCAGTCCCGGGAGGCGGGTGTTCCCGGAGCGCGCGTGCGGCGCGCGGAGAGCGCGTCCGGAGGGAGGAGCCCGCATGAATTGCCGATCGATCCTCGCCGTCGCTCTGGCGGGGGGCGTTCTGCTCGCGCCCCGCGCCTGTCCGGCGCGACCCTACCTCAATCTCGAGGGCGGCGCCGCCTTCAGCGGCCGCAATGAAGTCCGCATCCCGCCCGATACGGGAACTCAGTTCTCGTTGACCGAAGATCTCGATACGCGGGCGACCGGCTTCTGGCGCTTGCGCGCCGGAATGCGGTTCGGCGAGCGGCACGAGGCGAGCGTGCTCGTCGCCCCCTTGCGCTTCCGGGCGTCCGGCGCGATCGGGCGCGAGATTCGCTATGGCGGCGAGACGTTCCCCGCCGACGCCGATCTGGACGCGCGCTATCGCTTCGATTCCTACCGGTTGAGCTACCTGTACAGGGTCTGGGGGGCGAATCGGGCGCGCCTGGATCTCGGGCTCACCGCCAAGATCCGCGCCGCCGCCATCCGCCTCGCGGGCGCGGGGCGGTCTGCGGAGAAGACGAACACCGGATTCGTCCCGCTCATCGCCTTCCGGTTCGGCTGGCAGGCGGCGCCGCATTGGGCGTTGCTCTTCATGGGCGACGCCCTCGCCGCGCCGGGCGGCCAGGGACGGGCCGAGGACCTGTTCGCGGGCGTCGTCTACCAGCCGGATGCGCACTGGGCGGGTGCGCTGGGCTATCGCCTCCTCGAGGGCGGCGCGGACGTCGAGGAGGTCTACAACTTCGCCCTCGTGCACTACGCGTCGCTGGCGATCGAGTACGCGTTCTGAGCCGAACGGAAGCGATCGTCGAATCGACCCGCGGGGAGCAATCCCGAGGCCCCGAGGCGCACGGCGGAGCGCACGAGCCGCGGGTCATTCGCTCCCGATCCCGGCTCCGTAGACGATCAACTTCCGGTTCTCGAGCAGAGCGTAGCCGCCGTTCTTCCAGTCAAACTCCTCGCAGCCCGGCGGGAGCGGATTCAGGCGCACGGCGACGACGGCCCGCGCGCAGAAGCCCGCGTTGTGATCCTTCGAGGGATCGTAGTCCCAGCCGTCGTCCAGGCCGGAAGGGGAGACGCTCGATCCGCGATCGGGAGCTCCCGGCCCGCTCGTCATGCCTTGAGGCACGATCAGCCGGAATGGGCCTTCGCCCTCCAGGCGGCCCGTCGCCGGATCCAAGCGCCCGGGTTCGAGAACCTCCCCGTTGCAGCGGTAGGTGAGAAAGATGGCCGACGCGCCCGGGATCTCTCCCTTGTCGACGAGCCCGGCGAGCAGCAACTCGGCGGGCGGATAGCGGACGAATCCTGCCGGGCCGCGGTCGAGCCCCGCGTGGTAGATGCCGCGCGGAAAGGGGTGCGTCACCACGTCGAGATCGAAATCGAGGGTGAAGCCGTCGGGCGCGATGAAGCTCACGCTCGTCGCCTGCTCGAGATCGGCTCCCGCAGCCGCGAGGAGATCGGCGGTCCTCGCTCCCCCGTAGACGGCATAGGTGTCGGACTTCTGCTTGTGTGAATTGAGCAGCAGGAGTTGCTCGTGGTAGGGCAGCGCGGCGATCGCCGCCCAATCGAGCGTGCGGACAGGAACGGTCGGCTGGCCGGGCAGGCTCTGGGCATCGCCCGGGTAGCGGCCGGTCGCGATCTCCGCGCCGTTCGCATGCCCGTCGCCGTCGGAGTCCTCGCTTTCGAGAGCGCGCAGCCCGGCGATCGATCGGCCGGCGGCTGCATACGCGCGCCCGAAGGGATTGAGCGTCTCTGCCCAGGACTGCGGAGCCCCCGAGATCGTCTCGATCTCGCTCGCGGGCATGAGCAGATGGCAGAAGGCGCAATGGTCGAATTCGCGCTCCCGGCTCTCCTCGCCGTCCGCGATCACGACGCCAGCGCCGCGATGGCAGGACTGGCAGTCGTCCAGGCGCGTGCCGGCGAGATGCGGGTAGGCGGAGATCAGGATCTGCGTGTCTCGCTCGCCCGCATGGCCGGCGTAGGACTGCGAGCGGACGACCCCGGATCCCGCGCTCGTTTCCGCGTCTCCATCCGCGGGCGCAGATAGATGAGGTCCAAGGATGGCAAGGCTGAGCGCGGATGCCGCCAGCGTCGCGACGATTCGCAGGAGCGACGGCCCGCGTGCTGCTCGGGCGGAGGCGGGGATTGCGTCCCTCATCGACCTTGCGCCGCTTTGACCACGGGAATGATGATCCGCGCCTCTTGATTCTCCGGCCGCACGGATGTCGGATCGCTCAGCCAATGTTCCTGGACGGCTCCGCTCAGCACGTAGCCATGCTCGGCGACCCAGGCCATCATGCTGCCGTAGCAGGTGTCGGCCGTCGCGTAGGGGCCCGTGCACACGGCCTGAACCGCCAGCAGGTCGGGCAGCCGGCGGACTTCGAATGGCGCCTCGGCCTGCGTGCCCTCGGGAACGGCCGCGCAGATCTCCCAGCGCAGCGAGTCGACGGGAACGGTCGCCGGATCCCTGTAGTAGGCGCCGAAGGGGTTGCCGCGCAGGATGCCCTTGGGGCCCGCGTAGGCAATGAGCTTCCCGATCGCTTCCGGGTGCTGGGCATAGGAGCCGTGCATCGGCAGAACCAGCGCGGTGAAGGCGTAGACCGAATCCACCTCGATCTCGGAGAGCTTGTTGACGGCGGGCGCGGGAGTGGCCGCCGGCGCAGCCTGCTCCGCCTGCGCCTGGGCTTGAGCCGCCGGCGCGGCCTGCTCCGCTTGCGCCCGGGCCTGCGCGGGCGGCGCGCCGATCCCGGCCGGCAGGAGGACGATCATCGCCACCGTCGCGACGATCCCGAACAGCGGAACTTCACCCCAGCGACCCGCCCCGTTCATGACTCCTCCTCTCCATCATCGCCCTTGAATCCCGCGCGCGGCCTGGCTGCACGTCACCCGCGCGCGCCTACCCTTCGACCGGCCCACCCGCCTGCGCCACCTGGTCGGCCTTCACGCGAGCCGGGTCGAAGCGCTTCGCCGAGGCGATCATCTTCCCGATCGTCTCGTCGAAGTCCGCCGCTCCGCGTTTGAAGCGCAGGGGATTGATGCGCGCGACCACGAACGCTTTCAGGTAGGGACTTTCGAAGCCCCTCTCCTTCAGCTTCGCGACCGCCTGATTGACCTCCTCTTCGAGCTCGAGCAGGCGTTCCGCGCGCGCCGCGCGCATCTCGAGCGCCCCGGGGAGTCTCGCCCCCGAGAACTTCTCGACGCGGCGCAACACCGGATGATAGACACTTCCGGCGAAGCGTCCATTCCTCTGGTAGCACAATCCGAGCGTGAGCAGGGCCGGCTCTTCGAACTCGGTCGCATACTCGCGCTCGGGCCGCGGGTCGATGTCCGCTAGCCCCTGCGCGAGCCGGATCACCTCGGAGGCCCGCTCGCGCAGGTTGTGTGCCTTCTCGGTGTTCAAGACCAGGATGCGGCGGGCCACTTCCATCTCGGGCACGACGAGGGCCGTGATCGCCCGCGCGCCCAAGCGGCGCAGCGCCGCCAGACGATGGTGGCCGTTCGGCGTCCAGTAGCTCCCCTCGGCCGTGCGCACGACGATCACCGGATCGAGGAAGCGATCCAGCTTGTCGATCGCCTCGGCCAACCGCTCCACGTGACCTGCCGACAGATCGCGCTGATACGGTGTCGGTTCGACCCGCTCGACCGGCAGTCCCGCGAGGATCTGCCAGTTGCCTCCGAGCGGATCGCGGTAGGTGCCCAGCACCGAGCCACCGTCGGATTCGATCTGCTCGCGCAAGCGCTGCACGGCGTTCGGGATTGCCCCGGAAGCCAGCCGGTCGGCCGCGATGCCTCGCGTGGCGGCTGCTGCTGCTGCTTTCTTCTTGCGGCGGCCCGAAGAGGTTGGGGGACCGGTCGTCCGTCCGCTTTCGCCACCCAGGTTCTTCATGGGTGCCTCCTGACTCGAGCTCACGTCCGCACCGTCGCCTGCGGTCCCTCGCTCATCCTGCCGCCATGGCACGTTCCGGGGCTGAGACGCCGCTGCCGAGACCGCTGCGCATTCTAGCACGGCAGTCCGGTCGCCGGGACCGGAATGGAGAGCGCGTAGAGCTCACCGGCGGCGGGATTGCGGTGTGACCGCAAGACGGTCTTCGAGGAGCGCATTCGAGGACCGCATTCGGGGAGCGAACGTGGAAACCACATTCGGGGGCCATGCGCCTGCAGGGACCGCACGCCTTGACCGGGCCGGCGGGCGAGCGTACAATCCAGGACAAGATCATTGTCTATCGGCGCTTCCTTCGTCCTCCTCCAGTTCCTTGAACAGGAGGATGCCATGAAGACGGTGCTCCCACTCGTCGCGCTCGCCTTCCTCTCCTCGACAGCGGCCCTGGCGACACCCGGGGACCTGACCGGCGGCGTGTTCATCCTCCACGCCCCTCCCCTGAATGCCTATTCACCGCCGGAAGATCTGTGCGATCCGGATTTCTGGCCGCCGGCAGGCGGTTGTGCGGGCCAGATAAACACGATCGAGGGCGATGACAGCGGCGTTCCCGCGATCTGGTACATCATCAGCAATTTCTACGAGGAGAAGTGCTTCAGCGCCGTCGAGTACGGCATCGCCTATCAGGGAACGGAGTATCTTGCGGGCGGCTCGGGGCATTGCGCCCCCGCACCGTTCCTCTCGATCGAGTATCCGCGCCCCGGCTCGTGGCCGCAAGACGGTTCCGCGATCGCCTTGGCCTTGACCACGCACGATCCTGCCTTGTACTGGCGGGGCACGATGGTCGCGACGACCTATGTATGGGGTTATCACTATACGTATCACACTCCCGGCACGATCACGCTGGTGTCTTCTCCGGCGACGGGCTTCCTCGGGTGGCTGTCCGGCGGCGTGATGTACCGGCCCGCCTGCGTGGGCGAGATGGGGTTCGACACGCCCGGCGTCGCCTGCTGTTCGCAGGCTCCGCCTCCGGAAGCCTGCTGTTTCGCGGACGGGGCTTGCCAGATGCTCATCGCGGGCGATTGCGAGGCCGCTCAGGGAATCGTCTACGCGGGAGAATCCTGCGAACCGAATCCTTGCCTGGGCACGCTGCTCGCCTGCTGTCTGCCGGCCGGCGAATGCCGCGGGGTGTACGTGGAAGACGAGTGCCGAGCGTTGGGAGGAATCCTCTTTCCCGATTCGCAGTGCACCTCCCCGGGCTTCGAATGCCCGCTCGGCCGCGTCTGCTGCATCGACGATGTCTGCCGGATCCTGACCGAGGAAGCATGCCTCGAGCTGGGCGGGTACCTTCTACGAGACGGAGAGGTATTGCGAACCGCCCGACATCTGCATCCCGGTGCCGGCGAATCCCGAGTCATGGGGAGGGGTGAAGGCGATCTTCCGATAGACGGAAGATCGAAATGCGGCT
>Ga0316622_100000591_pt1 | contig 21554 bp, 19 predicted proteins | sample OWC_Aug_OW2_C1_D_FD_207646 | JGI IMG/M metagenome (GOLD analysis project Ga0316622, IMG submission 207646) | Wetland soil microbial communities from Old Woman Creek delta, Ohio, United States - OWC_Aug_OW2_C1_D5_C | ecosystem: Environmental > Terrestrial > Soil > Wetlands | place: USA: Ohio... | reverse complement strand
GAGGGAAGTGAAGGAGCGGGAGGGCGCATCGAGGTTACAGCCGATGCACAAAATCAACCCACAAAATCAACCATAAAAAGGAGAAGAGAAATGAACAGCTATCGATCCAACTGTCTGGCATTTGCAACACTTGTCGTGATGGCTACTGTTATTATCGCTGCGATGCCCGGTACGTTGAACGCCGCGCGGGACCGCGGCATCAACCAGCCGGGTGCAGCAGGCAACGTCGGGCGTGACCCTGGCATCAACCAGCCTGGTAGAGCAGGCAACGTCGGAGCCGGGCCCGGGGTAGATCCCGGCATCAACCAGCCGGGTGCAGCAGGCAACGTCGGGCGTGACCCCGGCATCAACCAGCCCGGTGCGGCGGGAAATAGGTGAGGCATCGGCCGCTGATGCGGCACCGGTCCTGACGAACAATGTGATTGTCGGCAGCGTGAATGCGAACAGGCGTCGCTGGCATTCGGCGAATGAAAAGTTGGCCGGGCTAGACCGGAAGTGGCTGAGCCGCCTGATCACGCGCTATGAAAAGCCCGCAAAATTTCAGCAGGTTCTAGAGAGAATGCCCGACGACATCAAAGTCGTCATCCAGTTCTCGGAGATATGACGAAGATGCTAACGGCCGGCGCATCCCCTGGGCGCTTTTCGGTGAAGCGAAACGAAAGGATTGCATAGCGTATCCCTGGGGGCCACCGGACCTTCAAGGGCGCTGCGCTTCATCTCCTGTGAAATTGCCGAGGGGTGTGTCAAGCCACACAAACGTACCAGAAAATCTTAACGGAGGATGGTAATGAAAAGAAAAGAAGGAAACAGAGTTTTGATTGTCGGGCTGGTGCTATCTCTTCTTGTTTTTGCCGGCACTGCTGTGGCTCAGGATAAACCCGCTGATACCATGCAGATCGTTCTCGAGAAAGTCAAAGCAGACAAGAAGCTGCTTGTCGCAGAGAACATGCAACTCACCGAGGCTGAGGCGAAAGCCTTCTGGCCGGTTTATGAACAGTACCAGGCTGAACTGTTCCTTATCCGTACCCGTACGGTAAAGCTAGTCACAGACTATGTGGCGGCGTATAGCACGATGACAAATAGTATTGCAAAGAAACTGCTCGATGAGTCTATGACAATCGAAGCGCTTCGGCTGAAACTTAGCAAGGCATACCTCCCTAAATTCCGCAAAGTTTTGCCTGATGTGAAGGCGGCGCGCTATTACCAGATCGAGAACAAGATCAATGCGGTGCTTTATTATGAGTTAGCTGCAAAGATACCACTCGTCAAAACTGAAAAACAGTGAACAACAAGGAGGGAACGATAATGAAACATAGTCATTCCACAATTATCCTGTGTATCGTTGCGCTCTTCGCCGTTGCGCTCGTTGGCCCGAGCCGTGCCGTAGCAGCATCCGCAGCAGAAATCGACCGTAACGCCGGGACCATCCTCCAGAAACTGTACGCACAATCAGATTCAGCCAAAGCACTGGGCGAAAAGGCAAAGGCCGTCCTCGTCTTCCCGAGTATTACCAAGGGTGGTTTCGTTGTGGGCGGGCTGTATGGCGAAGGCGCCCTCATGAAGGGCGGAAAAACAGTAGCGTACTACGAGATGGTCGCGGTCTCGTATGGCATGCAGGCCGGTGGCCAGCGATACGGCTCCGCGTTGTTCCTTATGACCGACGCCGCACTGAACTATCTTGACCGAAGCGATGGCTGGGAACTTGGTACAGGCCCGAGCATCGTTGTTGTGGACAAAGGAGCTGCCGGTGGCATATCAACTACAACGGCGCGATCGGACGTGTACGCGTTCGTTTTTAGCCAGAAGGGGCTCATGGCTGGTCTCGGTCTGCAGGGGACAAAGATTACGAGGATCTCGAAGTAGGTGAGAAGAGCACGGGCCACGATGCTGCCGTTCCTCACGTTCGGGATGGGAAAGCTCGAAGCAGGGAGGAAAAGGGCTTGCAACCTTGAACTCGTAATCGACTATTTTTCCGGTCTCGATTGAGTCAAAGGCAGGCGAGGTCAATGGCCGAACGCAATCGATGTCCGGCGTTCTGCTCGAGATGGCGTAGGCCAAAGAAAGGAGTGGTTATGAAAATCAAGAAAGGTTATCTAATCGTTCTGGCGTTCGTTTTTGTGACGACCCTTGTTGTACCCCCGTATTCATACTCCCAGGGGGCTCCGGCTCCACAGGTGTTCAAGCCTGAAGAGCTCGAGCAGATGCTTGCCCCCATCGCCCTCTACCCCGACTCCCTGCTTACCCAGATACTGATGGCCTCCACGTATCCGCTTGAGATTGTGCAGGCTGATCGCTGGGCAAAGCAGAACAAGGATATGAAGGGTGACGCGCTGGCAAAGGCCCTTGAAGCGCAGCCCTGGGACCCGAGCGTTAAGTCTCTGGTGAACTTTCCCCAGGTCCTGGCAATGATGGGCGAGAAACTCGACTGGACCCAGAAAGTGGGTGACGCGTTCCTCGCGCAGCAGAAGGATGTTCTGGGGACTATCCAGAAACTTCGGGCAAAGGCACAGGCATCGGGTAACCTGAAGACGACCAAGGAGCAGGTCGTAAAGGTCGAGCAACAGGTCATCATCATCGAACCTGCCAACCCGCAGGTCGTTTATGTCCCGGCCTATAACCCGACCGTGGTGTACGGCGCATGGGCGTACCCGGCCTATCCGCCGTACCCGGTCTATCCCGCGGGATATGTGGCCACAACGGCTGCCTTTTCCTTTATGGCCGGCGCTGCCGTTGGCGCGGCATGGGGCTATGCATGGGGTCACTCCAACTGGCACGGAGGCGATGTCGACGTCGACGTGAACAGGAACACGACCGTCAATAACAACATCGACCGGAGCAAGTACCAGAATAAAGTCACAACCGGACAGGGAGGCAAGGGTCAGTGGCAGCACAATCCCGAGAGCCGGAAGGGAGTCGCGTACAAGGATCAGACGACTGCCCAGAAGTACAATAAGGGAACATCAGACGCTGCGAAGTCCCGGGAGGCCTATCGAGGCAAGACCGGCCAGGACGCAAGAGGCGCTTCAACACAGCCCGCGGGTGGCGGCGCCCGACAGGGAACGACGGATCGCGGCGGACAGGCTCCTGGTGCGGGAACTGCAGACCGTGGTGGTAAGGCAAGCCCCTCGACGATGGAAAGCGGGGGAAAGCAGAGTGCCTTCGGTGGTGCGGACAAAGGAAGCAATACGAAGGCGGAGAGTGATCGTGGCCAGGCGAGCCGCCAGAGCAAGCCCTCCGCACAATCCGCGCAGAAAAGTGGTGGTACCAGTCCGCAATCCGCGCAAAAAAGTGGCGGCGGCGGGCAATCCAGTCCGAAAAGTGGCGGCGGCGGTTCCCGCAGTGGCGGCGGCGGCAGAGGAAGATAAGGAGGGGAGACTATGCATACATACACACAGACAAACGAAAAGTGGCTATTGAGGTTTTGTTGCTTCGTCGCTGTTATGACATTGGTACTGGTGGTGTCTGTCCCTTTGCAGGGTTACGCAGCGCAGGCCAGCCAGAAGACCTTTGCTTCTCCCGAGGAAGGGGTGAAGGCTTTAGCCGATGCAGTCAAAGCAGACAACATGAAGGAACTGACGGCCATCTTCGGCCCCGCCGGGAAAGAGGTTCTCTCCTCTGGAGATGCGGTAAGGGACAGGGCAGACAGGGAGCGGTTTCTTAAGGCATACGAGACGAAGAATGCGCTGATAAAAGAGGGTGACACGAAGGCTGTCCTTCAGATAGGCACAGAGGAATGGCCCTTCCCGATCCCCATTCTGAAAAAGGGTGAGAAGTGGTCCTTCGATACAAAGAAAGGTAAAGAAGAACTTATCAACCGGCGAATTGGAAAGAATGAACTGAATACCATCCAGGCCTGCCTGGCTTATGTTGATGCACAAAGGGAATATGCGGGTAAAGACCGGGACGGAGATGGTCTCTTCGAATATGCGCAGAGATTTGTAAGCACGCCGGGCAAGAAGGACGGTCTCTACTGGGAGGCAAAGCCGGGTGAAGAGGAAAGCCCCTTTGGTGATCTCTTTGCACGGGCAACCCGGGAAGGATACAAGAAAACGAGCAACAAGCCTGTAGCCTACCATGGATATTTTTTCAAGCTCTTGAAGGCGCAGGGAAAGAATGCCCCGGGTGGAGCCTATGAGTACGTTGTCAAGGGGAGAATGATCGGTGGATTCGGCGCGGTCGCATACCCAGCGCAATACGGCGTCTCAGGGGTCATGACCTTTGTCGTCAACCATGACGGTGTTGTCTATGAGAAGAATCTCGGGAAAGAGACCCCAAAAATTGCTCAGATGATGAAGCTGTTTGATCCTGACAAGACATGGAGGAAGGTGGCAGACTGACGAGGCCGGTAGAAACCGCCATCGCGAAGGCTGCAAGACCGAACTGGCGTCGGCAATAGTAAACTTGTGGAAGGTTTGAGCCTCTCCGGGGCAGCGCTCGGTTTCAGCTTTACCTTCTGAACGCGAACGCTTATTCTCCTGCAGCGTCACGACTTTGCTTCGGTGGAGACGCCCAGGTGTAAGAGCTGGATGTCAGGTCTCCGGGAAAGATCGAGGCTCGTCGAGTCGTACACGACACTTCCCCTGCTCAGTATGTAGACATGTTCTGCAACATCAAGAGCGAACCTGAGGTTCTGCTCAACAAGAAGGATCGATTGGCCTTCCTTTTCCAGTTCCGACAAAATCTTGATGACCTCCTTCACCATTGAGGGGGACAGACCCTCGGTAGGTTCGTCAAGCAGGAGGAGATCTGGATTGCTGACAAGCGCCCTCGCTATCGCCAGCATCTGCTGCTCTCCCCCGCTCAGAAGTGAGGCCCGTACCTTTCGTCTATCTTTGAGTTGGGGGAAGAGTGTGAAAACACGATCGCGGTCCCAGCTATTTCCATGTCCTGCCTGTCCTGTGTGTCCTGCTTTTCCCGTTCTCTTCCGTGCGGAGGACAACAGGTTTTCATCAACGGTGAGTGAACCGAAGATGCGCCTTCCCTGCGGGACGAGTGCCAGGCCGGCATCGACCCTGCCGGCAGGATCGAGATGGGTTATATCTTTCCCTTTGAAGTAGATCGTTCCTTCCCTGGGGATGCTGAAGCCGATGAGAGAGCGTATGAGGGTGGTCTTCCCCACACCGTTGCGGCCAAGCACCGCAACGATCTTCCCTTCGTCAACCGAGAGATTCACCCCCTGGAGAATATGGCTCTGCCCGTAATAGGTGTGAATATGCTCTACGGTCAGGATCGGTGTCTGTCCCATTCAACTCGTCTCTTCGAAGCCGAAATAGATTCTCTGAACCTCTTTATTGTTCTGCACTTCCTCGGAGCTGCCCTGGGCTATTCGTTTGCCCTGGTGGAGCACGGTCACGCGGTCAGCAAGCTGCAGGGCCACATCCATATCATGTTCGATGAACAGGATGGTCGTTTCTTTGCTCGACTCTTTGATCAACTCCATCATGGACGCGCGATTGGCTGCCTCCAACCCTGCCATGGGTTCATCGAGCAGGAGCAGCCTTGGTTTCTGCAGGAGCGCCATCACGATTTCCAATTGCCTCTGGACGCCGTAGGGCAGGGCGGCCACAGGCGTGTTCCTTGTTTCCCACAGGCCCAGTGCATTGAGTAACTGGAACATCGGCTTTACATTCTCTTCTGAAAAACTTCCCGACTTAAGGAATGACAGGCGCGTTGCCGGCAGGGCCTCCAGCGAAAGGCGCAGATTATCCATCACGGTAATGCTCCTGAAGAGCGTTGTGATCTGGAACGTCCGGCCTATGCCCAGTCGGGCATATTTGAAGGCAGGAAGTGACGTGATGTCCTCGCCCATGAACCTGATGCTACCCCGCGATGGTTTCGTAAATCCGCAGATGATGTCGAAGAGCGTTGTTTTGCCTGCGCCGTTGGAACCGATCAGGGCATGCAGTTCACCCTTCCCGATATCCAATTCAATATCGGTCAGGACCTGCAGGCCGCCGTAGTTCTTAGACAGGCCGGCTACCTGGAGGACCGGGACCTTCTCGTCCTGAACCTGTACCATTCTTTTCTCCAGAGCCCTACCACTCCTGACGGGGCAGCAATCACCATCAACACAAAGAGGAGCCCGAGGATGAGCGTCCACCGCTCGGTAACAGTGCTCACAATGTTCTTGACGTAGGTTACGAAGAATGCCCCGATGACCGGGCCGACGAGCGTTCCTGCACCGCCAAAGATGATCATGGTGATGGCCTGTGCGGATGTATCAACGGAAAAATATTCGGTGCTCGCGTATCCGTTGAAGTACACGTAGAGCAATCCTGCCACGCCACCGAGCCCCCCTGCGATAACAAAGGCGATGAGCTTCACCCTGTCCACGTTGTAGCCGAGGCTTGTCATGCGTTTCTCGCTCTCGCGGATTCCCACGAGGGCGATCCCGAGCCTCGATCTCACAAGGAACCTGAGAAAGAGATACGCTGCCACGCATACGAAGAATGCGAGGTAATAAAACGTTTCAACAGAGAGCGTCCAGGCAGGTCGCGGAATGTTTGCAAGCCCGTCACCCCCGCCGGTAACGGAGCGCCACGAATGGGCGATCGCCCTGAAGACTTCAGAGAAGGCGATGGTGAGCATCATGAAGTAAACGCCCCGGCTCCTTAAGAGCAGCCAGCCGAGAACGAACGCAACGAGGAGGGTGGCAGAGAGGGCAGTCACGATCTGCAGGAAAAGGCTCGACGTGATGCGCAGGGCCATCAAGCCGACGGTATAAGCGCAGAGCCCGAAGAAGACCGCGTGTCCCAGAGAGACGATCCCGCCAAGACCAAGAATCAGGTCGAGGCTCATCGCAAAGATCGACCAGATCAGCGCAAGCGTAAACAACCGTACATAGTATGTGGGAAGGACCACCGGGCAGACGAGCCCCGCGATGAACAAAAAGATCACGCATGTCCAGACGAAAGTCGGGCGTTTCCACCAAGGCGTTTTTTCAACTGTCGAACCGATGGAAGTTGTGGAAGAGGTTGGTGCGAGGAAGGTTTCCTCGGAGGCCGTTTCCTGGCTCGCGGGCGCAATGGGTAAACCGAACAGGCCTGTTGGTTTGGCGATGAGAGCGATGGCCATGAGTGCGAACATCGAGAACATCCCGGTCTCCGGCCAGAGCGCCTTTGCCAGGGAGTCGAGTAAGCCAACCAGGAGCGCACCAAGGAAGGCGCCCTTCAGGCTGCCCAGGCCGCCGATGATGACCACGGCCATAGCATATAAGAGCACCTCGATATCGAGACCCGGATAGACTCCCAGGAACGGAACACCGATGCAGCCCGCCAGTCCCGTCAGCAACGTGCCGAAGCCGAAGGTCACCAGGATGAGAAAATTCATCCTGATGCCGACCCCTGTTGCCATCTCACCGTCATCAACGGCAGCCCTGATGAAAATGCCGAGCCGCGTGCGCGCCAGTATCCACCAGAGAATGAGAACGATTACGACACCGACCGACAGAATCAGAAGCCGATATGCCGGATAATAGAAACCGAAGATGTTGACGGCACCCCTCAGGATGGGCACCTTCTCTAAGAGCAGCGGCGTTCCTCCCCATATCCACTGAGCCAGATCCTGAAAGACGAATATGAGACCGAAGGTCAAGAGCACTTGGGCCAGCGGCTTCATGCGGAACCGACGAAGGAGATAGCGCTCGGTCAGCATTCCCAGGGCGGCCATTGAAAGCATTGCCGCAAGCACCGCAAGGAGAAAACTGTCGGTGAACCGGGCAACGGAAAAGCCGATATATCCCCCGAGCAGGTAGAATGAGCCGTGTGAGAGGTTGACGATGCGGCACAATCCGAAGATGAGGGAGAGCCCGGCCGCTATTACAAAAAGGAGCATGCCGAAGGAGAGCCCGTTGACGACGTGGGTGAGCCAGTAGATCATGCGTTCAAAGATGACGCTGGAATCGTCTTGCCCAAGAAGCCCTGTTAAGGGCGCATCGAGGTGATTGTAGTCTGATCACATGGGGAAATCAAGCTCAATCATTTCATTTGACAGCACCCCGGATTCATTATATTGTTGCTCAAGTGTGCGCAGCTATTAGTGGGACGCCTGATGCAACAAGGCCGGGACGGCCTTTCGATAGGTCCTCGGAAAGACCGAACCTACGGCAGTTACAAAAAAGGAGGAAGGGAATATGAAAAGTGTTCGAGCCATGCTGTGTGTCTTGATTGCCGCAACCCTCTTGGTACCTCTGACAGCCTTCGGCGCCCCCAAAGACCAGATTACCATTGGCCTTCTCGCCTCAATCACCGGACCTATGAGTTTCCAGGGCAACGCCATCGTGAGAGGGTTTACCCTGGCGATGGAAGAGGCAGGATATAAGGTCGCCGGCAAGACGATTAACGTGGTTACGGAAGATGAAGTCGTCTCGCCTGCCATCGCGCTCACCAAGACCCAGAAGCTGGTGGAGAAGGATCGCATAGACGTGCTTGTGGGGCCAGTCAATAGCGCGGCAGCCCTTGCCATTCGGGACTATGTGGCCCAGCAGAAGGTTCCCTGGATTGTGCCTCTTGCCATGCCGGAGAATCTGACGCTGCCGCCCTTGGCAAACAAGTACACCTATCGTGTCCAGGTGATCCCCAGCCAGGCGAACGCCGGGTTCGCTGAATGGCTCTACAAGAACAAGGGGTATCGCAAGATGGCAGCATTCGCCATGGACTTTCCGGCGGGACGCGATTCGGTAGCGGCCTTCAAACGCAGCTTCGAGGCGTCAAAGGGGCAGCTCGTGCAGGAGATCTTCACCCCCATGAATACCCCCGACTACGGTCCTTTCCTCTCGCAGTTGAAAAGGGGAGAAGTGGATGCGGTCTATGCCTGGTACGCAGGTGCAGACGCCATCAAATTTGACTCGCAGTGGGTTGACTTCGGCCTGAAAGACAAGACGCCGCTCACGGGTTTCATCGGTATAACGGAAGAAGTGATAATGGATTCAGTGAAGCATCTCATCAAAGGGCACACGGTCATAGCGCCCTACACGCCGACCATCGACCTGCCCGAGAACAAGAAGTTCGTGGCGGCCTTCCAGGCCAAGTACAAGATTGAGCCGGCTCTGCCCTCGAACAACGCGTATGACGCCGCGAAGGTCTTTCTGGCTGCAGCAGCCAGCCTCAATGGCGATATCTCAGATAAGGATAAGTTTGTGGCTGCCATCTCCAAGGTAAGGCTGAACAGCGCCAGAGGGCCGGTCTTTTTTGACGAGCGGGGCCAGATCGTCGCCGACATATACGTCTGCGTGGCAGATATGAAAGACGGTAAGATGCAGAACAACGTCGTCGATATCATCAAAGGAGCACGGCAGAGACTTCCATGAGGCGATCTACCAGAAAAGGAGCAATGCGATGAACGAGGCCCCGTGGTTCTTAAGCAAGAACATCGATATGGTCGCGTATCACGATCTCGACGGAAGGCCCGGCTTCAAGATGGGCATCCAGGTGGTAGGTGGACGCTGGTACATGTATCTCGCCCATTTCTGGGACCGCGGCTGGACAATCCTGGATATTAGTGACCCATCGAAACCTGAGCTGGTCAAGTTCATACCAGGCCCTGCAAACACATGGACCGTCCAGATCCAGGTTGCCGACGGCAAAATGATCACCGCGCTCGAACGCGTCGGTGACGGGTTTGATTCGCGACTGGAAGCCTGGGGCCACGACCCGAAAATACCCTACCAGGAAGGTATCCTCATCTGGGATGTGAGTAACCCGGTCGATCCCAAGAAGATAGGTACTTTCAAGACGGGTGGGTTCGGCACGCACCGCAACCACTACCCGGGAGGCAAATATGCCTACCTTGCTGCCAATATGAAAGGGTACAAGGGAAACATATTTGTTATCCTCGACGTGAGTGATCCAACCCAACCAAAGGAAGTGTCGCGGTGGTGGGTCAAGGGGCAGTGGGCAGAGGGTGGAGAGACATCAGACAAATTCTACCAGCTTCACGGGCCGTACGTGGAGGGCGACCGCGCGTATCTTCCGTACGGCAGGGCAGGTTTTATCATTCTCGATATCTCCGATATCGCCCATCCCCGCCAGGTGAGCCGCATCGACATCGGAGACTTCGGCAGCATCGTGGGCGGCCACACCTATATGCCCATTCCATCGAGAAAGCTCGCTATAGCCACGACCGAGGCGATTTTCGAAGAGGAAAGAGATCCGCTCAACCTCGTGCTCGTGGTCGACATCAGCAATGAAGAAAGGCCCAAGCCGATTGCCAACTTCCCTGTGCCTATTCCTCCTGAGGAACTGCAGGTGGCTGATTTTCATGAGCTGGGTGGAAAGTTCGGGCCGCACAACATACACATGCCACATCAGAACCCTCACTTTGCCGATGTGAATGACATCATCCACATCTGTTACGAAAGCGGAGGCTTCTGGATTTACGACATCAAGGCCCCGGGAGTGCCGAAGCCCATCGCGTACTTCATACCTGAAGCTCCAAAGGAGAGAAAGGGATTTCTTCCCAACCAGCTCGCTACTCAGACTGAAGACGTGGTGGTCGATTCCCGCGGATACATCTACATCACTGACAAGACCCACGGCCTCTTCATCTTGCGCCACACAGCGTAAGAGGCCGGAACGAAACTAAGAAGGGGATGCAGGAAGGCCCTCCCGCATCCCCTGTTATCATTTAACTGACTTTCGCCCGCGTGGCGCGCCGCTCTGTTACGTCCGGTGCAGCTATTCGCTATGTGGTCTTCCTTTCAAAGACTTTCACCTCTTCTTCGATACGTCTTTCCCGCTGATTTCCCGATTTTGTCGAAAATCATAGTATACGCAAGGAAACGAGTAACCCCTAATAGCTTCACGAAGGCATAGTTGTTGTTCCGCAGTCAGCGGCATCCCTCATCTTCCTCCTGGTGCCTACAACCCAAAATATGAATCTGATCCTGCTGAAATGATAAGTGGAGTCTCATGAAAAGGCAAGAATAAGCACTTGTATTTACGGCTAAGCTCGCGAAATATCCAAATTATCCACAAGCCCAAGCCATCTTCCGTGCCCTTTCGTTAAGCTCTCACGTCGATTTAGATTCAAGATGGAGACCGAGGCGGCAAGGAGGAGTGTGACGAAGGCGTACTATGAGTACGTCGCAGGATCACGACGACGAAGGTAACGGAGGTATACGCTTGAAGGTAAATCGACACCAGCGATTCAGGCCAGCGCACCTCCATCGATGACCAGCGTATGTCCCGTCACGTAGGAAGACGCATCTGACGCAAGGAGCAGGACGGCGCCCACGACATCGGGCGTTTCCCCTATGCGACCGAGGGGCATGGATGCAGAGTACTGTTTAATAAAATCAGGATTGGTCCAGCTAGCCCTGCTGAACTCAGTCCTGATAAGCCCGGGGGCGATGGCATTGACCCGTATCCCGCGACTGCCCAACTCCTGAGCCAGGGCACGGGTGAGCATGACAACCCCCGCTTTTGCAATTGAGTACGGTCCCATGCCCGGCATCGTGCGGAAAGAAAACTGCGATGCCGTGTTGATTATTTTGCCTTTCTTGCGTTCGATCATGTGTGGCGCGACCGCCTGAGCGCAGAGGTAGTAGCTCTTGAGATCAACGCTCATCAGCCTGTCCCAGTCTTCCTCGGGCAGATCGAGGAGCGATGATCTGATCATAATTCCAGCGTTGTTTACAAGGATGCTGATTGAGCCGAATCTGTCCATGACGCTTTGCGCCATCGCCTGAACCTCGGCGCGCTTTGTCGTATCTACTTTGATGGCAAGAGACCTGCGACCGAGTTTCTCGATCTCTTTGACCACCGCCTGAAGCTGACCATCATCGGCAACCATGTCGCAGGCCGCGACGTCGGCTCCGGCCCCTGCAAGCGCAAGCGCAATTGCCTTGCCGATACCCTGCCTGGCACCGGTCACAATAGCAACCTCACCGCTCAATGAAAAATTAGGGCTACTCACAGAACACCTCCCTGTTCCAAAGGTTTCTTTGGTTTTTCTGGTTTCTTTCGTTTCTCTGGTCTACACAGCCTGGTTACTGACCGCCGACCGCAGACGGCCGACCGCCGCTGTTCACTACTCACTGCCTGTTGGTGACTGGTCTTTTTCTCCGCGTCTCCCTCTCTCCGTATCTCCGCGTCTTCCTAGTCACTCGACCCTCGACACTCGTCTCTGCTACCGTTCACCGATAACCGTTCACCGTTTACGTGTTCTCACGTTTTGCCATACAGATGGCAGGCCACGTCGTGGCCGGGCTCAAGCGTCAGAAGCTCCGGCGCTTTCGTGCTGCACACGTCCATCACGTCCGGGCAGCGCGGATGAAACGCACAGCCAGAAGGCGGGTTGACCGGAGACGGCACCTCCCCCTTTAGAGGCACCTGTTCCACCCTGCTGTCCGGGTCAGGCACCGGGCACAGAGGAAGAAGGGCCTTAGTATACGGATGGCACGGATTGTCAAAGAGCTGTGTGCGGCTCGCAACCTCGACCACTTTGCCCAGGTACATGACCGCGATGCGGTCGCACAGGAACCTGGCAGCCGACAAGTTGTGCGTGATGAACATGTACGCGATGTTCATTTCCTTCTGGAGCGACCTCATCAGATTGAGTATCTGTGCCTGGATCGACATGTCGAGCGCGCTCGACGGTTCATCGGCCACGATCAGGGCAGGGTAAAGAATCAGCGCCCTGGCAATCGCGATCCTCTGCCGTTGTCCGCCGGAAAACTCGTGGGGAAATCGTTTCAGGTGTGCTTGCTCGAGACCGACTTTTTCCATGGCGTCGCCGCAACGCCTGGCGCGCTCCGCGCCCTCGTTTACGCCGTGAGCATAGAGTATCTGGTTGAGCATGGCCCCCACGGTCATGCGCGGATTTAGCGATGAATACGGGTCTTGAAAGATGATCTGCATCCTGGCGCGTATCTTGCGCAACCCCTCACGCGGAAGATGACAGACGTCTTTCCCGTCAAAAAAGATCACCCCGGCAGTGGGCTCGTAGAGCCTCAGGACTGTCCTGCCAAGGGTGGTCTTGCCACAACCGCTTTCGCCTACAAAGCCGAGGGCCTCGCCCGGGTTCAGCTGGAAGCTGACGCCGTCGACAGCCTTGAGCACCTGCGTCTCTCGGAAACCCTTCTTGATGAAGAAATGTTTTTTCAGGTCTGCGACAGTGAGTAATGGATGGCTTTCGTTCATGCTCCGCAGGCCGCCTCTGCGTTGATTTCAAAAAAGCAGGCAGCCCAGTGACCCTGTTCCTTTTCTTGCAAGGGGGGCGTCTCCTTCTCACAGATCGATTGCGCGCGGTCACAACGCGGGTGGAACTTGCATCCCGTGGGGGGATGGATGAGGTTGGGGACTGACCCCGGAATGGAATCGAGCGCATCCCTATCGCAGTCGAGTCTTGGAGTGGCACCCATGAGGGCCTGCGTGTATGGGTGCTTCGGACTCCGGACGAGCCTCCTGATATCCGAGTACTCGACTATGTTGCCACCGTACATCACGGCCGCATACGTGCAGACCCAGCTCAAGACCCCGAGATCGTGGGTGATGAAGAGGAACGACGTTTTTTTTTCGCGTCTCAGGTCGTTCAAAAGATCGATGATCTGCGCCTGTGTGGAGACGTCGAGCGCTGTAGTCGGTTCATCACAGATCAGAAGATCCGGCTCACACGCAAGAGCCATAGCAATCATCACGCGCTGCAGCATGCCGCCGGACAGTTCGTGCGGATACTGGGAAAGAATGCGCGCGGGATCCGGTATCTTGACAGCCCGGAGCATGGCAAGGGCTTTTTCCTTCACCTCGCTCGTGCCCCCTCCTTGATGAAACCGTATGGCCTCTTCCATCTGGCTGCCAATGGTGAATGACGGGTTCATCGACGTGGAGGGTTCCTGGAAAATCATCGAAATTTTTTTCCCGCGCACCTCGCGCATCTCTTTTTCTGAAAGCTCCAGGAGGTTTTGCCCCTTGAGAAGAATCTTTCCTCCGACAATTTTCCCCGGCGGGTCAGGAACAAGGCGCAGTATTGAAAAGGCGGTCATGCTTTTGCCTGAGCCTGACTCACCCACGAGCCCGACGCTTTCCCCCTCGCCGATGGTCAGGTTGACCCCATCCACCGCCTTGACCGTGCCTTCGTCGGTGAAGAAGTAAGTTTTGAGGTCCACTATTTCGAGGATATTACTGCTCAACTCAGACCACCTGTCCTCACGTTTTCAACTTTGGGTCCCATGCATCGCGGAGCCCGTCGCCGACCGCGTTGAACGAAAAGACCGTGACCATGATCATCACGCCCGGAAAAATTGAGTACCAGGGAAATGTCCGCAGGTACTTCTGGCCCTCGTTGATCATGAGCCCCCAGGAAGAGGTCGGGGGCTGCATGCCCAGACCCAGAAAGCTCAGGATCGCTTCAATCATGACGGATGTGGCAAGACCGAGTGTCGCCACCACGATCAGCGGCGCAAGCACGTTCGGTAACACGTGCGTGAACATGATCCGGTAACGACCGATACCTGAGGCAGTGGCGGCGAGTATGTAATCCTTCTCTTTCACCGAGAGCACGGACGATCTCACGATGCGTGCATACTGCGGTATCGAGACAACACCGATGGAAAAGATCAACGTGGAGAGGCTCGGACCCCAGACCGCGATCAGTGCGAGCGCGAGGAGCACCGGCGGGAATGCCCAGACCACATCGAGTACGCGCATGATAATCGCGTCGGCGGCCCGGCCGAAGTATCCCGCAATCAGGCCCGCCAGGCCGCCAATGATGGCAGCGATGATAACTGATCCAAGCCCGACCGCGAGAGAGATCCTGGTCCCGTAGATCACCCTGCTCAAAAGGTCTCTGCCCATGTGGTCGGTGCCGAACGGGTGCGTAAGCGACGGCGCTGACAGGGCACTTCCGAAATCCATCTGGTATGGATCTTTCGGCGAGATGTACGGCGCAAAGATGCCCACGAACAGGAGCACGCCCAGCACCACGATACCCACGACACCCATACGATGTTTCTTGAATCTCCTATACAGCTCCATCATGACTTCCTCTCGTCGTACCGGATGCGCGGATCAAACAGGCCGTACGACAGGTCAACGAGCAGGTTCACCACAATAAAAATAACAGCGACAATGAGCACCACGCCCATCACGACGGGGTAATCCTTTTCCATCACGCCGTCGTACGCCATGGCGCCCATGCCCGGCCAACGGAAGACCACCTCGATGACGAGCGCCCCACCGAGCATCCTTGAAAGCTGAAGGCCCATGTTAGTTACGACGGGGATCATTGCGTTTCTGAGTGCGTGCTTCAGCACGATGCGCCACTCAGGAAATCCCCGCGAACGGGCCGCCATGATGTAATTTTCGCGCAACACCTCAAGCATGCAGGAACGGGTGAGCCTTGCCGTCATCGCCATGTACGGTGTTGCGAGGCAGAATGCAGGCATAAGGAGGTGCACAAGATCCGGCGGGTCGCCGCGTCCGCCCGCAGGCAGCCATCCCAGGTAAAGGCTGAAAAGCAGGATGAGCATGATGCCGAGCCAGAAGATGGGCATAGATATCCCGATCTCAGATCCCATCATCGAAAGGTAGTCCCATTTACTGTTTTGTTTCAACGCGGCCAGGACCCCGACCGGAATAGATACCAGAGCAACGATGAACATTGCCGCAACAGCAAGCACGAACGTAGCAGGGAACCTCTGGAATATCATCTCGGTCACGGGTTGGCGCGTTCGAATCGATTTGCCCAGGTTACCGCTCAGTACTCCCTTGAGGTGACTGTAGAACTGCTCGTGGAGCGGCCTGTCTAGACCGAGGGCCGCCTGCATCTCCTTGTATTCCCGCTCCGTGTAGCGCACATCGAGCAGAAGAAGCACCGGGTCGCCGGGGATGATGTGCGTTATGCTGAAGACCAGGAGCAGCACCCCGAACAGGACCGGCACCATCTGCACCATTCGCCCCAGGAGATATCTCGTCATTTCTTATCTTACTCTCTGCCCGCCGATTGTTCTGTCCTATCCTTATCCTCGTGCCTCGTTCCTCATTCCTGCCCCCGGACCCTTGACCCTTGCCCCATGACCCTGTAGCTCTTATTCGATCGGCATTTTGGTGAGCTCGAAGTTTGTTCCCTCTTTGCGTATCGCAAGGAAGGCAAGCCAGTTTGTGTCATCCTGGTCAGGGTACTCGGCCCGGCGAAATCCAAAAGAAAGCCGCGTCTCTTTTCTCTCGATGGAAGATCGAAGCAGCAGTTCTGCGTTGTCGATGATAGACATCACTTCGAGGCTGCGTGCCAGATCGTGCGGGTTTTCCGCCTTGAAGGAGGCGGTGCGCGCATAGTCGATTCTTTCGAGGCCTCTCTTGAGGAGCCCTTCACCGCGCACGTCACCGCAATAAAAATCAACCAGGTTCTGCACGTAGAGTTCCACTTCCTTCCAGTGAATCCCCTCGTCACGACTGAGTATCTGAGAGCATAGCTCCCGACGAATCTTCACCTTATCGTCACGCACGGGTGGATGAGCCTTCTCTTCTTTTGCGCGCTGCGCTGCCATGCCGCCCGCGTGCCAGCCCATGGTAAGGGCGCCGGGCCCGGCGGCCCAGGGCATGCCGCCCACCTCGTCCCCTGCTCCAAAAAGATTCCTGATGCCGGTCTCCAGGTCCTTATCCACCCAGAGGCCCTTGGCCGCGGTGCCTGCCATCTCGCGCGACCACCAACCGCAGTATTCCTGGCTCGCATCCCTCAAGTCCTGCCCTTCCTCTCCCTCGAAGTAGCGCAGGAATTGCGTGCCCTTTCCCTCGTTGGAGATCGACCAGCGGATATATGCTTTCTCGTAATCCGTGGCTTCGGCGAAATCGAGGTAGAATGGGCCCTCGCCCTGGGTGACGCGTTTCGGTAGGCCCATCCGGCCGCCATGCCATTGCCGCCTTTCTTCGAGCCATTTGCGCCTCGTCTCGGCCACATCGATTCTTCCGTTGCCGAGATTGTCCCAATCGTAGAAATGTGTGCGGGGCACGATCACCGTGCCATCGCCATTGACGATGCGTGCTGCGGGCTGGACCGTGTTGCGCGGGTCGCCGTATGGCGGGTTGTAGCCTCCGCACGGGGCCACAAGGCGCGGACCAAGAAACTCAATGTTGATGATGGGGAGCCCCGCGTTGATCGCCATCCATGTCCCGTCCCCGGTCAGCGTGGGCGCAACGCGCGTGTTGAAATCGATACCTGTCAGGTTCCGGCTCAGCCTGTTTGATCTCCCGGTGGCGAGCACCACAGCTTTCGCTTTGAAGAAGTAAATGTCTCCTGTGCGCGTGCCCACCCCCGCTGCCCCGGCGATTCGGCCTTCGGACTCGATGAGATCGGTCATCTGGACGCGGTTGATGATCTCCACCCCGCGCTTCTTCGCTTCCCGTGTGAGCTTGACCTTCACGGGTCTGCCGTCCCAGTTGAACGTGTCGGGCACGCTGTGAAACTGGTAGACGATGCGGAACTTGCCCGGGGCCTTGCTATCCTCGAACCGGAAGTTGAGACCGAAGCGTTCCAGGTCGAGCACCCGCTCGTACGCTGTGCCCGCCACAAGATAGAAGAGGTCCTTGCGCAGGAAATTGAATGCAATCCCGACACGGTGGTCTTCCGCCATGTCCTCTATGGTGTAGCCCATCTTCTCGTGAATGGGTGGGATGTAGGCCCAGATGTGATCGATGCCTGAGCCTGCGCAGCCGCTCGCCACGGTGTTCGACTTGTCGACCAGCGTGACCTTGAGGCCCTTTGTCTCTGCGGCCTTGATGGCGGCCATGCAGCCGGCCAGTCCTCCGCCGATGATGAGCACGTCGGTTTCAACGGGAATTGTCTTGAGGTCTGTCATGGCATGCCCCCCGTCTCACGATTTTTTCTTCAGGAACGAACCGCGCATCTGAAAGGGTGTCTTGATCTGGATCGCTCCTTTCTCGGTCTGCGGACAGAGCGTCACGCAACAGCCGCAGAACCAGCACTCCTCAGGGTACATCTCGATCGGGGGCTTGCCCTTCTCCGGGTTGGGCGCGAGCTTGTCACACATGCAAACGTCGACGCACGTGTTGCAGCCGGTACATGCATCCTCGTTGAAATAGATGGTTTTCAATGCCATTGATACTCCTTCCTGTCAGGACGTCGCTTCTACTGCTCTATCCACATATTTGCCCAGGGCGTGGTCACGTTTATCGCAAGCGTATCGGTAAACTGCACTCCCTGCAGCTTCTTGTTCCAACCGAAAATCATGCGCATGGGGAAACAGGGAATGGCAGCCACATCTTTCAGGAGCACCATTTCCGCCTCGTGGTATGCCTTGGTGCGTTCCTCCTCGGTCCGTGCCGCCTCAGATCTCTTGATCCATTTGTCGAACTCCGGATTCGAATATGCCCCGAGGGACTTTCCATCCGGCGCAGTGCCTGAATCGGTTTCGAACATGGCAAGGCCGATCGACGGATCCGTCGCAAACGCGAGACCGTAGCCACCCATCTGCCACTCCATTTTAGGGTCTCTGACGATCTTGTCGGCCCAGAGTGCGAGCGATAGTATCTGGAGATTGACGGGCACGCCGATCTGCGCAAGCTGTGACTTGGCCATCTCGCAGAGGCTCTGGTTCGGCGCCATGGATGCATCCACCCAGAAAATAGGGGGGATCTTCTTTCCCGCGTCCTTCTCCACCGCCTGGATCAGTTTTTTGGCCTCTTCAGGGTTGTACGGCGGGACGAGTTTCACCGCCTCAGGGTTGAAATATTTTGTGTACTCGAGCAGGGTTCTCGCGGGGTTTCCCGACTTGAACGCCCATGAATTGATGGAGATGTTCTTCCAGTCGACGCCCATCCAGACCGCTTTCCTGAAGCGTATGTCGTTCATGGGCCACTGTCGCAGGTTGAAGTAATACTTGTGGAGGATTGAGGGGTCGTAGGTTTCCTGGTAGGTGAGCTTGGGGTTTTTCTGCAGTGTGGGTTTTGCCTCGTCGTAGAGCTGCGCCATATCGATCTCGCCTTTTTCGAGGGCGACCAGGCGCGCTTCGTCCGAGCGATAGTAGATCATCTCCACGCGGTCTATATACGGCTTCGGACCCCAATACCCGTCAAACCGCTCCAGCACCATCTTCTCGTTCGGCTTTACCTCCACGACCTTAAATGGACCCGTGCCGCACGGATGGAAGGCAAAGTTGTCCCCCCACTTCTCAACCTCTTCCGGCGGAATAATGCCGCGCATGGACCAGGTCAACACGCGCATCAGAGAGGAGAACGGCGTGTCGAGTGTGACCCTGACCGTGTACCGGTCCACGACTTCCACCTTCTTCAATCCTTTGATCAGTTCCCTGTGTTTTATGGGCTTCCACCCCTTGGGTGTGGTGATGCGCCAATCGAAATTCGCTTTCACGTCCTGGGCGGTCATCTCCCGGCCGTTGTGAAACTTCACGCCCTTTCTCAGGTTGATGGTCCAGACCTTGTTATCTTTGGTCTGATAGCTCGTTGCAAGACCCGGGATCATGCTCTCGAAACCTTTCGGGCCCCAGCCGAAGAGGCGATCGTAAATCAATTCTTGCGTGGGTATTGAGGTGAGGGTCAAAAGGTAGCGCGCGTCAATCGCGTTCTCCTGTGCGACGCGCACGCCGATGCGTAGAGTGCCTCCGTACCTGGGTTCGGCCGCCAGCGCAAACGTGCTGAGACACAGAACGCAGACCGCTGCCAGGAGTGTGACAAAAACAATGGCCGACTTAGTTCGCTTTCTCATAGCACCACCCCCCTTTGGAGCTAAGGTTCACGGGCTTCAGCTGTTACTGCTCGAACCACATATTCGCCCAGGAATTGGTCACGAAGATTCCGCAGACGTCGGTCAGCTTCACCCCTTGCAATTTCTTGTTCCACGCAAACACGTACCGCTGCGGCCAGAGTGGAATGGCTGCCGCATCCTTCAACAGCACCTTCTCAGCCTCCTGAAAGGAGCGGACACGATCCTCTTCGGTCCTTGCCGCCTCCGCCTTCCTGATCCATCCATCGAACTCAGGATTCGAATATGCCCCGAGGGACTTTCCATCCGGCGCTGTTCCCGAATTGGTCTCGAATATGGTGAACCCCACGGAAGGATCGAGGGCAAACCCCAGACCATACCCACCCATATCCCAATCTATCTTGGGGTCACGAACGATCTTGTCCTGCCAGAGCGCAGGTGAGAGGATCATGAGGTTAAGTGGCACGCCGATCTGCGCGAGTTGCGCCTTGGCCATCTCGGCGAGGTTCTGGTTTGCGGGCATAGCCGCGTCCACCCAGACGATGGGCGGGATCTTCTTCCCTGCATCCTTTTCCACTGCCTGTATCAGTTTTTTGGCTTCTTCGGGATTGTACGGCGGCACCAGCTTCAGCGCATCCGCATTGAAGTAGGCGCTGTACTCAAGAAAGGTTCTTGCGGGGTTTCCCGACTTGAACGCATAGGCATTGATCGCAATGTTCTTCCAGTCAGCGCCCATCCAGACCGCCTTCCTGAACCGGAGGTCGTTTCCGGGCCAGCGCCGCAGGTTGAAGTAATGCTTGTGGAGAATGGAAGGATCGTACAATTCTTTGAAGGCGAGCTTCGGGTTCTTCTGCAACGTTGGCTTGGACTCGTCATAGAGCTGGGCAAAATCGATCTCCCCTTTTTCAAGGGCCACGAGACGTGGCTCATCCGCCCGATAGTAGATGTACTCGATGCGGTTGATGTAGGGCTTTGGTCCCCAGTAGCCGTCGAAGCGTTCCAGCACGTACTTCTCATTCGGCTTCACCTCGACAACCTTATATGGTCCTGTGCCGCACGGATTAAAGGCAAACCGGTCTCCATGCTTCTCCACTTCTTCAGGCGGCACGATGCCCCGTATCACCCAGGCCAGATTTCTCATGAATGAGGAGAACGGCTTGTCAAAGGTGACGCGCACCGTGTATTTGTCGACCACCTCCACCTTGCTCATGCCCTGGAGCAGATCCATATGTTTCACGGGCTTCCATCCCTTGGGCGTGGTGATGCGCCAATCGAAGTTGGTCTTCACGTCCTGCGCCGTCATCTCCCGGCCGTTGTGGAACTTCACACCGCTTCGGAGCTTGATGGTCCAGACCCTGTTGTCCTTGGTCTCATAGCCTGTCGCGATATTGGGGATCAGGCCTGCGAAGCCTTTGTCGCCCCAGTTAAAGAGCCGGTCGTAGACCATGTCTGCTGCAGGCACCGTGGTGACCGTGTGGAGGTAGCGCACGTCCATGTTCAGTTCCTGTTGCACGCGCACGCCTATCCGCAAGGTTCCGCCTGGTTTGGGCTCAGCGGCCCACGTAAAGGTCGTGATCGTCGCGACACAAAGCGCGACCACCAGCGTGAGAAGAACCCAGCCTGACTTTCTTGTTGTTTTCATAATCATTCCCCCTTTCATAGAACGGTGGTCTTGCAAGAAACCTGTTTTCACGTGCGAAAATGTTCTCCCGTATCTTTCCGTTTCCAACGCACCCTCTGCATCAGCGGGTGGTTAAATGTAATGGCCCCGGCCCGTGGACATTCCTCCACGCAACAGCCACCGTACCAGCATTCTTCCGGGTAAAGTATTATGGGCGGTTTGCCTCTCTCCGGGTTCGGTATGAAGTCCTCCATCGGGC